>Ga0307487_1002817_pt1 | contig 10771 bp, 9 predicted proteins | sample CBIW12metaG_FD_203665 | JGI IMG/M metagenome (GOLD analysis project Ga0307487, IMG submission 203665) | Sea-ice brine microbial communities from Beaufort Sea near Barrow, Alaska, United States - CBIW 1.2 | ecosystem: Environmental > Aquatic > Marine > Coastal | place: USA: Alaska | collected... | reverse complement strand
AAAACCAGCAATAACCCAAAAAGTATAAATGTAATGATCATAACCGTGAATTAATGTAATCTATGTAAGCGCCAAATATACAATATGCGTGCTACGTTTATATTTCTTTAGTAATGTATAGATATCTGGCAGAGTTCAAGTAGATGGCCGTACTTAATTTTTTAAAGAATAGCGCTATAAAAGTCTGTTACCCTTTGGCCTTCCAGACTCATGTGAAAAGTGCGTTTTTACATTCTTCGTTTCATTAAATCCTCTTTCATTTTTATAAAGAGTGTTTAAAATAATAAGCCAGTACAAGCTGTTGGCCAAACAAGTATAAATATCTTTTAGTTCAATGAGACATAGGTTGTGGACAAAGAAAGGTTGCATGCTGCGTGAAATTCCTCCTCCTAATCCAGAGATATCTTCATTTAAAGTTGAATTTAAACATGCCTATTTGTTCCTTCTAAATGAGATGCACTTTCAGAAAAAGTACCGAAAATATAAGTAATCAATAGGTGGAAAACTATCCATTTTTTAGATCAAAACTGCCGTTTTTCAGTTTAAACAATCGAAAATAATTAAAAAAATAGTAGTTCGTTTGTTAAATCCGTAAATTAGCAACCATATAAAGTAGAAAGATTACGAATGGAACAAGCTAAGCCTTATAAACCGAAGTATAAAGTAAGAATCGTTACTGCAGCCTCCCTTTTTGATGGGCATGACGCGGCCATAAATATTATGCGGCGTATCATTCAATCAACTGGAGTTGAGGTTATTCACTTGGGGCACGACCGTAGTGTGGAAGAAGTAGTGAATACCGCAATTCAGGAAGATGCCAATGCGATTGCAATGACGTCCTATCAAGGTGGACATATTGAGTATTTCAAATATATGTGCGATCTGCTGAAGGAAAAAGGCGCCGAACATATCAAGATTTTTGGCGGCGGCGGCGGCGTAATCCTGCCCGACGAAATCAAAGAATTGCAAGATTATGGTGTCACCCGTATTTATTCTCCGGATGACGGCCGTGAACTCGGCCTGCAGGGAATGATCAATGATCTGGTAAAACGTTCTGATTTCCCCTCCCCGGCCCTCCCCGAAGGGAAGGGAGATCTTACGCATAGATTAAAAAATAAGGATGTAAATGCTGTTGCAAGACTGATCTCTTTTGCCGAAAACCAACATGAAACATTCAAAGAACTTTTTTCTAAGGTAGTCTCCTTCCCTTTGGGGAGGTCGGGTGGGGAAACGCCCGTTTTGGGAATCACCGGTACCGGCGGTTCTGGAAAATCTTCGTTGGTCGATGAATTGGTGCGCCGCTTTTTAGTGGATTTTGAAGATAAAACGATCGGTATCATTTCCGTTGATCCTTCTAAGCGGAAAACGGGCGGTGCGTTGCTGGGTGATCGCATCCGGATGAATTCGATCAATTCGCCACGCGTATATATGCGTTCGCTGGCCACGCGACAGTCTAATCTGGCCTTATCTAAATATGTACAGGAAGCGGTTGAGGTTTTAAAAGCTGCGGAATATGATCTGATTATCTTAGAAACCTCGGGTATTGGTCAAAGCGATACCGAAATTTTGGATCATTCTGATGTTTCGCTTTACGTTATGACTCCCGAATTTGGCGCGGCCACCCAACTTGAAAAAATTGATATGCTCGATTTTGCCGATCTGGTGGCCATTAATAAATTTGATAAACGCGGAGCTTTAGATGCACTGCGTGATGTGAAAAAACAATACCAGCGCAACCACGGTTTATGGCATGAAGATGCAGAAAAACTTCCGGTTTACGGTACGATCGCTTCCCAATTTAATGATCCGGGTATGAATACGCTGTACCAAAAAATTATGACAGCTTTAGCTGAAAAAACCGATTCTCAGCTGCAAAGCGAATATCATATTTCCGAAGAAATGTCGGAGAAAATTTATGTAATTCCGCCGGCACGTGTGCGCTATCTTTCTGAAATAGCCGAAAGTAACCGTAGTTACGATCAGACGGTTGAAGCACAAGTGGAAGTTGCCCAAAAACTTTATGGGATTTATAAAACGCTTAGCTCACTTATTGAACCGCAAATTGTGGTTTCATCTCGAGCGAAGTCGAAGGAAAAGCAATTTTTTTTAAGCAAAACAGGCTTAGAAGAAGAGAAAATCTTGAGTCAAGTTCAGGATAACACTGATAATAATCTGGCGGATTTATTGATCGCCCAATTCAATAAAGTAAAAATGGATTTTGATCCCTACAATTGGGAAGAAATCCTGAAATGGAACGATACGGTCAAAAAATACCAAAATCCCGTTTATACCTTTAAAGTAAGAGATAAAGAAATCAAAATCGACACGCACACCGAGTCGCTTTCGCATTCACAGATCCCAAAAGTGGCTTTACCGAAATATAAAGCATGGGGTGACTTGCTCCAATGGATTTTGCAGGAAAACGTGCCGGGAGAATTCCCGTATACCGCCGGTCTATATCCATTTAAGCGCCAGGGCGAAGATCCTACCCGAATGTTTGCTGGAGAAGGTGGGCCAGAACGCACGAACCGTCGTTTTCATTATGTGAGTTTTGGTTTGCCTGCAAAGCGACTTTCCACTGCGTTTGATTCCGTTACTTTATATGGAAACGATCCAGATCAACGCCCTGATATTTATGGAAAAATCGGGAATGCCGGGGTTTCCATTTGCTGCCTGGACGATGCCAAGAAATTGTATTCCGGTTTTGATCTGGCCAATGCAATGACTTCGGTAAGTATGACCATCAACGGTCCCGCGCCCATGTTATTAGGGTTTTTTATGAACGCGGCGATCGACCAACAGTGCGAAAAATATATTAAGGAAAACGGACTCGAAAAAGAAGTTGAGGCCAAAATCGAAATTATTTATAAAGAAAGCGGACTAGAACGCCCGCAATATCAAGGTGAACTTCCTGAAGGAAACAACGGCCTCGGTCTGATGTTGCTAGGTGTGACCGGAGATCGCGTATTGCCCGCAGACGTTTATGAAAAAATCAAGCATAACACCATGGCGGTGGTGCGCGGTACTGTACAGGCTGATATTTTAAAAGAAGACCAAGCGCAAAATACTTGTATTTTTTCTACGGAATTTGCACTGCGCTTAATGGGCGACGTGCAGGAATATTTTATCGAGAATAAAGTACGCAATTTCTATTCGGTTTCCATTTCTGGTTATCATATCGCCGAAGCTGGCGCAAACCCAATTACGCAATTGGCGCTTACCTTGGCAAACGGTTTCACGTACGTGGAATACTATTTAAGCCGCGGGATGGATATCAATAAATTTGGCCCGAACCTTTCATTTTTCTTTTCCAACGGAGTTGATCCGGAATATGCCGTAATTGGCCGAGTATCCCGAAAAATTTGGTCAAAAGCCTTAAAGTATAAGTACGGCGCAAATGCACGGGCGCAAATGTTGAAGTACCACATCCAGACTTCTGGGCGCTCGCTACACGCGCAGGAAATCGATTTTAATGATATCAGGACCACTTTGCAAGCGCTTTATGCCATTTATGATAACTGTAACTCGCTACATACAAACGCGTATGACGAAGCAATCACGACGCCTACAGAAGAATCAGTAAGACGCGCGATGGCGATTCAACTCATTATCAATAAGGAACTTGGTTTGGCCAAAAATGAAAACCCGATTCAAGGATCGTTTATCATTGAAGAACTTACCGATCTTGTAGAAGCAGCAGTGCTGACCGAATTTGACCGCATCACAGAACGTGGTGGCGTTCTCGGCGCTATGGAAACAATGTATCAGCGCAGCAAGATTCAGGAAGAAAGTCTGTATTATGAAACGCTGAAACATAATGGCGACTTCCCGATAATTGGTGTAAACACTTTCCTGAGCAGCAAAGGATCACCCACGGTAACACCGGGCGAAGTGATCAGAGCGACAGAAGAGGAAAAACAGTTCCAGATTACCACGCTCGAAAAATTGCACAAAACCTATGAAAACAGCGCGGATGATGCACTGAAAAAAGTACAGGACGCGGCCATTCACAACGAAAATATTTTTGAAGAATTGATGGATGCGACAAAAGTGTGTTCCCTTGGCCAGATAACAGAAGCGCTGTTTGAAGTGGGAGGGCAGTATAGAAGGAATATGTAAGCAGCGAACCACGTTTTGCAAGCGGAGCGCGGTAAAATGTGTGGGAGTCGCTTGTCCTGGTGAATGCCGGGATCTTTTCTAGCAGTTGTTTTTTTACTTGATCTGCAAGGTATTGTTTTTTTCATCAGACCTCACAGGTTTCCAAAACCTGTGAGGTCTTACATTTGGACCTGCAAGGTGTTGTTTTTCCGAGGAACGAGGCAAAACCTCCTTGTAGGTCTAACCGCCTAACATTAACATTACCTTTTAAAAAAATTCCAAATATATAGGGGTTATGTACCTACAAGGAATCCTGCGAAAAGCAGGAGATACCTTGCAGGAATCAGAATCAGACCTGACAGGTTTTTAAAACCTGTCAGGTCTTACATTTGAATGACTACCTCATCAATTTCAAAATGGTTTTGGTGATCCAGTTTTCCTTTTGATTCACTAGTTTTTCAAGCATGTGGTCCGCATCACTTATGAAGGCATAAAGCTGCTTGGTTTTTGCTTTAAATTGGCGGGCTTCAGCGGTATTTTCCTGTTGCATTTGCTGCACATCTTCTAGTGCTTTGATAGTAGGTTTTATCTCCCGTTTACTACGTTCGAGGGCTACTTTACGAATCATTTGGTCAATATCCTGCTCAGCAGCAAAATATTCCCTACGCTCGCCAGCTTTGTATTCCTTGTAAATAAGTCCCCAATCGATGAGCGCGCGCAGGTTCATGCTCGTATTGCCGCGTGAGATCTGCAGTTCTTCCATAATTTCATCCATAGATAGCGAAGTTGGAGAGATCATGAGCAGGGCGTGAATTTGCGCCATGGTTTTATTAATCCCCCATTTAGTACCCAGATCGCCCCAGGCCTTTAAAAATTTTGCTTTGGCTTCTTCAAATTCCATAGCTTAAAATATAAGGGAAACTTTTAAATTTCAATTATAAATGAAAGTTAATTTAAATTGATTTTTTCAATTTCCGAATATGCTACCTTTGTGCCATGAAAGTACTTATAATAGGTCATGTTTGGCCAGAACCCCGTTCTTCCGCGGCTGGTAGTCGCATGATGCAGCTCATTAATGTATTTTTAATGAAAGGCTACGAAGTGCATTTTGCAAGCACCGCGCAGCGTGGCGTTTATGTAAGTGATCTGGAAGCTTTAGCGGTTCAAACTCATACTATAAAGCTGAATGACAATAGTTTTGACGCTTTCGCGGAAGCTTTAAATCCACAAATTGTAGTTTACGATCGGTTTATGATCGAAGAGCAGTTTGGCTGGCGCATTGCCGAAAATTGCCCAGATGCACTCCGTATACTCGACACCGAAGATTTGCATGGCCTTCGCAATGCAAGGGCAGAAGCGCACAAGAAAAAACAACCATTTACCAATGATTTTCTGATTAATGACACCGCAAAACGGGAAGTAGCAAGTATTTATCGCTGCGATCTGTCGCTGATCATTTCCGAATTCGAAATGGAACTACTTCAGGATTTCTTTGGCGTGCCTAAAAATCTGTTGGTTTATCTTCCATTTATGGTAGAGAAAATTGGAGAGACCGAGACGACCAATTGGAAATCGTTTGAAGAGCGAACCGATTTTATGACCATCGGTAACTTTAAGCATTTGCCCAATTATGACGGAGTCCTGTATTTAAAAGAAGAAATATGGCCGATTATACGACAACAACTTCCGCAGGCCAAATTGCACATTTATGGTGCATATCCCACCATAAAAGTGGAACAATTGCATACTGAAAAGGATGGATTTCTAATTCATGGCCATGTGAAAAGTTCGTGGAATGTAACTGAAAGTGCCAAAATTTGTCTCGCGGCATTGCGCATAGGCGCTGGACTTAAAGGCAAAATAATTGAGGCGATGCAGTGCGGCACACCTTGCGTAACCACAAGCATTGGCACTGAAGGACTGAACGGCGATCTTGGCTTTAGCGGAAGCATTGCTGATAATTCTCAAAACTTTGCAGCTGCCGCAATTGAACTTTATACAGATAAGGAAAAGTGGTTAAAAGCCCAGAAAAACGGGTCTTTTTTAATCAATAATCGCTTTTTAAAAGAAATTTGGTCAAATGCACTTATAGAAATAATAGATGAAACAATTCTTCACGTGAAAGATCACCGCTTACAAAATTTTACGGGCGCTATGCTGAAACATCAATCATTGCAAGCAACCAAATTTATGAGCAAATGGATCGAAGAAAAGAATAAGGGATAATAGCGCGAGAAGCGAATACTTAGCCCTTATTTTTATTTTCAGAACGCTGCGTTTGCAGGATATTAAAACGTAAAAACGGAACCGCTCCCAGAGAGAAAATAACTGCGGTAAAAGCGGTAACCAAAAGATATCCAAGAAAAATCATTGCGTTGAATTCACCTGTAAACAATAATCTGGCCGTAAAGATCAATGTCATAAAAATAACAAGAAAACCCAACAATTTGTTCCGGTCTGCGTGCAACTGTACAGCATTACAAAAAAAGCATTTGATCGATCTGTAATTGAGCCAAAAACTCTTTAATACCTGCCAGAAATCAAGCTCATGTTTACATTTTTTGCATGTATCCATAATAGGAATATTTTTTAGTAAGATAGCGCTTTCAAAACGCTTAGTTCTTAAAAATAAAACAATTATCGTTCCAAGATCTACAAGCCTCGTTATCAACCTATTTTTCTAACAATCCAGCTCTTTTTAACAGTGCTTGAGGATTGGGTTCGCTTCCGCGAAAGCGCTTATAAAGAATCATAGGATCTTCTGTACCTCCTTGTGAAAGCACATGCTTTTTAAATTTATCTGCCACTTCTCTGTTGAAAATTCCTTTTTCCTTGAAATAGGCAAAAGCATCCGCATCGAGCACCTCAGCCCATTTATAGGAATAATAACCCGATGAATAACCACCTTGAAAAATATGCGAAAAAGAAGTGCTCATGCAGTTTTCGGCCACATTGGGATAGAGTCTGGTGTTTTCAAAAGCTGCGTTCTCATGCGCCTGTACATCTGTAATATCCGTTGGATCTGCACCATGCCAAGCCATATCAAGCTGGCCAAAACTGAGCTGGCGTAAGGTCTGCATTCCTTCTTGAAAGTTGGCCGCTTTTTTAATGCGCTCAATGAGTTCCATCGGGATTTTTTCTCCAGTTTTATAATGTGTGGCAAAAAGTGCAAGCGCTTCGGGCTCGTAGCACCAGTTCTCTAGAATCTGACTGGGCAATTCCACAAAATCCCAATATACAGACGGACTGGACAAACTAGGATAAATAGTGTTTGCAAGCATACCGTGAAGCGCGTGACCAAATTCATGAAAAAGTGTTGTCACCTCATTAAAAGTAAGCAGCGAAGGCATTTTGGAAGTGATCCCTTCGGCTTCGCTCAGGACAGGCTTTGTAAAATTACACACAATCGAAATATGCGGACGCTCGTTCTGGCCGTCTTTAGTCATTTGTGGTTTGTAAACAGTCATCCACGCACCGCCACGTTTGCCGGCACGCGGGTGAAAATCAGCGTAAAAAACGGCCACAAAAGCCTCATTTTCGTCATAAACGCGGTAGGTTTTGACGTCTTTATGGTAATTATCTATATCATTGACCTCTTTAAAATGAAGTCCGTAGAGCTTTTCGGCAATTGTAAATGCACCGTTGATCACATTCTTCAGTTCAAAATAGGGCTTCAACTTTTCATCATCCAGATCAAATAGTTTCTGCTTCAGTTTTTCAGAATAATAGGCACTGTCCCATTTTTCCAAATGGTCAATGCCATCCAATTCTTTGGCAAAATCTTCTAATTGTTTAAATTCACGTTCGGCGGCCGGTTTTGCTTTTTTGAGCATATCTTCCAGAAAGTGCTCCACATTTTCTGGACTCTTTGCCATGCGTTCTTCAAGTACAAAGTGCGCGTGGGTGTTATATCCCAATAACTGCGCTCTTTCTTGCCTTAAGCTTGCGATTTTAAGCACATTCTTTTGATTATCTAATTCGTTATTGTGAAAACCTTTTGCCCCAAAAGCAATGGAAAGCTCCTTGCGCAGCTTACGGTTTTCAGCATATTTCATAAACGGGATGTAGCTGGGATATTCAAGTGTAATCACGAACCCGTCCTTGCCTTTTTCCTTTGCAGTTTGTGCTGCCGCTTCTTTAGCATGCTCTGGCAAGCCAGCGAGATCTTTTTCGTCTGTGAGGTTCAGTTCGTACTTATTGGTTTCTGCAAGCACATTTTCGCCAAAAGTGAGTTTTAATTTTGCCAGCTCGGCATCAATTTCGCGTAAGCGCAATTTTTTATCTTCTGGCAAATTGGCCCCGTTTCGGGAAAAACCTTTGTATTTTTTATCGAGCAGGGTTTTTTGCTCTGGGTTTAGATCCAAATTTTTGCGGTTATCAAACACAGTTTTCACCCGTTGAAAAAGGGTTTTATTCAGCGTAATATCATTGGAGAATTCCGAAAGTTTCGGGGAAACTTCTTGCGCTATCTTTTGGATTTCATCGTTGGTTTCCGCGCTGTTGATGTTAAAAAACATACTGGTAACCCGCTCCAATTGGTAACCGGCATAATCTAGCGCTTCAATGGTATTTTCAAAAGTGGGCGCATCTGACTGGTTTGCGATAAAGTCGATTTCCTCGCGTGCTTTTTCGATTGCAGCTTCTATTGCAGGTTGGTAATCCTCGGTTTTTATTTTGGAAAAGGGCGCTTCGTCAAAAGCGGTCATTAATATATTTGACATGCTCTATTTTTATTTTAAATATAATTACAATAGCTTGTCACTTCGAGTGTTTTTAGTTGAAGCGGCAGCGGAAAATGTATCGAGAAGGATTTCTGACTAAAATCGTTTTGCGAAAAATAGTTCAGTTGTGAAAAATTCTCGATACGCGCTCCTATCGTCGCGCACTCGAACTGACATTAATTTCAATCAGAAAAATTGGCCAAAACAGTCAATTTTCGGTTTTTTTGACCGTTATTTTTGCTTTAATGATTTCGCTCCTTCCATAATTTTATTCTTCAATTCTTCTTTATAATCCACTATTTTCTGTTGAATTTCTTTATTGGAAGCTCCCAAAATCTGAGCGGCGAGAATACCTGCATTTTTAGCTCCGTCCAGCGCCACGGTCGCCACAGGAACGCCGCCGGGCATTTGTAAAATAGAGAGCACAGAATCCCAACCATCTATAGAATTACGCGATTTTACAGGTACGCCAATCACGGGAAGCGGGGAGAGGGAAGCGATCATCCCTGGGAGATGCGCTGCGCCGCCCGCACCGGCAATAATCACCTGTATGCCGCGCTCGTGCGCATGCTTTCCATAATCAAACAATTTCTCTGGCGTGCGGTGTGCCGAGACGATATCTACTTCGGTGGCGATGCCAAAATCCTTTAAAATATCAATCGCCTCCTGCATTACTGGCAGATCGCTCGTACTTCCCATTATTATTGCTACGGCCATTTTTATTGTTATTTCTATTATTATTAGTATTGCTATTGAAGCCGAACTTTATTTATTGATTTTTGCCAGTTGCTTCAAGGGGTGATTCTTTTTTACTTTCTTCTTTTTTTTTTTGATAAATGCGCTCAGTTCCTTTCTTTCAGCTTCAGTTAGCGGTGGACTTTGAATCGTGAAATCCACTCCTTTAGGTTCTGCTATATGTCCCATAACTATACTATTTTAAAATATTTTGTAACTAAAAATTCTGCGGAAAGTATATCAATTATCATGCGTTGATTTTTAAAATGAAATGCACCCAAAGTTTCTTCATAATGTCTTATAAGTTTAGATTTTGCCGTGAATGCTACAAATCCGTCATATCCTTTTTGGAAAGAAATTTTACAAGCATATGCAACAAGATTTCCTGCAACTCCTTCGTAAAGCTTTTGTTTTCCAACGTTGAATGGGGCACTTTCCAATAGATTCATAAAAATGTGGTCGCCTTCAATTGTCACGCTCAATAAATCTTGAATTATATTTGGATTATTTACGATTGTAAGTTTGTAAACCTCTCTAGTCAAATCATTGAACTCCGCTTTCCAATCAAAACTCCAACCTATCTTCTGAATTGTATTCTTCAAATCTGACTGCTTTAAGGTTGAAATTTCAGTTTGAAAACTATCGCCTTAAATGGTGTTCAAAATTGAATCAGTCAAACGGTCTATTATAAATCCCTGTTCAATTTTTTTCATTTTCTTAAAATACGAAATTTGTAGTAAGTTCAATAAGTCTTCAATTTTTTCATCCCCCTTCGGGGGGTTAGGGGGATCTTTAGGGGTAATTTAGGCAGAAACCACTTTAATCGTCTCCTTCACCTGCTCCGCGATCTTTCGGGCTTCGCCGAGATCTTTATTTACAATGGTTACATGTCCCATTTTTCGGAACGGCCGAGTGAGTTTCTTACCGTAAATATGTGGGGTCACGCCGTCCATTTCTAAAATATCAGCAATGTTTTTATAGTTTACTGGACCTTCATAACCTTCGGCGCCCACAAGATTGACCATTACCGCGTTTACTTTGCTTTCGGTATTTCCCAAGGGTAAATTAAGGATTGCGCGCAAATGGTTTTCAAACTGACTGGTAAAACTGCCTTCAATACTGTAATGCCCACTGTTATGCGGTCTTGGGGCGACTTCGTTCACTAAAATTTCATCATCTTCGGTTTGGAAAAGTTCTACCGCCAGCAGTCCCACATG
>Ga0307487_1002816_pt1 | contig 10771 bp, 7 predicted proteins | sample CBIW12metaG_FD_203665 | JGI IMG/M metagenome (GOLD analysis project Ga0307487, IMG submission 203665) | Sea-ice brine microbial communities from Beaufort Sea near Barrow, Alaska, United States - CBIW 1.2 | ecosystem: Environmental > Aquatic > Marine > Coastal | place: USA: Alaska | collected... | reverse complement strand
CCTCTGGAACCAGCTATTCATTCCAAATTTAGATTTGGCTCAGAGGTGGGGACTTATATAGTTTTCATTAAACCATGGGTTTTTCACCCATGGCTATTCACGTTTGATCCCTTCAGGATCAGGAAAGGGCAAAACCAACTTTTATATTCCATCTGGTCTAAATTCCAGAACCGACTAATCAAGTTTTGAAAACCAAAGTTAAATTATATCTAAATCATGCTCCCTCTCCTCCAGGAGAGGGCTGGGGAGAGGTAAGAGGGTTTGCACCCATGGCTATTCACGTTTGATCCCTTCAGGATCAGTAAAGAATAAAACCAACTTTTATCTTCCAACTGAGCTAAATTCCAGTACCCACTTATCAGGTTTTGAAAACCAAAGTTAAATTACACCAAAATCATGCTCCCTCTCCTCCAGGAGAGAGTTGGGGTGAGGTCATGGAGAGTGCTGGGGAGAGGTAAAAAGCTAATTACAAATACTACCCAGTAGCCAAGAGCGATCTGACTTCGCCGAGAATCTCATAAACTTGGGAACTGACCTTATCAAGTTTTGGAAACCAAAGTTAAATTATACCTAAATCATACTCCCTCTCCTCCAGGAGAGGGTTGGGGAGAGGTTAAGGAGAGGGTTGGGGTGAGGTCAGGAGAGGGTTGGGGAGAGGTCAGGAGAGGGTTTTTCACCCATGGCTATTCACATTTGATCCCTTCAGGATCTAGGGATGTAATTGGTTGATACATTTATATTGGTTCTTATACATTTGAACCTATTAAGATCGGGAGAGGAGAAATTTGATTTGGACATAGGTATACGGCCAACTCAATTGTCAGTTTTTATATATTAACTTTTGAGGGCTAGGATTTTTCGAGCTCTATTAAGATCTTCTGCCGTATCGATGGCAATAGTCTGATGCTGCGTTTCTACCATTCGAATCTTTATGCCATTCTCCAACAGACGTAATTGCTCCAGCATTTCGATCTCTTCCATTCTACTTTTAGGCATCTGAGTAAACGCCAACAATACCTCTCGTCGATAGCCATAAATACCAAGATGCTTCCAATATTGAAGCTCTCTGATTTTGTCCCTGTTGTAGGGTATGGCAGATCTCGAGAAATACAAAGCATCGTTCTCCAAATCAGTAACCACTTTTACCATGTTGGGATTCTGAGCTTCATCCTCCGATATCAAGGTTTTCAATGAAGCTACCTTCACGGCTGAATCTTCGAATACCTTTACCAAGTCCTGAAGTGATTTTTGATCCTGAAAAGGCTCGTCACCCTGTACATTAACTATCAACTCAGCCTTCACCTGATCCAAGGCTTCAGCGATCCTGTCTGAACCGCTCTCATGCCTTTTCTCACTAAAAAATACTTTTCCTCCAACATCCTCAACCTGTTTTTTTATCTCCTCATGATCCGTCACCACCCATATCTCATCAAATACCCCAGTGGCAACAGTGCTGAGGTAGGTTCTTTGAATGACGGTTTTGCCTCCCAATTCCTGAACTAGCTTGGCTGGAAGTCTGGTGGAAGCATATCGCGCAGGAATCAAAGCAGCAATGGTTGGCATGGGGTAAGGGTTAAAGATGTTAAGGGTTAAATGTTAAAGGTTAAAGGTTAAAAAAGTTATGAATTAAAGGTTGATATGCTCTATCACTTCACTGTAAATGCCTTCATTATCTTAGAAATTAGTGATGTTCTGGTTTTCTTGATTTTCTTCTTTTTCGCATCCAAGTCATCGCCATAGTAATTATACATGTACTTGTTGTTTTGAGAATAGAGATAGGTATTACCATATCCGTAGTTGTATCCTTCGTAATGATAGCCTGAGTTGACGATTCCATTAAATACCCCGTAAACATTTTTCACCTGCTTATTATTGAAAAGGTCATTGATCATCACCAAGTGGTCTTTTGCGGTATAATTTTGCCGAACCACATAGAGGTTAATATCAAAAAGGCGCATCAAATCAATGGTCTCAGAAACCAAACCCATAGGAGGAGTGTCAAAGACTATCACGTCAAAGCGAGTTTCGAGATATGCTAAAAACTCTTTTAACCTCGGAGTCTGAAGCAACTCTGCCGGATTGGGAGGAATCACCCCTGAAGGCACAAACCAAAGATTCTCGTTCTCTGTTGGACGAATAATATCAGCGGCCTCTACTTTACCAATTAGATAGGTGGATAAGCCTTGCCGATCATTTTCCCCAAAGTAAGAGGCTAGTTTAGGCCTTCTCAAATCACCGCCCACTACCACAGTTTTCTTTGAGGCAAGGGCCATTGCCGAAGCTAAATTGAGTGAGGTAAAAGTCTTCCCTTCACCCGAAACCGAAGAGGTAACCAGAATTTTCTTGGTCTCTTTACCACTTGCCAAGTAAGTAATCGCTGAGCGCAACGATCTAAATGACTCCGCCACAGCAGACTTGGGATATTTAAGCACTACCATGTTGGTGTCTTTTTGACTAAATCCAACAATGCCCAATTGAGGAATCATAAAATGCTTTTTAAGATCCCGCTGATCTTTGATGCTATCATCAAACATATCGCGAACAAGTACAAATCCAAAAGGTAGCAACAAGCCCAGAATAATTGCCAAGCCATAGTTTTGCTGCTTCTTGGGAAAAATCAAGGTTCCCCTCTTTGCATAGTCCAAAATAGCATTATCAGAAACATTCGAAGCTCTGGCAATTCCAGCCTCGGCTCTTTTCTCCAACAAATAAGTGTATAAGGATTCCCGTAATTTGAATTCTCTAAAAATCCCGGAGTAGGTGGATTCTGACTCAGGAAGTGTGGCAAATTGCGTGTCGTATTGTGCTATTTCTCTCAAAATACTCTGCTTTTTTTGCTTAGTATTAGATATCAGGTTCATCACATTTTCAAATAAAGTGTCTTGAATTTTCTCCATCTGCACATCGATCTTGAGTACTTCAGGATGATTTTCGTTGACAGTTGCCAAGAGCTTTCTGCGATCTTGAGATAAGTTGACCAAGGTCTGGATCAGTCCATTCAATAAGGGGTCTGGCACACCAATCACAGACGGTGCTATTACATCAGAAAAGTCTTTGCTCTTGCTTTCCATGTAATTTTTGATCTGCCCAAAATACTGCAGCTGATAATCTATTTCGGCATTGCTGGCATCCAGCTCATTCATTTTGCTGAGGATGTTGGAAAACTCCGCCGAGATATCCAACAGCTTATTCTCTACTTTGAAATTCTGAAGTTCCCGCTCCTTTGCATGTAGCGAATCTTCCAAGAACCCCAACTGCTCCTCAATAAATGCCAGTGTATTTTCCTGAATCTTATTCTTTTCGCGCAGGTCATATTCTATATATGACTCCATCAGTGCATTGATATAGTCCCTGCCTTTCTCTACCACCTTGGTTTTGGTACTCAGATTCAGCACAGAGCTATATTCATTTTTCAACGTAATATCAATGGCGCTAGCATAGATATCCTCTAAAGATCCAGGGGTCTTGAAGGTGAAAATCACTTCCTCACCCACTCGTCCTGGATTAACTAATAGCACCTTGAATTTGCTTCGGGAAGTCTCTATTTCGTCACCAAAAGAATAGGTTTTGTTGTAAATCCCAGAATCACCATTCCCAGCTATTGCTGAGTTAAAGTCTAGGAAACTTTTTTCCTCAGGAATCAACTTAAATGTAGTCTCCGATAAAATTTGAAGTTGAATCGGCAAATCCGGAATCTGCATGTGATTCCAGTCCACTTTTATTCTTATTGGCGATCTATCGTAAAGCTCTATGGCCTTGATAGTGGTTTTGGCAAAATACTCCACATCAAAATGCACTTTTTGCAAAGCTTCCTGAGCTAAGTTTTTGGACCTAAGCCGAAGTATATCATTTTGAAGGTTGAGGCCTGTGGCAAAAATATTTGATCTATCAAGGATACGTGCTTCAGGGGAGGTATTTGTTTTGATGACCATAGACCCTGTCACCTCATAAATGTCCACGGTGTATCGGTGAAACATGAAAGTAAAAGAGATAAACAGGATTGTAAACAACAGGTACCAAGGCCAATATCTAATGTACTTGGCGACCACATACCGGATCTCCAGCGCTTTTTCTTCGTTGTCGAGTTGACTTAGGTCTAACTTCTCCATTTCAGGTTAATTCGTACCGTTGGTCACTAAGTTAATAATAAGTAAAGTCGAAGCGAGCAAACCGGCAAATAATGCCAGAGAAGCTGTCAGGTTATCAGCGGTGCCTATCTGTCTTATCTTCATTGGTTCCATATACAGGATATCATTTGGCTGGATAAAATAAAAAGAACTGGCCAAAAGTGCCCGATCATTCAGGTTGATCTGATGCAGCTTAGTGCCGCCATCATATTGGCGAACGACAAAGAGTTTATTTTTCTTTCCGAGAAGTGTGGTTTCCCCAGAGTTTGCCAAGGCATCAAAGATAGTAGCCCTGTTTTTATAAATGATCTGAACACCCACCGAGTTGAACTCACCGAGCGTGGTGTATCGAATTCCAGCTATTCCCAACTTCACGTACACGTCCTCTTTAAAAAATTCATTGATCTTAATTTCTACGATTTTCTTGGCCGCATCTTCCGTCAAACCTGCTATTCTTATCTTTCCCAGCATGGGTACTTCTACTTGTCCATCTTTATCAATAGAATATCCGGTAAAATAAAGAGGATCAGAACCTTGACCTCCACCTCCTCCACTTCTCATTCCACCGGAACCTTGGCTATTTTGAAATGAAAATGCCTGTGTCAGCTCCTCGTCAGAAGACGCAAACTGAATATTGACAATATCAAAAGGTTGGAGGATGTACTCGTAATCTACCTCTGCGTAAGGAATAAATTCATTAAGATCTATGGGAGTATTTTCAGGGAGATTCTGCAGGTAGGTGATTCTTTTGTTGCTGATACAGCTAGACATGAAGATCACCAAACTGACCATAAACAAGATTTTCTTCATTCGGAAAGCATAATTTTAGGGGGATTCAAATATAAAGAAATTGTTGGGATAGTTGGACGGTGGCTTCAGTTGAGCATTCTGCAAGGAGATCAAAGAGTTAAGGGTGTGAGAGTTAAAAGTTAAGAGAGTTAAAATGTTAAAGGGTAAAATGCCAGATCGAAGCAGGACGGGTTTGTGATCACGTTGCATCGGTCACGGGGCGCCCAGTAGCTGACTTTATGAATTAAGAATACCTTGCTCCTAAAGCAAACAGTTGAATATTTTGTACTCCATTCATGGGACGATTTGATTTTTCTATCTTTTTATTCTTCTAAATTTCTGAAAAATCAATAGTAGATTTGCTCCCTATTTCAAAAAGTAAGTTCAACCAGCCCTCACGTTATGCTCCTCAGAAAAGCAATTGCCACAGATATCCCAGCAATTATTGAACTGTTAAAAACTTCTTTGGGAGAACGTATGACTTCTAAATCTGAGCAACTTTGGAGTTGGAAACATCAGGCAAATCCTTTCGGAGCTTCACCTGTACTAGTTGCGCAGGAAGAAAGAGGAGAGCTTATTGGCGTACGAGCTTTTTTGCGTTGGGAATTTATAAAGGGCGGCAAGCTAATCAAAGCCTGTAGGGCAGTCGATACTGCAGTTCATCCAGCTTATCAGGGAAAAGGGGTTTTCAGGCAAACTACCATGGAGCTGGTAGAGAAAATGCAAGCTGAAGGAATAGATTTAATTTATAATACCCCAAACACCCAAAGTACGCCAGGGTATCTAAAGATGGGTTGGGAAAAATGGGGAAAGCTTCCTTTGAAAATGGAGTTTAACTTCAATCTTGGTAAAAAGAAGAAAGATCCCAAACCTGCAAACTGGCAAAAAATTAGAGAATTTATAGATAGAATTGAGACTGCACCTAACCTTAAATCTGGAGTGAGCACTCACCATCGTCCTGGCTACATTTCCTGGCGCTATGAATTGTGCCCACTATTCCCCTATCATTATTTAAGCGATGGGGAAAGTTACCTTTTGATCTACCGATTGAAAGAGGGGAAGTTGGGATTGGAGTTGAGAATCACTGATTTGTTTATTTTGGGCGAAATTACTTCTGCCAAGAAAGCAGCCCTCAGTCAGGAATTGAAGATAGTTCAAAAAGAAAGCGGAGTGAGGTTTACTTCATTTTCCGGATTGACTTATCCTGAGCAGAAGGCATTTGATCTTGGATACTTACCCGTTTTCGCAATAGGTCCCATAGTGACACTTAGGCCCTTGAATGATGATTTTAACCCTTTGGTTGAAGATTGGAAATGGTCATTAGGAGATTTAGAAGTATTTTGATCTATATATTACGTGTATATCCGCTTTTCTACCAGTAATGAGTCAAAAGCTTCAAATTCAAACACCGATTCACATCTCCTGATCCTGAAAAAAGCAACTGGCGAACCAACTACCATTTCCTTAGGAAACCCGTTAAAATTCCTCGATCCCGAATGGATCAATTGCCCGACAGAATACTCTATAAATTGATAACCCGACCACATTCCCCGATCCCAAAGGGATCACATGCCAAACCGAACCCATCAAATTAAAACACCAATTCACATCTCCCGATCCTGAAGGGATCAAACGTGATTAGCCATGGGTGCAACCCATGGTTAAGGAACAATAAACCACCCCGCCTCTGGCCTAAATCTAAACATGGAACCAATTGCCAGTTCCAGAGGATGGAAACGAATGTCTATTATATCCGCAAAATTCACGAAGCAACGAGGATTACCCTTTCCTTTAAAAACCCGACCAACTTCCCGAAGGGATCACCTGCCAGAAGAGAAATCATCTATTTTAAAAACTCAATCACATACCCCGATCCCGAAGGGATCACCTTCCAGACCGAACCCATCAAAGTACAACACCAATTCACATCTCCCTGATCCTGAAGGGATCACCCGTAATCAGCCATGGGTGCAACCCATGGTTAAGGAACAATATAACCACCCCGCCTCTGGCCTAAATCTAAACATGGAACCAATTGCCAGTTCCAAAGGATGGAAACGAATGTCTATTATATCCGCAAAATTCACGAAGCAACTAGGATTACCCTTTCCTTGAAAAACCCGACCAACTTCCCGAAGGGATCACCTGCCAGAAGAGAAATCATCTATTTTAAAAACCCGACCACATTCCCCGATCCCGAAGGGATCAAACGTGATTAGCCATGGGTGCAACCCATGGTTAAGGAACAATAAACCACCCCGCCTCTGGCCTAAATCTAAACATGGAACCAATTGTCAGTTCCAGAGGATGGAAACGAATGTCTATTATAACCTTAAAATTCACCAACTATCTTCAATGTTTTGCAACACCCTCTCTGGAAAATGTGGTGTCGGTTTCCCTAAATTGAATTTGAACATTACCCCCGAACATAATCTTTTATCAACTTCTTGTTTTCTTTTTAATGTATCTCATCGATCTTGGTTCCTCAAATAATTACCCTCCAATGACCTCCCGAAAATACCTTTTAACACTATCTCTTTTGTTTGGCTGCTTTTCGCTTTTCGCCCAGAACAAACAAAACCCTAACGTGCTTTTTATTTTGGTGGATGACCTGGGATATCACGACTTGGCTGTGACGGGAAGTAAGTTCTATGAAACTCCCAATATTGATAAACTTGGTTCCCAATCGTATCAATTTTCCCAAGGCTATTCTTCTTCGCCGGTTTGTAGTCCTGCACGCGCTAGCATCATGACTGGGGTAAGTCCGGCCGTGCATAAGATCACCGACTGGATAGGGGCGGGATATGGTGAAAAATGGCGCAATGCTGGACGCCATACCATGCTGTTGCCACCTAATTATGAGCATGACTTGGAGGCCTCTTACCTGACCTTACCAGAAGCGCTTAAAGCCGGAGGATATGAGACTTTCTTTGCTGGAAAATGGCATTTGGGTGAAGAAGGTTCCTATCCTGAAGACCATGGTTTCGATACGAATATTGGTGGCTATTCCGCTGGAAGTCCAATGGGAGGTTATTTTGCGCCTTATCAAAATCCTAAACTTACACAAGGACCCGATGGAGAAAATCTAAGTATGAGATTGGCACATGAGACGGCCAAATTCATTTCATCCAATCACGAAAAACCATTTTTTGCGATGCTGTCTTTTTACGCAGTGCATGGGCCCATTCAGACAACCCAAGCCAAATGGACTAAATACCGTGCAAAAGCTGAACGTATGGGGTTGAAAGATCATGGATTTGAAATGGAAAGAAGACTTCCAATCCGAACAGTTCAGGACAACCCTGTATATGCTGGTTTGGTAGAAGCGATGGATGACGCAGTTGGCATAGCTCTTGACGCTCTGAAGAAAGCTGGACTGGACAAAAACACCATTGTTATTTTTACCTCAGACCATGGAGGAGTGGCCTCTGGAGATTCTTTTTCCACCTCTAACTTGGACCTTCGTGGAGGCAAAGGTTACCAGTGGGAAGGTGGATTGCGGGTTCCTTATTTTATCAAGCTACCAACTCAAAAGAAGCTGATTCAAGTTTCTACGCCAGCAACTGGAATAGATTGGTATCCAACAATTTTGGAGTTGGCTGGTGTCAAACAGACTGCATCGAATGTGGAAGGGGTAAGCTTAGTGCCTCTATTGAATAACAAGAAACTGGAAGAAAGAGATTTGTTTTGGCACTATCCTCATTATGGCAATCAAGGAGGCGATCCAAGTTCGATCATCAGAGAAGGAGATTGGAAACTGATTTATTATTGGGAAACTGAAATTTCGGAATTGTACAACCTGAAAAAAGACCCGTCTGAACAAATGGATGTTGCCTCTTCAAACTCTGATCTCGCACAAAATCTTCAAAAGAAGTTGATGGATTACCTTAATGTGACTAATGCTAATCGACCGACTTTTGATCCCGAGTATAGCGAACTAGCTCATCAGAAAATCTTGGATAACTTTAAAAATGTCAGCAAACCAGCTTTGGAAAAAGAGCGGAAGGAAATGCTATCCCCCGGCTGGGAGCCAAATGCTACCTGGTGGGATAGTAAGATGACCAAGGATTAGGCAGAGGGAAGCAGGAGGGGCGAATCCGAAGTTGGAAAGAGGCAAGTTGAAGTTGGGGAATGGTAATCGGCAGGCAATACTAGTTGTCTTGACAAGATTTGAGATGATCCCTATCCCTTTATTAATCAGCATTCGGAGATTTAAAAACAATTGCCTATTTTTAGCAAAAAGTGTTAATATCTCATTTATTTAGTTTGAATGAAAAGAATTTTAGTAAGTGGTGGCGGAGGTTTTCTTGGTAGCCACCTTTGTGATAGACTTATCAAAGAAGGAAACGAAGTCTTGTGTGTCGATAATTTTTTCACTGGCAACAGACGAAACATCCACCATCTCCTAGATAATAAGAATTTCGAACTCATGAGACATGATGTCACTCATCCGCTTTACGTGGAAGTAGATGAGATTTACAATCTTGCTTGTCCCGCTTCGCCTATTCATTATCAGTTTGACCCTGTTCAAACTACCAAAACATCCGTGATCGGAGCAATGAATATGCTTGGATTGGCCAAAAGATTGAAAATCAAGATTCTACAAGCCAGTACTTCGGAGATTTATGGAGATCCGGAAGTGCATCCACAACCAGAAAGTTACAAAGGAAGTGTAAATACACTCGGTCCCCGTGCCTGCTACGATGAGGGTAAAAGATGCGCAGAAACGCTCTTCTTTGATTATTACCGTCAGCATAAAGTGGCAATCAAAGTCATGAGAATTTTCAATACCTATGGTCCAAGAATGCATCCTAACGACGGTAGAGTAGTAAGTAACTTTATCGTGCAGGCATTAAAGGGTGAAAACATTACCATGTATGGCGATGGCAGGCAAACCCGTTCCTTCTGTTATGTCGATGACAATATTGAAGGAATGTACAGATTGATGAATTCCCGAGATGGATTCACTGGTCCTGTCAATATCGGGAATCCCGGAGAATTCACTATGCTGGAACTTGCTCAGCAAATCATCGAATTGACCAATAGCAAAAGTAAGATGGTCTTTCTTCCCCTACCTCAGGATGATCCCATGCAGCGAAGACCAGTGATTGAGTTGGCCAAAAAAGAACTGGATTGGGAACCAAAAATTCATTTGAAAGAAGGCTTGGTGAAAACCATTGAATACTTCGAATCAGTGATCTAAGTGTGATGCTTTTTCTAGGTAAGATTTTGTCAAAAGCTATAGCTCTAGACTCAAAGCCAGCTAAATAAGTTCGTGAGAAATGTGAAGCTTCTTTAATGAGTATAGCCAAGCTGAGTTACTGTTTATTTTTCTTGCCAAAACTAGATATATTTTAAAAAAGCCTCTGAATTTGAATTCAGAGGCTTTTTATATGCTGCTAATTTTATTTTCCTTTTCAGGAAGTTAAACAGCGAACTGATCCATAAACTCATTTTTTGCAAATAGAGGAAATAATCTCGGGGAAAAGACTGAATGCTAGTGTAAAGCTTCATCAATAATCCAAGACCAGATTCCTGATCTTGCATCCAAAGTAAATGAGAATATTTCCTAAGTTCAGTGAATCAAGCCCTTCTCACGATGTCTTTCCCGTCAATTCTTTTAATGAATTTCGCAGGATTACCTGCCATTACGACATCGCTCGGAACATCCTTGGTCACCACGCTGCCAGCGCCTATCACTGCACGGTCGCCGATGGTTACTCCTGGGCAAATGATTGCAGATCCGCCGATCCAGACATCTGAACCGATGGTAATAGCTTTGCCAAATTCCCAAAATTCTCCTCGACTTACAGGATCGAGTGGGTGAGTAGCTGTATAAAATTGAACATTGGGTG
>Ga0307487_1002814_pt1 | contig 10779 bp, 9 predicted proteins | sample CBIW12metaG_FD_203665 | JGI IMG/M metagenome (GOLD analysis project Ga0307487, IMG submission 203665) | Sea-ice brine microbial communities from Beaufort Sea near Barrow, Alaska, United States - CBIW 1.2 | ecosystem: Environmental > Aquatic > Marine > Coastal | place: USA: Alaska | collected... | reverse complement strand
GGCCGGCCTTGCTGGCGCAACAGCAAAGCCGGGTTGAGGAATTGCGCGAGGCCAAGTACGAGGGTATTTTGCGTGACCATCCCACCATTACGGTATTGCAGGGCGAAGCCCGGTTTATCGATGCCCACAACCTGTTGGTCAGATTGCATGACGGCGGTGAGCAAATCGTTCACTTCGACCGGGCACTGATCGGCACCGGCGCACGCCCTGCGGTCCCGCCCGTGCACGGTCTTACTGATACGCCCTACCTGACATCGACCAGTGCTCTGGTTCTGGACGAGATTCCCCGGAGGATGATTGTTATCGGTGCCTCGGTAGTAGCGGTAGAGCTGGCCCAGGCCTTTGCCCGGCTGGGCAGCCAGATCACTGTTCTGGCCCGAAGTCGCCTGTTATCGCGGGAAGATCCGGCAATCGGAGAAGCCGTGGAAGCGGCGTTTCGGCGCGAGGGTATCGAGGTGATCAAACAGGCTGAGGCAAGCCGCTTAGATTACCTCGACAATGAATTTGTGGTGGCCACCGATGTTGGCACTTTGCGGGCGGATCAATTGCTGGTCGCCACCGGGCGTACGCCGAACACGGATAACCTGAACCTGGAAGCTATCGGTGTGAAAACCCGGGGTGGCAGCGTCATTGTGAATGATCACCAGCAAACCACTGTGCCGTGCGTTTATGCCGCCGGCGACTGCACCGATCAGCCCCAGTTTGTCTACGTGGCCGCCGCGGGTGGCAGCCGGGCCGCCATCAACATGACCGGCGGTAATGCTAGCCTCGATCTCAGTGCCATGCCGGCTGTGATCTTTATCGATCCCCAGGTGGCCACCGTAGGCCTGACAGAAGCCGAGGCTGGCCAGCAAGGCTTCAACGTGAATACCCGTACCCTCGAACTGGAAAACGTGCCACGGGCGCTGGTGAACTTCGAAACCAATGGCTTTATCAAAATGGTCGCCGAACAGGGTTCGGGGCGACTACTGGGCGTACAGGCAGTCGCCAGCGAGGCGGGTGAGCTGATCCAGACGGCGGTGATGGCACTTCGTGCGCGCATGACGGTACAAGAAATCGGCGACGAGCTGTTTCCCTACCTCACCATGGTGGAAGGGCTGAAGCTCTGCGCCCAGACGTTTACCAAAGATGTGAAGCAGTTGTCCTGCTGTGCTGCGTGAACGGGTGTTACCTGCATTTGAGCACCTCTGACCCCATGCCATGTAACGGGGCATCGATTTGAATTGGTACTCTGTGAGGCAAGGGTGTTGCCATGATTGACATGGCCATTGACAACGTAGCTCAAGTAGTAGGTGTCGGGGGCGAAATTATTCATTTTTACGAATGGCGCAGGCCCATTCAACAGACGCCAAGTCCCTGGGAAGTGGCTATCGCATTCAGCGATCCTTGCCGGCAAGCGGGTAGAAATGTAGCGTTCTTCTGAAGCCTTATCCCATTTAGCACAAAACCCTGACTCAAAGGATTTTCGATGTCAAACTCACAGCAACAGGTCGCGGCTCAATTCATCACCTCATCAGGCGTAGCCCGTGAAATCTGTCGCGAGACCTGTCACAACCTGCAAACGCTGTCTGGCCTGCGCATCTTGGTACTCGCGGTTCTTGGCGGCGCCTTTATCTCCATGGGTGGCCTGTTCTCAATTCTTCTGTCTACGGGGATAAATACCCAGGGTGTGGCGTTGCTGCTCCAGGGGCTGGGGTTTTCGGTCGGCTTTTTCCTGGTGATTCTCACCGGGGCTGTACTTTTTACGGAAGCCAATGTTGTCCTGCCAGTCAGCGCGCTGAACTGTTCCCGGTTCGATATGTTGAGGCGGGGACTGAGGTTCTGGATGATTGCCTGGGTGGGCAATCTGTTGGGTACCCTTTTTGCCGGCTGGATGCTCGCAACAGCACAGGTTTACTCGGCGGAGCATTATCAGTTGCTGGCGGAGGTGGTCGCTAAAAAAATGCATTACCAGGAGGTTGGCGGTATCAGCGGCTGGCTCCAACTGGTTCTGTCAGGAATGCTTGGTAACTGGATGGTCGGCATGGCGGCTTTCCTCGCCTTTATGGGCCGCTCAATCATCGATAAATTTGTGCCGGTGTTTCTCGCGGTCAGTCTGTTCGTTGCCGGTAACTTCCAGCACAGTCCTGCCAATATGGCCTACTTTTCAATGATTATGCCCACCGGCGCTGGCCCGGGGTGGTGGAATGCCATGCTCTGGAATGTAATCCCTGCCGGTATCGGTAACATCTTGGGCGGCAGTCTGTTCGTGGCGTGGCCGCTGTGGTTCGCGCTCAGGCCCCAGCGGTGTGCGTGATGCAGAACAGGGATCTGGTCCGGTGCATGGCTGGCCGGGCATCGAAGGTAAGGCGACTCAGCCCCGGACGGTGCCTCTCGGTAACCACCTTGGCGTCGTGTTGAACCCGCAAACACTATCCTCTTGTTTTCATGTAACACTTTTCCCTGAGCTGTGTCTAAAAGAGGTGAGCGTTGTAAATCTCCGGGACTGTCGACTAGGGTGGCCGTCAGGGCTCCCAGTTCCATTTGAATAAATACACATAAAACTTCGAGGTATTGAAATGAATAACAACGTACGAGGAATTATCGCCGGGCTGATCGCCACCGTCGTCCTCTCGGTGCTGATGTTCGTCAAGGGCATGATGGGTGTGATGCCCGATCTGAACGTTATCGCCATGTTGGCCAGTCAGATGGGTGGCAGCATGGCGATAGGTTGGGCCGCGCACTTTACTATTGGCGCGATCCTCTATGGCCTGGTATTTGCCAATCTGGGCAGTATGATTCCGGGCGGCTCTGACATTGGCCGGGGTATCGTGCTGGGCGTGATCGGCTGGCTGGTGATGATGGTGGCGCTGATGCCGATGGTGGGCGCCGGCCTCTTCGCGCTGAACATGGGGATGATGGCGGCGGTCGCGACGCTGGTGCTGCACGCTATCTTCGGCATTGTGCTCGGTTTCACCTACAAAAAACTCGGCTCCTGACATTTTCTTCTCGGAATGCCATGCCATTCACCTCAGGTAAATGGCATGGCATTCCGAGAGCTTAGAGCGCATGGCCTGTCATCCATTGTGCAATAGCCTGCCCGATTTTCTCCGGCTGATCTTCCTGAATATAGTGAAGCCCTGCCCCGACAAACGCGGTTTCCAGGTTCGGTAGCTTTTCCTGATACCAGTCCACGGTGGACGCGGGAATCAGAAGGCCTGGTTCGGCGTGAATTAGCAGCTTGGGCAGGTCGGTCTGCTGCAGCCATTCCATGTAGGCCGTCTGCTTCTGGTAGATGGATTCCGGCTCTTTGCCGATGCACAGGTTTTGCGGAAATGTGCACAGAATCCGGCGTGACTCCCGGTCTGTCCACGGGGCGCGATAGGCATCCAGTTCGCGTGGTTCCAGTTGCCTGCGGATCATAGCCGGCAGGATGCCTTCGACGAACTGGTTCTCATCCATCATCATGCGCTCGGCATTGGCCTGGGAGGCTCGCAGCGTCTGGAAAAACGCTCGGGTCTGTGGGTCAAATGCCTCATATCCCGGTATCGGCTTGAGCATGGCCTCCATGAACGCCAGGCCCTTGACGCGCTCGGGGTGACGGTGGGCGTAGTGGAAGCCGAAAAACGATCCCCAATCGTGGCAGACGATGGTGATGCGATCAAGCCCCAAGGTTTTAATAAAGCCGTCCAGGTAACGGATGTGATCGTCTATGTCATATGGAATATCGGGTTTGTCAGACATTCCGAAACCGATCAGGTCCACGGCAATCAGGCGGCCCTTGCCCTCAAGCTCGGGCAGAACCTTTCGCCACAAGTAGGACCAGGTGGGCTGCCCGTGCAGGAAGAGTATCGGGTCGCCGCTGCCGTGTGCCACGTAGTGCATTTGCGAACCCATGACCTCTGCATATTGCGAGGGGTAGGCGAAGTCTTCTGGCTTCTGAATTGTCATGGTTTTGGCTCCCGCAGGTATTTGACTAAGGCAAGAATGCCGAATACCAACAGTGCGATCAACAACAGTGGGAGGATCATCATCGGTATCATCATCCAGCCCATGCCGGACATCATGGAATTGCAGGCTTCCCAGAAGCCTGTCTCAGGAGCCGCTAATGCGATTGCGGGAAACAGGATGAGCGTGGATAGAACTGCCAGTAATCGTTTCATGGTGGATCCTCTTTCAGTTTGATCGTGCGTTGGTTTGCATGGGTGACAGGGCTTCGTAGCGTGCCCTGGCGCTGAACAGGTCGCGGATGACCGCTGCCCGCGTGAGCTTTACTCCGTTGAGTTGTCGTGCACTGTTGATGGCGTCTTCCAGTCTGCCAGTGCCGCTGGCCAGTTCATTCAGGCTGGCTTGCCAGTGCGCACGCTGGTTCGGCAGATGCCGTTCATCAAGGATGTTCAGGCGACCGTAGTCCGCCTGAACGGCTGCCTTCATGTCGCTGATCGAAGCCTGCAGGTCGCGATGGGCCTGGGTGGTTTGCCACTGCTGCTGTGATACCTCAGCCGCAGCCTTGCGAACGGCACTTCGTTGTCGCTGTCCACTTAGCGGAACCTGTACGCCTATCCCTACAACCCAGCGTTTACTTTCGTCTGCCCATAGGCTGTTGTAGCCAGCACTGGCGGTAAAAGCAGGTCTGCGGTTGGCCTCGGCAGCATCTAGCCGGGCCCGGGCCTCTGCCGTTCGGGCCTCGGCGGCTTGAACCAGTGGGTGATCAGTTACCATTGAGTTGTCCGCTACCATTGGTGTGTGAGGAGGTAAGGAGAGAGTCAGTTCGGATGGTTGCGGGCGTCTTCCCAGTAAAGGGATCAGGCTGGCTGAGAGCCTGGCCTGATCGGCTTGCAGCCCGATCAGTAGAGCGTCCAGAGTGTCCAGCTCCGTTTTTATACGGAGTAGGTCGCTCTGCGAACCCTCGCCGTAATCCAGTCTTTGTCTGGCAATGTCGGCTAATTGTTCCACCAGGGCGCGGGTTTCATGATGTAGATCAATGGTCTGGTTCGAATACCACCAGCGGGCATAAACGTCCTTGACGGAGGCTGTGAGTTTTCTTGTCTGCCAGAGGTTATTCTGTCTGGCGGCGAGAACGCCGGCTTCCGAGGCTTTGCGGGAGGCTGATAACTGGTCGGGCCAGGGGAGTTTCTGGCTAACCTCGAACCGGTGCCCCACCATATTAGGCCCCTCCAGGGTTTCGGGAGCCAGGCCGTACTTGAGCACAGGGTCTGCCCAGGTGTCTGAACCCTCCACTTCGGCTTCCGCAACTTCAATGGCTGATCGCAGGGCGCCGAGGGAGGCGTTGTTCGCCAGCGCCTCCTCAACCCATTGATCCACTGTTTCAGGTGGCCCGGCCAGTGCCGGCACGGAAAGCGTGATGAAGACGGCAAGAACGGCCCGAATTCCTGTATGTCTGCTCATTGAATCGCTCCTTTACTGGCAAGTTTTCTCAGACGTGCACGCTGCCAGAGATAGAAAATCACCGGAATCAGCAGCAGCGTCAGCATCAGGGTGGTGACCATGCCGCCGATCATCGGGCCGGCGATCCGTTGCATGACTTCCGAGCCGGTGCCGCTGCCTAGCATGATGGGCACCAGACCAGCAACAATGGCGGTGAACGTCATCATGATCGGGCGAACCCGCTGCGCAGCACCGTCACTGATCGCCTGGCGCAGGGTGTCCGCCGACAGCCGGCCTGGTTGATGATCCACGATTTCCAGAGTGTTGTGCAGGGACTGATTCAGGTACACCAGCATCAATACGCCGATTTCCACCGCTACCCCGGCCAGAGCAATAAAGCCGACGGCCACCGCTACGGACAGGTTGTAGCCCAGCAGGTACATCAGCCAGATGCCGCCGATCATGCCGAATGGCAGGGTGCCGAGGATGATGCCCACCTCGGTCAGGTTGCGGAAGTTCAGGTACAGCAGGATGATGATGGCCAAGGTCAGGGGCACCACCATTGTCAGGCGTTCTTTGGCCCGTTGCATGTATTCATACTGGCCGGACCAGGCCAGGGAATAGCCCGCAGGCAGATCCACCTGATCCTGCACCCGGACCTGGGCTTCCTCGACCCAGCTGCCGAGGTCACGGCCTTCGATGTCCACCAGGGTCCAGCCATTGATGCGGGCGTTTTCCGACTTGATCATCGGTGGACCCTGGTCGACCCGGATGTCTGCCACATCCGCCAGCGCAATGCGCTGGCCGTTAGGCGTCACCATGGGCAGCAGGCGCATCTGCTCTACCGAATCCCGGTAGCCCTGGGGGTAGCGCAGATTGATGGGATAGCGCTCCAGACCTTCCACGGTGCTAGCGACGTTCATACCGCCAATGGCGGTGCGTACCACCGATTGAATGTCTGCGATACTCAAACCAAAACGGGCGGCGGCCTCGCGCTGTATGTCTACCTTGATGTAGCGCCCACCGGCCACCCGCTCGGAGAAGGCCGAGGCAGTGCCAGGTATGTCGGACAGCACCCGCTCCAGTTCCTCCCCTATGCTTTGAATTACCTCGAGGTCCGGTCCGGCCACCTTGATGCCCACGGGGGTCTTGATACCCGTGGAGAGCATGTCGATGCGGGTTTTGATGGGCATGACCCAAGCATTGGTGAGGCCGGGAAGCCTGACGGTTTTATCCAGTTCCTGGCGCAGGGATTCCGGTGTCACGCCGGGGCGCCACTGGTCTGTGGGTTTGAACTGGATAAAGGTTTCGATCATGGTCAGAGGGGCGGGATCGGTGGCCGTGTCGGCACGACCGATCTTGCCGAATACTGTCTCCACCTCTGGAATACTGGCGATCAGCTTGTCGGTTTGTTGCAAAATCTGCCGGGCCTTGCCAATGGAAATGCCGGGATAGGTGGTGGGCATGTACATCAGGTCGCCCTCATCCAGAGGCGGCATGAATTCACTGCCCAGTTTGTTGGCCGGCCAGAAGCCGATGATCAGTACCACCAGACCGCCGGTAAGCATCAGGGCCGGTCGCCGCAGAGCCCAGCCGATCACCGGTTTGTAGAGTGCAATCAGTAGCCGGTTGATGGGGTTGCGATGCTCTGGCAATACCTTGCCACGGATGAAATAGCCCATCAGCACCGGCACCAGAGTAATGGCCAGCCCCGCAGCCGCCGCCATGGCGTAGGTTTTGGTGAACGCCAGGGGGGCAAAGAGTTTGCCTTCCTGGGCCTCCAGGGTGGACACCGGCAGAAAGCTCACGGTGATGATCATCAGTGAGAAAAACAGTGCCGGCCCCACCTCACCGGCGGCCCGTGACATCACGGCCCATCGGTTTTCCGGTGTCAGCGGCGTTCGCTCCATGTGTTTATGAACGTTTTCCACCATTACGATAGCGCCGTCCACCATGGCCCCGATGGCAATGGCAATACCGCCGAGGGACATGATGTTCGCGTTGATGCCCTGGGCGTGCATCACTACGAACGCAGCAAGGATGCCTACTGGCAGGCTGACAATAACCACCAGTGAGGAGCGCAGGTGGAACAGGAACACCGCGCAGATCAGGATGACCACCAGGAACTCCTGCAACAGCTTGCTGTACAGGTTATCTACCGCGTTATTGATCAGGGTGGAACGATCGTAGGTGGGCACCACTTCAACGCCGTCCGGCAGGCTGGCCTTGATGTCCTCCAGGCGTTGTTTGACGCCTTCAATGGTTGCCAGGGCATTTTCACCGAAACGCATCACCACGATGTCGCCGGCCACTTCCCCTTCCCCGTTCAGTTCGGCGATACCCCGGCGGATCTGTGGGCCAAGCTGGATGTCCGCTACATCCTTCAGTAACAGGGGCTTGCCATTACCATTAACGCCCAGCGGTACCTGGCGCAGGTCGTTCTCGTTCTGCAGGTAACCGGTAACTCGCACCATGTATTCCGCCTCTGCCATCTCCACCACCGAGGCGCCGGTTTCCTGGTTGGCATTGTTGATCGCGGCATGGATGCGCTGCAGGGTGATGTCGTGGGCGCGCAGTCGGTCCGGTCCACCACCACCTGGTATTGTTTGACCATGCCGCCCACACTGGCCACCTCGGATACCCCGGGCACGGTTTGCAGTTCAAACTTCAGAAACCAGTCCTGAATGGCCCGTAGTTCCGAAAGATCATGTTGACCACTGCGGTCTACCAGAGCGTAGGAATACACCCAGCCAACGCCGGTGGCATCCGGCCCCAGTTCCGGTTTGGCGGCATCGGGCAGTTGCCCGGCCACCTGGCTCAGGTATTCCAGTACCCGGGAGCGGGCCCAGTACAGGTCGGTGTCATCATCAAAAATCACGTAGACGAAGGAATCGCCAAAGAACGAATAACCCCGAACCGTCTTGGCGCCCGGCACCGACAGCATGGCTGTGGTGAGTGGGTAGGTCACCTGGTCCTCCACCACTTGTGGCGCTTGGCCCGGATAGGTGGTTTTGACGATCACCTGCACGTCCGACAGGTCCGGTATGGCGTCAATGGGCGTTTCGCTGAAGGAATAGAACCCCCACCCCGTCAAGATGAGGGTGGCGAGCAATACAAAAAATCGGTTATGAAGCGACCACTGGATAATGGCATTAATCATGGGCGCGCTCCGCCTCAAGTCGCAGCATGGCAGCCTCAAGGCTGGTTTCGGAGTCGATCAGGAACTGGGCGGACACCACCACCTGCTGGCCTTCTTTCAGTCCTTCCCGAATCACCACTCGATCTCCCGCTTCTTGGCCTGTTTCAACAGGCACGGGGCGGAAGTAGCCGTCGCCTTCGGCCAGCAGCACGTGTTGGCTATCGCTTCGTTGGATCAGTGCAGGGCGAGGGATGGTGAGCAGGTCGTCGCCGATGAGGGCGTCCATGGTGAGATTCACGAACATGTTGGGGCGCAGTCGGCCATCGGGATTGGGAACGCGTACCCGTGCCCGTGCCCGCAGGGTACGCGTTCTGGCATCCAGCTCCGGGTAGACGTAGTCGATGGCCCCTTGCCACTGAGCGCCGGGCAAAGAGGATGTGGTAAATTCGACCGGTTGGCCGGTATTTACAAGCCCGGCCTGACGTTCGAAGAACTCGGCAATCACCCATACTGAATCGCGGCTACCAATGGCCATGATTTCGGTGTCCGGCCGCACATACATGCCGGCACGCACCGGCAGAGCAGTCACATAGCCGGAGCCGGGAGCAAACACGGTGATGCGCTCACGGACCTTTCCGGTTTTTTTTAGGTTTGCAATCGGGGTGTCGGTCATACCCATCGCCCGCAGCTTTCCGCCGGTCGCCTTGGCTTCCGAGCCCCGCCTCAGGCGCTCCGACATCAGAAATTCCTGCTGGGCATTGACCAGTTCCGGCGAATAGATCTCATACAGCGGCTCGCCCCGGCTGACTTGCTCTCCTAGCGAGCGGACGTGCAGAACCTCTACCCAACCGGCAATGCGGCTGTGTACGTGGATCAGCTCGTCCTCATCGTCGGTGACATAGCCCACCGTGCGGACCGGAACGGCGACCGGTCCTCGGGAAACCGCCCGGGTTTTGACTCCCAGGTTGGCTCGGACTGTGGGGTTTATCTGCACCCCGCCATCGTTACGGCTGGCGTTTTCTTCATAAACGGGCACCAGATCCATTCCCATGGGGGATTGGCCGGGCTTGTCTCGGCGGTAGTCAGAATCCATGGGGGCAACCCAGTACAAGGGTTCTTGCTCCGACGGTTCCTCAGCCGGACTGCCAGAATCGGCTGATTCGGACGTTGGCATGGTTTGCTGACTGGCGAACCAGCCAAGACCAAAGACCACGACGATCACTATCGCCATCAGGGCAATGCGCATTGATACTTCCTCGTTTAAAGCTTATGACCGCGCGTTCGTGGCCTGCGGCCTCGTATGAACGTGCGAACGAATCGAAAAGGCTCGAATCAGGCTTTTGAGGAGTTGGGGAGAGGTGTCAGGGTGTCGAGGATGATGCTGAGATAGCCGTCGCCAGGGTGACGACCTGCGATGCAAGAGCGGGACGGTGCCGGCATGGGTACATTGGTTTGTTCAGAAACCACCGCAGACGGCAAGGCACTGCAGTTGCCCAAGCTCGCAGCCAGGGTGCAGTCTGCAAGGGTCATGTCACCACAGGCCATACCCTGTTCCGAGTGACCTAAATCGGTGTCGCCGCAATCCATGATGGCCGTTTGTCCCACTTGGCGAACTGCAGCAACATCAACAGCCTGCCTATATGCTGCAAATGACTGAGTTATCGTCGATAGCAACAGCATAACAATAATGGCTGCGCGGAGCGGGTTATAGGACAAGTGGGTTTCCCTGACTAGATGAAAGCGAGGCTACCGAACGAGCTTAGAACCTGCGTGTAGCTCACAGGCCAAGAAAAGAGTACTGGGGAGGGTAAAAAAAACTGCGCCTGATTCTGTAACAATCTGCCGGATCGCATGTCAGTAAGTCATGAGCCAAAAAACGACTTGTCTTAATTACTGCGTTGGCTCGGTGTAACCTTTGCGTTGTTGGTCGGGTTGTAGACCCCTTGGGTGGAGCTAGCCTCCACCCTTTTTTTTGATTGCCTCCCCAATTATCCACAGTCGGTCCTGGCCCCAGCAGCTGGCGGCTCCGTAACGGAAACTGGGAACGCCCCATAGCCCGCAACCATACATCGCTTTACGGTTATCCTCTGCCCATTCGCGCCAGCTCTGGTCGGCAAGCAGAGACTTGGCTTTCGGCCAATTCAGTCCGGCGCGTTCAACGATGGTTTGCAGGCCGTCATCGGTTTCCGAGCGAATGCCTTCGGCGTTGACGGCCCGGGCATAGCTGCCCATGTACTCGATTTCACGGCCCAGTGAACGGGCGTATTCGAACA
>Ga0307487_1002813_pt1 | contig 10787 bp, 6 predicted proteins | sample CBIW12metaG_FD_203665 | JGI IMG/M metagenome (GOLD analysis project Ga0307487, IMG submission 203665) | Sea-ice brine microbial communities from Beaufort Sea near Barrow, Alaska, United States - CBIW 1.2 | ecosystem: Environmental > Aquatic > Marine > Coastal | place: USA: Alaska | collected... | reverse complement strand
ATTTTTTAAATAAAATTATGAGCAAATTATTGATAGTAGGTACTGTAGCCTTCGATGCAATTGAAACCCCTTTTGGTAAAACCGATAAAATCCTGGGAGGTGCCGCCACATATATCGGCTTATCTTCTTCACAATTCAATATTGACAATGCCATAGTTTCGGTTGTTGGAGATGATTTTCCGGAAGAACACCTTTCTTTACTGACCAAAAACGGCATTAATATTGAAGGAATAGAAATTGTAAAAGGAGGGAAAACCTTCTTTTGGAGTGGGAAGTACCACAACGATCTAAATTCGCGGGACACACTGGAAACCCAATTAAATGTTTTGGCCGATTTTAATCCGGTGGTGCCTAAAGACTATCTGGATGCGGATATTGTGATGTTGGGCAACCTTCATCCTTTGGTACAACTAAGCGTACTTGAACAAATAAAAAAGCCAAAATTGACAGTACTGGATACTATGAATTTTTGGATGGACAATGCACTGGAAGATCTTCTAAAGGTGATCGCAAAAGTGGATGTTATTACCATCAATGATGAAGAAGCCCGCCAGCTTACCGGGGAGCATTCTTTGTTAAAATCTGCGAGAAAAATCGCCAAGATGGGACCCAAATATGTAGTGATCAAAAAAGGGGAACATGGGGCGCTTTTGTTCCACAAAGATCAAATCTTTTTTGCCCCCGCACTTCCTCTGGAAGAAGTTTTTGACCCTACGGGAGCAGGAGATACCTTTGCAGGAGGATTTACCGGTTATTTAACCCAAAACCAGGATATTTCTTTTGAGAATATGAAAAACGCGGTAATCTATGGTTCCAATTTAGCCTCCTTTTGTGTTGAAAAATTCGGAACAGAAAGAATGGAAAACCTGAGGAAAGATGAAATTGATTCCCGACTGCAGGAATTTAAACGCTTAACCCAATTTGATATAGAACTAAGACCAACCAAAGCCCTGTAATTACGGGGCTTTGGTTGTTGATTCAAAGATTTTTTTAACCCTATTGAAGCCGAAAGGAATTATTATGAGTGATGCTTTAAAACATGAGTGTGGAATTGCACTTATCCGACTTTTAAAACCATTGGAATTCTACAAAGAAAAATATGGCACTGCATTTTATGGCGTAAATAAAATGTACTTGCTCATGGAGAAACAGCACAACCGCGGCCAGGATGGTGCCGGGTTTGCCAGCATTAAACTGGATACAGCACCTGGCGACAGGTATATAAGCCGGTTGCGTTCCAATGCTGCTCAACCTATTCAGGATATTTTTCAACAGATAAACGAGCGCATCAATACCGAAATCGCTGAGAATCCGCAATATGCCCAGGATGTGGCGCTTCAAAAAAAGAATATTCCCTATGTAGGAGAATTGTTACTGGGCCATGTGCGTTACGGAACTTTTGGAAAAAACAGCATTGAAAGTGTGCATCCGTTTTTACGGCAAAATAACTGGATGCATCGAAATCTTATTGTAGCCGGGAATTTCAATATGACCAATTCGGTTCAGTTATTTGACAATTTAGTAGAACTGGGACAACATCCAAAGGAAAATACAGACACGGTTACAGTAATGGAAAAAATAGGGCATTTCCTGGATGATGAAGTCCGGAAACTCTATAAAAAACTCAAAAAAGAAGGTTTCTCAAAAGTGTCTGCTTCGCCTGAAATTGGCGAAAGGTTAAACGTGGCGAAAATTTTGCGAAAATCGGCAAAAAACTGGGATGGCGGCTATGCGATGGTAGGTTTGTTTGGACACGGAGATTCCTTTGTGCTCAGGGATCCTTCCGGAATTCGTCCGGCATATTATTACCAGGATGACGAAGTGGTTGTGGTCGCTTCAGAGCGGCCTGTTATTCAAACCGTTTTCAATGTTCCTTTTGAAAAGGTGTTGGAATTACCGCCTGGACATGCAATAATTACCAAGAAAAGCGGAGCGGTTTCCATTGATGAGATTTTAGAACCATTGGAGCGCAAAGCCTGTTCTTTTGAACGCATCTATTTTTCACGTGGGAGTGATGCCGAAATCTATAAAGAGCGAAAAATGTTGGGTAGATTATTAATGCCGGAGGTATTAAAATCTATTGGCCATGATACTTTGAATACCGTATTTTCTTATATCCCAAACACTGCAGAAACTTCATTCTACGGAATGGTGGAAGCTGCCCAGGATGAGTTGAATGCCCAGAAGAACAGGGCCATTTTGGCTGAAAAAGAAACCTTGACCGATGCCCGTCTAAAAGAAATTTTGGACCTGCGTTTAAGAACGGAAAAGGTTGCCATAAAAGATGTTAAACTAAGAACATTTATTACCGAAGACAGCAGCCGGGACGATTTGGTGGCCCACGTTTACGATATTACCTACGGAGTTGTAAAACCCGAAGATAACCTTGTAATCATTGACGACAGTATTGTTAGGGGTACTACCCTTAAAAAAAGCATCATCAAAATGATGGACCGTCTAAATCCGAAACAGTTGTTAGTGGTTTCCTCTGCCCCTCAAATAAGATATCCTGACTGTTACGGAATTGATATGGCCCGTTTGGAAAATTTGATCGCGTTTATGGCTACCCTGGAATTGCTTAAAGAAACTAATCAATATCATATTGTAGAATCGGTTTACTTAAAATGTAAAGAACAGGTTGATATGGATGATAATGAGGTTCAAAATTTTGTAAAAGAAGTCTACGAACCTTTTACCGACCAGGAAATTTCAGATAAAATCGCCGAATTATTGAGTGAACCTGATGTAAAAACCAAGGTAAAAATTATTTACCAAACTGTTGAAAATCTGCATAAAGCCTGCCCTAAAAACTTAGGGGATTGGTATTTTACAGGAGATTATCCCACTTTTGGAGGAAATCGGGTAGTAAACAAGGCTTTTATCAATTTTTATGAAGGAAATAAAGACAGGGCTTATTAGGCACCTTCTTACATCTGATACTAATAATTTACAAGATTGTGCATTTCAACTAATTTCTGTGCACTTCATCTAAAAGTATTTGTGCGATCTAAGTTATTGTTTACATTAGCAAAGCCATAGCATAAGTAGGTTAAGTTAATGGTAGATTTGGGGCAAAAAAAGGTGGATTCTTATCCACCTTTTTTTATGTCCAATAATGAAATAAAAAAAGCTTGCCCGGAGACCGGGCAAGCTTTTTTACTATGACAGTTTAAACTGTTACTCTTTTGCTTTTAAGTATTTAGCAGCTACTTCTTTCCAATCTATCACATTAAAAAATGCATTGATATAATCTGGCCGTCTGTTTTGGTAATTAAGATAATATGCATGCTCCCAGACATCCATTCCCAAAACCGGGGTTCCGCCGCATCCTACACCGGGCATCAATGGATTATCCTGATTTGGTGTAGAACAAATTTCTACTTTTCCATCTTTATGTGCACAAAGCCACGCCCATCCGGAACCAAATTGTCCGGCACCTGCTTTAGAAAATTCATCCTTGAATGCGTCAAAAGAACCATAAGCGGCATCTATGGCTTTCGCCAATTCACCTTCCGGTTTTCCTCCTCCATTTGGCGACATAATTTCCCAATACAAATTGTGGTTATAGTATCCGCCACCATTGTTTCTTAAAGCGGTATTGGCTTTATCTAAATTCTCAAGAATATTTTCAATGGTTTTGCCTTCGTTATCTGTTCCGGCAATAGCATCATTTAATTTACTGGTATATCCCGCATGATGCTTATCGTGATGAATTTCCATTGTCCTAGCATCAATATGTGGTTCTAACGCATCAAAAGCGTATTTTAGTTTTGGTAACTCGAAAGCCATAATCCTTTGTTTTTAGTTATTAATTATTTCCTTAAAATCAAATTTAGCGATAAAGGCTTTTATTAAAAATATTTTTATGTTATAAAATACTTAAAGATTAAATTGCCAAAACCTTTTTATATAAAAAATCCGTCGAAAAAAAGGAAACTCCTGACCAATTCGTCAAAAAACTACCTGAACAAACCTTAAATTAGCTTCGTGATTTACCATCAATTTTTAATACTTAATTTAAACTTTTAGACATATTATTATGGAATTACCATATGCAGAACCTTATAGGATAAAAATGATTGAACATATTAAACGTTCAACACAGGCACAACGATTAAAATGGATTAAAAAAGCAGATTATAATTTGTTTAACCTCAACTCTGACAAAGTTTTTATCGACCTGTTAACAGATTCCGGAACCGGGGCAATGAGCGATCAGCAATGGGCTGAAATGATGATAGGAGATGAAAGTTATGCAGGATCTTCCTCTTTTTTAAAATTAAAGGATACCGTTAAAAAGATTACCGGATTTGAATATTTTTTGCCAACCCATCAGGGAAGGGCCGCAGAAAACGTTTTGTTCTCTGTTTTGGTAAAAGAAGGGGACATTATTCCGGGAAATTCACATTTTGATACTACGAAAGGTCATATTGAATTCAGAAAAGCAACGGCGGTAGATTGTACCATTGACGAAGCCTTTGACACATCGGTGATTCATCCTTTTAAGGGAAATGTCGACTTAAAAAAATTGGAAACTGTTTTTAAAAGCCATCCAAAAGAAAATATCCCATTTGTAGTCCTCACAATTACCTGCAACAGTGCAGGTGGCCAACCTGTTTCTATGCAAAACACAAAAGAGGTTTCCGCTTTGTGCAAAAAATATCATGTTCCCTTATATTTTGATGCGGCCCGTTTTGCTGAAAATGCCTATTTCATAAAAAAGCGCGAGCCTGGCTATGAAAATAAAACCATAAAAGAAATTGCCAAAGAAGTATTTTCCTATGGAGATGGAATGACGATGAGCGCCAAAAAAGATGGTTTGGTAAATATGGGCGGATTTATAGCCTTAAACAATCAAGAAGTTTTTAAACAGGCTACCGTTTTCAATATTATGTTTGAAGGTTTTATTACTTATGGCGGAATGAATGGCCGTGATATGGGAGCATTGTCGGTAGGTTTGGACGAAGCAACCGAATTTGATTATTTGGAAAGCAGGGTAGAGCAGGTGGCATATTTGGGTCAGAAATTGGTTGAATATGGGGTTCCTGTTCAACAGCCGTTTGGCGGTCATGCCATATTTTTGGACGCCAATAAATTTGTCCCAAAAATTCCGAGGGAAGAATACAGGGCACAGGCTTTGGCGATTGAAATTTACATAATTGGCGGTATTCGGGGTGTTGAAATAGGAACAGTTTTGGCAGACCGGGATCCAATAACGCGCGAAAACAGGTTTCCGGAACTGGAATTGGTTCGCCTGGCAATTCCCCGGAGAACCTATACAAACAATCACATGGATTTTATAGCCGCGGCATTAAAAAATATTTATGATACCAGGGAAGAAGCAAGGTCCGGTTATATAATTGCGGAGGAAGCTCCCATTATGAGGCATTTTACCGCTAAATTTAAAAAAATATAAGACAAATTAATTTATATTTTTAGATCCGGTTTTTTTAGCAGAAATTAAAAGAAGGACAAAAAAATTAGAACGCTTGAATAAATAGTTAAAAAAAACGTCTTGACAAATCCAAATACTTTTACCGTTTACAACGCCTCCGCAGGTTCCGGAAAAACTTTTACCCTGGTTAAAGAGTATTTACTCCTGCTACTCAGGTCGAAGACAAAAGATGCCTATAAAAACATCCTGGCGATCACTTTTACCAATAAAGCAGTAGCCGAAATGAAATCGCGGGTAATTGCAAATTTAAATGCTTTAGCTACCAAAGAATGTCCTGCCGAGTTCAGGTCTGTGATGGACGTGCTTATTTTGGAAACGGGATTTTCCCAGGAGGAAATTCAAAAAAGGTCTGGGGAGATCCTTAAAAGCATTCTTCATAATTACGCGGCCTTTGATATTTCTACCATCGACCGGTTTACGCATAAAATAATCCGGACTTTTGCAAAAGATCTCGGGCTTCCGGTGAATTTTGAGGTAGAATTAAACATCAGTCTGGTTTTACAGGAAGCTGTGGACCGCGTAATTGACAGGGCGGGGGAAGATGAAATACTCACAAAGGTTTTGCTGGATTATACACTTTCCAAAGCCGACGACGATAAAAGTTGGGATATTACCAGGAATCTGTTCAAATTCGCCGGCTTGCTTACCAATGAAAATCACCAGAAATATATTCGGTTGTTAAAAGGAAAGACCCTTGAGGATTTTAAAGATTTTTCGATAAAATTAAAGTCTAAAATGCAATTGACAGAAAGGGAAATAGCTGATGTCGCAGCTGCTTTTTTTACAATTGTCAATGAAGCGGATTTGGAAAGAAAGAATTTTAGCGGCGGTTATCTTTTTGACTATTTCAATAAACTTCAGCAAAAAAATTACAACATCACTTTTGGCGCGAAATGGCAACTAAATATAGATGACGCCAAATTGTACGCCAAATCCATTCCGCCAGAAAAAAAGGATCTTTTGGATCAATATCACTCAGAGATCTCCCTGGTTTTTAAAACTTCCCGGGTGGCAATTTTCAGAAGGGAATATTTAAAAGAGATCAGCAAAAACATTACGCCGCTCTCATTATTGAGTGAAATTTCAAATGAAATTGAAAACATAAAAAAGGAGCGTTCCCTGGTATTAATTTCCGATTTTAACCCGACGATTGCCGCAGAGATCAACAACCAGCCGGCTCCCTTTATTTATGAACGGCTGGGAGAGCGGTACACAAATTATTTTATTGATGAATTTCAGGATACTTCAGAGATGCAATGGGAAAATATAATCCCGTTGATAGATTACGCGTTGTCTTCTGAACATCCCAATAATGAAAGCGCGGGCCTTACCCTTGTGGGAGATGCAAAACAGTCTATTTACCGGTTTCGCGGCGGAAGGGCGGAACAATTTATAAGCCTTTATAATACAGAAAGTCAGGAGAATCCGTTTAATATCAGACAAAATATTATCAATCTTCCGTTTAATTACCGGAGTGCAGAAACTATAGTGGAATTCAACAATTCATTTTTTGAATTTGTTTCAAATAAATTTGAAAATCCCACCTATAAAGATCTTTTTGAAAGCTGCGGGCAGGTCCCAAAAAAAACATTTTCGGGTTATGTGAATATTTCATTTTTGGAAGCTGAAAATGTGCAGGAGGAAATGGAACTTCACCCGGCAAAGATTTTGGAAATAATAAAAGACCTGGAAGCCGGAGGAATGTCTAAAAATGATATTTGTGTGCTCACCAGGACAAGAAAACAGAGTTTTGGGATCGCGAATTTTTTAAGTGAAAACGGAATATCAATAGTTTCTTCAGAATCTTTGTTGATCTCAAATTCCCCGGAAGTGCTTTTTATCAACGCTTTGTTCGAATTTTCGGTCAACTCAAAAGACAATAATTTAAAACTGGAAATTTTAAATTATTTGGTTCAAAAACTCGGTGTTGAAAATCCGTATCAAATCATAAGTAAAAATCTTCAGAAGGATTATACCCAAATTTTTGAATGGTTAAAGGATTATCAAATCAATTTTGATTTAAAACAACTCCAGGTTTTATCTCTTTATGAAGCAGCGGAATATATAATAAGGTGTTTCACGCTTATTGACGGTTCCAATGCTTATCTCCAGTTTTACCTTGATTTTGTCTTTGAAAACACCACTAAAAATTTTGGCGGAATTTCAGCTTTTCTTGAAAAATGGGAACAGCAAAAGGACAAACTGAGCATCGTAGCTCCCAAAACCGAACACGCTGTCCAGGTAATGACCATTCATAAATCCAAAGGTTTGGAATTTCCCGTTGTAATTTATCCTTTTGCGAACACCAAACTCAGGGATGTTGCAAAAGATCATTTGTGGCTGTCTTTGCCGGAGGGTTTAAACGATATTCCCGTGGGATATTTTAAGGCTTCAGATAAAATGCTGAATTGGGGAACACTGGAAGCCAATGCTTATAATGAACTGCTGGACCAAAGTGAATTTGACAGTGTGAATGTGCTGTATGTAGCATTTACCAGGGCATCGCAACAATTGTACATAATTTCAAATTTAGACCTTGACAAAAATCAACTGGAATACGAAAATAAAGTTTCCGGATTGCTGATAGGCTTCCTGAAATATAAAAACAAATGGAATGAGAACCTAAGCTATGAATTTGGATCAAAAAACCTGGACAATTATAAGAGAGAAGAAAGCGCCAAGACGATCCATCAGGAGCATTATTATTCGTCTCCTACCCGCAGCGAAGTGGTTAATATCGTGACAAAATCCGGTTCGCTTTGGGATTCCCTTCAGGAAAAAGCGATTAATAAAGGACTGTTGGTGCATAATATTCTTTCGGAAATAGATACTTCAGAAGAATTGGCCACGGCTTTGGAAAAATTTTCAGAAGAAGAAAAACTTCCCGGATCACAAGTAGAGGAATTAGAGCAACTCCTTTCAGAAGTGATCTCCCATCCAAAGCTGGCGCGCTATTTTTCTGCTTCAGATATAGTTTACAGGGAGCGCGACATTATAAGTCCGAACGGCGAAATATTGAGACCTGACAGGCTGAATTGCAATCAAAATAAAGTGACTGTCATAGATTACAAAACCGGAAGCGTTCAACCTGCCCACAAAGCGCAAATGGAACAATATGCAACGGTACTTTCCCAAATGGGTTTTGAGGTGAGCGATAAAATATTGGTTTATATTAATAACGAAGTGAGCCTCACATTTGTATAAAAGATGTTTAATTTTACAAAAAACTTATAACTATGTACGGATCTATAAAAGAACATTTACAAAAGGAAATAGAAGAAATTAAAGAAAACGGTCTTTATAAAAAGGAACGAATTATCACTTCCCCGCAAGGTGCGGTGATAAAAATATCTACCGGACAAGAGGTGATTAATTTTTGCGCCAACAATTATTTGGGGCTTTCTTCCCATCCGGAAGTTATACAGGCTGCCAAGGATACCATGGATTCTCATGGTTTTGGAATGTCAAGTGTGCGGTTTATTTGCGGAACACAGGATATTCACAAAGAACTGGAAGCTAAAATAGCCGATTTTTACGGAACTGAAGACACTATTTTATATGCCGCCTGTTTTGATGCGAACGGAGGGATCTTCGAACCTTTGTTATCTGCAGAAGATGCCATTATTTCCGATTCCCTAAACCACGCTTCTATAATAGACGGAGTGCGTTTGTGCAAAGCGGCGAGATACAGGTATGAAAATGCGAATATGGAGGATCTGGAAAAACAACTTATCGCCGCAAATGAAAAAGGAGTACGTTTTAAATTAATTGTCACCGATGGCGTTTTTTCAATGGACGGGGTTGTGGCTCCTTTGGACAAAATTTGTGACCTGGCCGATAAATATAATGCGATGGTGATGATCGATGAATGTCACGCTACAGGATTTATTGGAAAAACAGGAATAGGAACACTTGAAGAAAAAAACGTTTTAGGAAGAATAGACATTATTACAGGAACCCTTGGAAAAGCACTGGGTGGCGCAATGGGAGGATATACCACCGGTAAAAAGGAAATTATAGAACTACTTCGCCAAAGATCCAGGCCTTATTTGTTCTCAAATTCGCTTGCGCCTGCAATTGTTGGGGCTTCCATCAAGGTTTTTGAAATGCTTAAAGGAAACACCTCGCTTCGGGACAAATTAGAGGAAAATACTAAATATTTTAAGGAAAAGATAAAATCCGCCGGATTTGACATTATAGAGGGAGATTCTGCCATTGTACCTGTGATGCTTTATGATGCTAAACTCTCCCAAAATATGGCAGACCGTTTGCTGGAAGAGGGAATTTATGTGATTGGGTTCTTTTTCCCGGTTGTACCTAAGGGAAAAGCGCGAATAAGGGTGCAACTTTCCGCAGCTCATGAAAGAGAACATTTGGATAAAGCTATCGAAGCATTTACGAAAGTGGGCAAGGAATTAGGGGTAATTTAAGATTTGAAAAAATTATTCAAATTGTTAAATATTTTAATTATATTTATTTTAAATTTAGCAGGATTATTAAAAATTCAATATAAAAGCTTGCTTTAAGTTACGTTTTTTTAATATTTTTTAATATAAGGCCTTGAAAACAGTACTATACAGGGCTCTATTAAGAAAACTTTATTAAATTTAACTTTGTTAATATTGAATTTGCGCATACTTTTGCTTCAATTAACACTTAAAACTAAATTAACAAATATGAAACATCTTAGCAGATTTTTATTAGCTTCATTATTTGTCCTGACCTTTACTGCGGTAAATGCACAGGATGCAAACAATCCCTGGGCCATTGGTATTGGGGTAAATGCGGTTGACTTTTACCCAACAGGAGAAGATGCTCCTTTAGGCGGTTGGTTTGATGAATATTTTAATACTTCAGACCACTGGAACATTTTACCTTCAGTTTCAAAACTATCTGTTGCCAGATATATTGGTAGCGGATTTGTAGCTGAACTTGCAGGTTCTGTAAACCAAATTAGTAAATTTGGAGATATGTCAGAAAATGATTTGTCATACTATGCAGTAGACGGAGCAATAAATTACAACTTAAGAACCTTGCTTAATAACAGTTGGATCGATCCTTTTGTTGGTGTTGGTGGTGGTTATACCTGGGTTGATGAAAATGGTGCAGGAACAGTAAACGGTACTGCGGGTCTTAACTTCTGGTTTTCAGATAATATCGCCCTTAATATTCAATCTACCTACAAACATGCTTTTGATAATGGTGCAGATTCACATTTTCAACATGCAGCCGGAATTAAATTCGTTTTTGGAGGTAAAGATACCGATGGTGATGGAATCTATGACAAAGATGATGAATGTCCTGAAACTCCAGGTTTAGCCGAGTTTAACGG
>Ga0307487_1002812_pt1 | contig 10790 bp, 8 predicted proteins | sample CBIW12metaG_FD_203665 | JGI IMG/M metagenome (GOLD analysis project Ga0307487, IMG submission 203665) | Sea-ice brine microbial communities from Beaufort Sea near Barrow, Alaska, United States - CBIW 1.2 | ecosystem: Environmental > Aquatic > Marine > Coastal | place: USA: Alaska | collected... | reverse complement strand
CTCTCGGCTAGTTCAAGCCGCTCGTGGAGAGCGCCCTCGAACTCGCTGTCACGGACCTGCTTCACGATGTCGGCATAGCCAGCCTCATCGATAGTGAAAGCCTTATGGCAGTGCGGGCAGGTGATCTCGTGCATGGGCGCGTATTCCATTCAACTCTGCGTTCAGATGGTTGCACGCCAAGCGTCAGCTACGGCACAGTGTGCACTCTAGATCGTTCTCGCTCAGGCTAGCGGCTGCACCGATCGCGCGGGAGTTGCCGCACGGAGTCAATCTTCGGTCGGCAACAAAAAAGCCCCGCAATCTTGACGATTGCGGGGCTAGATGGTGGATCCAAGGGGATTCGAACCCCTGACCCCCTGTAGGAGTTTCTCTCGCCAGGACAATTGTGGTCGATTGTCGATTTCGCTCACTCTATCCCAATATTTGGACGACTGAAATCCGGAGTTTATGGTTCATCATCATTGGGTTTAAGCGATAGCGAGCTCATTGTGGCCCGTATCTGGCCGCTCACATAAAAGTGAAGCTGGCGAGAAACCAACCAAATCGAGCAATGCGTCGCATAGCCCCGAATCTCGAAGTGCGGGTCGACGCACACAGGTGATCGCAACAACGCGGGCGAATGTCAGTGGTTCGTGATTACGTGATTATCATGACGCTTATTGCTGTGTACGACTCACATGGACAGGTAGTTGGCTGGAGCCAAGAGGATCGCTTGTACTCGCTTTCCGGCGAGGTGGTCGGATGGGTCCGCGATGACGCGGTCTATGCCCTCCACGGACTGCATGTTGGGTGGTTTGAAAATTGTCAGTATTGGGACTCCACTGGCAACGTCGTCGCTTGGACCGAGGGCGCCTCGGGAGGGCCGGCGAAGCCGGGAAGGGCCGGAGTTCCGGGTCGCCCGGGGAAGGCTGGCGCGCCGGGCCGTCCGGGTTTCTCTGGGCGCATGGGAAAACCGGGTTTCTCACCTTCATGGAGTGCCAAGTCATGGCGTAGCTTCCTGAAGTAGGCCACGCTCGTTATCCGAGGGTGAATTTCGCGCGCACTTCGGTTTCACTCGCCTCGCGTTTAGAGGGGGGTGAATACGAAAGTGCTGTTGTCGGTTGAGTGCTTTTGAGAACACATAAGCAATCAACATGCTCGACTCTCATTCAGCATGCGGCTCGGAGACCTTGAGCTATTGTTCGCTTCCATTTGGCTCGGGCACCGAGTGCGTGTGCCGTGTTCGCGTCCTAGGATGAGCGAGTGCCAGTACTTTGAAAAGATCTTGCTGAATGAACAGCCGACGAGAGTCGCGACGCGTGCGCTGATCTGCGCATCGCACCGGGAATCACGGAACGAAGGCGTTTGATCCTTGCAAAACGCTCGCCACTGATCCTACTCAACTAGGGGGTCGCTTCAGAGTTACAGAAGCGCCTGAGGAGCTGGCACCGCGGTCAAGCTTTGGAAGAGTCGTGGAGGTGCGGCATCGCGATCTCGACTGTTCCGTTTCCCGCCTAGAGGACTAGGATGGCGACTCAGGTCACCGGCCAGTTGCGAATTCCACCATCGAACGCGGCGAAGTCTTCGACGCCTGGATAGATCTCGCCGCGGCTAGGTTCACGGCCAGGTCGGCTCATCGACGATTCTGGAGAGCGCAAAATGGTCGACTCGATCCGCACAAATACCGGTTTCGATGGCATCCAGCACTGGATTTTCCTGACTGGCATCGGAATATAGGCGGTTCGCAGAAATCATTCGCTCCGAAGGCGTAACCATGGAATTCGCTAAACATTGGTTTCGTCGAGACGACTGTAATCGGCAGCACCAAAATTATGTGAACGGAATTGAAGCACCCTGTCTAACCAGTCGGCTAGCTTGCGTTCGCTCTCCTCAACCGTCTCCAACAAGATCTTCAATCTGAACTCTTCAGCGAGTTGCGGATACAGATTCTCCAAAGTTGCGGCCGTCTCATACCCGAGCATCGCTGCGACCTCCGCCAACGCCCTTGCGCGGGCTGTTTGCTCCTCGCTCCCGTCAACGGGTTCGCGCTGTACGTTAGTCAACAGAGCACGCGAGCCACTATGGCGCGACCTCTCTTGCACATGGACAAACTCGCCGAGAGCTCGCACAAAAGGGGCGAGTCTGCCCCAGCCAGCAGCCTCGACCCAACGATGAGGCGTCGTCAATCTTCCGCGCAACTCAAGCGTCTCAGCCTTCTTCGGTTTCAAGCGGTGCACGCGTGCCCGGGCCGTTGATTCGAGCGCAGTGCGCATGCAAGAGAGGGAATCATCGACGTCCTGCAGCCACAGTATCCAGGCTGATTCGAGAGCCATCGCTGCGGTGCGCAGCGATCGTCCTTGGTGTTCGTTCGGGATGGCCCCAGCGACTAGATCCGCCATTTCGGCGATCGAGCGATACTGAATCAGAGCACCCGCCAGAATGTCGGGATTAGATATGTCTGCATGGTCCCGCGCCTCAAGCTCAAACGCATTTCGGGCCTCATCGAGAGTTCGCACCCAGCGCTCTTCGATTGCCATCCATGAATCAAAACCCTTCACATCGATCGGAGCATCAACGCGAAGTTTGATTGTTCTGCGATAGGTACGCCCCCACGCCGAAGTAGTGGCAGCTAAGTCAGAAGTTGCGAAATCATGATCGGGCGGTCGAAAGAATACGTTCAGGAAGTCAGGAGGGTCTGGAGCGTGCGGAAGCATTTTCACTGGCAAATGCGACGCTGCCCGAACTCCTTCCGTGATTCCGCGATCAGCTGCAGCGACTCCGATTCCGCCGCGCACTTGACGCAACGGGAGCTCAGCAGCCCGAATTACGAAGTTGTGCACCCGCGCTCGATTAGTAGTAGAGGTTTGCAAGTCCAGCGTGACGGCGGTTGACCCTAGGTCCGCGGAACGGCCATGGAGCAGCTCTGAGAGAACGGACCACTCTGAGCCGATTGATCGATCGCCAATGATCGGAGCGTACTGGAGCCAGATACGATCAAGATAATCCTCGTCCTTTTCGCCTTCTTCACGGATCATGTCAGTTGAATATGCAAGATTATATGTCCAGCGCTCAATGTATCGGCGGGCGACCGCCACAGCTGCAAACGTGTAGCCGAATCGGAGGCACCAGCAGATCCGAGCGTAAGTATCGAGCCCGTCTCGGAGCTCAGCCAGCCAGCGTTCGTCATTCGTAGTTCCCACATCTGCTCTATACCAGGGAGCGCCCATGCGTTCGAGCATCTGGTCGGCGGCAGAGATCGCGTAGCCCGAGCGCCATGCGAATGGCGGAAGTAAGACACCATGCTCCGCGTGATCGGCTGCACGTTTAAGCGCTCTTGAGTTGAGGACCGGCAGCAGTAGCCGGGGATGCCCAGCAACTTCGGCGCTGAGGGCCTTAAGATCACCGCCGAATCCGAGGGATCGCTCACGCAAGTTCGACATGGCATCCGCCAAGGCTTCGTGCGCATCGAGCGTCTGCAAAGCGATCTGGCGATCACGCTTAGCGCGGCGACCCGAGACCATTCAGGTACCTGCATTCGTCGGGCGTCCAGTTGGTTCGATCAATTCGATACCGCTATCGAATCATCACACCGTCGAGCCGACGATGCACGTATGAGAAAAGACTAAACGCGTCGTAGAAGTCAGGCATTAGCTCCGTACTATTGATGCGGTTCGAGTGGGCACGAGGATTGCGGTAGTGACCGTGAATGCCAAGAAGTAAATTTTTGAATCCTCTGTGCTCGCTGATCTCGGAATCAGTCCGGTAGCTGTTGATCCGCATCAACGGTTGATCATGTTTCGTTCCGAAGGCACCGTTATAGAGCGCGTCGCCGTCGCCCGCCAGCCCGCTAAGTTGACGGACGCGCGTGGGGATGCTTTTTGAAGCTTCTGCGGTTGCATGAAATAGCGAGCGATTGATGAACTCTTCAGCGCAATACCGAAAGAGTTCCTCGTGGGTCCCCCGCCTGCGCAGCTCAACCTGAAGTGTTCCTGCCAGCGACGCCGCTTCGGATAGCGTCGTCGCCTTCGTGCCACGTGCGAGTTCCCCACGCACATTGACGCGGTAGCCATAGTGAACCATGAACTCTCCGAGCTCGTCGCGTAGCTGGTCAAAGCGCTTGGGGTCACGAGCGTACCGGCTGGGTGCCATCGCATTGTTGATGAAGGCAATGACGCAATTGCCGGCCTGATGAGCGAATTGTCTGTTGTTCAACGTCACGTACAAGCTCTCCCTCTTGTTGCCGCCCGCAGTGCGCTCGCTTATCCCCGCCATCGGCAACAGCGAGTCGATCTCTGAGTTGGTTAGGCCGGGATATTCGGTCTGAGCCAGTATCTCGGCCACGCCTTTGATAAAACCCATCGGGAATAGTTCGGCTCGCTTGGGTTTCTGGCTTTGCTGCGTCATCGGCCTCTCCATCACGCCTGTGCACTAGGGTCGTCCCAGTCTCAATGGAGCGACTATTTGGTTACTCAACAAGAAAATTACCCGCAGCCCACTATCCCATTTACTGGTGCACTTCACTTTCATTCTTTGCAGATCATGCACGCCCAACACGGCTAGGTGTTGATTTGGCGGCTCCTTCGAAGTGTGAGGTAGATGCGACCCGGACGTCGCCGGAATACCTGCTCTACCAAGATAGGTAGGAGCTGCGTGTCGTGGCAAGAATTGGAAATCTGGCATGTCGGTTTTTGATGCGTCGCTGGCGATTCCGACACAATCTGAAGAGCACATTGGGGTCCAACTGCGGCTCGAAAGAAAGCGGACCGAGACTGCCAAACAATGCATCCAGACATCGTGTGACGGTTAGAGCTCTCCACTAATTTCTTTCTGCCGCGCTCTCTGCACAGCCTGCTCGTGCAGGGGCGCAAAGTACCCGAGACCAGCCCGTCCGACAGCGCTAATTGCCGGATCCGGCGAGTTCACCATATTCTCCGAGTTCGAAAGGTACCCGGAAATGACTTCATGCTGTTCGCCCGTGAAAATTCCAAACTGCGCTGTAGCCGCTATAGTCGCGGGATTAACTCCGCGCGGCACCAAGAGCTGGGCGAGGTCTTCAAGTGACGGCGACTTGCCCAAACCAGTCACCGTCCCGAGGACGAATTCAGCTTCGACAGCTCCGGAATCCAACAGGGATTCTATCCAGTCAATCTCGCTGCCTGCCAAGAGTCGAAAGACAATTGCCCGCCAGTATGCCGAGGGGATCGCGCTCCAAATTCGAGTCTTTGCATCCAGCGGAAGCGAGGACGCTGTGTCTTCAAACAAGTCCAGAGCGCGCCAGTCGAAGTCTGCCTCCGGGACACGTATGACGTTGAGGAGAAGCTCTTCATAAATATCAGGAGCTTGTTTCAGGAGCTTCTCGGGGAAGACGTGGTCGTTATAAAGCTTGAAATCCAGCGGAATTCGAAGCTCGCGTATCGCATTTCGCCAATCTTCATCCGGAGGAAGCACCCCCTCCTCATCAAACGAGTCCAGAAGTGCAGCGGCAGTCGCTGCCCTGACGCTAGGGCTAGAGTGAACCAATAGGGCACGGATCGCGGAATCAGCAGAGAGCTCCCGATGCACCGCCAGTTGAACCTCCGACACATCGTCCGCCGTGAGATCCTCCGCAACTAAGCGGAAGAGCGACGAGCTAGCTTCTTGACTCACTGCCTCGGCAACAATCGCGCCGCGCGAACGCGGCTCTCTCATCAGATCCCGAACAAATCGAGGATCGTAATCTTCATCTCGAAGCGCTTGGCTGAGAAGAACGTTTGCTTCGGGGAATAGATCATGCTCGCGCGCCAATTTGAGCCAAGCTCGGCGATCTGTGATTGTTTCATTGACGATCCCTAGGGCCGTACGAAGAGGGTCAGAACTAGACCAGGGGCGAATGCTCTCTAATTCAGCTTTCATTGAGCCTAAGAACCCGCATAGTCCCTCGGGATCTGAAGCTATGCGGGGTGTCAACAATTGTGTTAGTCGTGTGCGGTGTGCTTCGCTCCAGTCGCGCCAATTATCTCCATGTCCTCTGGTGTCGAAGAGCGCTTCAATTAGCTGGTCATCCTCGGGAATTGGAAGGCCGAGTCGCTCGACATTTATCCGCAGGGAGGCGCGCAACCCTGGATAGCGAGCGCAGCGCGTCAGTGCCCATACTGCGATCCTCAACGTGACGCTAGTCGCCCCAGTTACCTGCTCAGGTGTAGGCTTCCCACCGAATGCCGACAAGAATCCGCCGGCGATGTGCCCCCAGTCGCGCACTATCTGGACAATCGTCGCAACCTCCTCGCGAGCGAGAACCGCATCTAGCCGCTCAAACGATTCCCAAATTCTTTCTTGCAGAAAGACCATGTCTGGACGCGTCAGCGTGCCTGAAGCCATCACTACCGTCCTCGCGCCCTCTGGACTAAGCCAAGTCGTGTCGAACGACGGACGCATACACTCACGCAACAGCTTAACTAGGACTAGTCCTGAGTGTTCGTGCCCGTTTTCCGCGCCCCACTGAGCCCCGCGTTCCCATACATCGACCACAAGCGCGACGTTTAGACGCCCGTCCGGACCGAAATTGCGCACTTCGTCGACGAACTCCTTCAGAATTTCATCGACGACCGTGCCCTGTCCAGTCAGCGAAGCAGCAACTCCCAAAATATCATCCACGGCCGCGATAACTCCCACACTTACGACCGCTTCCGACGTGAAAGAGACCAGCTTCTTTGCCGAGCTCTCCAGTTCCGGTTTGGACATTTTGCGTTCGCCAATTGCCCGATCGCCTATGAGGCGATCAAGCACTTCTCTCGCCTCGATTTCTCCCAGATGGAGATAGTGATGGAGGAGCTTCTCACGGTCGCCGAGAACGTCGGGCGCATCGATCACATCCGCAAAGAAAGCTCTTGCGTGGCGCAAAGCAGTAGGATTTCCAAGCAGCACTGTTTGTATAGCTGTCGTCGCGATCGAGAGCCGCTTCGACGGCCATTGTTCAAAAAGCTCTTCAGCACTAATCGGCGGTACCTCATCACCGAATAGGACACCGCCCACGATGCTGACCGCTAGGACCTCGGGCGCAACTGAGTAACTATTTTCGCTCCCGATTCTTGCACCGCTGATTCTGTGCACATCCAGCAAACCGCCAACTGCGACGTCGTTGATCGTCTTGGCAAGCTGGGTTCTCGGCAAGTTGAGAACAGCCGCTAGGTGAGCCAGCTCGCTTTCCGCAATGCTGCCGAGAAGCCCGACAACTGCTAATAGATGAAGGGATTCCTGTGGCAAGCCGGCGCGCAGGAGATACGTCTTTATCTCGCCTCGTAGAGCCTCACCCGAATACACCGACCGCCACTCGGTGTCCTTCCGCATGAGCTCCGCCAGTCTTACCGCCCATCCTGGGCGTCCGCGTGCCTGGTCCAGAATTCGGCCGAGAGTAAGCGTCGAAGTCACATCTGCGGCTTTCACGATTCCTGCGATCTGTCGACGAGTGAGGAGCTCGACTTCGACTTCACGGGCATGAGGGAGATGTACGCCGATCGCTTCTCGCTCATGCGGCCAACACACCGCAATGACCTCATACTGAAGGGATTCCTGTTTGCGAATTTGGAGCAACAAGTCCAGAAGACTAAGCCGACGTGACGCATCATCGACAACAAAAATCCGTGCGCCAGCGGCGAGAATGTCGTCTTGTAGTCGTTCAGCGGTGGGCTGACCCTCAACAAAAAGTAGCCCCGGTACACGCTCTAGCACAGAGGACTTCCCTGCTCCGGGTGCTCCCCACACAATCGCGTCCGAGTTCAAGTCAGAAAGCAGCTCGATCAACTGCTCTCGCCCCACGAGCTCATCCGTTTGCTGATCAAGTACAAAGTGACCAGACGTCTTGGACAGGGAGAACGGTCCACCTGGTAGTCGAAGGAGTCTAGGGCGCCAATCTCCCGCCACCCTGAGCCGCTGTGCGAAGTACGCACGATCAAATATCCCGACAAGCTCGAATCCGCGCTCACTCGCCAGAATCTCCAGTTTTTTCCGCTTCGCTTGATTTAATTCTGCGAGGCTCACCGACAACACGGAAGTCCCCTTGATGCCGTGTTGCGTCAACGACTCAATCGAATTTTGCAGATTGCGTCGCGCACCTTCATAGGTTCTCGACGAAGTGATTGCCACGCGAATCGGAGGCTCGCGGACATCTCGCAACACGTCCGCGTCCCTGCCGGAATCGGCGCCTCCTCGGATAGGGACGAGCGCCGGGTAAGCTTGGCTGAGCAGATCTGTGGCGCACTCTTCGAATACAGAAGGGTCGATTAGCAGCTTCGGATCATCAAGCGCATGCTGGATGCGGTCAATCAGGTTCATAATAAATCCAGACACGCAGCAGAGCGTGTGACCCCTCTCGCGAACCGCACCGGCATTTGCGTCGACACCTAGTATTGAGCTCGGTGGGCACAATCTACACTGAACACAACCTGCTTGAGCCGGCGACCCTCTGGCATCACCTCGCTACGAGTGCTTCCGCCTGGCTAGGAGGGCGCGGATGAGGCTCTCCCGCCAAGAGTCTCACTAGGAGCGTCGCCGTCGCGAATGAACCTCCTGAAACTCATCGAGCTTCATAGTACAGGTGGCAGTAGTTCCTTCCTCCGAACGCGTTCAGCGCCCGACGTGCTCTGCGGGGTTTATCAAGATGACGTCTAGCTGGACCCCTTTCCGACAGATTTTTCGCAACTGCACCATAATTTGTCGAGCTTGTGCCGGCGCTTCCTTCAGAACCGCGTGATAGAAGACGAGGAGTGTGCTCGGCCTAATTTCTCGGATCGTGAGTTGACCGAGTTTCGGAATTATATGAATGTTCACGAGGCTTGCCTCTTCGCGCCATGAGCCCGCGTACGCGGCGTCTGATTGCAGTTCATCAATCCACATCTCAGCAAGACTGGCGAAGCTCGTCTCGGGAGATATGAAGAGGTTGCCGTAGAACTCGCTCACAAGCATAGGGAGCGCCTGCCGCGCGGCGTGTGCCGCAGCAGTCTTGCTCTTCCCCCGGAATTTCTTCCGCTTCGTCACTCCGTCGAGCCCTCGATACTGGACCCGCACTTCAAATCCACCGGAATCTATAGCGTATGGGTTGATCACACCCCAGGAGCCTACGGGCATTTTAAAACGTGTCATGGCCTTACTCCGAAGCCTTGATCGGCAAGTCAAGCGCCCAGCTCAGGACATCACCTTTGTAATACCGAAGGTGCCGGCCGAGAATGCGACCGCCCGGCCCCTGGCCCGTGACCCGCCAGGCGTAGAGCGTGTTCTTTGGAATGCGTAGGTAGCCGGACAATTCATCAATAGTCAGTAAATCGGGGAGAGCAGAGGCGACTCGACAGTTTAGAGGGCGAACAGATCTTGTAGGGGTGTTTGTAGTCATACAGCCCCTATGCACCGCGAAAACGATCAGGTGCAACTTTTTCTCAGCCGGCAACTCCCCGTCGCCAAGTTGACTTCAGATCGCGTCTTTATGTGGCCCGTTGATGACCAAAATGGCCCTTTATGTGGCCCGCTGATGACCCAAATGGCCCCTAATGTGGCCCGTTAATGACCAAAATGGCCCCCAATGTGGCCCGATTAAGGCCCCAATCTGGCCCGTTGGGGCCGAAAACCACAAAAACCCCTGAAGAAAGATGCCTCTCATCAGGGGTTTTAGTGGATCCAAGGGGATTCGAACCCCTGACCCCCTGCATGCCATGCAGGTGCGCTACCGGGCTGCGCCATGGACCCATCTGTGTTGTTTCCGTTACCGGAAACGCAACTTCTCAAGATTACTACACGTGCGGCTCATCCAGAACCACCTGAGCATTTCGTAAGCAAAGAATCCGGCGACCGCAGCGCCGCACCGGGAAAACACGCGAGGCAGTCGGCATCCGAGTGGATGTCGACTGCCCCACACGCAAGCAAATCCTTGCGTCAGTTAGTTCACCGGTTCGATTAGGAAACGGGGATGACGAGTCCGTTGTAGAAGTCGTTGATGTACGCCTTCGTCTCGTCGGAGGTCAGCAGCTCGTACAGCTTGAGCACGCGAGGGTCGCTCTTGAGTTCTTCGCGCGTGGCAAGGATGTTGTAGTACTCGCTCGAGGTGCCCTCGGTAACCAACTGCAGGTCGCCGGAGAGGCCAGCGGCACCCGCGTAGTTGAAGTTGACGATCGCAGCATCCTGGTCATCAAGGGCCGACGGCAGGCTCGCTGCATCGATTTCGATGAAGTTGAACTCGCTCGGGTTGGCCGTGATGTCGGCAACGGTCGACGGTGCGTCAGTGGTCTCAATGAGTCCGGCATCCGCAAGCAGCAGGAGCGCGCGGCCCTCGTTACTTGCATCGTTGGGAAGCGCAATTTTTGCACCATCCTTGAGGTCAGCGAGCTCGTCAACCGTCTTGGAGTACAGCGCCAGCGGCGGGAGGTACACCTGGCCGGTAACGACGAGGGTGTCGCCCGTGTTGTCGTTGTAGAGATCCAGGAACGGCTCGTGCTGGAACAGGTTCACATCGAGGCTGCCCTCGCCCAGTGCGGGGTTCGGTGTCGTGTAGTCCGTGAACTCAACGATGTCGAGCTCGAGACCAGCAGCTTCGGCCTGTCCGCTGTCGATGACGAACTGAACGATCTCGCCAGCCGGTGTCGCCGTGGCGCCAACGGTGAGCGAGCCGAGAGTCCCGTCGGTCGGCGCAGTGTCCTCAGCGGGAGCCGCGCATCCGGAAAGCGTAAGAGCGAGCACGCCGGCGGCGGCCACGGTGGAGAGTGAGAAGAATTTGGAGCGTGACATGAGAATCCTTAATCGAGAAAGACGAACAGTGGTGAAAGAAAACAGGAAAACTACCCAGGGGT
>Ga0307487_1002811_pt1 | contig 10793 bp, 9 predicted proteins | sample CBIW12metaG_FD_203665 | JGI IMG/M metagenome (GOLD analysis project Ga0307487, IMG submission 203665) | Sea-ice brine microbial communities from Beaufort Sea near Barrow, Alaska, United States - CBIW 1.2 | ecosystem: Environmental > Aquatic > Marine > Coastal | place: USA: Alaska | collected... | reverse complement strand
ATCTGGCGCTCGCTGGATGGATGGATACGTCGGCGCTTGAGGGCTATGCAGCTTAAGCAGTGGCGACGAGGTAAGACGATCTATCGGGAGCTGATGCGTCTGGGCGCAAATCCCTGGGTGGCACAATCGGTAGCGGCTCTGAGCCGGCGCTGGTGGCACAATAGCTTGTCTGCTATCCACAACGTGTTGACGGTTGCCTATTTCGATCGGCTAGGTGTGCCAAGACTCTCATGACCTCAACTTCTCGAACCGCCCGGTGCGGACCCGCATGCCGGGTGGTGTGGGAGGGGCGGAGCCTCATGGCTCCCCCCTATCCCGATTGCAAAGTGCAAAAGTTACCCCTGTCAAAATGCGAATGCTCTTTTGCAATTTGCAAAAGCCTCGTTCTTGGAGTTTTAACTAGCTGAATATATTGAACTAAATAAATTTTTTAATGTGGCACATATTTCGCTAAAAGAAAATTAGATGCAAAAAAATACAGAGGTATACGCCATGAAAGTCGCCATCTTTTTAACCTTGTGTTCGGCCATAAGTTCAGGTTGCGCCACCGAACACAGGGCCTTGATTTCTTCCGGCCATGATGTGGCAAATGTGGTTAAAGCAATGGGGCTGGCTGACCATTACAACATGGCTTCCGACCTTGATCCCTCTGAGCACGATGGCGAGACCAGTTGCCAAAGTAGCCATCTGGGCACTTTCCGGCGTTTTGTCAGCGACTCAGGCTTTGGTCAGGGAAAGTACGATATTCCCGAGCCATTAGCTGGTGACCTGGCGTGGTTTGCCCGGGAATTTAACCGCAGTCCACTGATGCCCTTTGGATTGGTCATAGGCCACACAAATTCAGACGGTCATGTCAGCTATAACCAGGCGCTTTCTGAAAAGCGCGCTGCCGAGGTGTATCGCTTTCTGGTTTCGCAGGGCATACCTGGAAATCGCCTGCAAAAATTTGGGGTGGGGGAGACAAGTCCTCTTAATCACCTCGATTCCGCACAGGCAAGATTCCTGAATCGTCGTGTTGAGATCGTCATGTTCATTCCCTTCAGTGCCAATAAGGGCCAATCACATTGCTTGCCAACTCTCGCCCCTACTGGCTCAAAGGCCAATATGGAGTCCTTTCAATGAGAATACTACACGCAGTTTTGATGGCAGGGCTTGTGTCTGCCCCGTTTATGGCGCACGCCAATCTTGCGTACATCGAAGACTCCAATGGCAAGCACACAGCCGGGCAAAGGGAGCTGGTTCAATGGACCCATTCACGCATGGTGTTCGATCGTGACATCAAACGGATTGCTGTCGGCCAGAACTCCATCATCGAAGTCGAAGTGCTCGGTGGACGCGAGCTCCTGATGCTGGCCAAGAATGTCGGTCGAACGACCTTGATGGTGTGGTATGAGGACGGAACCAGTCAGACGCTCTCATTTGGGGTCAGTGAAGACATGTCCATGCTCAGAGATGCATTGGCTGATATCCATGCCAAGATCCGGGTGGAGATCGCGCCCGATCGACCTGCACTGGTGTTGAGGGGAGAGGTGCCCAATGTTCAGTACAAAATGGCAGCCGAGACTGCTGCCAGACATTATCTGGGCGCGCAAAAGGCTTCGCAGCCAAATCAACGGATGGGCGCGCCTGACCAGGGCGTCAGTGCAGCAGGTTCTTCCCTGGATCTGCTCTCAACGGCAAGGCAGTCCATTGCTGAAGCGTTCCGTCTCAATGCTGCTAATGATACCGGTCAGACTCGGGTTGCTGTTATTAATCTGATCCAGGTCGAGACGTTACCACAAACGCTCGAGCGCAAAATCATGGCAGCAATCGCGCCAATGGGCGGCGGGGATGTCCGTATTCGCAGGGTTGTTCGCGGAGATCTGCAGGATGATCTTGCTGACACCTTTCTTCTGGAAGGCCAGGTACAGGACCAGGTGACCCTCACGCGCATTCTCATGCTCGTCTCCCGTTTGATCGGTGGTGCCGATGACGCCGCCAATTCCGGCGTTGTTCCTGTGACTAATGAATCTGGTGGAATGCTTGCAGGCCAATCCGCTGGCACTTCCCAAGGCACTGGATTTGGCTCTGCTCTGTCTGGTGGTTCGGCCAGCGTCTCTGAAAATGGCATCCGCTCCAATGTGGCTCGCTCGAAATTGTTGTCGCTGGGCGGTGGCCGCCTGTTGTCTGTGGTCGAAGTGAGAGACCTGCCGCAAATCAGGGTCTCAGTGCAGATCCATGAAATCAATCGGACACGTATGCGGCAGTGGCGCCCGGACCTGTCATTGCTGACTCAAGGTTACTCTGACCAGGGACTTTTCACCCTTGGCGGGCAGTCGACCACGCCACCTCAGAGTTCAACCTTGGAAAACGCCCTCCAGGTGCTTGGCGGCACCTTGACCAACAATCTGCAGATCGGTGGCGACGATCTTGCGTTTGATCTGCTTTTCTCGCTGATGGAAAAAGAAGGCATTTCCAGAACGCTTTCACGCCCAACACTCATGGTACTGGCCGGCGAATCGGCCGCCTTCAACGTGGGCGGCGAGGTTCCGGTACCCACAGCATTCGCGCCAACAGGGCTGAAAAGTGGTGACGAAGTCGGCGCCAACACCCCTGGGGTATTCAGTGGAACGTCCTTTAAAGCGTTCGGCATCAATCTGAGCGTAAGAGCCATGGTTGATGAGTCGGACAACATCACTCTGGACTTGAATCCGACCATTTCCATGCCGGACACCACGCTTACTCAGGAGATTTCAGCCAGCACCGGCGCTTCATTGAACTCTACCGCGTTCAACACCCGCAGCATCAGCACCAGTGCCCGTCTCAAGGATGGCCAGCCGCTGGTGCTCGGTGGTCTGGTTTACCAGACCCAGTCGGAGCAGAACGATTTTACACCGGGGGCCAGAGACTTTCCGGTACTCGGGAAACTGGCGGAGGCCACCTCGGAAAATGAGCAAATACGAGAGATTATCATTGTTGTCACGCCCAACCTCATCAGAACGCCTGATGAGCGGGTTCACCTGTGGGCCTTTCCATCAACCACCGATATGGCAGGCCACCTGCTTTCACTGACCAAGACAGTTAAGGAGCGTGCACAATGATCAAGTTCCAGTGTGTATTACTGATGGCTCTGGCCATAACCGGTTGCGCCTCCCAGCAGAAGTTCATTGGCGAGATTGAAGACCCCGAACAGGAGGTGACGCGACTGATCGAGCACGAACTCACCAACATCCAGTCGGGTGAGTATTGTCGCCCCGATCCGCAATCGCCGTTTAATGGTTGCGATGGTGCCCTGCAGCGGCTGACGCAGCTTTTCACCAAGTTCCCCGATTATGAAAGGCTTCAGCTTGCGCTGGCGGTTTCTTATCAAGCACGCAATCAAAATCGGGAAGCCCAGTACTATCTGGATCTGCTGCTGAGAAAAGACCGTCCAAGACCAGAAGCCGCCATCTTGGCTGCGCAACTAGCCATGGAGGAGGGTAACACTCGTCGTGCCGAGACGTTACTGAACGCTCAGAAGCGCCTGAACCCGATGCACGCCGGAATTCATGAAACCCTGGCTGCGGTCTTCTATCTGAACCATGAACCCGAGAAAGGATTTTCGGCACTGGCAGCCGCTGAGCAACTGGGCTCCCCGGCATGGCGCGTTGCCTATCATCGGGGCTTGCTCTACGAACTGTCCAAAAACGAGTCCGCCGCCTGCGCACAATACGCCAAATCCTACACAGAGAAGGCCTCTTTCAGGCTGCCAGAGGGCCGGATTCTGGGTCTTACACATAATCCCATCTGTCTTGAGCTTGCTAAATTCCTGGGAGGGGCTTGATATGGAACGCTCTGAGCAGGAACGAATCCCAATGCTTGCTAAAGCCCGTCAGCACATACATAAGCGCCTGATCACATCGCTGGATTCAGACCCGTTTGATTTACAGGATACCAGGGAAGTCCAGACTCGCGTGCAGGCATTGATCAGCGTTGTTTCCAGCCAGGTGGGGTTGAAGCTGACGGAGCAAGAACACGAGATCCTGAAGCGGGGTGTCATCAGTGAGGTTTCGGGGATGGGCCCATTGCAGCCACTCATGGAAGATCCGGGCATTACAGATATTCTGGTTAATGGCCCTGCGAACATCTGGGTGGACAGAAACGGGTATCTTGAACGATCCACCGTGCACTTCGATGACGAGTCTCACCTCCGGCGCTTCGTGGACCGTTTTGTAGGCAGCCATGGAAAGCATCTGGATTCCTCGAATCCCGCCGTAGACACCAAACTTCCGGACGGCAGCCGACTGCATGCAATCATTCCGCCTTTAAGTCCTGAGGGTACTGTGGTGAGCATCAGGCGCTTTCGGAAATCCCATGCAAGCCTTGATGACCTGATAAAAAGTGGAATGTTGTCGGAACCCATGGCCGATACCCTTCGACTTGCGGTTCGTAGTCGCGTGAACATGGTATTCACGGGCGGAGCCGGCACCGGCAAAACCACATTGTTGAACGCGGTATCCGAGTTTATTCCGGATTCAGAACGAATCGTTACCATTGAAGACTCTGCTGAACTCGCTCTTCGTCATGACCACGTAGTCTCCCTGGAAAGCCGCCAGGGAAATAGTGAAGGAAAGGGCGAACAGGGCCTTCGAGCTCTGCTACGCCACGCGCTCAGGATGCGGGCGGACCGTATTATCTTGGGAGAAGTCCGGGGGGATGAGGTCTTCGATATGCTACAGGCAATGAATATCGGGCACGAGGGAAGCCTCTCAACTATTCACGCAAACAACCCACAACAAGCACTGAAGCGCATGGAAACCCTTGCACTGCTTTCTGATTCGCAGGTTCCGAGGGAGGCAATCAGAGATATGATCGACGCTGCCGTGGGAATGGTCGTCCACGTTGGTCGGGATGCCACAGGAACTCGGAAAGTTCTGAGTATTGTGGAAATGGTGCATACCGATAACGAACGTCACTTGCGAGAGCTCTGGACAAACCGGGAGCCAAGGTAATGCTGGAATGGGCAGGAATTGGCCTGGCTCTTGTCGTTCTTATGGCGTCCGCATTGCGTCTCTTCTACCTCATCCATCGAAATGAGGGGCTGAACGTCAACAGCGGATTCCAGGAGCTGAATGATGCGAAGGATCCCATGTTGACGCGGTATCTCCAGATACTGGGGGTCCGCCTCGAACCGCTCGTGTTCACAGCAGGCTTGTGCTTGGTAGCCGTGACGATCAGCCTGCTGTTCCTAACGATGTTTGAAGATCAGATAGGCTTCAGCATTGCAGCCGGTATCACGTTTTTTCCGCTCGCTTTCTACGTTTTGAAAGACCTGGTCGCCTGGCGCGCCGAGGAATTCGAATGGTACCTGGTGGATGCACTGGATCTGGCGGCATCTCTTTCGGCCAGTGGTATTAATGCCGTAAAGGCAATTGAAGCTGGCGCAAAGGGAGCCTCGCTAATCGTCAAGGCCGAACTGGATTACCTGGTCTTGAGGCTCAAACTCGGAGACTCCATCGATGGAGCTACGGAACGACTTCTGGATCGTTATCGCTCCGAAGGGGTCCGCCTTTTCGTCAACCTGCTCAGGTCACGCTGGCATGGCGGTGCGGATTTCGACGCACTACTTCGAGCTCTGGCCCGGGTGCTGCGCGAGCGCAAGGCATTTTTAATGCAGTCCCGCGGTCAACTGTCTGGGGCAAAATACGCGCTGTTGTTTGCCGCGGTTTTTCCGTATGTATTGATCCCATTTTTTCAGACCCAGGAGCCGGAGTGGCTTACGCCCATAACAACTCATCCAGCTGGACCGGTCATTCTTTACCTGGCTATTTTCCTGCAGGTCTTTGGTTTGCTGTGGACCCGCGCAATTCTCAGGAGCAAAACATGGTGAGCTCTTACTACGGAATTGACGTTTTTCTCGGCTTTGCCTGCATGGCATCGCTATTTGGCGTGTACTTCCTGAGTCGATCCGAACTTAAGCCTGAACTCGTTCTGGACCAGGAGATATCTGTTAAATACCGGTTCTATCCAGGAAACCTCATGCGTCAGGCGGGGTTCGTACCTACGGATTTCGTCTGGGTCTACTGGTCAGCGAAAGTGGTGCTTTTTATAGGTTCTGCACTTGCGATTTCAGAGCTGTCTGCTGATCTGCCCACCTGGTTGATTGCCACCAGCCTGGTGACAACGCTGTTCTCAGTCGATCTTTTTCTTTTACAGCGCCGAAAGATGCGAAGGCTTCGTGTGCAGGCAAATCTCAGTTTTTTTGTGGATCTGGTGAATGCCTATCTTACCTCGGGCATGTCGTTATTCCGCTCGGTGCAGCAGGCAGGAGAGCACGGCTTCGAAAGTGGCCATCCTCTTGCGGTTGAGCTTCGGTTGATCGCCATGGAAATTCAATCTGGCGAATCTTTCCAGGGGGCGATGGGGCGACTTTATCAGCGGACAGGTGTGAGGCAGCTACAGGGACTTTCAGCCTCTTTCGAAGTAGGGCACGCAGCGGGCGCTTCGATGTCTGAAAACCTGTGTCGACAGGCGGAAGCGTTTCGTGAGCAGCAAGAAGAACTGAACAGAAAACTCATCAGCCAGAAAAGTATCACGTTACTCTTCGCTTTAATGCTCGTGGGGCTTCCCATGTTTGGAGTCATCGTGATTTTCCCTGCCGCGATAAAGCTTTCGGAAATATTTGAACTTCTGGATTACTTGATTTAACGCCAAACAGGATTAGAAATCATGCGGGATCAACGAATGTCTCATCGCGGAAAACTTGTGGGCCAGGGTGGTTTTGTCATTACACTCGAACTCATCATCATCATTTCGATTCTCGGGTTTGGAACCCTGGTCGGTATTGTCATGATTCGCGATGCACTGGTGAAGCATTATGTGGCCAAACAATCCTCTGAAGCTTTGGTGGCAGACGCCGCAGGACAGATCCTTGGAGAGGCCGTTGGTTTTGACGAGCATGATGCACCCCGCATCTTTTATGTTGACCGCTCATTGGAAACCACGTTTCGCACGCTCATTGGGGTACGCGATGACCGTTTCACCTCGAGAGAAGCTGTTTACTACAGTGGCACCGCTTGCACGGGCGTTCCCTGCATCAAAACAATAAGCGACGAGCTGACCAGCAGCAAGGGAACGGACTACCTTTCCGGTACCGGTAATGTGAGTTACTTTAACGCCTTACAGGGTGGTCCAAATTACGCGGTCGGTCGTGGGGCCAGCGGCCTACCTGGTGATCTTTTCCGCGAATCTGCGTTGGTGTGCCCGGTACCAGCGAGTCAGCTTCAATCCCGTTGGATGTCGCAGAAAGTCGTTGCCGGAGAACCATGCGAAAGCGTTGAGCTAGAAGATGAGGTAAAAACGCCCCCCTTCACAGGCTGCCTCGTTGATATAGCCCTGTTTGCGTGTGACTGCCCAGCGTCCACGGAGGACCAGGGCGATATTTTGTCTCTATATGCAGTGCCGATAGAAACACTACTTGATTCAACTGTTCTCACCATCAATACGGCTTTGTTGATCGCCGGTCTACAGATTCCGGAGGTCAATGTTGGGAAATTCTGTTGCCCGGCGGGTAGTGATCTTGACGAGGATGAATTGATAAATGGCACTGTCTATCTCGTTGTGAACGAGCTGGTCTCCGAGCTTAACCTTGCCGCTTTTCCGTTGGTACAGCAGACGATCAACACAATACTTGCTCCACTCGAAGGCGACCTGTCATGTTCCAGCCCGGTTATTCTCAAAGCTGCAGATTCGGTGAGCAATCCAGAAGACCCAACACAGAATGCACTGGGAACCTTCACTACGCCTTTCTGGGTAAATTTGCCCGGATCTCAATCCGGTGATTGGTACTCTGTTCCGCCGACGGAAGGTGAGGGTTGGTAAATCCAGCTTCGAATCATTTTCTGTCTGACCATGCTCTGCAAAATGCAAAAAAAAATATCTTAACTCTTAAATACAATTTCAGATAACAAACGTAGGTTATTGTATATAATAATAAACTGAAACATGGCCCGCTTCTCGCTTACTTTCAGCATATGCCTGAAACTCAAGGAATCCGGCCATGAAGCATCATCTCTGTGTTGTTACCTCAGACACCAATGTCATCAGAGTTATCCAGAAAGCATTCGCCCCCTTGGGCATCGATGTTGATCATGTTGAGTCCCGCGACTTGCTTGATGGCGAGCTGGGTTGGTCTGCCAAAGTCACTCTGGTGGACCTGGAATCCTTTGACAATTTACCGCACCGAATCTGGGACAATCTCAGGGGTTGGCTGAGCCATACGTTGTGCGTCCCCCTGATCGCCCACGCCAGCAACACAGTTTACCGTCAGTGGTTTGGTACTCCGCTCAAAACGCTCACTAAACCGCTTACTGCGTCTCAATTACGCTGGCTTGTTTTCCAATGTGTTGGGAGATTGAAAAGCGCGGCATCGAGACCTATGCCTCGCAGCAAGACGGAGTCACTGATTTGCCTTAAGGCCGTGCTTAGGCACCAGCATCCGGAGAAATCGACGAATCAAAACAGAGTAGGGAACCTGGTCAACTTTATCAGCCAGCGGTGTCGGATCGATCCGCTGATTGGCAACGCCATTACAAGTGCAGCCGGCCTCTACGATCTCGGAATCTTGCTGGAAAAGCCTATTGAGAACTCTCTCAGGATGAACAGGCGAAGGCGCCGCACATTTTACTCTGCTGCCATCGCCAAGTTTTCGGGTGAGTCACCCGAAGTTGTTCGCATATTACGCAATCTGGACGAGAACTGGGACGGGACTGGCTTACCAAATGGCAAAAAAAGAAGTGAGATTCCAATCGGTGCCCGAATGCTCCGCATTGCGGTTGACTTCCTCAGATTACAATATGATTCAGACCTCGGCCTTTATTTGAGCGCGAATGAAAGTGCTGCCTGGATCCGGGATGCCGCCGAAAAAATCTATGACCCGGAGCTGGTGCAACGCTTCCTGGATCATCTTCTGGAAAACAAGAGCAACAAATCCGATGAAACTCTGTGGGTATGTGGGGCGAGAAATCTGATTTCCGGAATGATCCTGTCTGAAGATCTGTTTGGCCGCGACGGCCTGATGTTGCTTTCCAAGGGCAAGGTTCTGAACGAGCATCTTGTTTCCCGACTAATCGATTATGAGGAAAGATTCTGCATTCGGGACGGTTTGTTTGCGGGCGTTCAGAATAGGACGGTGAGAGATTTGGACTGCCAATTGAGTATCTCTAGCTAGAGCCAGCGCTGAATGGTGGTGTTGCTAAGGTGCCCCTTGGGAGCTAGAGTCCGCCGAGTATGTTCGACTGGACGGTGGGCCTGAGAACCTAAAATTACTTAACAAATTGTTATAGTTCGTGCCGGTCTTCGGCCTCCACCGGACGCCCTTGTCAGGGCGTCGTTTATTGCTGGCGTTTTACAGACTAGGGAGAGTCAGAATTGGAGTTAGCAAACGTAGTCCCATGGGGTCGATCTTTCGCAGAATACCAAGCAATGTTCGGATTATCGGAAGATGATCTGAAAAAGCGAATTCTTGGTTGTGGTGATGGCCCAGCGAGCTTCAACGTGGAAGGAACACAACGGGGGAGTCAAATCACATCTTGTGATCCGGCATATCAGTTCGAGACGAAGGAGATACGTCGCCGGATTGATTAAGTGTATCCGAACATCATTACCAAGATGAAACAGGGGGGTGATCCCCCCTAAAAACCGAGGTGCTCAAAAGTAGAATTTTCCGTAAGCTAAGCGCCGGGAAATTCTGCATGAAGAAGGTAACCGTCCGGCAAAACCATCTTGAGCCTGACGTTGCAGTCTTCAAGATAGTGTCCGGGATTAGTTGACCACTTCAGTGACGTTGTCTTCGCCAATCGTTTCGAGAGTTCTAATTTGCTCCAAATGCTCTAACAACTGAGAGTCGATTTCTGCTTTTTGACTTTCGAAGACTATCGTGGCGCCTTGGATCGCTTCGTTAATGCCTCTCCCGACGGGAGGCCACTGACTTTCAGCAACTTTTTGTGTTTGCTCAACTAATTGGATAATAAAATTACGGAACCATACCGGCATTGACGGTAATGTTGCATTTATCTGATCCGCAAGCTTATCTTGCGCCAGCGTTAGTACCTCCTGGCAGCGAGAGTATTTACCACCAATCGACTTTTGCAATTCAGTCGGCTTAATATCGGTAACAGAGCACCCACTCAGTACCTGGGATTCGATCCAGGCCAAGTAATCTGCATCGGTGTATTTTTCAGGTCGTGCCATTGTAGTTCTCCTATAAGTTAATTAGTAAGTACATTCAAAGCTCACTTACTAATTAACCTTCGGATTGATGTTGTCGTTTCGTGAGAGTTGATGAGAAGGTCATGGCAGCGCCCGCTCAAAACTGTGGACGTTAGTCCTGGCAGGTCGTGGAGCGTTTTTGGCTTTTTGAAGTGACTAAACTTCCACCAACTCATTTTGTCGCCGAACTTTCTCGTCGTGCTGTCCGAGGTCTGACCTGTGCCAACGGCTAGATCCGGAACTGAGTTTCAAGGGGTGAGGGAATTTACCTTCCCGAACCCAGCGCCAGATGGTGAACCAGGACACTGAGTAGTAGTTCCCCACCTCAATATCTGTGAAATACATCTGCAGTTTGATTTTCATTTTCATCACCGTTTGGTTTGTGGGTACAGCTTAATATTACGGAGATGCAACCGGTGTTTGGGACGTGTAACTTTCTGGAAAATGCAATTAGACGAGAATGTCGTAAATAATTTATGCGGGATCGGTAAATCTGGGGAGTAAACTTTGGATAGCATGCAATAGCTGAAGAGGGCCGCGTTTTGGTCGCGACTTTAGTGCATGCT
>Ga0307487_1002810_pt1 | contig 10795 bp, 6 predicted proteins | sample CBIW12metaG_FD_203665 | JGI IMG/M metagenome (GOLD analysis project Ga0307487, IMG submission 203665) | Sea-ice brine microbial communities from Beaufort Sea near Barrow, Alaska, United States - CBIW 1.2 | ecosystem: Environmental > Aquatic > Marine > Coastal | place: USA: Alaska | collected... | reverse complement strand
TTCCTCTTCTGGATTTATAAACAACGTTGCAGGAAATGGGCTAGTTAATACATCTGGCCACTCATCCCCGTCAAAATCATAGGTAAATTGTGCATTCGTATTAGTAAAATCCGAGGAAGGTGACACGGCAATAGCTGGAAAAATCTCCTTATACTTCACATAATCTGGTCCGTAATAAACATAAGGACCAGCCACCACGTCAAGGATACCATCTTTATTAAAATCGGCTGCATTGGCTCCCCACGAATAGTACATATCACTGATTTGCTGCACCGTAAACCTTTCTGAGCTTTTCTCCAATGGAGTTTCCCTTTGGGATATATCCTTCAACATTATATTTTTAAACTTCACCTCTCCCTGCCCTCTAATATAAAGAGCAACTGGTCCAAACCCATCGTTGTTCGTTTCCTCCCCAAGTGTTCCTCCGACTTCATCTCCATCATTTAAAAAAGACCTAATCATGTTCACATCAATATAAGCTTCCAATTGATTCCATTCCTGGTTGACGAAATCCGTGTTCGGTGGTGTAACGGGCAAATCCTTGGGAGATGATTCAGCAGGCTTTCTTTTTCTGGTTCGATGGGGCTCCTCTTCCATGGGAGGGGCTATCCTATAACGTATACCACCTGCCCTAATCAATTTTTTTCGAGATTTTTCATTTCCTTGAAGGTCGAACTGAATATTAAAAGGAGCTAAAGTACCCTTTTTATCAATAGACAATAGCACAGCACTTATCCCATTGTCATTATTTTGAAACCTAAAAAGAAATCCGACCTCCGCATCTCCGTCCCTTTTAATCGAAGCTTGCATAGCCACATCCTGGAAAGACTCGTTAAAAACTAATATGCCTGGCCTAGTTCCCTGTTGTCCCCTGTTTGTTATTATCCCATCATTGGCACTCCAATCTCCTGAGTTTATTGCTTTCCATTCATCAAGTAAGGAACCCGAAAATATATAATCAGGTACAAACGTCACTGAATTTACATCTGTCAAATTAGTGAGTTCTTGGGAATTTGCAAAAAAAATAGTTGAAAAAAACAAAATTAATCCAAAATAAAATCTCATAATATTCTAAATGTTTATAAGGTAAATAGTAAATCACTTTTCGATGCTCTTTAACTCCCTAATTCTCCGGCAGTGCATAAACAACATACCCCCCTTGAGGATCAGGTTTTTCATCATTATCATCGCTACCCAATCTTGTATTTCTTCCAAATTTAACGGGTGTAGCTGATGGTATAACTAAATATTGCCTTCCATTCACGTTGTACATTGAAGGAAGTCCAATCGTACCTGTAGGCAATTTGGATTTCCACAACTCCTTTCCAGTGTCCGCATCAAAGGCGTAAACGTTTCCATCCTTAGAAGTTGAAAAAACCAAACCATTTGAGGAAATAATCATTCCATTTGGAAAACCTCTCATGACACCTGTATTTTGAAAGCCCAAAGCATTGGCTTCAAGATCATTCCCCAGTGGTCTTTTCCACTTTAATTTGCCCTCATTAATATCGTACGCCATAATTTCTGACCAAGGTGGGTCAATGATGTAAGGAAGTTCTAATCCGTAACCTCTTAGGAACAAACGTTCATGGTCTACTTGCACACCTTTAGGATAAGGAGCTCCATACCGATGTGCTGTATTACTTGAAACAACTATCTGACCTCCTGGTGCTCCCCCGCTGTCCACAACAGGTCCCGATCTTATTTCATTACTAACCGAAGAATTGTTGCCGCTCGATAGCTTTGTGATAAAATCGTAAAGACTTTTAATTTCTTCATCCTTGATATGTGCAAAAGAAGGCATTTCACCACGACCCGTCACCATAAGTTGGTGAAATTGCTTGAAATCGTACTTTTGTTCAATACCTATTAGTGAAGGACCGAGCTGACCTGAACGATCCTGTCCATGACAAACTGCACAATTCTGTTGATATAACGGGGAATCATTTTTTCCTAAACTTCTAGCTCTCTCACCAGCCTCCTCATCCAACTTTATCATCTCATCCTCGGTTCGCAGTCTTTCATACGTCGAAGGCATATTTATCCCTATTACGTACAAAATGCCTTTCTCTGGATTGGATGCGGTACTACCAAACTCCACTCCACCATTTGCACCAGGAATGACCAAAGTTCTATTCTTGTCCGAAAGAGGGGTGAAAAGACCTGTTTCCATACTATCAATCATCAACATCCATTCTTCACGTTCTTCTTTGCTGAGAAATACTTCACCTAAATCGTCTTTGGTCATGGAAATACTGGAAGTAGGAGGAAATACTGTTGGAAAAGGCTGTGTTGGCCATGCTTCTTCTCCTTCTATCTTACTTGGAGGGACGGGACGCTCCTCAATTGGCCATAAAGATTCTCCAGTATGCCGGTCAAACACAAAAACAAACCCGTGTTTGGGTACTACCGCTACCGCTTCAATTTCTTTTCCTTTAATATTAACCGTCATTAATTGAGGGGCAGCTGTCGCATCATAATCCCATAAATCGTGATGGACCATTTGATAATGCCAAATCCTTTTTCCAGTTCTAGCATCCAATGCCAAAATAGAATTACCGTATAAATTGCTACCAATACGGTCTGCTCCATAAAAATCATAAGTTGGAGAGCCTAATGGAATGTAAGCGATTCCAGATTTTGAATCCAGAGTAATCTCACCCCAAGAATTGACTCCGCCCACGTATTTATAAGCATCCTTCGGCCAGGTATCATAACCATACTCCCCTGGTTGCGGAACGGTATGAAAAGTCCACGCCAATTTCCCTGTTACAACATTATACGCTCTCAAATATCCGGGTGCGGACATATATCCTTCTCCTGGAGCAGAACCCAGAATTATTAAATCCTCAAAAATAGCACCTGGGTTAGGAGATTGAACCCTGCTCAACATATTTGGATTCCTGTTAAGACCTTCTTTCAAACTTACCAAACCATCATTTCCAAAGGAAAGGATAGATTTTCCCGTATCTGCATCAATTGCTTGCAAATTATTGTTCATTTGAAAAATTAGACGTTTGTCTTTTCCGTCCTTGCTTTCCCAATAATTAATCCCTCGTCTTGCTATTCCAGTTAGGTTCGCATGAATCCAAATCTCCTTTCCTGTAGTGGCATTTAAGGCAACTAATGAGTTGTTCCTAGCTAAAACATACATTACGCTATCGACAATAATAGGGTTAAACTGGTAGGAGTTCTTATCACCTGTGGGATAAAACCATTCGACTTCTAAATCTTTGACATTGGATTCGGTTATTTCATTTTGAACTACGTACCTTGATTGGTCTGGTCCTCCCCCATGATTCCTCCAACTGGTATGTTGGTCATCATTGGTTTCATTTTCTTTAGTGGCATCTTCACAACTAAAGATAGTGACAGCACACAAAATTGCGCAAAATTTTATAGTCATCGATGAATATAAACCTGTATTTCTATAGAGCACGGACTTTTTATTTTTTTTATAATACATTGAAATAAATAATAGGTATGCAGATATCTTTAAACTACTTCTACTTTACTCTTCGTTTTACAACTTTCCGTCAGGACCCTAACGGTTAGCTATATGTAAATATGTAATAAAAGAAGTCTTAAAACGATAATTAATTAATAAATGTGAGTGTGATACTCTTCCAAAGCTGTCATCAATACCATGTATAAACACTCACATTAATTCATCTCTACTCGGAAGGGTTAGTACCCGGGGTTCTGTTCTATTTTACCATCACTCAAATTAATTTCTGATTGAGGAATAGGTAATACGTTATTTACACCGTCCACAAATCCAGATCCCTTAGAAGTATCATACGTTTCTGCATAAGCTCTCAGAACTTCACCCGCCCTTTTTTGACGAACCAATTCAAAAAATCTTTCAAATTCCTGTCCAAATTCAACTCTTTGCTCATGCCATATAATTTTTCGTAGCTCACCTTTATCTGTAACTGTAATATCGGACAAGACATTAGCATTCCCATTTCGTGCACGAGCTCTTACAGCATTCAAAGCATCTAGAGCAGCTTCGGTCTTCCCGATTTCATTTGCAGCTTCAGCATACCATAAAAGGACCTTTCCCAGTCTCATATAAATATCATCTCTCCCTGCAGAAAGTGTTCCCCCTACCCGTTCAAAATCGGGGACATAATATTTCTTATTAAGGTATCCTGTAAAACTGTTTCCCACATTAGCAATCTCCCCATCCGGCATAACGTCTCCATTTTTATATACAGTATGCCATAATCTTGGATCTCCATCTTCAAAAGCATCTACAAAATCCTGTGTAGGAAGATTAAAACCCCAACCTTCTCTAGCCCTGCTGCCCATGGTTACACCTAACCAATTAACAACTGGAAATGAGCCCTGGTCGTTTACATGCTGAACTTGAAATATATGTTCCGAACTATTTTCACCTTCCCTTGTAAACATTTGATAATAATTTGGGTCCAAACTATACACCCCAGAATTAATAACATCTCCAAAGTATTTCTCAGCATTTACAAAATCTTCCATATACAAATAAGCCTTACCTAAATAAGCCAATGCAGCCCCTTTGGTAGCTCTTCCGTGATCCTCTGGAGCTTGTTCATTCTCGTCGGGCAATATCTCACTAGCCTCCAATAAATCTTTGATAATCTGATCATATACGTCACTTTTTGAAGACCTAGACAAATCATGGGCTTCCAATTCTGAGTTTAATACTAAGGGCACACCTCCAAATGTCCTTACTAAATTGGAGTAATACCATGCCCTTAAGAACTTTACTTCCGCCATATATCTCGCTTTCAGGGCTTCGTCCATCGGAATATCCCCGATATTGTCTAATACCATGTTCGCCCTATGAATACCAATATATTCTGTTTCCCAACCCGAAGTAGTAGCATCATTATCAGTGGCAATACTAAAAACCTGAATTTGTTGGGCAAACAATTGATCAGCTGCAGATTCGCCACCTTTCTCGGTATCATCCGATGCCACATTACCAAATATCCAATGAATATAACCCCTTCCACCCCATTCACCTTGATTGGAGAAATCGTTGCCCGTTAAAGGTTGATATGCAGCAGTCAAAGCCCTCTGAGCATCTAATTCTGTTAGATAGGCATTGCTTTCGGATATCGCAGCTAAGGGTTCTTTTTCTAGAATATCATCGGAACAACCAACTGTTAAGAAACCAAATAAGGAAATTATAAAATACAATCTATTTTTCATGGTGAAATTTTTTATTAATTAATTAAAAAATTAAAGTCCTACTTTTACTCCTAAAGTAAAAATACGTGGTACAGGGTAAGTAATATTATCAACCCCAATAAGCAATGTGCCGTCTAATTTGTCAACTGATGCTGCGCCAAGTTCTGGATCCAAAAAGGGATATTTCGTAAAAGTATATGCATTTTGTACAGAGCCATAAACACTTACAGTAGCTAAATCACTAAATACCCGCTCAGGGATTTTATAGGAAAGTTGAATATTTTTAATCCTTAAGTAGGAACCATCTTCCAAATAAAAATCTGAGGATCTGAAATTGTTATTTCTATCGCCAGTGTTCATCCTCGGTACAGTAGCATTAGGTGTTTCTGGACCTGTCCAACGATTATCAAAAGCATTCTGAGTATAACCATAAAAGCTGGCACCTTCAAGTCTAAATTTGGTTTCATTATAAATTTCGTTCCCATAAACCCCTTGTAAATTTACACTAAAACCAAAATTTTTATAATTCAGGAATGCATTAGCACCATAAACAATTTCTGGCCAAGGGTTTCCGATAATTGCTTGGTCATCGGCATCGATTACCCCATCATCGTTTAAGTCCTTATATCTAAAATCTCCCGGGGCTGTACCTGAAGTTTGAAATGCATGCGCATCAACTTCTGCCGCGGTTTGAAAAATTCCGTCTGTTTCCCAACCCCAAAATGAGGCAATCGGACTTCCAACTTGGGTAACTGATCCTTGACCAGAAAAGCCAATGTCTTGAAAAATAGCAGATCCAGAATTACTTAGCGCGGTTACCTCATTCTCATTACGTGCCATATTAGCGGAAATACCATATTGTAAACCTCCTGATGTAGCATCTTCAAACCCGACCAATACTTCAAAACCCTTATTAGTAACATTTCCTCCATTTACGTAAGGAAAATCCTGAATTCCTGTATATGCAGCAATAGGGACTCGTAACAGCATATCGGAAGTTTCTCTATTGTACCAATCTACTGTTGCAGTAACTTTTCCGTCAAATCCTCTAAAATCAAATCCTATGTTGACCTCCTTTGAAGTTTCCCATTTCAAATCGGGGTTGGCCATTCCTGCTGCAATTTGACCTCTATACACCTCCTGATCAGTACCAAATGCATAATTAATATTGGGAGTTACCAAGTTAGCAAAAGCATAGTTCGGCAAGGAACTCTGGTTCCCCAATTGACCCCATCCACCTCTTAGCATTAAATTATCCATCCATCCCACATTTTCCAAGAAATTTTCTTGGGATATTTTCCAACCCAGAGAAAATGAGGGGAAGTAACCCCATTTGTTGTTAGTCCCAAATTTCGAAGAACCATCGGCACGGAAGTTTATGGTTGCAAAATAACTATTATCAAAATTATAATTCAATCTGCCCAAATAGGACAAAATGCCATAGGAACCGGCATTGCCTGCAATACTTGCAGATTGTGTACTTAAATCTAAATAGCGTAGCTCTTCACTGATAGTAGCATTTTCAGGTAGACCAGCACCATAGGCCCGTATAAATTTTGTGTCCGACTCTTCAATTGTAACCCCTGCTAAGGCATCAAAATTATGCTTGCCTGCAGTTTTAGTATAGTTCAATGTATTTGCCCAACTTGTTTCTTTAAATTTGTTAAAATTCTCCTGAAGGCTGGCATTTATATTGAAACTCTGTGGCGAAATTTCATACGCAGGATTAAAATCAATATTCTCTACGAACCCTATATTAAAATTATACTGTGATCGGAACTCGAAATCTTTTAAAATAGTGATGTCAGTGTAAACATTACCATTAACAACAGACCTTTTGGTATCATTATGGTTGTAGTAAATACTGGCCGCCGGGTTTTGAGAGTTCAAAGATGTAGGTGAATAACCCCATGAACCGTCAGGAAATTTTGCAGGTATTTCAGGGTTTGCAGTCAAGGCAGAAGCAAGCCCTATAGGATTTTCCCTATTAGAAATATTTGCAGATAAATTCTGACCCACTCGAAGAACAGGGGTTATATCATGAGAAGAATTTATTCTCAAGCTTGATCTATTGAAGCTAGACCCTTTAATTACACCATCCTGATCTTGATAACCTGCTGAGAAAAAGTACCTGCTTGTTTCACTGCCACCACTTGCCGAAACCATTATATTAGTCAAAGGAGCCACCTGTGTAATCTCTTTTTGCCAAAATGTTCCTTCCCCCAGAGATTCAGGATCAGAATAAAGTGGGTCTTCACCTGCAGCTGCAAGACCTTCATTATACAAAATTGCATATTGCGTTGCATTGGCCATCGGCACATAACGTTGTATTTCCTGCAAGCCTGAAGAATAGTTTATATTAAGAGTTGACTTTCCTGCCTTCCCTTGTTTTGTGGTAATTAAAATCACCCCATTTGCACCTTGTGCTCCATAAATAGCCGCCGCACTGGCACTTTTCAAAACTTGAATACTTTTTACTTGATCCGGAACCAAATCGATGGGATCTACATTTGGATTGCCATCCACAACATAAAGCGGATCTGCATTGTTTAACGTTCCAACACCTCTTACCCTTACCATAAGACCAGAACCAGGGGCACCGGAATTCGCTGTAACTTGAAGACCTGAAATTTTACCTTGCAATGCCTCCCCAATTTGGGTTACAGGTTCATCTTCAAATTCTTCCGAATCAACCATACCAATTGCACCGGTAATATCACTTCTTCTTTGAGTACCATACCCAACCAATATTACTTCATCCAAAGCCTGAGAGTCTTCCTCCATTTGAACATCTATCGTCGTATTTTCTTCCACAGTTCTCTCTGTAGTTATCATACCAATATAGGAAAAGACTAAAACAGATTCAGCTGAACTCACTTCTATATTATAATTCCCATCAAAATCTGTTAAAACTCCATTATTGGTTCCCCTTTCCTGAACTGTAACACTTGGGAGGGGCATTCCATTTTCATCTGTAACATTTCCTTCAACTTGCATTTGAAAAGGCTGCTCAGGGTTGATTTTCTTCTTGGGTCGCACAATCGGAGAAGAGTCAGGGGTTATTGTTAAATTATTTCTAACAATAGTAAATGTATAAGGAGTTTTATTGGAAAGTTCCTTAATAACTTTCTTTATATCATCCTTTTTAAAATCATATTTACCATCTAATTTTCGAACTATATCGATTTCGTTACCATATGCAAATTTTAAATCTGTTTGGCTTTCAATTTCATAGATTACCATCTTTAGGCTAGGATTGGTCGCACTAAACAAGACTTCTTGGGGGCTAATTAACAACGGTACATAAAAAAATAATGCAATTAATATTTTGTTCATATTTGAAATTATTAAATTTGACAATGAAAAAAGCCTTTCGCCTATTAAGGATATCGGACTGCTTTTTTGTTTTTTAATAAAAAGGGTTCTCTATTTGACCGTGGAAACCCTTTTTTTCTTTCTCAAAACTTCTACTTTTCTATTTTTTTCGTCTATTTCATAGTTCATGTTATTAATTATTGATAATATATTCAATATTTCATCTAAGGAATCCTCTTTATTTATTCTTAAGGTTACTCGTTCATTATTGTCATAAGAAGAACTTTCAAATTCATAATTAAAACGCTTCCTCAAAAAATTAATAAGCTGTTCAAGCTTCATATTGTTTACATCTATAAAAGTATTACGCAGATCAAAAGAAAGGATGGCATCAAATTTTTTAATTTCTGTTTTACCCTTTCTATATGATAAACTCTCACCTGGGATAAGTCCCAATGATTCTGCTTGACCCTTAACAGAAACCATTAATCTTCCTGTATAAAGAGAGATTTTCACATCATTCTCTCCGTTTTCTGTTATAGAAAATTTTGTGCCTAAAACTTTGGTTACGATAGATCCTGACACTACGTTAAATTCTCTCAAACTGTCTTTCACAATATTAAAAAATGCTTCTCCTTTTAATTCCACTCCCCTAGACATATCAAAATGTTCTTTAAAGCTTATTTCTCCACCTTCTTTCAGGAGAACCATACTTCCATCGGGAAGGTTTATTTCTTTATCATTAAATCCGTAGTTATTTATTATGATAGTAGGATTATAAACCTCCAAATAATAATAAGTTGAAAATAACGATAGAAGCAATGCTGCGGCAAATCCTACTTTAAAAAAATCTTTATATGATGCTTTTGTCGATTTCAAAATATTATTTTTCTGGAAATTACGCCATGATTTTTCAATAAGATTTTCAGATAATTTTTTATGGGGCAAAGACCACAAATTTTCAAAATCTTTATTATTAAATTCTCTATTTCTCACCTTAATAATGATTCGTATTACATTAGTATAACAATTAAGAATTAAATAGTTCCTAATTTAAATATGCTAAAATTAATAATTACTAAATTTTTTCTTAATTGAGTTATGGGCTAGGTAAATGTGGTTAGCTATAGTTTTCTTAGATATTCCAAGGAATTCAGAGATTTCCTGATAGGTTAGATTCTGAATCTTATGCATAATAAAAATATTTTTTCTTTTTGGAGGAAGCTGATCGATAACACCCTTTAAATTTTCGATTTTAAGACTGAATGAACTTGATATATCACTTTCTTCCTCTTCTTCGGAAAGAAAACTTTCTTCAAATTCTGAAATCATCTTCGATTCTCTCTTAAGATAATTGATTATCAAATTTTTACAGATAACAAAAATTTGCTGATCTAAGGAGATCTCATCTTTTAATTGATTCCGATTTTCCCAAACCTTTAGAAATGTTTGCTGCACAAAGTCATCTGAGTCCATTGTAGTGCAATGGAATTTCTTAGAGAACCAATATAATTTTGAATAATATAGCTTATATAGTCTTTCAAGAGACTCTACATTACCACTCTTTAATGCCTTAATTAAAAAATATGTATCACTATCGCCCATAACATTTTGCTTTTACAATCACCATATTGCGAATTATTTCTAAAAAAAAGTTAAATAAAGTTAAATAAATCAGATTTTATTCCTCATAAGTAGAAAATTTCTACTTTATTAATAGTATTTAACTCTTGTGGTTCTGTCTGTACGTGCCATACATTACCATCTTTGGTAAAGCGTAATTTTTTGTTTTTATTAAAGATTATACTGTCAATTTGCAGTGGTTCCTGTAAATCAATCTGCATAACAGGTGGGTGATCCTGTTTAACTTTTTTATAGGTAATAATATTCTTACCAATTGTTGTTTTACTTTCAAAATCTGGTTCTATGGTAATGTCATATTTCTGAACATCCCACCAGTCTCTTTCAGCATTCATTGAACCACGTAACGTATCGGTACGACTAAATTGTTCCTCTATAATTTGGCCATTAGCGTAGAGAGAAAGTAATATTAAAGTCAGAAAAATAAATTTGGTTTTCATAATAATTCAGATATAAAATAATTTTATAACGATAATTTCTGTAAATCTTCTATGCCGGTTTCAAAACAAGCAATTTAAAAGAAACCTGTCTTAAATAATTCGCCTTTTATAATCAGATCATCTGTTTTATTTTTTTCTTTCTTTTCAGAACTTTTTCAGCACCTTTCACAATAGAATTGCTGTTGAGTCCGTATTTCTCCATCAATTTTTCTGGAGTACCG
>Ga0307487_1002809_pt1 | contig 10798 bp, 10 predicted proteins | sample CBIW12metaG_FD_203665 | JGI IMG/M metagenome (GOLD analysis project Ga0307487, IMG submission 203665) | Sea-ice brine microbial communities from Beaufort Sea near Barrow, Alaska, United States - CBIW 1.2 | ecosystem: Environmental > Aquatic > Marine > Coastal | place: USA: Alaska | collected... | reverse complement strand
TGTATTAAATACGACAATATTTTTGAAACCTCCTTCCCCTATTCTTCGGGAATTCATCAGCAACCCACAGACGGGGAAATGCATCCCGAATGGCATTTTCATATGTCTTTTTATCCGCCGTTATTGCGTTCAAAAACCATCAAGAAATTTATGGTGGGATACGAATTATTCGCTAGTCCGCAAAGGGACATCACGGCTGAACAGGCTGCCGAGACGATTCGGGATCAATCAGGTGTTCATTATACCAATCATTGATTATGGAGAAAAAAATGCACCTTAAAAGACCTTGCCAAGATATTGAACCTTTCGGTTTCCACTGTTTCAAAAGCGATAAATAATAGTCCGGAAATTAGCAAATTAACCAAGATCAAGGTGCAAAATACCGCCCTATTATATAATTACACCCCCAATAAATCTGCTCAAAACTTAAAATCTAAAAGAACCAAAACAATAGGGGTTATTGTCCCCGACCTACTTTCTCATTTTTTTGCAATGGCTATTCATGGGATTGAAACTGAAGCTAACTCTAAAGGTTACAAAATAATAATTTGTTTATCTAACGAGTCCAAGGAAAAGGAATCGGAAAGCATTAAGACTTTGATCAATGGAAGTGTAGATGGACTGATTATTTCATTATCTAAAGAAACTCAAATCACCGGGGATTATGGACACTTTGAAGAAGCACTTAAATATAATTTCCCAATTGTTCTGTTTGACCGCACTTTTGAGAAGATGGTCTGCGATAAAATAAGCATAAATGATCAACTTGCAGCAAAAGAGGCAACAGAACATTTGCTGAAAACAGGTTGTCAAAATATTATTTTTCTTTCTACAATTTCCGGAACAAGCGTGGGAGAAAAAAGGAAAATGGGATATTTAGATGGCCTTAGAAATATAGGGATACAAAGCTGTATTCTGAATATAGCAAATTACAATTCCTTTGAAAAACTGTTACTGCAGCAATTACAAAATATAAAAGTAGACGGAATCGTGGCGGCAGATGAATTATCAGCAATTTCCACCATAAAATATGCGCTTAAAAACTCATATAAGATCCCTGAGGATATATCTGTCATTGGATTCACCAATGGAGTTTTAGCTGAAAATTATGTGCCCTCCCTTACCGTGGTAGACCAGCAAGCTACAGAACAAGGAACTATAGCTGCAAATACGCTCATTAAACGACTGGAGAGAAAAATTCACATTGAACCAGTTTATCACACCTTAAAAACCTCCATAATCCAAAGGCAATCTACATTTCCATTATCAACCTAGATAATTAATAACTAATAAATCCAACAAAAAATAGCTATAATCAAAGGCTTTTCTAATTCCCAGAACGTTATTTTAACATTTTTGTAATAATTAATAAAATTCAGGGACATCTACTTGTTTCCATACTTTCTATGAAGAACCCTAATCCCCAATCGCTAGCTTATTTGAAAGCTCGGATACTATGGATATATTGTATGGAAAGTACACGAAGAAAGGAGTTAATGCATATCAATCTCCTTTCTTATTTAAAAAAACCTATTATTTCCAGAACACGGCATAAAGAGCAGCGACAATGATCATCACTGCAAAGGCCCCGATATTAAATGTCGGACTTGTTTTAAACAGTTTTCCGGAAAGCGGAATTCCTTTTTTATCGTCTTTCCCTTTATTCTCAAGCAAACTGGCGATTATTATGATTATCATGGTCAAAACAGCTGTATAGCCCATTTGATCCATGAAAGGAACATCTACAAAAACCGGACTTGTAGTCCATCCTTTTGGGGCTGCCTTAAAATACAGTGCAATTGGAATGGAAACCAAAGCCCCAACGATTGCAGCCTTATTGGTGGTTTTTTTCCAGAATAATCCCAGGATAAATATGGCCAGGATCCCCGGGCTTACAACCCCGGTATATTCCTGTATATATTGAAAGGCCTGATCGATTCCACCCAGTAAAGGTGCCATCACACAGGCGATGACCAAAGCAACACCTGCAGAGATCCTCCCCATATTCACCGTGCTTTTATCGCTTGCATTTTTATTGATATACTGCTTATAAATGTCCATTGTAAAAATGGTGGAAGTTGAATTCAGCATCGAGGCCAAAGAGGAAACAATTGCGGCAGTTAATGCTGCAAATGCCAATCCCTTCAATCCGGCAGGCAAAAATTGCAATAACCATGGATAGGCTTTATCTGCCTCGGCTAAAGAAGGTAAGTTTTTAAGCCCGGCATCGCCCAAACTCGTTAAAATCTCGGGGTCATTTACCATCACATAGGCTGCGATCCCCGGAACAACAACAATTAAAGGAATGATCAACTTTAAAAAAGCGGCGAGTATGATCCCTTTTTGAGCTTCTTTTAAGGATTTTGCCGCCAAGGTCCTTTGAATGATATATTGATTAAATCCCCAGTAGTATAGATTGGCAACCCATAAACCAACGACCAAAACGCCTATTCCGGGTAAATTATCATATTCAGGATTGGATTTATCAAGGATCATCGCAAATTTACCGGGGGCAGCTTCATACACGGTTTTTAGGCCGGCCACAAATCCCTGCCCGCCGGAAACCATATCCAATGCCAGGTACGATGTCATAAATCCGCCAAAAACCAAAAACACCACCTGGATAACATCTGTCCACGCCACTGCTTTAAGGCCTCCGTACAAAGAATAGGCAGAAGCAAAGAGTGCAAGGCCAATCACCCCGTAGATCATGGGGATCCCCATAATGGTTTCCAAGGCCAATGACCCCAGGTATAAAACCGAAGTCAGGTTCACGAACACGTAAAGCGCGATCCAAAATACGGCCAAAATGGTTTTTAAATTGGTGGAAAATCGTTGTTCCACAAATTCAGGAATGGTATATAACCCCTTTTCTATGAAGATGGGCAAAAAGTATTTTCCCACTATTAATAAGGTAATGGCCGCCATCCATTCATAGGAAGCGATCGCCAGTCCCAACGCGAATCCGGAACCGGACATCCCAACAAACTGTTCGGCCGATATGTTGGCCGCGATCAATGACGCCCCAATTGCCCACCATGGCAATGATTTGCTTGCCAGGAAATAATCCTCGGCATTTTTCTGGTGGCCCTTTTTTTCCCTGGAAACCCATAAACCAACCCCTAAGATCAATATAGCATAGGTGATAAAAACGAAGTAATCCCAAAATTCAAAATTTGTTGTCATCATATTTTATATAAAATTTATTTCTGATATTCCTTTAAATAACAAGACTACTAAGTTGTTAGATCCACAAATGATAAAATCCATCTGATAAAAGTAACTTATAAAATTTTGTTAAATATAAAATATTATCTGATATAAGCGTACACTTAACATTTATGAATTTTATTCGTTTTTAATCCTGAATTGAAATGACTTTTATTTAGAGAAAATTGAACGCATCTTTCAAGGTTAAAATAGCTTTTGAAGCGATAAAAGAGCAGACAAGCTTACCAGAGCTAGCTGCCAAATTTGAACCGCATTCTACCCAAATATCAAGTTGCAAACGCAAGTCTTTAAAAATGAAGGTCTGGCCTTTGGGTCCAAATTAGAAAAAGAAGATTCGGATTCAGAGACCGCACCTCTTTAAAGTAAGATCGGTCAGTTACAAGTCGAGGACGATTTTTTAAAGAAAGTCTTGGGCAAATAAGTACTACCGAAAGAAGACAAAAGATCAGCTCTGTCAGACAGATATTACTTATATTCGTATGTTCCGTGGCTTTATGTTTATGAATTCCATCATCAATGTTTATAGTAGAAAAATACTTAATTGGAGTATCTCAAATTCCATGGACAAAGAATGGTGTATCGAACTCTTAAAGGACACTTTTGCCCAATACGGAGTACCAGAGATACATAACTCTGATAAGGGAGCTCAATATATCGAGGTACTGAAAGAACATAACATCCAAATATCTATGGATAGTAAGGGAAGAGCCTTGGATAAAATTTTTATCGAACGTTTCTGAAAATCTATTAAATATGAGACTCTGTCACCAGATAATCTTAAAGCTGCCGTGATTAAAGCGAATCCCTATGAACCAGATATTAACCGGGCACTGGAGGATTTTACCAATCATTATGGCACTTCGGTAACCCCCACTCGCCCCAGGCGACCCAAAGATTATGTATACAATTTCGTTATGTAAAAAACCTGACGTAATAACCTGCTATAGAAAGATTTATCCGCCAGGAAGTTTACATAATATTTGTCTATTTCCCTAAGCTATCAAGCCAGCTCAAGAGTCCTTTATTGCTTTGCCAAGGGGGTTCCGATGACTCTGGTACCAGACTTGTTTTTTCCAGGGCTTCACGCTGCAGCCTGTTGTCAATCCTTGCATAGATTTCCGTGGTGGTTACGGAAGAATGCCCCATGAAGTCCCGGATGTAATCCAAAAGTTAGGATTAGATAAAAGAATTATTAGGACATTCAAGCATTCAAACCACAATGATTTATCTGCACTTGCAGAAAAAGAAACGAGCCGCGCTTTGTTCTCCATTGGATTCTTTAATGGCTGGAGATGAATGAACTACAAACCCTTTTTTTAGATCCTTCCATCAAAGGATTTAATGCGTATTCGCAACGTGTTTTTGACCAGTTGGCACGTTGTCATACGGCACTAATGGGCGTTCATCGCTTGCAATGCGATGACCAAAGTTGCCGAGAACAGCAATACCATAGTTGTGGCAACCGGCATTGTCCAAATTGCGGGGGGCTCTAACGGGAAGAATGGATCGAAAACCGAACCCAGGAATTGTTGCCAACCCCTTATTACCATTTGGTTTTCACGCTGCCACACGGACTAAACCCGCTCATCATCAGGAACCGGAAGCTTCTTTCTAAACTGCTTTTTGATGCTGCTTCACAAACTATTTTAAACCATGCCAGGATGAAAAATTATTTGGCTTGCAATTGTGGGATCACGATGGTACTTCATACCTGGGGACAAGATTTGAATTTTCATCCTCACGTGCATTGTATTGTGACCGGCAGGGGATTTGATGGGAATCATTGCATTGAAGCTAAAAGGAATAAAAATAATTTTCTGTTCCCCGAGACGAGTTTAAGCAAAATGTATCATGCCATTTTCCTGGCTAAAATCCAGGAAATGACTTTAGAAACCCAAGGTTTGGATTTTGGAAGTATCGTAAATAAAGAAGATAAAAAACGTTGGAACGTGTATGCTAAAGCACCTTTTGGTGGCCCATCTCAGGTGGTGGAATATTTAGGCCGCTATACTCACAAAATAGCCATTACAAAACATTGGGTCCTTCGTGTAAACGAATCGCACATTGTTTTTAGGCATAAGGATTATGCCGATGGAAATGCAATCAAGACGATGCAGCTCACACGAACTGAATTTTTGCGACGTTTTGAAATGCATATTTTACCAAAAGGCTTTACAAAAATCTGTCATTATGGTTTTTTGCAAAATCACGGCAAACGGGAGAGGTTAACGAAAATCAGGGAAGCTATGAAGCTTTCCACATTGCCTGATCCTGTCAAAATTCCTGTTGCCATCAGAATGCTTGAAAAATATGGAAAGGATATTTTTAAATGTCCGTGTTGCCCCAATGGAAGAATGTAGATAGTAGGAACATACCGATATTATCAATCCCAAACCAAAGAGTATCAAGAGGTGCAAAAAATTACCGGCCAAAAAAACAAGGCCTCTCCCTTTTGAACTGGAATAAAAAACACAGCCATTTATTCCAGGACATTCTAACTGAATTAAAGAGCCTCCATTTTATGGGTAAGGGAGGTTGTACTCAAAACTTAGAAAAAACAAAAATACACCAGAAAAAGGGAATCCTAAAAACTGCAAAAATCAAATCCGGGAGCTACTAAACCACCTATACAAAGAAAGATCAATTACCGGATGTCAGCCAACACAAACTAACAAAAAAAAGCCCCTCTACTTGAGGGGTAAAAAAAGGGCTTTTTTATGCTAGTTTGCTAAATGTTATGAATAATTACACATAACAAAGATAAATCATTGGTGGAGAACCAAGCTTACTTTCTTTGATCTGCCTTCTTTAAACCAGGCCATTGCCCAAAAAGTCAGGGAGCATAACAAAACCCGCATGCAACAGAAAGTGTATTGCAGGGAAGAGAAATTCCTGGCTGATGAAAAGCATACTCTTCAGTCATTACCGGCGGAGCCCTTCGAGATGAAGTACTACCGGGAGCTAAAAACAATCATATTTACCTGGGTATGGACAAGAACCATTACAGTGTCCCTTTCACTTATATCGGGATGAAGATCAAGGTGATCTACACCCAATCCTTGGTAAAGATATACCACAAGGTAGAGCTAATTGCTAACCATCCCAGAAACCACCGAAAAGGTGGGTAAACCACCTGCAAGGAACACCTGTGTTCCCATCATCAGTATTACAAAGACGAAGCCTTACGTATTACTTGCAGCGCGGTTATAATCATTCAGAGACGCTATATCAGTATTTGGAGGCTTTATTCAAATAGGATAAATATCCAGAGCAGCTTTATAAAACCTGTGATGGCATCTTAAACCTAGCTCGTAAAGCGAATCTCAAATCATTTACCAAAGTTTGCGACATAGCCTTGGAAAATCAGAATTACTCTTACTAGTTCTTAAAACAAGTCCTGGAAAACCGGATGATCGAATACCCCGAGGAGCCTGTGGTAAAATCCCTGCCCTCCCACGGAAATATCCGTGGAGCATCATCTTATAAATAAATAATCCATTAAAATAAATCACTTATGAGTACTATTGAAAATCAATTAACCCAGCTCCGGCTAAATGGCATGCTCAGAAGCTGGAAAGCCATGGTAGAGACACGGCAGTTTAATGAGCCAATCGCAAGATATTAATACCATCGGAGAGAATTTCACCATTAGAATAGAACTTTTCTCAATTAAAATTCACGTTTTCCACATAAGTGTTAATCTCCATTTCTGAGGTGTCCGAAAGCACCTTTCCTCCTATTTTGCAGTCAATGATCGAAACGTTTTCAATCTTATGAATTGAATCCGCTCCAGCTAAAATGTAAGTTCCTGCCGGAGCTGTTACATTTTTAAAGAGCAGTCCATCAATATGTCCGCGTTCATTGCGATAGCCTGTACTATTAGAATATCGGGTACTATCAATCTTGATCTCGACAGGCCTGTCTCCTGATTCAATGTAGAAATTCTCAAACGTCAAGTTCTTCACCATTGCCCAGTCCGAATGGTCGCTTCTAATCGCTGCGTTCTTATAAGCCAGCACAGTAATGTCTTTAAAGGTTATATCTTCAAAAAGCTCGGTTTCCATGGAAGCACCTATCCTCAAACCATTACCAGCGTGGGTATTATATATTATACAGTTCTCGACCAGACAATTTTTTGTTGTGGGTTGTCCATTCTCTTCTGCACTGACTGCATGCCAGCCAAAACCATCGTCCCCACAGCCAATAAAAGAATTTTTAACGGTCATATTGGTTACCCCATCCAAGTCCACGCCATCGTTATTGAGCCCAAAACTCATGGTGTTTATGTAATTAACTTCCACATTGTCGCATAATATAAAAAGGGATTGCCACCATTCGCCTGTCCGTAAGCCTACACCTTCTATCTTAATATTCTTGGAATTTTTAAACTCGATACCACAAATTTTATTTGCCTTACTTGTAAATCCTCGTGCATCGATGATGCCTCGGCCTTTGATGGTGACGTTATCTACATTTTCCCCATAAATTCTGGCTTTTACGATGGCGCCTTCCTCGAGGTAAATTGTCTGATTGCTTTTTGGTCTTATAAGTTGTGGCTCGTGTATACCAGCAGAGAAATACAATACATTTTCATCGTCCCGACTGGGTATGTCACCCTCTGGAGGCGTCTGAAACAGGCAGAGTGGTTCAAACTCATTGATTGTGATGTAGAGCATTTGCGGTTTATCTACCTTGAAGCGGAGCTTATTGCCTTCCTTGGTGGCGGCAATCGCCAAGTGACGAGGACGAATTTCATAACTTTCAATTCCATTCGAAGCTTCTACTACAATTTCCGTATTACCGCTTACAAAGAACTGGGCGGTGTTGAATACTTTCTCTCCAAAATATTCCTCCTTGGCAACAAATACCTCTGCTTCGTTTACAAATACTTTGAATTGATTACTGACGGTTAAGGTCTCATAGGATACCATTTTATTCAATGGTTTCTCTACGCAAGCGTTAAAAAGTAAGATGGTTCCTATAATAGTGAAATATTGGAAAACGGTTTTCATCAATTTTATTATCATCTTATTAAAAAATTTAAAGATTGAAGAGATATCCTTTTGAGGCCTTTTAAACTTAACTACCCCTGAATCCGTTTGGAAATTGGGATTAAATTTATTGACAACGTGATTAACATCGGTATGATAAACTTTTTCCGACCTATCACCTTCTTGAATAACCAAATAGATTGCGAATAAAAGAAGTTCCTAATACTATCCATTTCAATTTTATTATCCTCATCAAAATACAATTATAGAAGTCAGTATTTAGTTGCATATAATTTGATTATGATATACTTTATCCTTTTTGACCATTTTGGTTATTAGATTGTTGAAAATTGTTGCTTTGCTTTGTGTACGTTTTATCCGAAAACAAAACTCATTGAAATATCTATTGATATTGAAATCACTAACCCAAGAATAGGCAATTCTAATCCAGAATTTTATTTGATGAATCATTGTATGCAATGCTTTGAAATTTAAGCTGCCATTACTATCAACCTGTGTGATATCATAAACCTTTGCAATCGGTCGATACCCTCTCCACTTAACTGTTGTTATTTTCGCATCACGACTGATATGATTAACAAAGATATATTGCAGGGACTTGGCCGAAGTCCTCGATACGCATTGCGTACATCATTTTCACCTTTCCATCCTTCGTTAGCTCAACAGCCGTTATTGCTTTCTTTTTCTTGGCTTTATAGCTTCTGCCGATTTGTTCTTTCTCACGTCCACCCAAAATAAATTCGTCGACGTGGACAGTTCCTCCCATTGGTTTATTACCACTGCTCTCCATTGCTTCCCGTACCTTGTGCATAAACAGACGGGCTGTTTTTTAGTTAACCCCGAAACGTACGGAAACATAACTGGCCGAAAGACGCATTTTTTAAAATGTACCAACGATATATCCAATGACAGCTTTTTTGTCCGGTTCTTTATGGGAATTTTCAACTTTCACAACGGTCATCATTTGTTCCGGAATGTGCATCCAGTATACAACCCTAAGATCACAAAACTGAAAAAACTTCGCTTTAGAGAATGACCTTCCTTACCGGGAGCAAACGCTGTTGCAATCTTTGTTGAAACACTATGTTTGCTAAAAAAACCTTTCCACGAAAACATTTTTAAAGAAACCATGTAAAGTTGAATTTTAACAATTTCAAAAAATGGTTTCCTGCATAAAACAGTTGTTTATGGGAATGGAGAAAAGAGAATTTTGTTTCCATTCCCAAAACAGTTATATCACCTCTGTTTTTCCGGGTATCGGGATAGGATAATTTCCATCCGCTCCCGGAAGAGATGGTGGGGTTGTATTCCAGTCTACCTCTGAAGGCATTAATACTTTTTCTGATTTCATAGCTTCATCCCAATTTATTACTTTTCCTGAATAGGTTGCCATTCGTCCCAGAATTGCAGTCATAGTGCTTTTCGCTCCATTCTCGGCGTTACTTATCACTTCATTATTTCTTATTGAAGCAAAAAGTTTATCGTGTTCTACCTGGTATGGATTAGGGTCTGTTCGGTTTTTGTATTCAAAAATATTCTTACCTTCTAAATCAACTATACTGGCTGCTCCTGCATCATTCATATCGATAGATCCTTTTGTGCCTTGGAAAGCCTCTCCTACTTTAGACCAAGTTCCAGGCTGATGACGACACTGGCTTGAAATTACCGCCCCACTGGGATATTTGAACTCCACAAAATGATGATCAAATATCTCCCCGTGTTCTGGTCCTTTTCTAACCTGGCGTCCTCCCATTCCCTGTGCAGAAACTGGATACTCTCCAATAAACCAGTTCGCCACATCTATATTGTGGATGTGCTGTTCCAGAATATGGTCTCCGCAAAGCCAGTTAAAGTAATACCAGTTGCGCATTTGATATTCCATTTCACTCTGTCCGGCTTCCCTTGGATTCACCCAAACTCCACCACTGTTCCAATAAACCTGTCCGGACATTATTTTACCCACTTTATCCTCCTTAATCTTTTGTGCAATTGCCAGGTAGTTGTTTTGGTAATGGCGCTGCAAACCTACAACAACATTAAGTCTCTTTTCTTTGGCAACTTTTGCCATTTCAAGAACTTTTCTTATCCCTGGAACATCAGTAGCTACCGGTTTTTCCATAAATACGTGCTTACCGGCATTAATGGCATATTCAAAGTGGTACGGTCTGAAACCCGGGGGGGTTGCTAGAATAACAACATCTGCTTGATCTATAGCCTTTTTATATGCATCAAATCCAACAAACCTATTTTTTTCTTTAACATTAACTTTTTTAGTCCCTTCAAATTCCTTTTCCAGATTTTGAAGGCTTCCATTTAACCGGTCTTCAAAAGCATCGGCCATAGCCACCAATTCCACGTTTTCATCAGCTTTCAACGCTTGGTTTGCCGCACCTGTACCCCGGCCCCCACAGCCAATAACAGCAAGTTTTAGTGTTTTATCGTTAAAAACATTGGCCATAGCAGCAATTTCCATAGTTGGCAACATCATTCCCGCACTAAAAAGAGCGGTGTTTTTACAAAAATTTCTTCTTGAAGATTGTAAATTTACTTTTTGA
>Ga0307487_1002806_pt1 | contig 10799 bp, 11 predicted proteins | sample CBIW12metaG_FD_203665 | JGI IMG/M metagenome (GOLD analysis project Ga0307487, IMG submission 203665) | Sea-ice brine microbial communities from Beaufort Sea near Barrow, Alaska, United States - CBIW 1.2 | ecosystem: Environmental > Aquatic > Marine > Coastal | place: USA: Alaska | collected... | reverse complement strand
CTCGTAAAATCTGCAGACCGGTTTCGATAAACCTATTATCTTAGTGTTATTAGTGCGAAGAAAACCCGGGGTGAAAGCCCTGGGTTTTTTGTTTTTAGGAATTGATGCCCCGCCCCTCCTTTTTTTGTCATTCTGAACGAGCTTTTGGGCGAGGAAGAATCCCTACAGTGAGAAGGGCAGCGGAGTAATGAAAATAAAATTGATTCTTTTTTATGATTCGTCTCTTGAATACGCGAGATTCTTCGCTATCGCAGAATGACATGCCAAGGGATTTTTGTCATTCTGAATGAGCCATCCTTCTTACTTTGTCATTCTGAACGAGCTTTTGGGCGAGGAAGAAACCCTACCAATATTATAGGTTTGGCGTAGTGAAATTGAGGTTTCTTTAATTCATGATTCGTCCTATTAGTGCGCAAGATTCTTCGCTGGCGCTACAGAATGACATTTTAGAGAAGCGGCTGGGAGAGGCCTCCTTATTCCAGTTCGATCACTTCCAGGTCAAAAATATTTTTTGCCTCTATCTTAAATCTCAGCATGGTTCTTTTCTTATGGAATCCATATTTTCCGGCAGCTCCCGGATTCATGTGCAGCAAATGCAACTTTTTGTCGTTTATAACTTTCAGGATATGGGAATGCCCCGAAATAAACAGTTTTGGCGGATTATTTTTGATTTCTTCCCTGATGTCCGGGGAATATCTGCCGGGATATCCGCCAATGTGGGTCATCCAAACATCGACTTCCTCACATAAAAAACGCTGGTGCAAAGGGAATTCAGACCTGATTTCCTGGTCGTCTATATTGCCGTAAACCGCTTTTAAGGGTTTCAGTTTTTTTATTTGATCGGTAATTGAAATTTGCCCTATATCTCCTGCATGCCAAACTTCATCGGCTTCATTAATATAATGCAGAATGCGGTCATCAATATGGTTATGGGTGTCGCTTAGCAACAATATTTTTTTCATTTTTGAAGTACGAAGTTAGAAATGCGAAGTTAGAATTTTTTGATAAATCTTTTTTGAAGGTTATCTCCCGATGGCTTAACCGCAAAGGAGCAAATATTTTGCGCAAAGGTCGCAAAGGAAGTACGAAGTTAGAAGTTTTTAATAAATCTTTTTTGGAAGATTAACTCCAGATGGTTTAACCGAAAAGGGCGCTAAGGAAGTACGAAGTTAGAAATACGAAGTTAGAAGTTAAAAGTTTTTGATAAATCTTTTTTGAAAGTTTATCTCCTGAATGTTTAACCGCAAAGGACGCAAAGATTTTACGCAAAGGGAGCAAAGGAAGTACGATGTTAAAAGTACGAAGTTAGAAGTTTTGATCGAATTTTTTAGAAGCTTATCTCGCGATTCTCATCCTGTCTTCCGTCTCCGGTCTTCGGTCTATTTTCTCCCGTCTTCCGTCTATTTTCTCTTCTCTCTTCTCTTTATTCTTCTCTCTTATAGTTATCTTTGCAAACAATCACGTAAACGTATCATTTTAGATTGAGATATTTTATAGAACTGGCTTATAATGGGAAGGCATACCACGGTTGGCAAAATCAGCCAGGGGCTGTTTCTGTTCAGGAAACATTGGAAAAAGCGCTTTTCACCCTGTTACAGGTTAATACACCGGTAATGGGCGCAGGTCGGACTGATGCGGGAGTTCATGCATCTCAGTTTTTTGCTCATTTTGATACCGAAGAAATTACCGAAATTGACGCGTTAATTTATAAATTGAATTGTGTTTTACCATCAGATATAGTTGTGTTTGATCTTTTTAAAGTTAAGGATGAAGCTCACGCCAGATTTGATGCGGTGAGCAGAAGTTATGAATACCACATAATTCAGCAAAAAGATCCGTTCGAGTATGATACGGCGCATTTTGTAAAGAATGAACTGGATCTTGAAAAAATGAATTTGGCGGCTTTATTTTTAAAGGATTGCACCGATTTTAAGTGTTTTTCAAAATCCAAAACTGATGTGCATACTTATAATTGCAGCATAGTTTCGGCATTTTGGGAAAAAAGGGACGATAAACTGGTATTTCATATTACTGCCAACCGGTTTTTGCGCAATATGGTACGTGCCATTGTGGGGACTTTACTGGAAATTGGTCTTGGCAAGATCACTGAAGAACAGTTCCACGAGATCATTAAAAGTCGTGACAGGAAAAACGCAGGGACTTCGGTTCCTGCAAAAGGACTTTTTTTAACAAAAATTGAATATCCAACATCTATTGTAAATAAATAAATGGCAAAGGGAACAGGAAATGCTTTTGATTTCAGCCTTTTTAAAAGGTTGCTTAAATATACCAATCCGTATAAATGGACATTTTATTTTGTGACCGTTGCGGCCATACTATTGTCCTTTTTTGCCATTTTAAGGCCTTATTTGTTAAGGATTACCATAGATGATTCCATAATTCCAAAGGACAACGAAAACCTGGTGTTTTACATCAGTATGATGTTGGTGGTTCTATTTCTTGAAGTGATCTTTCAATTTTGTTTTATCTATTTCGCAAATTGGCTGGGGCAGGAGGTTATCAGGGATTTAAGGGTTGATTTGTTCAAACATATGCTTCAGTTTAAAATGAAGTATTTTGACAAATCGGCTGTGGGGAGATTGGTTACCCGTGCGGTGAGTGATATAGAGACCATTGCGAGTATTTTTAGCGAAGGTCTTTTTATGATCGCCAGCGATTTGCTTAAAATGCTGGTGGTGTTGGGATTTATGTTCTATCAGAGCTGGCAGTTAACCTTGCTGGTATTGACGGTTATGCCTTTTATTCTGTATGCTACCAGGGTTTTTCAAAAAAAGATGAAAATTGCTTTCGAGGAGGTGAGAAATCAGGTTGCAAATCTCAATACCTTCGTGCAGGAGAGAATAACGGGAATGAAGATCGTGCAGCTCTTTACCCGGGAAGATGTGGAATCTCAGAATTTTAAGGAGATCAATAACAAGCATCGCAAGGCCTGGGTAAAAACTGTTTGGTACAACTCTATCTTCTTTCCTATCGCAGAGATGTCTACCTCCATCACCATCGGTTTAATTGTTTGGTACGGTGGATTAAGAGTAGTAGATCACGATGCGCTAAGCCTTGGGATCATTATAATGTTTATTGAACTAGCTCAAATGTTGTTCCGGCCATTGCGCCAAATCGCCGATAAATTCAATACGCTTCAAATGGGAATGGTTGCCGCAAACCGGGTTTTTGGAATTTTAGATACCGAAGCACGGATAAAAGACGATGGCAAGATCGAGATCAGTAATTTAAAAGGGGAAATAGAATTCCGGGCAGTGCATTTTGGCTATGATGAAAATGAAGAAGTGCTGAAAGGAGTTTCATTTAAGGCTAAGGTAGGAGAAACCATTGCAATTGTTGGGGCTACCGGCGCCGGAAAGTCGACTGTAATAAATTTGCTCAACCGTTTTTATGAAATAAACAGCGGGAAAATCCTGGTGGATGGAATTGATATTAGGGAAATCAGCATCAAATCCCTTAGGGCTGAAATCGCTGTGGTCTTGCAAAATGTATTTTTATTTGCCGATACAATTTTAAACAATATCACGCTTTATAATCCAGAGGTAACTGAAGCTGAAGTTGTGAAAGCGGCCAGGGAAATTGGGGTTCACGATTTCATCGTTTCCCTGCCCGGAAACTATCATTTCAATGTGAAGGAACGCGGGGTGATGTTGTCTTCCGGCCAACGCCAACTCATCTCGTTTTTGAGGGCCTATGTCAGCAATCCGAGTATTTTGGTGTTGGATGAAGCAACTTCTTCCATAGATTCTTACAGCGAACAATTAATACAGGACGCAACCGACAAAATTACGCGGGGTCGTACATCAATTGTCATCGCTCACCGACTGGCGACAATTAAAAAAGCCGATAAGATCATAGTGATGGACGCGGGGGAAATTGTGGAAACAGGCACTCACAAGGAATTGTTAAAAATGAAGGATGGTTATTACAAAAACCTGTATGAGGTGCAGTTTATAGCGGAAGAATCCATCTAAGTTAAATCCTCTTTCAATTGGTTTATCAAATCATTTGTATCTTCAAACATCGCGAATTTACCGTCTTTCAAAAAAGAAATTTGCCCGGTTTCTTCACTCACCACCAGGGCCAGGGCATCTGTTTTTTCGGTGATCCCAACCGCTGCACGGTGCCTTAGGCCAAATCTAAGCGGAATAGACCTGTCATTGGAAACGGGGAGTATCACCCGGGTGGCCGTGATTTTGTTGCCTTCTATCACTATCGCACCATCGTGTAAGGGTGAATTTTTGAAGAAAATAGCTTCAATAATGGGTTGATTTAATTCGATATTCATTTCGTCGCCGGAATTCTTGACAAAGTCCAGGTTTGTGCTTTTTTGAATGATGATGAGGGCCCCGGTAAAAGTGCGGCCCATGCTCTCACAAGCTTTTACCAATGCATTAAGGTTGGTTTGTAATTCGCGGTCATCTTTTATAAACCGAAGTTGTCTGAGAATTTTTCCTCGCTGGGTAAAATTGGAGGAACCTATCATCAGTAAAAATTTCCTTATTTCCTGCTGAAAAACCACTATTAGTGCAAACATTCCCACCCCGATAAATTCGCCTAAAACATTGCTCAACAATTCCATTTGGAGCAACTGGGTGAGCTTCCATATTAGGTAGACCATAACGATCCCAATAAAAATATTGACCGCTACCGTTCCTTTTACGAGTTTGTATAAATAATACAGCAGTATTGCCACAAAAACAATATCTACAATGTCAAGAATCCGAAGGTTTAAAAAATCCAAATTTTAAGGCTTTGTGTAAAAATAGAAAAATTAAGTTTAGTTTTTCAGTTGGGAGGTTAATTTCACCACTTCCATGGCTTCTTTTACATCATGCACCCGTAAAATGTGAGCTCCCTTTGTAATTGCAAGGGTGTTTAAAACTGTAGTTCCATTCAGCGCCTCTTCCGGGCCAAAGCCTAAGGTTTTGTAAATGGTAGATTTTCTTGAAAGTCCCACCAGTACAGGTAATTCCAGGCTTTTTAATAATTTCAGGTGTGACAGTAGTTCAAAATTTTGTGGGACGTTTTTTGAGAACCCAAACCCGGGATCAATAATAATGTCATTTATTCCCAACAGGCGTGCCGCCTTAATTTTTTCGGAAAAATAAAAAAGCACCTCCTGGGTCAAATCTTCATATTCGTCCAGATCCTTCATATTCTGTGGAGTTCCCCGCAGATGCATCATAATATAAGGCACTTGGTATTTAGCAATTTTACCCATCATCTCTTCATCTAAATTCCCCGCGGAAATATCGTTGATGATGGCAGCTCCCGCTTCAATGCTTTGAGAGGCGACTTCTGCACGGAAAGTGTCTATGGAGATCAGGGTTTCGGGAAAATGTTTTAAAATAAGTTCCACCGTAGGGATCACGCGCTTTAATTCTTCATCTATACTAATGTCTATGGCCCCGGGCCTGCTGCTGGCTCCGCCAATATCGAGAAAAGCAGCGCCGTCCTTCAGCATAATTTCGGCTTTCTTCAGCAAAGAATCTTGAGTTATGTTTCTGCTTCCTGCATAAAAGGAATCGGGAGTGCTGTTTAAGATCCCCATAACTTTCGGACTGCTTAAATCTATGAGGTTTCCTTTGCAATTAATGGTCATTTGATAAAATTTGAGATTGGTAAAGTGATTTGTTCAATAAAAAAAATCTGTTTTAAGAAAATGTAGAAAGTTGCTAAATTTAACCGCAAAGGGCGCAAAGTTTCTGCAAAGGTCGCAAAATCTTATTCCATCCGGCAATTTTGTCGAGTTGTTCCATTCTAATTTTCAAATCAATAATTATCCGGTTGGTTCATTTTTAATCATCATTTTTTCTTTGTGTCCTTTGCGTTTTTTTTCCTTGGCGTACTTTGCGGTTAAAAAAGGAACGAAGCAAAAACGGCAATTCTTAATTGAACCAAAAATAATAATGGCGATGTAAAGGTCGTTAAATTGCCAGACAGTTCTTTTAATTTATAGGATAAGATCGGTTATCCGGACCTCCATTTTTCCTGCAAATTATTTTTTGATCAGTGATAACTTTGACTTTCTTAATTATTTGACCGAAATTTACGAAAATTAGAATGTTTTTATGAGGGATACTTCAAAACAATACGATGCGGTGATTGAAAAGTGCCGTGAGTTGTTTGCAAATAAAATGAAAGATTACGGCAGTGCCTGGCGAATTTTGAGGCTTCCGTCATTAACCGATCAAATTTTCATCAAAGCCCAACGCATTCGCGGCCTTCAGCAAAATTCAGTAAGAAAAGTTGACGAAGACGAAAAATCTGAATTTATCGGGATCATTAATTATTCGGTGATGGCCTTAATTCAACTGGAACTTGGCGTTGCCAACACCCCGGATTTGCCCCTGGAAAAAGCTTTAAATTTATACGATCAAAAAATTGCCCGCACCAAGGAATTGATGGAGAATAAAAACCACGATTATGGCGAGGCCTGGAGGGATATGCGGGTGAATTCCCTTACGGATTTGATCCTTCAGAAATTGCTTCGTGTAAAACAAATTGAAGATAATAAGGGGAAAACCCTGGTGAGCGAAGGCATTGATGCCAATTATCAGGATATGATCAATTACGCTGTTTTTGCCTTGATTTTAATGGAAGAAGCTGTCGCTTAAATTTTTTTTAGATGAAATGTTTATTAAAAGGGGGTTCGTATAAAAAAATTCCCGCAGATTCCCGCAGATTTTAAATCCGCAGATTAGCGCTGAAGTATTGATTCAAAATAAAACTTATTTAAAATGAGAATATTGGTTGGAATAGCAAGGATTTTTGTCGGAATCTTATTTATTATTTCCGGATTTGTAAAACTGAACGATCCCATTGGATTTTCATTTAAACTTCAGGAATATTTTGGGGCAGGGGTGCTTAACCTGGAATTTTTGATTCCCTTCGCGTTGGTAATTGCGATTGTCCTGGTCATTTTTGAGTTGGTGCTGGGAATTATGCTGATAATAGGTTATTTACCCAAATTCACCTTGTGGAGCCTGCTGTTAATGATCCTGTTTTTTACCTTTCTCACCTTTTATTCGGCTTATTTCAACAAGGTTCTGGATTGTGGTTGTTTTGGGGACGCCATGCCGCTAACTCCCTGGCAATCGTTTTACAAAGATATTGTACTCTTGGTTTTGATCCTGCTGCTTTTCTTTAACAGTAAATACCTCACCCCGATTTTCGCTCCCGCTTCCCATAAATGGATCGTGTTTTTATCCTTTTTGGCTTGTTTTGGATTTTGCTATTATGTGCTGATGCATTTGCCCCTAATAGATTTCAGAGCGTATAAAGTCGGTAATAATTTACTCGAACAAATGAAATTGCCTGAAGATGCCCAAAAAGCCGTTTACCAATATGAGTGGAAATTCAATCAGGACGGGAAAGAGATTATTATTAAAAACACCGGGGAATTCCCCCAGATGGAAGGGGAATATCTCAGCGTGGAAACAAAAATGGTAAAGGAAGGGGATAAGCCTAAAATAAGGGATTTTTTCATTGAAAAGGGCGGGGAAAATGTTACCGAAGAGATTTTGAACCAAGAAAATCTCCTGATGATCGTGGCTTACAATCTCAATAAAACCGAGGCCCAGGGATTTATTGAAATTAAAAAATTGAGTGACCAAGCCCTGGAAAAAGGCTATACAGTTATAGGCCTTACAGCCTCCGGAGAAAAACAAAAACGACAACTTACAGATAAATTCAACCTCAATTTTGAATTTTACCAAAGTGATGAAACTGCCCTTAAAACCATAGTGCGTTCCAATCCCGGAATTTTAGTGCTAAACAGGGCAACCGTCACCCAAAAAAAGCATTGGTTTGATGCTTCAGAGATTCAGCTTTAACTTTTCTCAGTGAAACGTTGAGTCTTAGCGCCTTTGTGGCAAGGGATGTCTACATTGCCACTAAGACACCAAAACACGAAGGATCACAAATGTTTTTTATGGAGGATTAGAAATAATGGATTAAAACCTTACAGTTTCAAGAATCTGATAGGTTTATCCTTCTATTGTTTTCTTTGTGAAACTTAGAGCCTTAGCGCCTTTGTGGCAATAAAACTTAGAGTCTTAGAGCCTTAGTGGCAATAAATAATATGTGCCTCAATCCCTTCAGAATAAATTAGGCATTTTATTAGAAATGTGTGAATCCTAACCCGTATTTTTGTGGTAATTAATATATTTGTAAAACCACGTTTATCGCAAAACTTGCGGAGAAATTAAATAATCAATTATTGAAAGCTGCCATTTTTGTGGCTTTTCAAATTTGAAATCAATTTAAAAATATCATTTTTAAAATAAAATCATGAGAAAGAATATTGTAGCGGGAAACTGGAAAATGAACAACGATTTAGCTGAAACCATGCAGCTTTTGGCACATTTAAAATCGCAATTGATTAAAGAGCCAATTGCGGAGGTATATGTAGCGCCATCTTTCACAAATTTGTATAACACATTTCAAAGTTTAAAGGAAACACCTATAAAAGTGGCGGCCCAAAATATGCATTATGCCAAAAATGGTGCATACACAGGGGAAGTTTCTGCAGCAATGCTGAAAAGTATTGGGGTAGAGACCGTGATTTTAGGTCATAGCGAGCGACGATCCATATTCAATGAAACCGATGAAATGCTCGCTAAAAAAGTGACTGCGGCCCTTGAAAATGAAATGACCGTGATTTTTTGTTTTGGGGAAGTATTGGAGGACCGCAAAGCCGGAAAACAATTTGAAGTTGTTAAAGAGCAATTGGAAAACGGTATTTTTCACATTTCAAAAGACGCCTGGAAAAACATTATCCTCGCTTATGAGCCGGTTTGGGCGATAGGAACAGGGGAAACAGCATCTCCGGAACTAGCACAGGAAGTTCATGCCTATGTTCGAAAAATTGTCGGAGAAAAATATGACGGGCAAACTGCCGAGGATGTTTCAATTCTATACGGCGGCAGTGTAAAACCTGATAATGCAAAAGAAATTTTCGCGAAAAAAGATGTGGACGGCGGACTTATTGGTGGCGCTGCCCTGAAAGCAATCGATTTTCTGGCCATTGTAAATTCATTCTAAAAATGCCAAAGACTTATATCGAATTTCAGTTCACCGTAAATCCGCTGCAACCGGCCTCGGAAATATTGATTGCTGAATTAAGCTATGCCGGATTTGAGAGTTTTGTGGAAAATGAAGAAGGTGTTACCGCCTATGTTGTTTCCGAAGAATTTGACGAAGAGGCTTTTGCGGGTTTGCATATCCTGCAGTCGGATGAATTTGAGATCACCTACACTTCCCAGGAAATCGAAAAGGTTAACTGGAATATTGAGTGGGAGAAAAATTTCAATCCTATCATCATCGATGATCAGTGCTCGGTAAGAGCGCCATTTCATGAAAAGCCTGAAACTGAATTTGACATTATTATAGAACCTAAAATGTCTTTTGGCACCGGTCACCACGCCACAACACACATGATGTTGCAATTCATCCTAAAAAATGATTGGGACGGAAAAACCGTTCTGGATATCGGCTGCGGAACAGGAGTTTTAGCAATCTTAACCGAGATGAAAGGCGCAAAAAGCATTGACGCCATCGACATTGATAATTGGTGCTACCTCAATACAATTGAAAATGTAGAGCGAAATAATTGCGAACGTATTTCCGTTTATGAGGGAGATGCCTCACTATTGGAGGGAAAGCACTACGATATGATAATTGCCAATATCAACAGGAACATACTTTTAGAGGATATTTCCAAATACAGTGAATGTTTAAATCCCTGCGGAAAATTGTTTTTAAGCGGATTTTATATCGAGGATATCCCGGCAATTGAAGAAGAATGCAACCTTAACGGGTTAAAAATTGAAGATGAGCTGGAACAGGAAAACTGGGCAGGCTTAAGCTTTATTAAAAACTGATTTTTTTATAAATTTGTATTTCAGGCTTGTGTTTTAGAAAATTGTGGATTACTTTATAGATTTAAATTAAGAAATGTCGTTTTTCCATAGTTCCTGATTTAACCGCAAAGCACGCCATTAAAAAATGCAGAGGACGCAAAGAAAAAAAGATGATTGGAATGGAACCAATTGGATAATTGTTGAATTGGAAATTAGAAAGGGACTTCTTAACAAAATTGCCGATGAAATAGCAAGACTTTGCGATATTTGCTGGAACTTAGCGTCCTTTGTGGTTAAAGTAATTAACTATCTATAATTTCCTAAAACAGAACCTATTTTAGGCACGGAATTTCAATATAAAACCAGGGAAGATGAGCACGAAAGAAAAAGTATTGGAAAAGGTTGAAACCATGACCAAAAAGCAGAAAAATCACGAAATAGTTTTATATAACGATGATTATAACACCTTTGATCACGTTATAGAATGCCTGATCGCCGCCTGTGACCACACTTCAGAACAAGCTGAACAATGCGCCGTCCTGGTACATTATAAAGGACAATGTACCGTAAAAACAGGAGCTTTTACAGATTTGAAACCGAGATGTTCCAAATTGCAGGACGAGGGATTAAGTGCTGAAATCCTGGGTTAGAACCACTTAAACCGGACAGGATTTAGTTTTGCAAAATAATGCCCAAAGGTCTTAGTAATTTTTAAAATAAAAGGTATATTTGCACCCGCCTAATTAACCGATGTAAATCTATTTATTAGGCGGGAATGTATATATATAAAGGCCTCGTGGCGCAATTGAATAGCGCATCTGATTACGGCTCAGAAGGTTCCAGGTTTGAATCCCGGCGAGGTCACTTTTAGCCATATTAAATGGTACCAAAACCACGTAATTTTTATTAATT
>Ga0307487_1002803_pt1 | contig 10801 bp, 8 predicted proteins | sample CBIW12metaG_FD_203665 | JGI IMG/M metagenome (GOLD analysis project Ga0307487, IMG submission 203665) | Sea-ice brine microbial communities from Beaufort Sea near Barrow, Alaska, United States - CBIW 1.2 | ecosystem: Environmental > Aquatic > Marine > Coastal | place: USA: Alaska | collected... | reverse complement strand
AGTCCAACGTGTCTACCAATTCCACCATCCGAGCATAGACATTTATAATGAGCGAAAAACGGGATTCGAACCCGCGACCTCCACCTTGGCAAGGTGGCGCTCTACCAGCTGAGCTATTTTCGCGTATATTAAGAACTTGGTTGCCTTTTTACCGGCGTGCAATTACTTATTGCGGTTGCAAATTTAATACAAATCTTAGAATACCAAAGGATTTTCTGCGAAAATTGACGGCTTTTCTTTACTGTTTTTCAGGGACAAAAATAACAACCCCTTAACCCCTTGTTTTCCAGCTTCAAAAAAAATTATTCTTCCTGATTTTTCTTTCAATTCCCAAAGCCTCGTAAATTAAAAAACCCAGATGTCGAATTTAGGATCTGTTTCAACCGGAAATTCGAAACCTGAAACAACATTTGCTGAATAAGCTTTGAACCTTGAACCCTGAATATTAAATTTTGACCCGTCACACCTTGGCCTTTTGTTTGCTGGAAAGCATGCGTTTGATTTCGTTCAACTTCATCAATGCCTCCACCGGCGTAAGTGTATCAATATCAATATTCAACAATTCTTCTTTCAGCTCTTCCAGCAACGGATCGTCCAGATTAAAGAAACTCAATTGCAGTTCTTTTTCTGCTGAATTTTTTAAGATCTTCCCAGAGTCTTCCATCTGATGGGATTTTTCCAGCTTCTTTAAGATCTTATTGGCGCGATTGATCACCATTTGCGGCATTCCGGCCATCTTTGCCACGTGGATCCCAAAACTGTGCGCACTTCCGCCCGGAACAAGTTTCCGAAGGAACAACACCGTATCTTTTAATTCCTTGACCGAAACATTGTAATTCTTGATCCTTTTGAAGGTTTCCCCCATTTCGTTCAGTTCGTGATAATGGGTCGCAAACAGGGTTTTTGGGGAAGCCGGATGTTCATGCAGATATTCGGTAATGGCCCAGGCAATGGAAATCCCGTCATAGGTACTGGTACCACGGCCAATTTCATCCAGCAAGACCAGGCTCCGGTCGGAAATATTGTTCAAAATGCTGGCGGTTTCGTTCATTTCCACCATAAAGGTAGATTCGCCCATGGAAATATTGTCACTGGCCCCTACCCTGGTAAAGATCTTGTCCACCAAGCCGATACTCGCTTGTTTTGCGGGCACAAAACTCCCCATTTGTGCCAATAGCACAATAAGTGCCGTTTGACGTAAAATAGCCGATTTCCCACTCATGTTGGGTCCGGTGATCATAATGATTTGTTGGGACTCCCGATCTAAAAACACATCGTTGGCCACATAATGTTCGCCCTGCGGCAATTGCTTTTCAATTACAGGGTGCCGACCATCTTTTATGTCCAATTCCATGGAATCCCCGATAAGCGGTTCTGTATAATTTTCGAAAATGGCCTGCTGTGCAAAAGAACACAAACAATCCAACTGACCGATCTGCCGTGCATTTTGTTGCACCGGCCGAATGTAATCTGCCAGCCAATCCACCAATTTGGCAAAAATATCCTGTTCCAGCTGATAAATTTTCTCCTCGGCCCCCAGAATTTTTCCTTCGTATTCCTTTAATTCCTCTGTAATATAGCGTTCGGCATTTACAAGGGTTTGCTTGCGGATCCAGGTTTCGGGAACTTTGTCCTTATGGGAATTCCGCACCTCGATATAATATCCGTATACATTGTTGCTGCCAATTTTAAGCGAAGAAATTCCCGTAGCACTGGTTTCACGTTGTAGCATTCCGTCGAGATATTCCTTTCCCGAAAAGGCCAAATTCCTCAATTCGTCCAGTTCTTCGTGAAAACCCCTCGCAACTGTATTGCCTTTAATAATATTTACCGGCGCATCCTCATTCAGCGTTTCTTTTATTTTTGAGCGCAGCACCTCGCAATGCTGCAACTTATCGCCAATTACCTTTAAGGCTTCTTCACGGGCATTCATCGCCAAAGCTTTAACCGGCACAATGGCTTCCAGGGAATTTTTAAGATGGATCACCTCACGGGGACAAATTTTTCCGGTTGCCACCTTGGAAATCAACCTTTCCAGATCACTAATTTGCTTGATATGATGTTGGATTTTATCCAATTCAGCTCTGTTTTCAATAAGATAACCCACCACCTTATGCCTGTTCCTGATCTTTTCGGCATTTTTGAGCGGAAGTGCCAGCCAGCGTTTCAGCATTCGCCCGCCCATTGGGGAAATGGTCTTGTCTATCACATCCAGCAAAGTCACCGCATTTTGCGAGTTGGAATTGTACAATTCCAAGTTCCTGATGGTAAACCGGTCCATCCAGACATATTCTTCCTCGGCGATCCGGGTTATGGATGCAATGTGCTTAAGTTTATGATGCTGTGTCTCGCTTAAATAATAGAGGATAGCACCCGAAGCTATGACCCCTTCATTTAAATGATCTACCCCAAAACCCTTTAAGGATTTGGTCTGAAAATGAGAGTTTAAAGACTCATAGGAATAATCCAGTTTGAAGACCCAGTCTTCCAGGTAGAAACAATGAAAGGAATCGCCAAAAGTCTTTGAAAATTCTTTTTTGAAGTTTTTCTGAATCAAAACCTCACTGGGGCCGAAATTTTGCAACAGCTTATCTATATACTCCGAATTGCCCTGCGCGGTGAGGAACTCCCCGGTAGAAACATCCAGAAAGGAAACCCCCATATTGGTTTTTCCGAAGTGGATCGCACACAAAAAATTATTGGTTTTACTGTTTAAAACCTCATCATTCATTGATACCCCGGGAGTGATCAATTCGGTTACCCCGCGTTTTACGATGGTTTTGGTGAGCTTTGGATCTTCCAACTGGTCGCAAATCGCGACCCTAAGGCCGGCTTTGACCAGTTTGGGCAAATAGGTGTTCAGCGCATGATGCGGAAATCCTGCCAGGGCAGTCGCAATCTCGCTGCCATTGCCGCGCTTGGTGAGCACGATATTTAAAATGCGTGCGGTCCTTACGGCATCTTCACCAAAAGTTTCATAAAAATCGCCTACCCTGAACAACAATAAAGCATCAGGATATTTATCCTTGATTGCGTTGTATTGCTTCATTAAAGGGGTGGTTTCTTTTGTTTTTTTGGCTGCCAAAGTCTTGTGATTTTAATTAAAGCTAAAATACTTATTCCTTCTTGCTTTTAAAAATTTATAAATTTCATTTATCCACAGTTTCCGTTATTTTATAAAATTCTGAAATTTTCTGCTTAAAATAAATCTATTATAAATTTTGAACATTTGCCTCTCCCAGAAGGAGATTTTTTCATAGAGTGCATAATAATCGAAACCGCTATTTCATTTAAAAATAAATACGGAAATTGATTTTGTTTTACTTCTCCATTTTTTTAGTATTGTTCAAATTTTTTAACCAATCATAGAGTCTATCTGTCCAGGATTGCAAATAGCCTTTTCCTAAAGCCAGAGAAAAACCGTGACCGCCTTCAGGATAAATATGCAATTCCGCAGAAATGTTTTTCTCTTTTAATGCTTTGAAAAACAATAGAGAGTTCTCTACAGGAACTACATCATCATCTGTTGCATGAACCATAAAAGTTGGTGGTGTATTTGGCTGCACATGCAATTCATTGGAAAATTCTTTCACCAAAGCTTCTGATGGATTCTCTCCTAAAAGGGAATTTTTGGATCCTTGGTGTGTAATTCCTTTTTTCATAGTGATCACCGGATAAATAAGAACGGTAAAATCTGGTCTGGCACTTAATGAATCTATAGAATCTTTTTCCAAAGAACCTTCAAAGTCAAAATGAGTGGTTAAATTGGCCGCCAGATGTCCCCCTGCAGAAAAACCCATTATCCCAACCTTGCCTGGATCTATGTTCCATTCTTTAGCGTGAAAACGCACCAACTTCATCGCCCTTTGCGCATCCTGTAACGGAGCTTCATAACTCACTTTCACCGACTTAGAATTAGGCAATCTGTATTTAAGAACTATCCCGGCAATGCCTTTAGAATTTAACCATTTGGCGATATCAGTTCCTTCCCAGTCATAGGCCAGTCCTTCATATCCTCCTCCGGGACAAATTACCACTGCCTGTCCGGTTGCCTGCTGTTTAGAAGGCAAATAAACCGTTATGCCAGGGTCCTGAACCTTTGTTATCCAAAGAATACCATTGGAATCATGAGCTTCTTTTTCATTTGATTTCTGACTGTTGGGAATGGCATTTGGCCATAACGAGAGTTTTTCGTCCTGACTAAATACATTTAAGATCATCATATTGATCAATAATCCGAGCAACCAATATTTTTTCATTTCCCTTATTTTTCTTGTTATGTTTTCAATTTTTCACCCAAAAAGATCTTCTTTTCTTTACCCTTACGAAGATGAAGATGTTCCGGATAAACAAAGCACTTTCTTATATCCCAAAGTCTTGTTGTTTTAATTAAAGCTAAAATACTTATTCCTTCTTTTTAATTAAAATTTAAAGGAAGGCTTTTATCTTAATTTATTCACAAGAGATTTATAAATGAAATTAGGTGGTGATTTAAAAGAAATTGGATCCTCCTTGTTTCAGCCCTTCAGGCTGAGATCTATTGTGCTATCCATAACTTGAGGCGATGCCTCAAGTTATGGCGCATGAGCCTTTCAGGCTCTATGCCTCCCCCACAGGCTGAAGGCCTGAAACATCTATCCCAGGGGCATCGCCCTTGGCTCAATCCAAAAAATATTTGGCGTCATACTCAGTGACATTATATTCCTTTACGAATTTTTCAATTTCATCTTTAAAAGTCACTATTTTATGATGCTCTTTTTGCCTGATTATATAATTTGTTACCACCTCTACCTTATAACTACTTACCGAAAAAGCTCCATACCCAATTTGCCAAGTAAAACCGTTTACGCCCTTTTCCTTCATCCACTTTGAAGATTGCTTTTTCACTTCTTCCACTACTTTTGCCAGAGCATGATTCTTGGAAAGCCGAAAAAGGATATGAATATGATCCGGAACTGAATTGATCTTCAGTGCAGGGCTCTCCATATTCTTTAATATCCCGGCCATATAGGAATGTAAAGAAGATTCGATGTTTTCCTGAATATAGGGATATCCATACTTTGTCCTAAAGACCAGGTGGATATACATTTGTGATAGCGATTGTCCCATATTTTATGTTTTTATTGAGGCGATGCCTCAAATATTGATGTATGAGCCCTTCAGGCTGTGATTTTATTTGCTCCCTAAGTCTTGAGACGATGTCTCAAGATATGTTGCCTAAGCCCTTCAGGCTCTTTGAATAATCCAGGAAACTGGTTTGAATATTGTCGCTTTTTTGGATTGTACAATTTTGCAGAATCGAACTTTTCTCAATTTCTATATCTGTCATAAACTTACTGAAAGTGGTAATGATTTTTCATCTTATATATTTTTGGAGGTTTTCGAACTTATGAAAGGCACTTATTCATTTAATGTCCCATTAAATGAATGGATTTTATGCAAGTTGAACAGATACATGTCTAAAATGATGACAAAAGATCATTTAAATAAGATTTTTTACTGATACCCGGCTGCCTGAAGATTAAATAATTCGGCATACAATTTATTGTTTTGCATCAATTCTTCGTGGGTACCAATTTCAAGTACAGCACCGTCCTTTAAGACCATAATCCTGTCTGCAATTCGAACGGTGCTGAACCTATGCGAAATGATCACCGCGGTTTTCCCTTCGGTCAATTGAATAAACCTTTTAAAAGCTTCGGTTTCTGCCCTGGCATCAAGGGATGAAGTGGGCTCATCCAGGATCAACACTTCGGCATCTTTCATATATGCCCTGGCGATAGCGATTTTTTGCCACTGCCCTCCGGAAAGATCTTTTCCCTGTTTAAACCTTTTTCCGAGTTGCTGATCATATCCCTTTGGCAATTCTGAAACTACCTGATCTGCAAGACTTTTTTCCGCGGCATTTGCTATTCTTGACTGATTCCCGATCTCACCAATTTCGCCCATTGCAATGTTCTCCCGGAGCGTAAGTTCAAACTTTACAAAATCCTGAAATATTACTCCGAAGTATTGCTGATATTTGGTTTTATTATATTGTTTCACAGGGATTCCATCCAGGAGTATCTCCCCTTCTGTCGGTTCATAAAATCTAAGTAAGAGCTTGATCAAGGTGGTTTTTCCGGCGCCATTTTCTCCTACGAAAGCAAGTTTTTCTCCGGCTTTCAATTCAAAATCAATATTCCGGACAACCCATCTTTCGGATTTTGGATACTTAAAACCTACATTTTTAAACTCGAAGCCTTTTGTGATTTTTTCTGGCGGAAATAGCTTTCCTTCCGAAGGATTCTCTTCGAATTTTAAGTCCAAAAATTCAAAATAATCCTGCAGGTAAAGGGCGCTTTCGGTAATTGCCGTAAATCTGGTAAAAAAGCCCTGAAGTTTGGAACGCAGCCTATAAAAGGAACCGGATAAAAAAGTGAGATCTCCCAGGGAAAAAATTCCGGCAACCGTCCTGAAAACAATAAGGACATAAGCACCATAATAGGCTCCGGTCCCAATCACATTAAAGAAAGAACCCCAGGCGGCACGTTGTTTTGCCAGTTTTTTACTTTGAAGGTAATATTTATCGGAAAGCACTTTGAACCTTTCCGCAATGTAATTTGAAAGTCCAAAGAGCTTTACTTCTTTGGCTGTTACATCACTTGCGCCGGCATAGCGCAAATAATCCAGTTCCCGGCGTTCCTGCGTCCAGCTTCTTGCCAGGGAATAACTGGTGCCGCTGAATTTTATTTCATTTAAAATGGTAGGAATAATAGATACGACCAGCAGGATAATAAGCCAGGGTTCAAATACCACAACCCCTGCCAATAAAGATAAAATAACGATCACATCCTCTCCCTGGGTGAGAATATTGGACATAAGCCCAACCCTGCCGGTGGTTTGCTGCCGTGCTCTTTCCAGCTTATCGTAAAATTCCGAATCTTCCAATTGATCGAGATCCAGTTCTGAGGTTTTTTTTATTATCCTTACTGATGTGTCAATGGAATACTGGTCCCCAAGCAATGAATCGGTCAAACTGATCGCCCTGCTCAATAAATCGGAAATTATCGCCACGCCAAACTCTACCCCCACCAGCAGCCACAGCCTGTCCATGTCTTTAACATCGGCAGCCATTTGAAGCACAACCTCATCAATGATCATTTTACCGATCCAAAGTATTACTACCGGCAAAACAGCGCTTATTACCCTGCAAAGCAGATTGATGTAGAATAAAAACGGGTTAACGCCCCTTATTTCTTTAAAAAACCGTGGCACAAACCTCAGGGAAGCAAAGCTTTCCTTAAAGTTTATTTTGTTGGGATTTATGGATTTTCCGGGCTTTGGCAAGAGCTTTTTTTTAATTTATTTTTTAACGAGCTTTCGCAGTTCTATCCATTGTTTAAGCATATTTTTAGAATCTGTTGCAGGATATCCCAAAACGGTTTTTCCTGCCGCAACATCGTTCATTACGCCCGACCCCCCTGCTACAACCGCTCCTGAATGAACAGTTACATGATCGCTTATGGAGGCACTTCCACCGACAACAACACCGTCCCCCAGGGTGACAGACCCCGCGAGGCCACTGTGGCCCGCCATGATACAGGATCTCCCCAAAACACAATTATGCGCGATCTGGACCAGGTTATCAATTTTACAACCATCGCCAATTATTGTTGAGCTAAACTTTCCACGGTCAACACAGGAATTTGCACCTATCTCCACAGCGTTTCCAATAACTACATTCCCAATTTGAGGCAACTTGACCAAACCCCTTCCATCTTCACTTGGACGGTATCCAAAACCATCGGCTCCAATACTCACATTGATATGAAAAATGCAAAAACTACCTATTTCACAGCGTTCCCTAATTACGGTTCCCGGCCAAATAATAGTGCCCTGACCAATTTTGGTTTCGTCCATAATGGTAACATTGGGATATAAAATAACTTCCTCACCCAAAACAACATTTCTTCCAACATAACAGCCTGCGCCAATCTTGCAGCCTTTACCTATGCTTGCCGTTTCATGGACAACCGCAGTGGGATGAATATCTTGGTCAAATTGAGGTGGTACGGGAGCAAAAACCTCCAATAATTTGGCCATTGCCAAATCGGCATTTTTCACTTTGATCAAAGCACGGTTCTCACCGGGCTCAAAATCCAGTTTCTCATTGACAATTGCAGCACAGGCCTTGGAATTTGCCCATTGCCGCACATATTTCTGGCTTCCAATAATTGTAATTTGATTATTCCCGGCCCTCTCCAATTCTTCGGGCCCATTTATCTCGTGATTGGTGTTTCCCACCAATTCCCCATTTAAGATTTCATTGATCTCATGGATTGTAAATGATTTCATAGATTTTTTTTTAATATTGATTTCTTAAAACAGCTTTGTAAAACTATAAAAAAAGTTGGCTAGCTTTTTCTCGATCAGAATGCTCCTCAAATTATAAATTTGCTTTCACACCTGTCCCAATTTAAGTTGGAACTCTTAAGATAAAATATTTAACCTCAACCGGAACCCAAAAACCCGATTAACTTCCGTTTTGTTGTGCATCATTTTCATTTGTGGTAGTGTCCAATTCCCTCAGGATCCTGTCCACGTCTTCCTCGGTTGAAGTGAGTTTTTGTTTGCATATCTTGATAAGAAATGCGGCTCTTTTTACTTTTTCAGACAATTCATCCACTGAAATTTCACCCTGCTCAATTTCGGAAACGATTCTTTGCAATTCGTCAAAGGCTTCTGTATATGTAGGAATATCGCTCATTATTCTATTGTTTTTATCGATGATTTTACCAGGCTAAAAATACGCCCTTCATAAACTATTGTTTCCAATGCGTCCCCTTCTTTTAAATTTTCGGTGCTTTTTATGGCTTTTCCGTTGCTCATAGTGATGCTATACCCCCGTTTTAGGACGCTCTGCGGACTCATGTTTTCAATATTTTTTTCAATATTGTTCAATGCTGTTTTAGACTGGATTATCTGGGAGATCACATCTTTCTTCATAGTTAAGGCAAATCCATTGATCTCCAGTTTTTCTGCAGCGCAAAGTTTAAGGGTCCCCCTTTTAATTTCTTCCCTGCCGGTCCGCAAATATTCCTTTTCATTTTTAAACCGAAATGTGGTTTGCTGAACCAAAGAATTGATGTTTTCTTTGATCTGATTTCGGTTACCTATCAATATATTTTCCGTCACCGAGCGGAATAGCTTTATCTCAGAACCGAATTTCGTTTTTTCATCACTTAATAATCGTCTTGACCTATCCCTGATCTTTTCTTCTGCTTTTTGGACCGGGACCGAAAAATTATGAAATTTCTGAAGCAGATATTCGGCTATTTTGGTCGGTGTGATCGCATTGGAAAATGAGATCATTTCAACAACCGTTTCGTTTGTAACGTGCCCTATCCCGGTAATAACCGGAATTGGAAATAATGCGATTTCCCTGGCGAGTTCATAATTGTTGTAACAGGACAACCCGATATCCCCTCCGCCGCCACGAATAATTGCAACCACGTCAAAATGTCCCCTGACTTTTTTTATCCGTTTCAATTGATTTTTGATGGAAACCGTTGCCCGATCGCCCTGAAGCAAAGAAGGAAAAAGAAAGTGAAAGAATTTATAGTTCCAGGAATTTGTTTCCAGGACTTTCAAAAAATCGGCATAACCCTTACTGGTTTCAACCGAAATAATCGCGATGCGTTTTGGCAACATCGGGATTTGCAGCAACTTATTCCTGTTGAAGATCCCCTCAGATTTCAATCTTTTAATTGTTTCCTGCTTTTCCTTTTCAAGATCCCCCAAAGTGTAACTCGGGTCTATATCGATTATTCTCAGGGAAAGTCCATAAGCCGGGTCAAATGAAATTTTAGCGAGGAACAATATTTTTATGCCGTCTTTTAAAGGTTCCTTCAGGACATTCAGGAAGTTGTTGTTTACATTTATGTAGTCATCCTTCCATAAAATGGATTTAATTTGGGCGATCACTTTTCCATTAGCCTTCTCGACCAATTCCGGATAGCAATGCCCGGAATGGCTGTAATAATTCAATTTGTTCATTTCCGCTTTCACCCAATACGCGCTTTTATACCTCTCGGCAAGCGTTTTTTGAATGCTCTTTGTAACCTCGAGCAAAGTGAATACGGTTTTATCGTTTACTATTTCCGGCATTGTCGGTATTTTTCAAGGTCTGGCGCAAGTTAATTGCTTTTTTTCTAAAAAGTTCAAATTACACTTTCTTCTATTAAATTCAGTATTGCAAATATCCGTTCTAAAAATTCGGGAATGGTTAAATCCATTAATTTCTTGTCAATCTATGTGAAGGATTATAAACCATAATTTTATTTTTTATCAAATCGTAAGGGCAAACACACGGGGCTACCCATAAATTTAATGATTTTTTAAATATTGTTCCTCCATTTTTTTCCTGCGAAATAACCGAAAGGAAATCAGCTTTTTTGAATATTGATTTCCTTATAAATCCTGATCCTTTAAAATCAATTTTGATTAAACCCTGTTAAATTTTAAAAACCGGGATCATTGAAATAAGCAGTTCGTATTTTGTTTTTTACTTATTTTTCCCTAAATTTAATAGGTTGATTACATCCATTTAAGACTTTTTTGGGTTTTTCAGGTTGATTTCAAACAACTTAATATCAACAAATTGGAGCTTTTAAGTAAATATATTTTAAGCACTTCATTCAAGTCCTGTTTAAATGGATCGAAATTTTAATTATTAACCTAATCCTGGCAGTATGGTTCCATCAGCACTTTTCGTTATTATATTTGGCTTATTTTTACTTAGCGGCATTCGTATAGTTTT
>Ga0307487_1002801_pt1 | contig 10803 bp, 8 predicted proteins | sample CBIW12metaG_FD_203665 | JGI IMG/M metagenome (GOLD analysis project Ga0307487, IMG submission 203665) | Sea-ice brine microbial communities from Beaufort Sea near Barrow, Alaska, United States - CBIW 1.2 | ecosystem: Environmental > Aquatic > Marine > Coastal | place: USA: Alaska | collected... | reverse complement strand
GGATTTGATCAGTTTGAAGGTCATATAAATCCCAGTTCAAACCAATCGCTGCAGGCTAAGCATTATTTGATGCCGTATCCACTTCCAGAAATGCAGAACAATCCAAATCTTACTCCGCAGAATCCTGGATACTAAGCGGGATTAGTAGGCTTTATGATTATCCGAAATTATGCCAGTACCTTCAGATTGAAGACCGAAGTGGACTAAATGATAGAGGATTATCAAATTCTATGGTACTTTATTTACTTAGCTGGCAAAAAAGCGGGTACACAAATACAACAATTGAAAAGGGGCTCCGAAGTTGGAGTCCTTTTTTATGTTTGAGATTTGACTGATTCAATCCACTTCATCAAACGATACGACTTACTCCACACATTTCCAAAATGTCCTGCCAGCGGATATTCCGGTTGCCAGCAATCGGATTTTGGGTAAGAGTTTCGGGATGATAGTGTAGTTGAATGATCACTTTAGGAGCCAATGAAGAGTTATCGTCTGCGTTTTTATTTACCCACACTTCACTATACTAAAAAGTAATTTCAGGAAATTTAGAATGATCTCAGAAGCAGATTTCCAGAATTACCTTCATTGTTTTACTACAAGCTCAATAGAAAATATTTTTTGGAAAGACTTTTGACCGATTAGTTATTGCATCAATTCACCTTGATAAATATCGGATTATGTATATCCGATTTTCTGCCAGTAATGCGTTAAAAGCTTTAAAAGATTTGGCAAACTTAGCGATTCAGGCCACTTCGGACTTCCGTCACTAGTCTTACAGCCAGTTAATCAAAGAAACTACGGCTACTGGCAAAGTAGCAGACAATCATATATCGGATAATCAGATCTCCTACTTCTCCCTATACCCCATCCAATCCACTTCAAGCTCAAAAGGGAACTTAGGTTTCTCAAGTGACTCAGGATTGCCCTCTACCGCCCAGTTATCTGTGTGCCAGAAGTTCATCCTATACTTAGACGCATGCTGTGGAATGCCAAGTTGTGAACCTTGATAATCCCAAAGTACCACGGTATCTGCAGTCTCAGGATGAAGCATCCACCAGCGGATGCGCTCACTTTCCCAGTCAAATCCATAGGCATAGAAATCGGACGAAGCATCATAACCTGGAATCGCATCAATACTCTCAGGCATATTCTGCCCTCCAGTAAGCGGCTCCGATTTGCCATCATAATTAGTTTTGGTGATGGTCTCCAGAATCTTGCCCTCAGCTAAATTGATGATCCGTCCCACTCTTCTCAGGTTGCCGGGCTGACCCGTCCAAGTGCCCACATAGATAATCCTTGGATCTGCAACCAACCACTCAAAGTCGACCTCACTCAGCCCCAACTCGTCCTCTTCATGATAGGTGAAATAACCCACGACTGCACCTACATTCGGTTGCTTCTCACGTACATCCGGCACCTTAAGCCGAGTAGAATAACTTCCAAAATGGGTGAATTTCTTCGAAATAATCTCCGGTCCTCTTCCAGCACCTGCTTTGTCTCTGGGACTAATGTTGAAAGAAAGAACCTTCAAACCTAATTCTGACTGAGATTCTGCTCCCAGCGTATGTTTGAACTCCTCATGACCTCCCGTCGAACCGTATTTGAAAAACTTCGAATGGTTTTTTAAGAAATCTTCCCTAAAAGAATTATGCTTGGAGTGGTCTGGAGTAGAAGGCATAAATCCGGTGATAATCAGAAGAAGTAATGCAAACACTTGTTTCATGGCAGAAAGATAAGAGGAATTGTGATGTAGTCGTAAGAGCGATGACTGAACACAGGACTGCCTGATTTTGGAAAGAGGTCAAACTCTCCAGTTGCATTTTCCCGGCCAAAAAATAGACGTTGACAGAATCTCAATAGCTACCATGGCTATTTCCGATGGGACACAAAAATCTCTCATCCGTAATCGTTACGTCACCGCGCCTACCCATGGCTATCAGTATCGAGAAACAAACCTTTTACGCTAAATATCCGATTGCGAGCAGAAAATAAGAAAGCCCAAAACCTTCGAGGAGATCCCGAAGTCAGCGACGTTCGGAAGGATACCTCAAATGTTAATACCTCTGCATCATTCCCAACTTTCTATTGATCTCAGAGATGCCAATTCCAATCTGCTGTAGTGTCAGGGTTTCCTGCGGAAATTCATCACTCATGTAATACTCAAACTTCCAGATCTCCTGCACTTCCTGAGCATCTACTTGATACGGCGAGAAAATCGGATTTAGGGAGCGGAGCAAAAATGCCCGCTGCTCTGGAAGAAAACTCAGCATCTTAAAACTAATTCCCTCACTTGTCGTCACCACAACGCACGGAGTCTCTTTGGTCAGTCTCCATTCAGACAAGTACGAACCTATCACAAATGCTCCATCCGCTATCGGCAGCATGCTGTCTCCCTCGGTTTGGAACATGCGATATTTCTTGTCTTTTGGCAAATTGGGAAGATTAAAAACTGGTAGCGTGCTTAGATATTCAGGATCTCCAAATCCTCCCAGATAACCTGCTTTTGCTTTTATAGGTACCATTTCTATGTTTTCCTCATTGTCTGAGCTTACAGTAGTTGCCAGCACACGCACCTTTGACCCACTTAGAAACACATCATTTCCAGCTTCCAGATCCCGAATTTTCAATTCACTGAAGGTTGACAGATCTATCCTAAGCAACGTGTCCACGCTCATCCTGAAATAATCAGCACATCGCAGGAGATCCTCTATCACCGGAGATTTGCTGTGACCATTTTCATGTGCATTAAGTTTTGCTCTGGTCATGCCAAGAATATCTGCCAGCATATCCTGACTCAATTTGCGTCGCTTTCTAAGAAATTTCAGATTACTCGCCCAGAAAAAGCTTTGACTTCCCATTTTTATTTGATACAATTAGTGATAATAAAATGATATTAATAGTATCAAATATAAGGAGTAATTCGGAAAATGGAAAGGCATATTGTGCATTTGGATCTAGACACCTTTTTTGTGTCTGTGGAGCGGTTAAAAAATACCTCCTTGTTGGGAAAGCCTGTGATTATTGGGGGAAGTTCGGATCGTGGGGTGGTGGCTTCATGCAGCTACGAAGCCCGCACGTTTGGCGTGCATTCCGCCATGCCGATGAAGTTGGCAAAGCGGCTTTGTCCTTCGGCAATGTATGTCAAAGGCGATTATGACAGCTACAGTAAGAGTTCTCGGCTAGTCACCGAGGTGATTCAGGAGCAAGTACCGCTGATGGAAAAGGCTTCGATAGATGAGTTTTACATCGATATGACGGGAATGGACCGCTTTTTCGGCTGCGAAAAATTCACAAAGGAACTGCGGGAAAAGATCGTTCGAGAGTCAGGATTACCAATTTCCTGTGCTTTGGCAGTAAATAAATTGATCTCTAAAGTAGCCACTCATGATGCCAAACCAAACGGGCAGACGACCATTCCTTTTGGCATGGAAAAACCCTATCTCGCCCCACTCCCGATCAGAAGAATGCCGGGAATCGGAGAGAAAACCTCCACGCTTTTAGAGCGAATGGGAGTGGAAAACATCCGCTTACTCAGTGAAATTCCCCCTCGAATGATGCAGAATCTGCTGGGGAAGTGGGGCATAGATCTTTCCCGCAAAGCAAACGGAATAGATGAATCTCCGGTCATTCCCTACACGGAACGAAAAAGCATAGGCACCGAAAATACTTTTGAATCAGACACCATCGACATGGCTTTTCTCAATAGCCAACTCGTGCGGATGACAGAGAAAGTCGGCTTTGATCTTCGCCAGAAACAAAAACTCTGTGGCTGCATTACCGTAAAGCTCCGCTACGCAAATTTTGACACCGTCAGCAGACAAAGTATCATCTCCTACACGAGTTCGGATGAAGTGCTGCTCAAGCGGGCCAAAGAACTCTTTGCGAAGCTGTATGAAAAGAGAATGCTCGTGCGTCTGGTGGGTGTCAAAGTCAGTCATCTCGTACAGGGAAATCAGCAAATTGATCTCTTTCAAGACACCGAAGAGGGAGTCAGCCTGTATCAAGCCATCGACTGGATCAAAAATCGATACGGCGAAAAAAGTCTGACCCGAGCCATCACTTTAATCCGCGCCTGAGATGTTTATCAATTGTAAAACATGGTTTAGCTACCGATACGGAACCTACAGCACCGAGGCGCTCGTGGATGCTGCGGCAGAGCGTGGACTGAGATCCCTTGGCCTCACCAATATCAACAGCACGGCGGATATGTGGGATTTTGTGGATTTCTGCATGGAAAATAAAATCAAACCTCTGGTAGGAGCTGAGATTCGAAACGACGATATTTTCTGCTACACTTTATTGGCAAAAAGTGATTCCGGATTACTTGAGGTGAACCGTTTTCTTTCTGGACATTTACAGGAAGAACAGGCTTTTCCTGAGCGACCTGCCTTTTCGCAGCAAGTAATTATCATTTATCCTTTCGGGAAAATTGCGCCAGCAGATCTTGGAGAAAATGAACGGATTGGAGTGCTTTCCTCCCAACTCAATCGGGTCAAAAAGCAAGAGGTAGAAGCTTTCCCCAAGAAATGGATTATCCGTCATCCCGTGACTTTTCAGGACAAGATCCATTTCAACGTCCATCGCCTGCTTCGTGCCATCGGTAAGAATACACTGATCAGCAAACTGGAAGAAAAAGACGTTGCTTCTCCCGAAGAAATGTTTGTGTCGGAAACCACGCTGATGACGGCATTTCGTAATTTTCCCGGCATGATCACCAATACGCTGCAGCTGATCGATGCCTGCGAAATCAAAACCGAACTCCATACCGACAAAAACAAAAAGCATTACAGTGCCAGTAAAGAAGACGATAGAATCCTGCTGGAAAAATTGGCGATGGAAGGACTTGCCTATCGCTATGGCAACAATCCAATTGCCAAAGCCCGGGTGTTCAAAGAACTCAAAATCATTGATCAGCTGAATTTCAACGCTTACTTTCTGATCGTTTGGGATGTGATCAGATATGCGCAAAATCGGGGTTTTTTCTATGTAGGCCGGGGTAGTGGTGCCAACTCCATCGTGGCATATTGCCTCAAGATCACGGATGTGGATCCGATCAAACTCGATTTGTACTTCGAGCGATTTCTTAATCCACACCGAACTTCCCCACCGGATTTTGACATGGATTTCTCCTGGAAAGATCGGGATGAAGTGATCGATTACATTTTCAAACGCTATGGGAAAGACCACGTCTCCTTGCTGGGAATGTACAGCACCTTTCAGCGAAGAGCGGTAATTCGGGAATTAGGGAAAGTCTTTGGCCTGCCAAAAGAAGAAATTGACCAACTGGTACGTGGCAAAGATCAGCCGATGAACGAGGACAAAATCCAGCGCACCATTCTCAAGTACGGAAAATTGCTGGAAAACTTCCCCAATCATCATTCTATCCATCCGGGCGGAATGCTGATTTCCGAAAAGCCAATCTATCAATACACCGTAAATGAAATGCCTCCCAAGGGCTTTTGCACTGCGCAGATCGATATGTTTTTGGCAGAGAAGATTGGACTGTTCAAACTGGACATTCTCAGCCAGCGGGGTTTGGGCCATATCAAAGAAGCGATCCGACTAGTGAAGCAAAACCGGGGGATTGATATAGACATTCACCAAGTCGAGCAATTCATGAGCGATCCGATAGTAGCTTCCCAGATTCGCAAGGCAGATACGATTGGCTGCTTTTACATCGAAAGTCCGGCCATGCGTCAGTTACTCACCAAACTCAAGTGCGACGACTATCTCCGGCTGGTGGCGGCAAGCTCCATCATTCGTCCGGGGGTGTCGCAGTCCGGCATGATGAAGCAGTACATCGAGCGGTTTCACGATCCAGAGAAAATCGTCTATCTCCATCCCAAAATGAAGGAGCTGCTAGAAGAAACTTACGGGGTGATGGTCTATCAGGAAGATGTGATCAAGGTAGCACATCACTTTGCCGGATTAGATATGGGCGAGGCCGATATTCTACGTAGGGCAATGTCGGGCAAATACCGCTCCCACAATAAATTCAATCTGATCAAAGAGAAGTTTTTTGCCAACTGCAAAGAGCTCGGGCACGAAGAAAGCACTACGACGGAAGTTTGGCGACAGATCGAGTCTTTTGGAGGCTACTCGTTTTCTAAAGCACACTCGGCTTCTTTTGCTGTGGAGAGCTATCAGAGTCTGTATCTGAAAACTTATTTTCCGATGGAATTCATGGTGGCGGTGATCAATAATTTCGGTGGGTTTTATAGCACAGAATTTTATTTCCACGAACTCAAGCGCACGGGTGCCAAAGTAAATCCGCCTTGTGTGAATCACAGCGATTACCTGACCAACATCAAAGACGAGGAAGTATATGTAGGGTTAATACACATTCAGCAACTTGAAGCTAAGCTCTGCACCCTGATATTGGAAGAGCGCGTGGCAAACGGACCTTATTTAGGCTTGGAGGATTTCATTGAGCGTACCCATTCCGGGCCAGAACAGTTGAACATTCTGATCAGCGTGGGAGCATTTGGATTTACAGGGTTGGGAAAGAAAAAACTCCTTTGGAAAGCAAATTTTGCTCAAAAGAGACTGACTGTAATTCCGGACTCTCCAGTGCTTTTCAAAGAATCCACCATTGATTTTACGTTACCAGAATTTCCGGATTACCCCCTGGAAGATGCCATTGACGAGATCAATGTACTTGGTTTTGCGCTTACGGATATGTTTCGGCTTTGTGCCGACGACGGCAAAGGAACCATCTTGGCGGAGCAGCTTCCTGAACTACTGGGTAAAAACGTAGAAGTACTCGCGCAGCTGGTAGTCACCAAAGATGTGCGTACAATCAACCGGCAACACATGGCTTTTGGAACTTTCCTAGATGCAAAAGGTGACTGGCTAGACACGGTACATTTCCCCAATTCCCTAATGCGTTTTCCATTTCAGGGCAAAGGTTTCTATAAGCTACGTGGCAAAGTGGTGGTGGAGTTTGGCGCATTTGCCGTAGAGGTAAATGCAATGTGGAAAGTGGGGTTGAAAGGGAAAAAGGAGGTGGTGAATTTATAGAAAAGCATTATTCCACAAGTCATGAAATTTTCCTGACTTGGCTATTCGGGCAGCGTAAAAGCATCTCTACTTTTAGCAGGATAAAAGCAGTTCCCTATATCCAGGGCTCATATCATTCATCCTTTCTAATACTTCCTCAGAGCCATATTCCTCAGTCATTTCCATGATCTCAGCTGAGTTCATGGAAGGTTTATCTGCTAAAACTCTTGCCATTTGAATCAGCAATTTTTTATCTGTTTGGAGGATCTTTTGAGTCTCAACTCGTGTTTCTAAAATAATTTATTTTGTCAAGTTTTCTAAATCATTTACTTCATGATAAGCTTCAGTATATTCGCTTGAATAGGTTGCAACCTTAATTAGGAGGGTCTGCTTAGAAAATAAAAAAGGGGACTATTGATACAATTAAGGAGTTATTTTTGGAATTTAAGGGAAGACAAGTGCAAGAGACTATGCAAAAGACTTCCAAAAGGCGTGCACCACGCAGCGAATACACCAGCCAAACTCAACTTTCTTTCGCCGGATTTGAAACTCCCTTCTATAACGGTCTGGATCCTTGTAACCGATGGGTTGTACTTAAGTTCGCAGATTCCCTGGGACCAGCTGGTAGGTCTGTTTAATAAACGTAACCCAGCTAAATCCACCTGAAGGCCTGCTCTGAACCCCAGAGTGTTGATCGGTGCAGTGATCATCAAGGATATGCTTAACCTGGATGATCGGGAGACCGTAGCCCAGATTACCGAAAACATGTATCTTCAATATTTTCTGGGGTACAGTTCCTATATCAAACGGCCTCCCTTTGATGCTTCCCTTTTTGTGGATATCAGAAAACGGCTCGGCGATGAATTGATTGCCGAGACCAACGATAAGATCCATGAATTTTCGCAAGCCAAAACTGTAAAAAAAAGATAAGATCGCTACCGGTGCGAATGGATCTAAAGTAGACTGTCCCAACAAAGGCGAAGTGATCTATGATGCCAGGGCCCTGCCCCAAGACATCGCCTATCCCACCGATATTAGATTATTGGCTAAGTCCAGGGAAATCACAGAAGCGATCATCGATGAACCCCATGCGACAAACCCGCAGAGAAAGAAGCCCAGCACCTACCGACAAGAGGCCAGAAAGCGCTATCTCAAGGTTGCCCAAAACAAAAACCCCTCTCGAAAAGTCATCCAAAAAGGCATCAAATTCCAACTTCAGTATCTAAAAAGGAACTTCAAGACGATTGAAAAACAGCTGGATACCTTTGCCGTTTTTCCGCTCACCCACCGCATGCAGCAGAAGTACTGGATCATTCAGACACTGTATGCGCAAGCAACTGGCGATGTTTGAAGCAGGAAGCCATCAGGAGCACAGGATAGTGAGTATCGATCAGCCCCATGCAGGTCCCATCGTCCGAGGGAAGGCCCGGGCCAAGACCGAGTTCGGAGCCAAGATCCATCTGAGTCTGGTGGACGGATTTTCCTTTTTGGATACCATCTCTTGGGATGCGTTCAACCAGGGCAGCCATATGAGATGGCTAGGTGGAAAATTACAAAAAGCGCTTCGGTTTTTATCCTGCAAAAGTACTGGCAGACCAAATCTACTGCACCAGAGAAAACAGGAAATGGCTGAAGGACAAAAATATTCAGTTGGCGGCCAAACCCTTAGGCCGTCCATCCGCAAAGGCAGTGGCAACCCACGTAAGACCCGGAGAGAGGAACCCGATTGAGGGGAAGTTTGGACAGGCCAAAAATGCATACGGGATGAACCGCATCAGGGCAAGACTAAAAAACACCAGCCAATCGTGGATCGCCTCCATCATCCTAGTGCTGAACCTGGTCAAACTGGCCGGGATGGCACTGGTGTGTCTGGGTTTTTCAGCATGGGAGAGGGTCAACTACCTGTGTTTAATTGGCATAAACGTAATCTCTGACTACATAAAATCAAAAATCCAGCCCAAATGTGATTCTGGACTGGGTTTTATAACTTGTAGAACCTGAGTTTTTCAGCAGACCCTAACTAGGGGTTGGGTGAGGAGGCCGTAGGCCGACGAGACCAACCCCTAGTTAGAATAAATTTATAGAGGTCAGAGCTTAAGGACATAGAATTTGTACATGGTAAATTTTGTTTGCTTTGACCGTTCTTTTTATCAAGTTATTGAACACAATAGCTTTGCTTTGAGACCTGTTGAGGCGATAACTGAATTCATTTAGGTACCGCTCTATATGCTTTTCCCTTACCCATGAATAGGTGGTCCTGATCCCGATTTGACTTGGTGAATCATCGTGTGCAATGCCTTGAAGTTCAGCCCATTGTTGCTGGGTATTTGCTTTAGTTGATACTCCTTGGAGATAGGTCCGTATCCACGCCATTCATCATTGTTATCTTTGCCCCGGCACTGATGTGCTTATCAAAAATACCAACCAAGGAATCTGATGAAAAGTCTTTGATTTTCAAGGAGTAAAACCGTCTTACCTTGCCTTCATCAGTTAATTGGACGGCGCATACCACTTTTTTCTTCTTGCTATCATAGCTCCTGCCCGGCTTGCCGGCTTCCTTGCCTCCCCGCGACAAATTCGTCCACCTGTAGGTTGCCATCCATGGGAGAGGCTCCACTGGATTTCATTCCTTCCCGGACTTTATGCATAAAAAGCCTTGCTGTATTCTGTGAAACTCCGTAGCGGACAGCCATATAGCTACTTGACAGGCTCTTGGTCGTTGTTGACATCTCCAAACATATGAAAAAAGCCTTGCGGATACCAAACTAGACTTTATGAAAAAGTGTATTTGCCATGGCTGATTCGGTCTTACTGCAAATGTTACAGGTCGGTGAATAGTCTTTGCGTACCTGGCATCTGGTATGGCCACACTTTTTGCACTCATAACCGGGTTCCCATTTGAGCTCGGAGAGATAGTTCTTGCACTCTTCGTTAGTTTTGAACCGAACAGAAAACTCCAGAAGGTTTTGTCCTTTAAATATATCCATTTTAAGCTTCTATTTGACTATAAATATATGTACTTAAGTTATGACCTCTATGATCTTTTTTGAATGAAGGTAGTGCCATAGTATATTGTTTACCTCCTATCTACTAGGGTATAAAACTCAAATTATTTCCAAAAATTTCACACAAACCATTTATGTAGATTTTAAATTAAAACCTCTCATTCCCCGGCCTTTGTAGATCCAATACCTGTGATTTTCTTTTCTTTTTTTAATTTAACTATCTGATATTCTACTCCTCGTCTTGTCACTCCTGCCATCACTAGCAAGCCCTTCACTGTTATCTTGGGATTAGATTTCATTGCATTTAGAATTATCTGAGCAGTTTCTTCCACAGTCTTCACCATAGTTTTCTCCACAGTCCTGTGGAGAACAACTGAAAACATTCCTTCTGTCTTAAACACTGGATCCGGAAGCTTGGCGGCTTTCATCAGATCTCTGATCCGGCCAATCCCAGAACCCACTTGCTCTACCATTTGGACACGGACGAACAACCCAAAAATCAATGGATTACCGCTGTGGCTTTTGGTGCCAAAATCGACCAATGAGATCGCGCTGGTCAGGCCTCCAGGATTACTGATCTCCACCCGATCTTTATAAAGCTCAACAGATGTCTTGGCTCCCTTGTCGTAATAATCTTTGGCTGATGTTTGTTATCCACATAAATTGGGAATGTTAACCCAACTTGAAAATTATTTTTTGTAAGTTATTGTATTAGAGCAATCTACCTATTTTCATTTTACAATTGGGTCACAACTTTTGATTTTCTCACATAAGGTCTGTCTTTGAACGCCAGTGCGTC
>Ga0307487_1002797_pt1 | contig 10812 bp, 7 predicted proteins | sample CBIW12metaG_FD_203665 | JGI IMG/M metagenome (GOLD analysis project Ga0307487, IMG submission 203665) | Sea-ice brine microbial communities from Beaufort Sea near Barrow, Alaska, United States - CBIW 1.2 | ecosystem: Environmental > Aquatic > Marine > Coastal | place: USA: Alaska | collected... | reverse complement strand
TAGGTATGGAGTATGCCGACTTGGTAGTCAAAGGCGGTGAAGTTTCCGCAGAATTAAACCAACTCATCGAGGATTTCTCAAAAGATAAGAAGTTTGACATCAGCATTGAAGCAGAATCAGAAGAACAAGCTCACGAAGAGCTTTTCGACATTTATACCAACCTCGCCGGTTAATCTGGCTTTAGGGGCCATAGCATCTTTATTAATAATCAGTTCATGCAGTGATCCAGCCACAGTCGGCTTAGAGCTCAATCCCGGAAACAATCAAATTGGAGTGTTTTTTGAGGATTTTGATCTGCCCGCACAAGTGGTTCTACTGGACTCCTTCAACACCACCAACCAGGGATTCTTGGTTGTTGGTGAGGAAGAAGATGACTTCTTTGGAAAGACATCAGCCACCGGATATTCCAGACTATATATAGACTCAAGGGTAAAAAGACCGGATTCTAATGCCATTTTAGATTCTGTTCGATTCAATCTTAGGGTTGCTAATGTGGATGGAACTGATCTGGATCAAGTCAAGACACTGTCTATTCACAAGCTTCAGGAGCCCATTCAAGATACACTGTACTATAATTTTAACGCATTAAATTTTGACCTTCAGCCATTTTCTCAGGTAGAATTTGTCATGGGTGAAAAAAATGATTCCACTCTTTCATTTGCTGTCGATACTATATTTGCGAATGAGATTTTCTCCAAAATGCAGCTTGGTAGAGAATTCAATGACTTGTTCAGTTTTCGGGAATATTTCCCTGGAATTGCCGTAAAAGGAAAAATTGGCGATAATACTGCTTATAGTATTGCCGCAGGTTCTAATACGGGAATGAGCGTATTCTATCACAATGAAGGGGATACCGCATCGACCAAATACCTAATTAATACGACCTCATCGAGGAGCTTCAATGGAATCAAAAGCGACAGGTCAGGATCCGCTACCTCGTCCGTTCAACTTCCAAATATCGCCTATGATTTGAATAGCCAAGTAGGGATGAAGGCAAACTTAGGTTTAGTGATAAAAGTAGATACCAGCCCATTTGATGCTTTTCTGGATACTTTATCAGGGATTCATTTTAATCAAGTAAGTCTCGAAATTGGCGAATTGGAAGCTTTTTCTGCCGATAGAACACCACCTTCGCCATTATCAATTTATTTTACTGATGATAGAAATATGTTCCTGCAAAATAGTTCTAACTTTTACTATTCAGTTCAGGAATCAAAGCAACCTCAAGTTATTATGGATCAATATGGAGAAACAATGCCTTCTGTCAGCACTCCATTGTCGATTAACTTTAACTCCGATAGTAAATTATTTTCAGCTGAAATTACTTCTCATTTAAATGCGATTTTTCGAGGACAATTAACCAGAAAAGATTGGATTTTATATGGAGGTTTTATTCCAAATAAGGTAAGTGTTAGCGGAGATCGATTTAGACAGTCAATGAGGCAGTTTGTGGTCGATAAAAATAAAATCAAAGTCAAAGTAGTTTATTCGAAAACCAGGTAATTCAATCGATTCCATAAAATTTGCACCGATCCACTTCTTTTTTTAAGGAAGTGGATTATTTTTTCTGGCACGAATGCTGTTTCTTTGTAGAAGTATTATAAAAGCATAAGAATTTTTCAATATGTGTGGAATCGTAGCATACGTAGGGCAACAAGAAGCCTTACCCATTATCATCAAAGGACTCAGAAGATTAGAATACCGAGGTTACGATAGCGCAGGTGTTGCGCTGTTGGATCAATCTGGCCTTTCTATCTACAAAAAGAAAGGGAAAGTGTCCGAACTCGAAAAGCATCTTGCCTCTTCGACAGATTTAACTTCCAAAATCGGAATTGGCCATACAAGGTGGGCTACACATGGTGAACCAAACGATGTAAACGCCCATCCTCATTATTCCTCTTCAGAGAAAATCGCAATGATCCACAATGGAATTATTGAGAATTATGAAGTGCTAAAACAAGATCTTCAGAAGAAGGGATATGAATTTCATTCCGATACGGATACTGAAGTTTTCATCAAATTTATTGAAGACATTCAGTTAAATAATTATTGCAGTCTTGAGGAAGCACTTCGACTTGCGCTTCATAAAGTAGTAGGAGCCTATGCTATTGTATTGATCAATAAAGAGGAGCCGGATACTTTGATCGCTGCACGAAAAGGGTCTCCGTTGGTCATCGGCGTCGGTGAAGAAGAATACTTTTTAGCTTCAGATGCTACTCCAATCATTGAATACACTAACAAGGTGGTATATCTGGATGATTACGAAATTGCGGTGATCCGAAATAACAGGCTTCAGATCAAAACCATTGAAAATATAGAGACCAATCCATATATCAATCAGTTGGATATGGAATTAGAAGCTATCGAAAAGGGTGGATATGATCACTTTATGCTTAAAGAGATCTATGAGCAGCCTAAGTCAATAGCCGATTGTCTCCGAGGTAGACTTGATGCCAAGTCAGGCAGATTAGTACTGGGTGGACTACGCGACTACATGAATAAATTCCAAAATGCAGAACGGATTATTATCACAGCCTGTGGTACTTCCTGGCATGCTGGATTAGTGGCGGAATACCTTTTTGAAGAATTTGCGCGTGTACCGGTGGAAGTGGAATACGCCTCAGAATTCAGATATCGAAATCCTGTTCTGAGTGAAAAAGACTTCGTAATTGCCATTTCCCAATCAGGAGAAACTGCCGATACCTTGGCTGCAATTGAGTTGGCTAAATCCAAAGGCGCTACTATTTTTGGTGTTTGTAATGTGGTAGGCTCCTCTATTCCAAGAACTACTCACGCTGGTTCTTATACTCACGCGGGTCCGGAGATCGGAGTAGCTTCTACCAAAGCATTTACCGCTCAGATATCCGTCTTAGCCATGATGGCTCTGAAACTCGGGTATCAAAGAGGTACATTGCCAGAGAGTAAATACATTCAATTGCTACATGAGCTCGAAGCGATCCCAGGAAAAGTAGAGCAGGCATTGAAGACCAATGATGCGATCAAATACATCGCTGAAGAATACAAAGACGTACGAAATGCGCTGTACCTAGGTAGAGGATATAATTTTCCGGTTGCCCTAGAAGGAGCCTTGAAGCTTAAAGAGATCTCTTACATCCATGCAGAGGGATATCCTGCAGCGGAGATGAAGCATGGGCCGATTGCCTTAATTGATGAGGAAATGCCAGTTTTCTTTATTGCTACAAAGGACAGTTCATATGAAAAAGTAGTAAGTAATATTCAAGAGGTGAAAGCTAGAAAAGGGAAAGTGATCGCTGTGGTCACTGAGGGTGATACTCAGGTCAAAGCGATTGCGGATCATGTGATAGAAATTCCTGAAACCCATGAAGCATTCTCTCCATTAGTTTCTGTAGTACCTCTTCAGCTTCTATCCTATCACATAGCAGTGATGCGGGGCTGCAATGTAGATCAGCCGAGGAACTTGGCGAAGTCGGTCACTGTAGAATAAATTTATAAAGGCTGTCCAGATGGGCAGCCTTTTTTAGTTGCACGTGCCTTCATTCCAGGATATAACTCCAGAACTTTCTGCTAAACACGCATTTCAGTAAGTCAAACCATTACATCTGCAGAACGGCGAATACTCATAGGTGCTTCCGATGGGTATATTTTTAATTTCATCTATGCATTTATTGAAAGGCTCTTCTTTTTCACAACTCATGAAAGTCAGAGAAATTGTTACTACCGCTAATGAGCTTAAATATTTTATATGATTAAGACGCATTTATGTGTTCATATGCTACCTGCAATTGTGCCTCAAATAGTTCTGCAATAGTTAGCCTCCCGGGCACATTTCTTACTCTAAGGGTCTTATGTGGAGGATAGGTTAAAGAGGTGTTGACTAGGTATTAATTTGCGATTACATCCTTTCCACAGAGTTAGAATTTGTATTTTGCCAGTGAAGTTTAACTCAATCATAAAGAAGATCTCAGACCTCTCCATAGCATAGCTCTTCGAAGAGACGAAGCGAAAGTGTGCCTTCACGAATTGAAGAGGGGAGAACGTGTGTATGGGTAAGATTCACTTTATTAGTAAGTTTTTGTGCCAAAAGATTACGTTAGTTTACTAAACTCTCCTTCTTTGTAGCGTTTGGAGTTTTTAAGACGTCTATATTGTATATATTCAAATTTCAACTTGTATTTCTATGAAAACGAAATTATTTCTTTTAAGCTTATTAGCTGTGACACTTTTTTCATGCCAGGAGGAAGAAAAGCCAGCAACTTTTCTTGAGGGAAGTTTTGATAGCTCTCTTCCAAATGAGGTAGCCTTCACTGTCAATACAATGACCTTCCAAAAAAATGGATCGCTCATGGTAGAAAGGTTTATGTCTATTGGAGATACTAAGGAATTGTGTCTCTTAAATTACCAAGTAGGTACCTACAGTCTAGCAAACGATCAGTTTATATTTAATGTAAATGAATCTTATGGGCCTGATCCATTAACTTTTTATGGGGGATGTCCCGGCAAAGATGCGCTTGTTTCGCAGTTGAATGCAGAACCATTGACCTTGAAAGGGACCTTGGTTTTATCGAACTCTAAAAAAGAATTCCTTCTGGATTATCAATGTTCTGAGTTACTTCCATATATATGTCTGGAACCCAAAAAATTTGAACTATCTATTCTGTAGTGACTTGTCGTTAGTTCGAATCATGTAAAGAGTTCATTCTGCTAAATGCTTATACATTATTTTGAGACAATTTTACTGCTTAGCATTCAACTAGAAGGAAGTCTGCAGATTGGATCTTCAAATGGTCTTTAATTGACAAGGTTTTTTTTATTTGCATACCACCTCTACCCAATACCTGACACTAGATACCTCTGCTTAGGTTAAGTTAGAATGGGATTTCTTCTATATCAAAATTCCGCAGGATGATCTTGCCTACTAATTCCTAGTCTAACTTTTAGTTTAATAGACCAAGAGTTATTAGATGCTTATTCTTAATTTCTAGGAGCTAGAAACCGCAAATTTACAGGAGTAAATTTTCAGTAAGTTTCCTGAATTTGGGATGCATTAGATGGTGAAATTCCTGCTTGTTATTCAATTTTATTAGTTCTGCTTGATATTTAGCCTCCCGATAAAATTTCCTACTTTTGCGCAGCGAATAAAAAACTATGCTGGACAAATTACACTCACTCAAAGATCGTTTCGAAGAAGTTGGACAACTGATCATTATGCCGGATTCAATGGCGGATATGAACAAGTACGCCAAGCTGACTAAGGAGTATAAAGATTTGGAGAAAATCGTGGCCGTCTATGATGAATATACCTTAGTTCTACAAAATCTCGCAAGTTCAAAAGAGATTCTCGATAAAGAAAAAGACCCCGATTTTCGTGAAATGGCCAAAGGCGAATTGGATGAACTCAGGCCTAGGAAAGAAGAGCTAGAGGCGGATCTCAAGCAGCTTTTAATTCCAAAGGATCCAAATGATTCCAAAGATTGCATCCTGGAAATAAGAGGTGGGGCCGGAGGCGATGAGGCGTCTATATTTGCAGGAGATCTTTTTCGCATGTACCAGCGCTTTTGTGAAAGAGAAGGATTGAAACTTACCGTCTTGGATTTGACTTTTGGATCTGCGGGTGGATATAAGGAAATTATCTCAACCATTTCTGGTGGTGATGATGTCTATGGACGGATGAAGTACGAGTCTGGAGTTCATCGTGTGCAGCGAGTGCCTGCTACTGAGTCTCAAGGGCGAGTGCACACTTCTGCAGCGTCTGTTGCGATTTTGCCAGAGATGGACGAAGTGGAGGTTAATATTGACATGAATGAAGTGCGCAAGGATACCTATTGTTCTTCTGGACCGGGTGGTCAATCGGTCAATACTACTTACTCAGCTGTTCGACTTACCCACGAGCCATCTGGACTAGTGGTGACCTGTCAGGATGAAAAATCTCAGATCAAAAACTTCGAGAAAGCGTTGAAAGTGCTTAGGTCTAGATTATATGAAATTGAGCTTGCCAAGCACAACGATGCGGTAGGCGCTCAGCGTAAGTCTATGATTGGATCTGGTGATAGATCTGATAAGATTCGAACGTATAATTATCCACAGTCAAGAGTCACAGACCACAGAATAAATAAAACTGTCTACAATCTCCCCGAGGTGATGGATGGACATATTGAGGACTTTATCTCCGCCTTGCGTTTTGCCGAAAACCTTGACAAGATGCAGGCTAGCGGATTGGAAGAGTAGGCAAGACATTTGTTTAAAAATTTTCAGAATTTTATTGATTCTGAAATATTACTATCTTGAAGAGTTAACCCCCAAGTTTTTATGATTATCACAGGAGAAAGAGAGATTACATTAGTAACGTGGAATGATACTCATTTTCACCAGCTCTATCCCCTTGCAAATAATCCCAAGATTGCAATGAATCTTAAGGATAGCTTTCCTCAGCCGTACACGATACACGATGCGAGGTACTGGATAGAGCACAATCAAAAGTTCAATCCACCGCAGAATTTCGCTATTGAATTTGAAGGCAAACTGGCAGGATCAATAGGTTCTGACCGAGGCCAAAATGAACTCCGTACAAATATGGAGTTGGGGTTCTGGATAGGTGAGCCTTTTTGGGGAAAAGGATTGGCAACTGAAGCAGTTAAGCTGTATTCAAAATTTATTTTTGGAAAATTCGATATAGAACGAATTTTTGCGCAAGTGTATGATTTCAATGGTCAATCCATGAACGTACTTGAAAAGGCAGGCTATTTTCCTGAAGCTATTCTCAAGAGGGCATTTGTAAAGAATGGCACGATAGGAGACATCTTCCAGTATGTTAATATTCGAGGCGAGGAATAATTTTGACCGAAATCTAAGCCTACTTAACTATTAATTTCTTGATAATTAGCTCATCCTGAGATTCTAGTTGTATAAAATGCAGTCCAGAAGGAAGATGTTCTAGGAAAAATGAACTCGCATTAATAGGGACATTAAAGGCCTGTATTTCCTGTCCCAGAGAATTTATTACTCGGAGACGATTCCACCTATTTTTGCCAAATTCCAGAGTGACTCTTCCAGACGACGGATTTGGAAATAGCCTAACGGATTGATTCTCTTTTTCGGGTAACCCAGTAATCACATTTACATTGACTTGCAAAACAGTTGCTTCACCTGCACCGCATTCGTTTTCCTGTTTGATAGAAACTTCAAAATCCCCCTCACTTTGCCATTGCATTCTAATCGTATTACTTCCTTGTCCCTCTAAAATAATCCCGCTTCCACCTGTTATTTCCCAAATAAAATTCATTTCTACCTTATCTACAACTGAATATTCTACCTCCCAAAGGCCAACCTGTGATAGACCTGATATGGTACCCGGATTCTCTGGTTTTGAATGAATGGATATGGGTAAAATTATAGCATCCCCCTTTCCGCAGCTATTTGCTTGAATCACACTTAGCGTAGCATTTCCTTCGTCTGTCCACTTAACCAATACTTCTGATGTTTCTTGACCTTCTTGGACTTCCCCACCTTCTGCCTCCCACGTGTATTTTACCCCGTCGGTAGAGGGCAAGGTATAGCTGTAAATTTTATCTTGACATACCGTTCCCAAGCCCTGTATCTGAAGTTCGGCAGAAGAAATTTGATTTACTATTACCTCCAAAGAAGAAGTCTTTCCATTGCCACAAAAATTTTGGTTACTCACGTAGACACCGTTTCTTCCTGCCGAGCTCCAAAGTACCTCTATCTGATGAGTGCCTTGTCCAGAGATAATTTTCCCTCCATCCACCCGCCACACAATCTGTACTCCTGTTGCCTCTGTATTTGGGATGGAATAGAGAGTTGATGTGAGACAGCTTGTTTCGTTCCCAAGTATAACTCCAAGTTCCACTGGAGTTGTGCAGATGTATTTTAAAAGAGTACCATCATCACCTGAGGCGAATACAACCAATGGAGTTCCAACACTTATTCCGTTCAGATTCCGGCTAGTTCCGCTAGGTATTTTTAACCATGTTTTTCCGCCATCCTTAGTTTGTAGTGTGAGACCATTATCTCCGGAAATAAAGCCTAAATATTCATTCCAAAAATCTACTGAGTTTAGATTTTCAGTGTATTCATTATCTATTTTTTCCCACACCTTAGCTTTTTGTGTTCCTCTGAGTATTACTCCATTGTCTCCGACGACTATAGCAGTTGTACTATCTAATTTTGCGAGCGCATTGAGATTTTCATCGGTTAGGTTGGGAAGATTCTCCCAGATTGTCCCACCAAAGGACCAAATTATTTCGCCTTTAGTGCCGATAGCAAAGCCAGTCTGATAGTCAAAAAATGCAATGTCTCTTAGGTCTTCAGCCGTGTTTGAATTTTTCTTTTCTGCCCAGGTAACGCCCGAGTCAAATGAACTGGAAATGTACCCATCAGACCCGGTGATATACAACACGGATGGAGCAAAAAGATAAAATCCAGTAATACTACTCGTGGTGGGAGCGGAGACATCCACCCAAGATGAAGCACTATTTCCTGTTCGAAAAATCTTTCCGGATTTAGCACCCACATATCCGAACCCAGAATTCCAAAAATCAAAACCAATTAAATCAAGATCTTCAGGAATAGGACGATAAACCGTGCTATTTCCTCCATTTGTAGTGATAATTACAGATCCTTTGTCTCCAATTGCATAGCCCACACGATCTGATTTGAAGTCAGCACCAGAATAATCATTTCTGGCTCCGGCTAATAGTTGTGAATAGCTGGCTCCAGCATTAGTCGAATTGATCAAATACCCATTTACTCCTACGCCAGACACCTGATTGGATTTTCCTCTATATGCCAATCCCATCAGACTTCTATAATTATTTTTACCCAAATTGGCTCTTCCGAATGTTTGTCCTGAGTTGGTGGATCGCAAAGCCACTGCCGAATCTCCAACTATAGTAATCAGTCGGAGATCCAAAGGACTAACTGAGATTTTATTAAGAGTGGTGGTTACACCTGAATTTTGGGTTGACCAGGTTTTGCCAGCATCGGAAGTTTTTATGACCATACCTTCTGCACCTACTGCATATCCAGTTTGATAGGTAGAAAAACATATGCCATTCAGGTTTGAGGCGATTTGAGAGTTAAACTTTATCCAACTTTCGCCTCCATTTTCAGTGAATAAAACTATTCCTTGATTTCCCGCAATATATAAGGTGTCAGAATTGAGATTTGAAATGTCATTGAGTCTAAGGGATGTTCCTGAGTTTATGGATTTCCACGATTCACCCTGATCCGATGAAGACAAGATCAACCCTTTCTCGCCTACTGCCAATAGTCTATTTTCAGATAAAACTGAGAGTGAGGTAAGGGCGTTTTTAGTAGTGGACTGTTTAATTTCCCAGCTTGCTCCCGAATTTTTTGTACCTAAAATGAGTCCATTTTCACCCACTGCATAGCCGATATTTTCATTTAAGAAAGCTACGTCTAAAAGCTTCCCTTCAAACTGAATATCTAATTCTTTCCAACTTATTCCTCTATCATTAGTTCGAATAATTAAATTTTCGCCTACAGAAAATCCTATGCTGTCATTTACCCAAGTGACCGATTGTAAATCCAAGCCCCAGCTTTGCATTCGAGTCCAAGTTTGGGCTGTAAGGGTTGAGTTATACAGTAACGTGATCAGAAAAAATAGGAGTAGTTTACGCATAGTTTACAAAAAGAGCTAAAGCAAAAATAGTTCTTTTCACGGCTTCTCAATAATTGGAAGATAATCCACTTAAAATCAGCTTGTATAAGCCGGAGTATTTTTAGAGATTGACAGATGGTATGTGTAATTTTAATTTCTGATTATAGACTATCATGCCAGTAGCAGTATTCTCTTTGTTGTAACGGCTGGAAGATAAATGTCGGATCACCGAAATGGCCCAAATCAAAGAGTGGAGCATGCTTTATAATGCTTTGACCTATTTGTAGCAGAAAAGCGGGTATACCTATTTTAATATCAATTAAAGACCTTTGAAATGAGAATTTGCAATTATTTCTACTTGTGTTTATTACTATCAGTGATTTCTTGTGGACCAAGAGAAAGAGTATCAAAGGAGGTATTTGATGCAGTGAATAAGCACATGGAAGCAAAAAAGCTTTCGGATTCTCAAATTATGGAAGGGGCTATTGTTTGGGGAGATTCTATTGCAGAAGCTGCTCAATTCCAGTTTATTACAAAGTTGCAAAATGCCGTCAAAGAGAGGGGAATCGTGGAGGCTGTACCCTTTTGTAATTTGGAAGGCACTCAGATTACTGCTGATTTAGAAAGTCAGTTTGGCATATCTATAAAAAGAGTAGCTAGTAGAGCTCGAAACAAAAGTAATCTGCCTATAGGTATGGAAATAGAACTTTTGGATGCCTACAAATACAATGCTGAAAATGACATAGCCAACAGACCTAATATCCAGAAAATAGAGGATGGAAAGGTGCTTCTGTATACTAAGGCGATCGTAATAAAGGATAAGTTTTGTCTGAGTTGCCATGGAATTCCTAAGGTTGATATTCAACCACAAACCCTTAAAAAAATTAACGAATTATATCCTCAGGATTCAGCAAAAAACTTTGCTGTTGGTGATCTCAGGGGTATGTGGTCGATTAGACTTCCTAAGAAAGAGGTGGTGATAAAATTGTGACCAACTTATTTTGCCAATATTTGTTTTGAAATCTTCTCATTTAATAAACTATCATTCATTTCCTTCATTGAAATTATTCTATTTTTATTTGAAAAAAACAATTATTTCTCAATTAATTCCTTTGAGGTCATTATATAGTCAGTTTTTAGTAAAAAATGATTAGTATTTTGCTTAGCATTAGTGGAACTTCAAAAGTTAATAA
>Ga0307487_1002796_pt1 | contig 10816 bp, 9 predicted proteins | sample CBIW12metaG_FD_203665 | JGI IMG/M metagenome (GOLD analysis project Ga0307487, IMG submission 203665) | Sea-ice brine microbial communities from Beaufort Sea near Barrow, Alaska, United States - CBIW 1.2 | ecosystem: Environmental > Aquatic > Marine > Coastal | place: USA: Alaska | collected... | reverse complement strand
TTTGATCTTCCTCGCGCATGGATCGCAGAAACTTCTCGGGTTTCCGGCGTCTGACTTCTCGCCTGCTGCATTCACGATGCCGTGGATTGCCGGTGTGCTGGAGCTGTTCGGTGGCGCGTTGCTGGTGATCGGCTTGTTCACCCGCCCGGTCGCCTTCGTTCTCTCGGGCCTGATGGCGGCGGCCTATTTCATCGCCCATGCGCCGCAGAGCTTTTACCCCGCCCTGAACGGCGGCGATGACGCGATTCTGTTCAGCTTCGTGTTCCTTTATCTGGTGTTCGCGGGCCCCGGACCGTGGAGTGTCGACGCTCGGCGCAACCAACGTTTCGACGCCAGCACGACCATCTGACACGATATTCGCAGGCTGCCGCCGTGGCACCGGCAGTAACAAGCAGCCCGTTGGGGCACAGTCACTGGCCCCGCAGCGCTTGCGCAATCACCCCACTGACAGGAGAACATCCATGACCGTCAAACTCGCCATCGTTTATTATTCCAGCTACGGCACCAACCACCGGATGGCCTTGATCGCAGCCGAGGCGGCAAAGGCCGCCGGTGCCGAGGTGCGGCTGCTGAAAGCCCCGGAAACTGCCCCGGAGAAGGTCGTCGCCAGCGTCGATGCCTGGAAGGCACATGCTGAAAAGACCGCAGATATCCCCAACGCGACGGGCGAAGATATGGAATGGGCGAATGCCTATCTCATTTCGGCAGGGACCCGTTTCGGCGTCATGGCCAGCCAGATGCGCGCCTTCATCGATACGCTCGGCGGTGTCTGGGGCAAGGGTGGGCTGGCGGGCAAGCCGGTTTCGGCGATGACATCGGCCCAGAACACGCACGGCGGACAAGAGACGACTCTTGTTTCCTTTTACACCACCGTTATGCATTGGGGCGGGATCGTTGTCGCGCCGGGGTACACTGACGAAGTCATCTTCAAGACCGGCGGCAACCCCTATGGCTACAGCCACACTCAGGGCGATGAGTTCACCGAAGAGGTGAAAACAGCCATTGGCCATCAGGCACGCCGCCTCGTGGACATTGCCGGAAAGCTGAACTGACGCGAAAGGACCCGACTTTTTAACAGGATCCAAGACTGGCACGATCAACCATATTACTGGTGGTCGTGCCAGCGCCGGGCAGCGCGATCCGCGGTTTCTTACGGATTCCTCCCGGCAAAGCGATCACGTACAGTAAAGATACCGGGCAGGCGTCCAGGTTCACCCGCCGACGGCATGTCCCGCACGCAGCAGTGACATCACCATCCCGCAGCCCATCGACCCCAGTCCAATCACTCCGGTATTTGACGACATCACTCGGTATCCCGCAGGAAATTGGCGTGGTTTACAAGTCTCTGCCGCTCCAGAGCCGCCGGTGGTGCCTTATTTGCGTGCAAAATGATGAGATTGCAGTCTGCAGCACAGTCTGGCGCGATACGCGCGGAATTCTAATTCCACTCTCATTGACTGACTGGCTTGAGACGGAAACCCGGTCCACGACGCATCAGATTTCCTTACCCGGATCCAGCGCGCGCACGAACACATCGGGCGCGCCCAGTTGCCCGCCCTTGAGCACAACCTCCAGACCTTCGAAGATCGGGTCGCTGACGTGGCAGTGACAAATCGGCGCTCCGGGGGCAAGCGGGTGTTTCAACTCCAGAGCGGTGACCGGCAACGCCTCCAGCACCCGGCCCGACGTATCGCCACCGGCCACGACGAGCCGTTTGAGATCAAAGCGCGGCACCGCGGCCAGCGCAATAGCACCCAGCGCATCACCGATGGCGGACTGGGCCTGGTGCATCGGCATCGCGCGGTGTGCCGCAAGGTCGGTCAAAGCCGCATATGCTGGGTCATCCACCGTTCTGGCTGCGAATACGAGAACCGCCTGATGCCCATCGAATGCCGCAGCGATTTTCGTCAGGACAAGCGCAACCTCGGCCTGTGCTTCTTCGGGGATTGCGGCTTTGCACACATCAAGACGGATCAACGCAAATCCAGCCGCTTCGGCATGGGAAATCTGATCGGCGGTGACCGGCGAGCAACTGCCTGAAAGCACAAGAAGTCGATCCGCTCGGGCATGGATTGGAAATGCCGGAGGCGCTGCCTCGATAGCGCCCTGCGAACGCCAATGTGCAACCAGCGCATATTGCAGCCCGGAAGAGCCCGGTGAAAACACCGTATTCTCACTGTTTTCCCAGATCATCCGACCGGCCGCGGCCTGACTGGCCGGATCAACGACATCGATGAAAGTGATTGCGTGGCTGGCCTGCGCCTGAGCAATCTTGACGGACGTCAGCCCACGAGCCATGTCGCCCAGATCGATGCCGGAAATCTCCATGTCTGTCTGTTGCGCCATATGCAGCCGAAGATCGGCTTCGTGCATCGGCGTCACGGGATGGCGTGACATCGTGGGGTGGCGGTCAATTCTGTGGTTCACCCCCGCTGCCGTGGCGAAGAGATTGCCGAAGGCCTGCCAGCGCCCCAGTTGCGGTGCGCCGACAACAGCAGGAAACCATCCCGGCGGTACCGTGCGCGCGCCCAGTTCCGTGGCCTTCCCGACAGAGCCAACATCCGGGGCAGAATCGAACGTGGAACACACCTTGTACTGCAGGACCCGAGGATTCAGAGAGGCCAGCGCTTCAAAGATATCGGGCAGGTGCGTCTCCATCCATTCCGGCCCCCGCGACCGCGCGGTGCCTGCGATACCGATGACCTGATAATCCGCGAAAGCTGCCAAATCTGCGGCGTCGGGGTTGCGGGTGAACAGAACCGTTCTCAGCCCCGCCAGAGCGGTCACCTCCATTGCATCCGTCGATCCGGTGAAATCATCACCATAAAACGCCAGCAACACGCCGGAAGGAAGTTTGTCAGTCATCTGTCTATCGGTCATCGGAAGGTTTCCATGGCTTGCGCCAGCAATGTCGACCCCGCCGCAGCACGTTCCAGCGACACGCCGGACCGGGCCGCGTCCCATGCTTCGCGCAGCGCCCGCACGCCTCCTGCCGTTCCAGCCGGATGCCCGATGATTCCGCCGCCCGCACAATGGATAAGATCGGCAGATCCCAGTCTGTCCCACGTGGCATGCGCCTGCCAAACGGTCTGGCCAGAGGAAAACACTGGCATCACCGTGACAGGACGGTCGGGATGCAGCGGGGTCAGCAGCGACCGGGCAGAGGCGATTACGCTGTCGTCCGGCTCCCAGAACTTGTTGGCGATACCGTTGACATGCATGTGGTCGACCCCGGCCAACCGCCACAGTTTCGACCATGCCAAAAACGACCAGCCATTGTCGGGACTGCGGCCCAGATAGCCCCAGCCGTTGCGATGGGCATGAATCGGAAGCTCGGAGTGGCGGCGAAACGCCAGCGCACCCGCCAGCCCCACCGAATTCAGGCTGAGCATCGCGCAGGTACCACCAAGTTCGCACAACAGGTCATGCCGGCGACGCATCTCGTCCAGATCGCCTGTCAGATTTGCCGCATACATGACGCGCCGTCCGGTGCGATCTGCATGACGCTCGATCACCGCCATCACGGCGCGGGCACGGGCGTCGAATGGGCAAAGCGACCCATCGGCCTGTAGTTCGTCATCCTTGATGAAATCAATCCCACCAAGGACCAACTGTTCGACAAGTGCGGCGGTTTCCTCAGGGGAAAGACCGACTGACGGCTTGATGATCGTGCCGATAAGCGGGCCTTCGGACACTCCAGAAAGCCTCCGGGTGCCCTCAACGGCGAATGCGGGGCCCGGCTGAGGGTCAGAAAATTCCGCTGGCAGGTGCAGGTCCAGCAACTTCAGCCCGGCGACATCAGCCAACTCGAACAGATTGCCTGCCACCGTGGCGACGAGGTTGGGAAGCGATGGCCCGACGATTGCCATGGGCCACGACAGGACCATGCGAAAACTGCGCAGGGGCCCCGGCTTTGCCCCCGGTAACGCCGGAAGGCCCGAATCCGGAACTTCCTCAAGCGCCTCGACCCGCGCGGCAGAACGGTCGCGCAGTGCATCGCTTTCACCCGCAAGCCGGATGAATGTACCTGATGATTGCTCGCCGGCAATCACTGCTGCTACCGTCTGCGGATCGCCGGCAGTGCGCAGGAGGTATTCTGCACGGATGCGCGACGCAGGCATTATCCGTCCTTTGCCACAGATTTCAGCCAGCCATGATAGTCGTTCAGACCGTCGCGGATATCACTGAAGCGCGGGCTGAAACCCAGCGAGGTCCGTGCCTTGGTGACATTCAGCGGCGCACCCCGTTCAAAGAAGTTACCGTCACCGAGCGTCATGCCACTGTCGCTGCCGACGATGTCCGTGACGGCGGCCACGATCTCGCGGTGCGGCACCAACACACCGGATGAAATGTTGAACGCCTGTCCGCGGGCCACCTCGGCAGGCGCGCGCAACAGCCGCATCACGCCCTGCGCGGTGTCGCGAACATGGGTCCAGTCCAGCGCCTGATCGCCTCCCGCCGGGGCGGCGACGTTGCGCATCCCCTGCAACGGGCCGAACATTGCCTGGTACAATACGTGCATTGTCGATGGCAACTTGCCCGGGCCATAGACGAAATAGAGGCGCGCCTGCCGCACATCGATGTCATAGGTCGCGCCGTATTGCGCGGCCAATGTCTCGTTCGCCACTTTCGTTGCGCCGTACAGGTCCGACGCGATGGCGGGCGTTTCTTCGGTTTGCCCGCCGGGCGCAGTGCCATAGATGGCGCCGGAACTTAGATTAACGAACTTCGGTACGCCAAGGATGCGGCAGACCTCAAGCACGTTGAGCATGCCGATTGTATTGACCTGCACGTTGCGAAACGGGCGCAAACGGAAGGTCGGTCCGGCGATCACCGCGACCCCGAAGACCACCGCATCGATGCGTCCTTCATAGGCGCGCATCCGTTCGAACAGCGTGTGTGTGTCCAGAACATCGACATCCTCGAAGGTCAGCCGATCCTGATGGGGTTCGAGGTAATCCAGCCCCCTGCCCGCAAGTCCGCGTGCTCCAAGATCGAAAATCACGACTTCTTCCGCCTCGGCGGCAAGGTCGTGTGCAATCCAGGAGCCAACATGCCCCATACCGCCAAAAACAAGAACAGCCATTCGATTTCTCCAAAAGATGCGCCCGACGCTTCAGCGCAATAGAAGTTCGGGCAAAAACAGGACAAGACTTGGGATAAAGGTGATCGCCAGAAGCATCCCCAGCAGCGGAATGTAGAACGGCATGATTTCACGGACGAGTTCCGAGAAGGGTATGTCCGCCACCTTCTGCACCGTGAAAAGAACCGTTCCGACAGGCGGTGTGACAAGGCCGATCATCAGGTTAAAAATCATCGCCACGCCGAAATGCACCGGATCAATCCCATAGCTGGTCACCAGCGGCACGAGGATTGGAGTGAGCAGGAACAACGCCGGGACCGAGTCGATGAACATGCCGACGACAAGGATGAACAGCGTCAGCAGAATCAGCAGCAGATATTTGCTTTCGACCGTAGCGGTCAGCGCCTCTACGATCTGCGTGGTCACCTGATATCGTGCCAGCACCCAGGCATAGAGCGCTGATCCCGCGATGATCGCCAAAAGCGCAGCCGTATCGACAGCCGTGTCGCGGCAGATCGCCCAAAGCTCGGAAAGAGTGATGGTTCGATAGACAAGGAAGGCAATCACCTGACAATAGGCCACCGCGATCACCGAAGCCTCGGTCGGGGTGAACAATCCTGAAAGGATGCCCGCCACGATGATGACCGGCGTCAGCATCGGAAGAAACCCCTGCATGACCGCTGCCAAAACCTGCGCTATGCTCGCCCGCAAGGCCACTGGATAGCCGCGCCTGTGCGAGATGATCGCGACCAGAGCCATCAGGCTCAGACCCATGAGAACGCCCGGAATGATGGAGCCGAGGAAGACCGCCGCAATCGACACATTGGCAAGCGCACCATAGATCACTGCGGGGATGCTTGGCGGAATAATTGGCCCGATCGTCGCCGAAGAGGCGGTTACCGCTGCGCTGAAGCCGCGGCCGTATCCATCGCGGTCCATCGCCTTGATCATCACCGGACCAAGTCCACCGGCATCCGCCACGGCCGACCCGGACATGCCGGCGAAGATCATCGAGGACAGGACGTTCACATGGCCAAGCCCGCCCCGAAGATGGCCCACCATAACCCGCGCGACATTGAAGACCCGGTCCGAGATGCCCGAGGCGTTCATCAGCCTGCCGATCAACAGAAAGGCGGGAATGGCCAGCAGGGTAAAGCTGTTGACGCCGTACAAGGTGCGCTGCGCCAACATCTCGTATGGGATGCTATCGAGTCCACGGTTCGCTGCAAGCACCGCGATGGACGAGCCGATCATGGCGAAAGCGACCGGAACGCCGATCGCCATCAGCAGCAGGAGCGTTCCGAAAAGGGCGATGAGGATGGTCAATCGCGTGTCTCCCTGACTGCGGGTGCAAAAAGCTGGTCCCGGACGTCTTTCAACACGAGCACCGTATAAAGAAAAAGTCCGACGCCTTGGACACCATAGATCACCGACATACGAAGCGGCAGCGTACTGGCCATCGCGCTTCCGCTCTTGACCATCATTTTCGCCGCGCCGACGATCAACGCGATGCCGATGAGCGCCGTCAGAAGATCGGCCAACGCCTCGGTCACGCGCCGCATACGCAGGGGCATCAGATCCAGCGCGACAGTGACCCGGATGTGCTGGCCGTACCGCTGCGCGATGCTCAGCCCGAGAAATATCTGCGCGATGTACAAGAACCGCGACGACTCGTCCGTCCATGGCACCGCGACGGAGAGCGCGTAACGCGCGGCAATCTGGATGAACATCACCACCAGCATGCTGATGAAAGCGAGGATCATCGCCGTCTCGACCACGCGCCAGAATGTGTTTGGCGAAAGCTTGGGCATACTCTGTTCCACGGGCATCACCGCCGTTTCATTCTGTAATTGAATTGCCCCGGCCGACGCTGCGCGTAGGCCGGGGCGGGTTACGATCAATCGATCTGCGACAACACGTAATCGCGGACTTCCGGCGCAAAGCCTTCAGCGACCTTGCGGATGGCCGGCTTGGCCTTCTCGCGGAAGGCGGCGACATCGGGTTCAACCACTTCCATGCCCTCGGCGACAAGCTTGTCATAGGCCAGCGACTCGCCGCTCTTGACCAGGTCGTCGCCCCAGACGATCGACTCGTCGATTGCGGCCTGGACCAGCGCGCGATCCTCTTCCGACATCCCCTGATAGAAGTCTTCGTTCATCAGCCAATGGAAGAAAGAATAAACGTGCTCTGTCTTGTTGACGTAATCCTGCACTTCGTAGAGCCGACCAGCATAGATCAAATCGACCGGGTTTTCCTGCATTTCGATCACACCAGTCTGGAGCGACGTATACACTTCGGGCCATGCGATGGGGCTGGGCAGCGCGCCGACTTCTTGCCAGATCGTCACCCAAGGGGTGATTTCAGGAATGCGCAACCGCGCTCCAGCCACATCTGCCGGCTGCATGACAGGCTTTTTTGAAGTCAGGTTGCGCGGATTGCGTACCGAAAGCCCGACCAACCGCAGGTTCGCATTGGCGACCATCTCGGCCTGCACGGCTTCGCCGATTTCGCCTTCGTAAATGCGTCGAGCCGAGGCTGAATCATTAAAGACAAACGGCAGATCCGACGCGGCATAGCGCGGCGCATACAGCGACATTGGCATCGAACCGCCAAGGGCGATCTGGTATTCACCGATGCTCGCACCTTCGAGGTGATCGCGCTCACCACCGACTTCGGTGCCAAGGAGCGTTACGGTGAAACGACCGTCGGTGCTCGTTTCAATTGCGTCCTTCAGACGCTTGCCCACCTGGAACATCTCATGGCTCGGATCGACGTGGAGCGCGATGCTGATATCTTCGGCAAATGCCGGAACGGCAAGTGAAACGCTTCCCAACAGGGCAGCGAGAACAACATTCTTCAAGGCAACCTCCCAATTTTATCGCACACAATCCACTTTCGGACTATTGCACGAAACTTTCTGAAACTGGTCTGACCATCTGACCATCAGAACAGTGTTGCATTTCTGTGCGCCGAGTGTCTCTCTTGTCAAGAGCGAATTGCGGGATCGGCCGGAATCGAACGAAGGGACACAAACATGACCTCGCAAGGGCAAGACCGGGCGCAGGCCCCCGCCCCCCGTGAACGGCGGACCGTCCGTCGCCGGCGGATGCACGAGGACCTTGTGGATGTCCTTGCCGAGGACATTCGGCAAGGCATCTACCCAGTCGGAGATCCGCTACCCTCGGAGCGGTGCCTTATGGATGAGTTCGGGGTATCCCGCCTGACGGTACGCGAGGCGATGGCGGCGCTGGAAGGTCACGGCCTGATCGAAACCCGGCCGGGAACCCGGGCGCGTGTCTGCGGTCCACGCGCCGATTTTCTGCTGAGCATGCTGTCCCAGGCGGCCGTGTTCTACCTTCAACAACCCGGTGGCCTGCACACCTTTGGCGAGGTTCGCGAACTTGTGGAAACCGGCGTTGTCCGGCTCTCCGCCGAACGTGCAACCGCTACGCAGATCGAGGAATTGGCAGCTCGGCTACAGGCAAACCGCGATGCCATCGGCGATACCCAGATATTCGGGAAAACTGACATCGAATTTCACCTTGCGGTCGCGCAGATCGTCGACAATCCGATCATCTCATCCTTCTTCCGCGCCGTAGAGCAATGGCTGCAGGAGGTGCGCGACATCAGCCTGCGCAACGAGGGGCAGATGGACATCGCCTATGCCGCCCATGCCAGAATCTTCGAAGCGATCAAAGCCGGCTCGCCGGATCTGGCCGCTCAGGAAATGCGGGTTCATCTGCACCAGCTCGCCACGATCTATCCCCGAAATCCCGACGCCAAGTCGCCTTTCTAGGTTCGATCCCACGGTTTGATGGCGCGATACCTTCTCAGGAATGGAAGGAAGCAACATGGGACAGGTGGGTTATGAAAGCGCCAGGAACCCGATCTTGCCGCCGTGATGCTTGGGATCTGCGGCAATGGTCTTGAGCGGCGCGGCGGCGGTTTCGAAGGCAATGCCAATTGCGGCAGGAGTTATAGCTCGCAGGCTTCGGCATGGCCGCCGAGCGCGGCGGTCCGCCAAAGAGCGTTCAGAAATGCTGTCCGGTATTTGTGAAATCCACATCTGCGTGGGCCGTCTCAGGCTTCTTCGGGGGGCGCCAGGGGCGACATGTGCCCTGTTTGGGCACGGGGATACAGCAGGGTCAGCAAATACTGACGGATCTTTTCCTTGTGCGGGCGGCGCGGTTCGGACAGCCAGAGCATCAGTAAATTCATCTCGCCTGAGGGCAACACGTCGTCAAGCCGACACAGATCGCCCCGCTGGATCGCCGCCTGAACCAGCGATTGCGGCAGCCAGGCAATGCCAGTGCCGTTCAGCGCATAGCGGTACACCGCCAGTGTTAATGCGGTTTCTGCCTTGGATATTACAGAAACACCGGCGGGCATGCGCGGTGCAACATTCAGCGCAAAAAACTGACCCAAAAACACCTCGGCGGGATAGCTGATTATCGGGATCACCGGACCTTCGGCGGTTTCGCGCAGGCCGGGTGTGCAGACCGGGATCAGCCACTCTTTGTCCAGCGTGACCCTATCAAAGGCATGGGGAATTTCCGTCGGAAATGTATGCGATTCGTACATCAGCGCAAAATCGACCTCGCCCGACAGAATCATCAGCAGGCATTCGTCATGGTTGCCCGAGCGGACCCGCACCGAGGCGCCGGGTGTTTCGGTCAGCGCCGCAACGATGCGGGGCGACACCGTGGCGGTGATGGCGTGCTGGCATGCGAACACCGTGGTGCTGCCCGTGGTGTTTGATGCATCGCGCAGCCCCGAGCGCAGCTTGACCAGCCGCGCGGCAGCCTCGCGCAGATCGGGCTCCAGCGCCCGGACAGCCGGCAAGACCTTGATCGGCTTGTGGCTGCGGTCGAAAAGCTCGGCGCCGATGCTATCTTCGATCATCCGTATTCGGCGGGTAAAGGCTGACTGCGTCAACAGCCGCCGGTCCGCCGCCCGCGCCAATGAGCCTGTCTCCATGACGGCCAGTATGTCTTCGATCCACTCCAGTCGCACTCTCACCCCTAACATGCAAGTTCTGCATCATACGCGCCTTATTAAGCACTATGGATATCGGGAAATCCAGTGTAACAGTTGTTTGAAATAAATTGAGGACCATACTATGCATCTTGCGCGTTTCCCCCGCCGTTTCATCGCCCACCTTCCCACGCCGCTCGAGCGTATGGACCGCCTGACCAAAGAACTGGGCGGACCCGAAATCTGGATCAAACGCGACGATTGCACCGGCCTCAGCACTGGCGGCAACAAGACCCGCAAGCTTGAGTTCCTGATGGCCGAGGCCGAGTTGCAGGGCGCCGACATGGTAATGACCCAAGGGGCGATCCAGTCGAACCACGCCCGCCAGACCGCCGCCTTTGCCGCCAAGATGGGGATTGATTGTCACATCCTGCTGGAAGACCGCACCGGCTCGAACGATGCGAACTACAACAACAACGGAAACGTATTGCTTGACCATCTACACGGCGCGACGACCGAAAAGCGCCCGGGCGGCGTCGACATGCACGCCGAAATGGACATAGTGGCCGACCGCCTGCGCGCCGATGGTCGCAACGTCTATGTCATTCCGGGGGGCGGATCGAACCCAACCGGCGCGCTTGGCTATGTGAACTGCGCCTTCGAGATGCTGGCGCAGGTCAACAATTCGGGCACTGCCATCGACCATATCGTCCATGCCACAGGCAGCGCCGGCACCCAGGCCGGTCTGATCGTCGGGCT
>Ga0307487_1002795_pt1 | contig 10817 bp, 6 predicted proteins | sample CBIW12metaG_FD_203665 | JGI IMG/M metagenome (GOLD analysis project Ga0307487, IMG submission 203665) | Sea-ice brine microbial communities from Beaufort Sea near Barrow, Alaska, United States - CBIW 1.2 | ecosystem: Environmental > Aquatic > Marine > Coastal | place: USA: Alaska | collected... | reverse complement strand
GTTACCGCTGCTGCTCCAGTTGCTGCTGCTGCCGCACCTGCTGCTGCTGCTGAAGAAGTTGAAGAGAAGGACTCATTCGACGTCGTTCTCGAATCAGCTGGCGAGAAGAAGATCCAGGTCATCAAGGAGGTGCGTACCCTCACGAGCCTCGGTCTCGGTGAGGCGAAGGCAGTCGTTGATGGCGCTCCCAGCGTTGTACTCGAGGGTGCAAACAAGGAAGCTGCCGAAAAGGCAAAGGCTGCTCTTGAAGAAGCCGGCGCAACCGTAACCCTTAAGTAGTCGTAGCCTTTAATTAGGAACGGACCTCTCCGGAGGCATGCTTAGCCAGTAAGGCGTCACCCTTCGGGGTGGCGCCTCACTGCGTTAACGAGCGTGATGTCGCTGTGAAGCTTTGCCGCATGGCGACGCGGCTGAGAAGGGGGTGGGGCGCCTGGTAACCAGCCGAGCGCCCCACCAACGTGTCGCATCCGTTGACACCAGGGATCAGGTTCCGGAGGCGGAGTTACGACACGAGATCCGCTGGGTGCGTAGTGAATACGGCGCCAGCGGAAGTGGTCTAATTAACGTATCGAGTCGACACGAACGCGGCAACAATGGCGAGGGTGATAGAGGGGTTAGTCGCGGGTGATCTCGACTTGAAGCCCGAGTTCACGCGATTTGTGGATCGCGTCAGTTCGCGACGTGACGCCGAGTTTCCTATAGATATTCTTCAGATGAGACTTGACCGTGTTCACCGAAATGTAGAGAGATTCTGCGATCTGGGCGGAACTATTTCCCCGAACAAGTTCGCGCGCAATGGCCCGCTCGCGATCGCTGAGCGCCGAGGAATCCTGCTGTCGAAGAACTACCGTCAATCCGTCGAGCCGCTTGACTAGCGCGCTCACCTCTAGTGGTTGGCTGCGACGTGACGCACGCGTGAGCATTGACTGAACAGCCTCGCTAGGAACAAGCCGGAATGGACTTTGCAGGCGATTGCGTGCGGCAAGACGTAAAGCTCGATCAAAGGCGACATCCGATTTTTCCTCGTTGCCGAGTGCGAAGTGTGCTGCTGCCTTGAGGAGGTATACGTCCGACAGTGTTCGGCCCGAATGTGCGTCGCCGAGAGCCTCACAGTCGCGAAGTGCGTGCAGGGTTCCGCGGAAGTCGCCGGTGACTAGTCGCAAGTGGGCCACGAGTCTGCTTGGGCACACTGTGTGATGTTGGGTGGGCGTCAGTTGCGCAAGCACATCCCAGGCCGCACCGGGATCGCTGAGCTGCAAAAATGCTGCTGCCCGTAGTCCGTTTATTTCTGTTGCGACAAAGCTCGCTGGCTTCCACTCATCAAGTGAGTGGAGCGCAATGCGAAGCTGGTCGAGGCCTTCATGGGGGCTGCCAGAAAAGAGGTCGAGATAGGCGAGGGCGAAGCGGCCAAGCGGTTCCCAATCGCTGTCGGCAATCGCCAACTCCACCCGAGGAACAAGACGCTCGGCATCTTCCGCTCCGCTCTGGTTGATGGTGATCAAAAACTCGGCAAGGAGCGCGGGTGCAGTGAAGCGACTGTCGCGAAGGGCAGGACTTGCGCCAGTTGACTCCGCTCGAGCAACGTAGCTTAGGGCATGGTCGAAGTCTCCGAACAAGTACTGGATGAGCGCCAGTCCGCCGAAGACGTCTAGCTGGTCCGCAGCACTCAAGTTCGTTTCGGCTAGCGAACCCGCAAGTCGATAGTCGGTTTTTGCGCGGTCAAAATCGCCGCCGTGGAGGAAAATTGCGCCGCGCTGAAGCGCAATTTCGGCCGTGATGGGAATGCGCTTTGCCAAGGGAATGATGTCGGTTCCTTCAGCAATTGCGCTCGCGTACGAAATTGATTCAAGCGCATCATCTAGACGCCCGAGCGAGCGCAGCGCGGCAGCGTGATGCACGTAGTGTGTCGCACGAACAAAGGCAGGCGTCGCTGGCAGAAGTAAGGCGCGTGCGGCCTCAAAATAGGGGAGCGCAGTCGCACGGTTCGTTGCTTCGGCCGACCGGAAACTGGCGGCGTAGCACGTAACGAGCCAGGGGTCGTTGTGCCAAAGCTCGTGAGGTGCGGCATCGAGCATCGAGCGGATCCGAGAACCCGCTATGCCTACAACTTGCGGCCACACCAAACTGAGTTGATCAAGCGCAAGCGCGAACGTCTCGTCAGTGTTCGCCGCCGAAAAGGCGCGCTCAAGCGTGCTCATATCGGCTATCGCCATTGTTAACCCCCTCTTCGAGAGGGAAGTCTCGATGAGTTCGTGATTCTCACCTTGTCGGGTGGTGACGCGAAATCATTACACTACCGTGCACAGCGCGTCGGGTTGCATTCAACCACATAAGCCCCCCATAATGGGCACGTCCCACTCTTGACCCCCGAACGTGTGACACCACCCGATTGAGCTACCCGGAATTGCCCGCCGGTCCGAGGCGCCCCCCGCGTTTCAGGTTCGAATATGTTCCGAGTCGCTCGCTACCCGAGAGCGAAACCCGAATTGAACAACTTTCTGGTGCATTGGCGCGCCGCAAATCGAACCCCCCGATTCGATAAGTTCACTGGTCAGCTGCGCAGGCGCGGACTTGTGCGAGATACTCGCGGCATTGCCGCAGTTGTCGCTCTCGCCCTCGTGGTCGGATCCGGCTTGGCTGTGGTGTCTGTTTCCTCCGCCGCCGAGGCGACGATCCCGAGCATCGAGGTCACATGTGAAGGCGTCACGGTTTCGGGACGCTACTACGGTGCGAGCGGATCGGGTGAAGGTCAGCAGAACCTAATCAGGTTTCAGCTAGCGGGTGGCGAAGAGCAGGTCGTTCCCTTCAGCAGCAACGGCTCGCACTTCTTTGCATTCCCCAACTCAACCGAAGCCCACACCTTTACCGCTTCAATTTCGACATGGAACTATCCGCCGAACTCAGGCGGGAACCGCACCTGGACCAAGACTTCAACGCCGTGTGTTTCACAGAGCATTATTGACGTCACGGCGCCTCGCTGTGACGTTCCCGGTGGTGCGACTGACATCACGGCAACGTTCAAGGACCTTGTCGCTGAGCGCAGCTACGAGGTCTCTCTCGCTGGCGGCGCCGGTGGAACGAGGACCGCAACGTACACGCCAAAGCAGACCACGGGTAGTTTCACGTGGAAGGGAACGGTTGCCGGCCCCACGTATACCGTGACGATTACCGACACGACTAACCGCGACCTCACCGCGAGCAGAGCTGTTCACTCGGTTCCATGCCCGGAACTGTCGGGAATCGCGATTGTTGCGACAGAGTGCAGCGTTCCCGGCGAAGGCTCGTCGATCAAGGTCAACGTCAGCGACCTCGTTGTCGGTCGCGAGTACCGCATCGATGTCGTCAATGCCAGCTCACAAGACGTCGTCAACAGCCATACCTTCACTGCGACCTCAAACACTGGTGCATACATTGCAGCCGCAACGCCGTCGGCGAGCTACTACGCGACCGTTGTAGACACGAGCGAATCTGAAGCTAATCCGCTAAAGAGCAATACGCACACGTTCCTGCCGTGCCCCGAAGCGATCGCAAAGCCCACGTTGTTGGCAGCCCAGTGTGACGTTGTATCAACGGACCCTCAGGGCGAATTGTCGGTTGTTGTTGAAGGACTCGTTCCCGGCCGCACCTACAACATCGTTGTAACCGATGCGGCAAAGAACGCTGTACTCACCCAGAGCGGCTTCGTCGCGACATCCGATCGCTTCGACGCTTCGCTCACGGAAATGACTGATGGAACCTACACGGCGACGGTAACTGACGCGCTGCTGCCGAGTTACACAGCGAGCACATCCGCAACAATCGTTCCCTGTGCAACTAACGACACGACGGTCGAACTGGCTGCCGAACAGTGCACCGTCCCTGGCGGTTCCGCGGCAATTACCGCCACCGTGTCCAACTTCGCCGTTGGCCGCGACTACACCGTCACACTGATGCTCAACAACCGTGCAGTCGGCGATGCTCAGGCGCTTAACTCCAGCGTCGGCGACGCACAGAAGTTCACATTCAATGGACTTGAACCAGACAACACCTACCGCGTAATCGTGACCGATGTGAATTCGAGCCCGACCGTTACTGCCGCAGCAGACCTGTATGTGATGCCGTGCCCTGGGAATCCGATCGTGATGATCGCTCAGGCTGAGTGCAACATCCTCGGTGCGTCGACCATTGAAGTCTCTGCAAAAGATCTCGTGGTCGGCCAGACTTACACGATTGAGCTAGTCACCAAGGCGACCGGTGACGAGGTTGCCGGAGTCGCTCCGATCACCTTCGAAGCAGACCTGCCGACTCGTGTGCTCGAGATCAGCGATGTGCCCAACGGCGATACCTACACGGTCTCGATCGTCAACGCAGACAAGACATTGAGCGCTGAAGGCGACATCACACTGGTGGTGTGCGATCTGCCCACCTTCCCACTCCCGCCAGAAGAGCCACCCACAACAGTTCCTCCGACGACAGTTGATCTGCCAACACTTGCTTTCACAGGCTCGAGCACAATCACTCCGACACTCGCTGGACTCGGGTTCCTGCAGCTCGGACTGGTGCTCGTAGGGTTCAGCGTTTTGCGGCGACGTTCGGTAGTTCGCAGAAGCTGAACCTGCCGGTTCGGTGGGTGACTTCGGTTGCCCGCCGAACTTGGTTCACTGGTTTCTCGCACAGCGCACTCACGCGCTGTGCGATTGGCCGTTAACAGGGTGACCGCAAACTAGTCTCGAACTATGAGCACAGTTGGTGGCCCCCATCGTGGCGGTCGGATTAGTGGTGGCGACTATTCAGCGCAGAAGGCAGCAAACGCGGCCGCACCCAAAGTCCCGGATCTCCTGCCGCGGATTGCGCAGCTCTTTGAGCCGCACCGCGCCGCGCTGACGCTCACCATCACACTCGTGCTGATTGGGGCAGCAATCAGCGTGCTCCCGCCACTACTAACCAAGCAAGCCTTCGACGAAGGACTCTTCCCGCCAAGCGGACCCAACATCCCCGTTCTGATGCAACTCGTCAGCATCATGGTCGGGCTCTGGATTGCATCCGCTGCCCTCGGCGTGTGGCAGACATACCTCACTGCGACCGTCGGCAACAAGGTCATGGGCGCGCTCCGCGTGCGGTTGTTTGACCAGCTCCAGCGCATGGAGCTCGCGTTCTTCACGCGAACCAAGACTGGCGTCATCCAATCTCGACTTCAGAACGATGTCGGCGGCGTCGCCGGAGTGCTCAACAACACCGTGTCAAGCATCATTGGCAACACCGTTACCGTCATCGCCGCGTTCATCAGCATGCTTGTGCTCAGCTGGCAGCTCACCATCGTCGCCGTGATCGTGCTGCCCGGCATCGTGATTGCCCAACGGCGGGTTGGCCAGATTCGCGCGAGAATCGCCACCAAAACTCAAGAGTCACTGAGCAACATGACGGCCATCACGCAAGAGTCGTTGAGCGTCTCGGGCATTCTGCTCTCCAAAAGCTTCAATCAGCAAGAGGTCGAAACCGAACGATACTCCGACGAAAACGAACAGCAGATCGATCTGCAGGTTCGTCAGCAGATGAGCGGGCAGTGGTTCTTTGCCACCGTCAACATTTTCCTGTCGATCATCCCCGCAATCGTCTACATCGTCGCCGCCTACCTGATAACTGGTGGTGTCGACGTGACCGCAGGAACAATCGTTGCCTTCACGACAGTTCAAGCGCGACTCATGTTCCCACTGCTCGGGCTCATGAGGGTTGCGCTCGATCTGCAAACCTCGTCGGCGCTGTTCGCCCGCATCTTCGAATACCTCGATTTGAAGCCTGCCATCACCGACAAGCCAAACGCTCACGAGGTGCGGGGCGATGCGCTGGGAGCTGTCGCCTTCGACAACGTGACGTTTAGATACCCGGATGCCGATGCATCCACAAAGGCCACGCTCGACTCAGTTTCATTCTCAATCGAGCCAGGGCAGTACGCCGCATTCGTCGGGCCGTCCGGCGCAGGCAAGACAACGGTTTCGTACCTCATACCTCGGTTGCACGAGGCGAGCGATGGGCGCGTGCTCTTTGCGGGCGACGATGTTCGCGATCTCACGCAAGACTCGCTCATTCGCAACATTGGCATCGTGAGTCAGGAAACGTATCTTTTTCACGCGACAATTGCCGAAAACCTCTCCTATGCGCGACCGGATGCCACCACCGAACAAGTGGAAGCTGCAGCGCGTGCCGCCAACATCCACGGCACAATCATGTCGTTCCCCGAGGGTTACGCGACCGTAGTGGGGGAGCGCGGTTATCGGCTGTCGGGCGGGGAGAAGCAGCGCATCGCGATCGCTAGAGTGCTGCTCAAGGATCCGAGCGTTCTGATCCTTGATGAGGCAACCAGTGCCCTGGACTCGATCTCGGAGCGAACCGTGCAGAGAGCACTCGACACGGCAGCTCGGGGGCGTACCACCATCGCAGTCGCGCACCGACTCTCGACAGTACGTTCGGCCGACGTGATCTTTGTGGTCAATGGCGGATCAATCGTGGAACGCGGGACGCATCCAGAGCTCATCGCGCTCGGTGGCGTGTACTCGCGGCTCTACGCGGAGCAAAACCGCACTGACTAGGCACGTTTCAGATATTGTTGCCCGCTCATTTCACGGCGTGACAAGTCATGGCAGGCGCTGAGAGGGGCCTAGGCTAGGTAAGCCCTCGGGGTTGCGGGCGCTCAATATTCGCCGCGCCCCTCAGGGCATCTTCTTAGCAAGGATTCATGTGACTACCGTCGTTCATCCCGGTGACTCACTGTCGGCACGCCAACGACTTGTTTACGTACTCGTGCTGGGCGCACTGACCGCACTGGGGCCGTTCACCGTCGATCTCTACCTGCCAGCGTTTCCGCTAATCGAAGCGGATCTGCAGACGACGGCCGCTGTTGTTCAGCTCACTCTCACCGCGACGACTCTCGGCTTCGCCCTAGGACAGCTGATTGTTGGACCGCTAAGCGACCGTCTGGGTCGGCGCCGTCCGCTCATAGTGGCAACCAGCGTGCATTTGGTGGCAAGCCTCGGAGTGGCGCTGGCCGGCAACATCGAGTTGTTGTTTGTCTTCCGCCTTATCCAGGGCATGGGCGCTGCGGCAGGCGCGGTGGTCGCGATGGCTGTCGTGCGCGACCTCTTCGGCGGGCTGCCCCTTGTGCGCATGCTTTCGCGACTGGCGCTCGTGCAAGGTTTGGCACCAATCTTGGCCCCGCTCATCGGGTCTCAGTTGTTGTTGATCACACCGTGGCGCGGAATGTTCGTCTTTCTCGCGATCTATGGTGCGCTCGTGCTCCTCGCCGCCTGGTTCTTCATCATCGAGACATTGCCGGCTGCTCGTCGCCGGGATCTGGGTCATGCCACCGCACGACAGCGCTACAAGGCGCTCTTCACCGATCGTGTCTTTGTGGGCACCGCGATCATTGCCGGGATGACGTTCTCGGGACTCTTCGCCTACCTTGCGTCCTCGCCGTTCCTTCTTCAAAACGTCTATGGTCTTGACCCTCAAGCATTCGGACTTGTCTTTGCCGTGAACTCGGTCGGCGTTGTAATCGGTGTTCAGACCAGTGCGTTCCTCATGCGCTACATAGGTCCCCAGTGGATTCTCGCGGGTGCCGGAGTCATGTTGCTGCTGTCGGCGTCCGCGATCGTGTATTTGGATGTCGTGAACGGCGATCTGATCAGCGTGCTCATACCGCTCTTCGTGTTCGTGATGTCATGTGGATTCTCATTCCCGTGCACACAAGTTCTCGCACTTGCAAACCATGGGGGAGAGGCGGCAACAGCAGCGTCCGTACTGGGAGCAGTGAACTTTGGGCTCGCCGGTCTCACCTCACCAATCGTCGGAGCATTTGGCATCACGAACGCGATTCCCATGGGTATTGTGATGGGCAGCACCGCGATTGTCTCCATCATCGTGATGTGGACTGTCGTTCGCCCGCGCTCAGTGCCCGCGCTCTCGCGCTGATCGGCACAATCCGGATGAGATTCGCGGAAACGGCCGCGCTTCTCGGAGACTCCTGAGGTCAAGCGGATAGCGTACTGCTGTGAACTCTCAGCTCTCGCCCACTGACGCTCGCCGAATTACATCCCACTGGCCGCTGATCAGCGGCATCGGTGCCGTCGCTCTTGCTGTGCTCCTCGGCGTAATCATCGCGACGCGAAATAGTCCGCTGAGTCTCGATCAGCTGGTGCTCGATGACTTCATCAATCTCCGGGTGAACTTCCTCACGGTGCCGGCACTAGCGCTGAACTTTATCGGTGGGGGATGGTTCGGCGTGTTTGTGGTGCCGCTGGGCGGTGCTCTCGCGTTCGTCATCGCCAAACGACGATGGGCTGCGCTCTATTTTCTCGTGGCATCTGCAGCGAGTGCTGGAGTCGTCCAATTGCTTAAGACGACATTCGGTCGCGCGCGGCCCGATGCAATTCTGGTGACCGCCGATCTCGGTTCGTTCCCTTCAGGGCATGTGGCAAATGCCGCAACGCTCGCTGTTGTGCTGGTCATCCTTCTGCAACGCCGTTGGGTGTGGATCGCAGGCATCATCTATACGGTGCTGATGATCCTGAGCCGCACCTACCTGGGCGCGCACTGGCTCAGTGACACAATCGGCGGCGCGCTAGTGGGGATCGGTGTCGCTGTGATCCTGGGGGCACCATTCGCGCGAAAGATCTCCGCTGAAAGGCAAGCTTTAGCGAGTCGTCGCCGGGAGCGCTAGCCTCTGACCATGAAAATCCCGGGCCGTAGTGGCAAATCGAAGAGCGCCAACCGACGCCTAACTACGTAGGCTAGAAGAATGACGGACGCCGCAGCCCAAGTAGAAGCAGCCAAGAAGGCCCTAGCGGAAGCACAGGCCGCGCTCGCGGCTGCCGAAACCGCGTCAGCATCCGCAGATGAAGCGGCGGCGGCAGAATCGGCTGCCGCAGCGACGGTTGAACCTGAGACGCCAGCAGCAAAGACGCCCGCAACATCGTCGCAAGTCGCTGACGGACCCCTCACCAAAAAAGAGGTCAACGCTGTTCGCGATGGGTATGCCTTTGAGGGCGAAGTGCTTGAGATGGGCGCGCTCGTGAACGGTGATGCGCACGTCGATGTGCCCGTGCGGATCCCTATCTCAATGCTCAATCGTCATGGCCTTGTCGCCGGTGCTACCGGCACCGGCAAGACCAAGACGTTGCAAATTCTCGCTGAGCAGCTCTCTGCCGCAGGCGTACCCGTCTTCGCTGCAGACATCAAAGGCGACCTCTCCGGAATAGCTACGGCGGGAACCTCGAGCGAGCGGCTGCTGGAACGCACCGTGTCAATCGGACAAGACTGGCAGCCCGCGGCATCCCCGACCGAATACTTCACTCTCGGCGGCATGGGCACGGGTGTTCCGATTCGCGCCACCGTCTCAAGCTTCGGCCCCCTGCTGCTCTCGAAGGTGCTTGGTCTCAACGACACTCAAGAGTCGAGCCTTGGCTTGATCTTTCACTACGCGGATCAGGCCGGGCTGCCCCTTGTCGACCTCAGTGATCTGCGCGCTGTCGTGCAGTATCTATTGAGTGATGATGGCAAGGCCGAGTTGAAGAATCTCGGCGGTCTGTCTTCGGCTACGGCTGGCGTCATCCTGCGTGAACTCATTGGCTTTGCTAACGAGGGTGCTGACGCCTTCTTTGGTGAACCCGAGATTGATACATCCCTGTTCTTGCGCACTAACGCCGAGGGCAAAGGAATCGTGAGCCTGCTCGAGATTCCGGGTGTGAGCGACAAGCCAGCACTGTTCTCGACGTTCCTGATGTGGCTTCTTGCCGACCTCTTCAATGACCTGCCCGAGGTGGGCGATATCGACAAGCCCAAGCTCGTGTTCTTCTTTGATGAAGCTCACTTGTTGTTCAACAACGCGTCAAAGGACTTCATCGAGTCGATCACTCAGACTGTGCGCCTGATCCGCTCGAAGGGCGTCGGCGTTGTCTTTGTGACTCAGACTCCGAAAGACGTACCGAGTGATGTTCTCGCTCAAATTGGCTCGCGCTTCCAGCACCAGTTGCGTGCGCACACTCCAGATTCCGCCAAGGCGCTCAAAGCGACAGTATCGACGTATCCGACCTCGGGCTATGACCTGGGCGAGGTGCTGACAACCCTCGCAATTGGTGAGGCGATCATTACCGTCATGAACGAAAAGGGCGCACCAACCCCCGTGGCGTGGACCCGTTTGCGCGCTCCGCGTGGGTCCATGTCGCCGACGGATGCCGCAGTTATGACGGCAACGGTTGCCGCATCCCCGCTGATGGCTACCTATGGCACCGCTGTTGATCGTGAATCAGCGAGGGAAATCTTGGCGGTCAAGATGAATGCGGCTGCCGAAGCGGATGCTGCGGCGGAGGCTGCGGAAACCGCTGCGGAGGATGCGGAAGATGCTGAGAAGCTCGCAAAGGCGACAGCTAAAGAGCAGGCAAAGGCGCAAGCTGAATACGACCGGGCGCTCAAAGATATGAACAAGAAGTCGTCTCCCAGGGGAACGACTCGCACGACAACACGCACCTCCACGCGCGAGCAACCGAACGTTTTAGAAGACGTATTGGGTTCACGAACTGGACAGACGGTCGTTCGCGAGGTCTTGCGCGGAATTTTCTCCACGCTCAAGCGACGCTAGAAATCGTCTGCGCTGAGGTAGCGATTAGAGGCATCCACACGGCGAGATAAGCCTGTCGTTGCCTATGTTTCCGGGGTTTTCGGCCCGCCCGGCTCAACCTTCAGTGAGGCCGCATTCGCGGGCGGGCTACCGCTGTTGCTAAATCGTAACCAGTCTATTCAGAAAATAATTGGTGCGTTCACTTGTCAAACCCAAGGGTGAACCAGTT
>Ga0307487_1002794_pt1 | contig 10820 bp, 9 predicted proteins | sample CBIW12metaG_FD_203665 | JGI IMG/M metagenome (GOLD analysis project Ga0307487, IMG submission 203665) | Sea-ice brine microbial communities from Beaufort Sea near Barrow, Alaska, United States - CBIW 1.2 | ecosystem: Environmental > Aquatic > Marine > Coastal | place: USA: Alaska | collected... | reverse complement strand
CCCGCCGCCACGTCGTTCCCGCCGCCTACCCGGTCGGCGTACCCGCCGCCATGCTGGTGGCGATGGTGCGCATAGCCGAGGTGTCGGCCAGGGTCGCGACGTCGCCGATGTCTCGGCCCTCGGCCACATCCCGCAGCAGACGACGCATGATCTTGCCCGAGCGCGTTTTCGGCAGCTCCGGCACCACGAGGATCCGCTTCGGCCGGGCGATGGGCCCGATTTCCGAGACGACGTGGGCGCTGAGGCTCGCGATGATGACCTCCCGATCGGCGAGGTCGCCGTCGATGCTGTCGCGGAGGATCACGAACGCCACAATCGCTTGGCCGGTCGTCGGGTCAGATGCCCCCACGACCGCTGACTCCGCCACGGCGGGGTGCGAGACGAGAGCCGACTCCACCTCCACCGTGGAAATGCGGTGACCGGAGATATTCATCACGTCGTCGACCCGGCCGAGCAGCCAGATGTCACCGTGCTCGTCGTACTTCGCCCCATCGCCGGCGAAGTAGTAGCCCTGCGCCTTGAACCGGTCCCAGTACACCTCCTGGGCGCGTTCCGGTTCACCCCAGATGCCCCGGGACATGGCCGGCCACGGCTTGTCGATGACGAGGTATCCACCCTCGCCCGCGTCGACCTTCTGACCGTGGTCGTCGACGATCTGCACGGAGATCCCGGGCAGGGCCACCTGCGCCGAGCCCGGCTTCGTGGCCGTGACGCCGGGCAGCGGCGTGATCATGATCGCGCCGGTCTCGGTCTGCCACCAGGTGTCGACGATCGGGGTCGTGCCCCGGCCGATGTGGGTGTGATACCACATCCACGCTTCCGGGTTGATGGGCTCCCCCACACTGCCGAGCAGGCGCACCGACTCAAGGTTGTACTTCTGTGGAATGTGCTCACCCCACTTCATGAAGGTGCGGATCAGCGTCGGCGCGATGTAGTAGATGGTCACGCCGTACTTTTCGATGATTTCGAAGTGCCGCCCCTCGTGCGGTGTGTTCGGCGTTCCCTCGTACATCACCTGGGTGGCCCGGTTGGCGAGCGGTCCGTACACAATGTAGCTGTGCCCGGTGATCCAGCCCACGTCGGCGCCGCACCAGTAGACATCCGTGTCGGGCTTGAGGTCGAACACGGCACGATGTGTGTACGCGACCTGGGTGAGGTACCCGCCGGAGGTGTGCAGAATGCCCTTGGGCTTGCCCGTCGTTCCCGACGTGTACAGGATGAACAACGGATGCTCCGAGTCGAACGACTCCGGCGCGTGCTCGGGCGACTGGGAACCGACGAACTCGTCCCACCAAAGGTCGCGTCCCTTCTGCATGGCGACGGGCTCCCCCACCCGGCGAACCACGAGCACCTTCTCCACGGTCTCGGCGCCCTCCAGCGCCTCATCCACATTCGCCTTCATCGGGGCGCCGGCACCGCGCCGGTACTGCCCGTCGGAGGTGATCACGACTCGTGCCTCCGCGTCGTCGACCCTGGCGCGCAGTGCCGCCGGCGAGAATCCGCCGAAGACGACGCTGTGCACGAGGCCCAGACGGGCGCAGGCGAGCATGGAGACGACCGCCTCCGGGATCATCGGCAGCTGGATGACAACCCGGTCGCCGGCGACCAGGCCGAGCGAGGACAGCGCGTTGGCCGCCCGGCTGACCTCGTCCTTGAGCTGCGCGTAGGTGATGTCGCGGGTGTCACCGGGCTCTCCGACCCAGTGCAGGGCAACCTGGTCACCGTGTCCGGACTCCACGTGACGATCCACGCAGTTGTACGCCACGTTGAGTTTGCCGCCGTGGAACCAGCGTGCGTTCGGCGGGTTCGACCAGTCGAGCACCTCGTCCCACGGCTTCGTCCAGACGAGATTCTCGGCCTGGGTGGCCCAGAAGTGCTCACTGTCCCGGTCGGCGTGCTCGTAGTGCGAGACGTCGGCGTTGGCCTGCGCCTGAAAATGCTCGGTCGGTGCGAAGGTGCGTGTCACATCCGGGCCGGTGATGGTGCTTGATTCCCTCGACATCAGTGGTCCACCGCTTCCTTCTCGGCGCCGACGCCGGTGAGCGAACGCACCTCCATTTCGGCCTGCTTGTCGAGGTCCCGCGGAACCCGGTCGAGCACGGTGCCGAGCCAGCCCAGGAAGAACGCCAGCGGGATAGACACGAGGCCCGGGTTGCTGAGCGGGAAGATGGCGAAGTCGGCGCCGGGGATCATCGACGTTTCAGAGCCGGACACCACCGGGGAGAACGCGATCAGCAGGATGGCCGAGGCCAGTCCGCCGTACATGCTCCACACGGCGCCCTGGGTGCTGAATTTTCTCCAGAACAGCGAGTACAGGATGGTCGGCAGGTTGGCCGACGCGGCGACGGCGAACGCCAGCGCCACGAGGAAGGCGACGTTCTGGCCGTTGGCGCCGATACCGCCGATGATCGCGACGATGCCGATGATGATCACGGTGCGGCGGGCGATCTTGACCTCGTCCTCCGGACGGGCCTTGCCCTTCTTGAACACGCTGGCGTAGATGTCGTGGGCGAAGGATGCCGCGGCGGTGATGGTGAGGCCGGCCACCACGGCCAGGATGGTCGCGAAGGCCACCGCGGAGATGAGTCCGAGCAGGATCGGACCGCCGAGCTCGAAGGCCAGCAGCGGAGCGGCGGAGTTGACGCCGCCCGGTGAGGCGAGGATGCGGTCGGCGCCGATCAGGGCGGCCGCGCCGTAGCCGAGCACGAGGGTGAAGACGTAGAACCCGCCGATGAGCCAGATGGCCCACACCACGGAGCGGCGGGCTTCCTTGGCCGTCGGAACGGTGTAGAAGCGCATCAGCACGTGCGGCAGCGCCGCGGTGCCGAGCACCAGGGCCAGCGCCAGGGAGATGAAGTCGAGCTTGGTGACGTCGTTCAGGCCGAACTTGAGGCCGGGGTTCAGGATCTCCGGGTTGCCCGCGGTCGCCACGGCGGCATCCAGCAGGGTGGAGAGGTTGAAGCCGTGCAGGGCGAGCGTCCAGACGGTCATCACGGCGGCGCCGGCAATGAGCAGGCACGCCTTGATGATCTGCACCCAGGTGGTGCCCTTCATGCCGCCGATGAGTACGTAGACGATCATCAGGGCGCCGACGATGGTGATCACGATCGACTGGCCGACCTTGTCGTTGATGCCGAGCAGCAGCGAGACGAGCCCGCCGGCGCCGGCCATCTGGGCCAGGAGGTAGAAGAAGCACACCATCAGGGTGGTGATCGCGGCCGCAATGCGAACCGGGCGCTGCTTCAGGCGGAAGGAGAGCACGTCCGCCATCGTGTATTTTCCGGTGTTGCGCAGCAGCTCGGCGACGAGCAGGAGCGCGACCAGCCAGGCGACGAGAAATCCGATGGAGTACATGAATCCGTCGTAGCCGGTGATGGCGATCGCCCCGACGATGCCGAGGAATGACGCCGCCGAGAGGTAGTCGCCGGCGATGGCGGTGCCGTTCTGGCCGCCGGTGAAGGAGCGTCCGGCGGCGTAGTAGTCGGCCGCCGTCTTGTTGTTGCGGCTGGCGCGCAGCACGATGAACAGCGTGATCGCGACGAACGCGCCGAAAATGCTGATGTTCAGAACCGGGTTGCCCGGTGACGAGGCCGCGGTTGCGAGGTGGATGTTCACTTGGACTCCTTCGAGGCGGTAGCGAGCGGGCCCTCAATTTCGTGGCGGATTTTCGACGCGATCGGGTCGAGCCGGCGCCCGGCGTAGGTGACGTACCAGGTGGTGATCGCGAACGTGGTCACGATCTGGGCCAGGCCGAGCAGCAGGCCGATGTTCACACTTCCGAAAACCTTGATCGACATGAAGTCGTGCGCGTAGCCCGCGAGGAGCACGTACGCGAAGTACCAGAGCAGGAAGGCGATGGCCACCGGGAAGACGAAACTCCGATGACGTTTGCGCAACTCCTGAAATTCTTCGGATTTCTGCACTTGATGGAAGGTCTCCGCCGAAACGGCCACTTCCTCGGTCAGGGCGTCATTGCCCATGATGTTCTCCTCGTCATTGAAAGAAGTTCCAGCAGGCACTGCCGGACTTGTATCGTGTGGCTCACTCTGCCCGGGGTTCGCCCTCCGGTGGCGGCGTTCCGGGGTTTCCATCGCCGAACGGCGGTCAGCATGCGCCGAACGGCGGGTTCCGCGCAGGAGGATTAGGGTTGGCAGCATGCCCGAGTCACCGCTGCTCGCCGTGGTCGTCATCGGCGTCGTCATCACCCTGCTCATTGCGCTGGTCGGCGCCGTGGGATTTCGGCTGCTCCGCTCTTGGCGGGAGCTGGGCACGGATGCCGAGCGGGCCACGTTCACGACGCTGCACTCGGCGTCGTTGGCGGGCAAGCACCTGCGCAACGGGCTTGAGCCGGCCGGGGCCGCGAAGGCGAGCAAGCATCTGCGGAGCCTGTTGGGTTGTGAGGCGGTGGCCATCACGGATGTGACCGGTGTGCTCGCCTGGGACGGGATCGGGGACGATCACCGCGACGCGGCGATGGACCTCGCCGCGAAGGTGCTCGCCACGGGTCGAACCCAGGTGGTGCGGGAGTCCGGGACGAACCTGGCCGAGCTGAAGGAGGCGGTCGTGGCCCCGATCCGGGCGGGATCGCGCATCGTCGGTGCGCTCGTCGCCTACGCGCCGCGGGCCAAACCGGGCCTGGTTCGCGCCACGGGCGAGGTGGCGGACTGGGTGGCGGCGCAGGTTGAACTGGCCGAACTCGAGTCCTCCCGCACGCTCCTGGTGGAGGCCGAGGTGCGCGCGTTGCGCGCGCAGATCAGCCCGCATTTCATCTACAACTCGCTCAACGCCATCGCCTCGTTCATCACCACCGATCCGGCGAAGGCCCGTGATCTGGTGCTGGAATTCGCCGATTTCACCCGCTACTCGTTCCGCCGACATGGCGACTTCACCACCGTGGCGGAGGAGTTGCGCTGCATCGAGCACTATCTCAAGCTGGAGCGCGCCCGCTTCGGTGACCGGTTACTGGTCTCCCTGACCATCGCCCCGGAGGTGCTGAGCACGGTGATTCCGTTCCTCAGCCTGCAGCCGCTGGTGGAGAATGCGGTGCGGCACGGGCTCGAAGACAAGGAAGGCATCGGCCGGATCACGATCACCGCCCAGGACGCGGGCGCGTTCGTGGAGGTCACCATCGAAGACGACGGCGTCGGAATCGAACCGGAGCACCTCAGGGCGGTGCTCGCCGGCCACAGCGACAGCGATCACGTCGGGCTGCGTAACGTCGATTCGCGGCTGCGGCAGGTGTACGGCGATGACCACGGGCTGGTCGTGGACACCGCCCCGGGCGCGGGAACACTGATCACCATGCGGGTTCCGAAGTCCCAGCCCCGACCCGACCTCGCCTCATGAACGAAATTCCCCGTGTCTGGCGTGCCGGTGCCTGACAGACTGACTCCATGATCACTGTGCTCATCGCCGATGACGAGCCGCCCGCCCTCGACGAACTGACCTTCCTGCTCGGCAAGGACGACCGGGTCGGGACGATTCACCGCGCCTCGTCCGGATCGGAGGCCCTGCGCATCCTCGATCACGAGCGTGTGGATGCGTTGTTCCTCGACATCCACATGCCGGGGTTGTCGGGCCTGGATATCGCCCGCGCCGTGTCTCGGTCGGGCACCGCACCCGCCGTGGTTTTCGTCACCGCCGACGAGGACCACGCCGTGAAGGCCTTCGAGCTGGCCGCCGTCGACTATCTGCTCAAGCCCGTTCGGGCCGAAAGGCTGGCCACGTCGGTCGGGCGTGTGATCGAGGCGATGACGATCGCGGAAACCGTGCCCGCCGCGATGATCACCGTCGACGTCGGCGGCATGAAGAAGATGATCCGCCGCGATGAGGTGAGTTACGTGCAGGCCCAGGGCGACTACGCCCGACTGCACACCGCGGACTCCAGTCACCTGATTCGGGTTCCGCTCGCCGATCTGGAGAAGCAGTGGGCCGAGGCCGGCTTCCTCCGTATCCACCGCTCCTACCTCGTGTCGATGGCGCACGTCACGAAGGCGAACCTCGGCGCCGCGCAGCCCACGATCGTCGCCGGCGGCGCCGAACTGCCCGTGAGCCGCCGGCACCTGCCCGACCTGCGGGAAAAGCTCGAGACCACGCGCATCCGGCCGTCCGCATGAGCCCCGACGCGACCCCCGGCCCGAACCCGCCGCGACGGGTGCGCGTCACCGCGCCCAGGTCCCAGGCCCGACGAGCGTCGCCGGGGTACCCGGTGGCCCGAGAGATCGCCGAGGAGTCCGAGGTGGGTCAGGTTTTCGTGCGATCGCTCATCCGCTCGCAGCTTCGACTGGCGGTGGTCGTCGCCGTCGGCTTTCTGCTCATTCTGCTGGCGTTCCCGCTGCTTCTGGCCTGGGTGCCCGGCATGGACCGGGCCACGTTTCTCGGGGTGCCCTTCGGCTGGCTGTTGCTCGGCGTCGGGGTTTACCCGCTGATCGGGCTGAGCGCCTGGCTGTATGTGCGCACCGCCTCGCGTAACGAGGCCCGGTACCTCGATCTGGTCGAGGACGAATGAACCCGGCGGTGGGCTACGCGGGCCTGATCGGCGTCTTCGTCGTGACCGCGGCGATCGGCTTCTACGGCCTGCGGATCTCCCGCACCACCGAGGACTTCTACGTCGCCTCCCGCACGGTGCGGCCGTGGTGGAACGCCTCCGCCATCGGCGGCGAATACCTGTCCGCCGCGAGCTTCCTCGGGGTCGCCGGGTTGATCCTGATCTCCGGGGCCGACGCGCTCTGGTTCCCGATCGGCTACACGGCCGGGTACTTGATGTTGTTGCTCTTCGTGGCCGCGCCGCTGCGCCGCTCGGGCGCGTACACGGTTCCCGATTTCACCGAGGGGCGCCTGGAGTCGGTGGCGGCACGCCGAGTCACGAGCCTCCTGGTGGTGCTCGTCGGCTGGTTCTACATCGTGCCGCAGCTGCAGGGTGCCGCCCTCACCATCCGCATCGCCACTGGCCTTCCCTCGTGGGTGGGGTCCGTGGCCGTCGCCGTCGTCGTCTGTGTCACCGTGCTGATGGGTGGGATGAGGGCGATCACCTTCGTGCAGGCCTTCCAGTTTTGGCTCAAGCTCACCGCGATCGCCGTGCCGATCGTTTTCGTGCTGATCGTGATGGCCAACAACGGACTGGCCATTCCCGCCGTCGCCGAGCCGTTTGCGTCCAACCCGGTCGGTTCTCCCCCGTCCGGCACCTACCGGAACATTTCGCTGGTGATCGCCCTGCTGTTCGGCACGCTGGGCCTGCCGCACGTTCTCGTGCGCTTTTACACCAACCCGGACGGCACGTCTGCCCGGCGTACGACCCTCATCGTTTTGGCGCTGCTGTCGGTCTTCTACATTTTCCCGACGCTTTATGGCGTTGTGGGGCGGGCGTTCGCGCCGGACCTCGCGGCGGCCGGCACCGCCGACGCCCTGGTGCTGTTGCTGCCGGGACGGCTGATCCCCGGACTGGCGGGCGACATGCTCACGGCATTGGTGATCGCCGGGGCGTTCGCGGCGTTCCTGTCGACCACGTCCGGGCTTGTGGTCTCCGTCGCGGGCGTGATCAGTCAGGACGTGCTCGGCGGCCGGGTGCGCGGCTTCCGGATCGCGGCGGTGTTCTCATCCATCGCGCCGCTCGGGGTGGCCCTGATGACCGACTCGATGCAACTGGCCGGCAGCGTGGGCCTGGTGTTCGCTTTCACCGCCTCGACCCTGTGCCCGCTGTTGTTGCTCGGCATCTGGTGGCGCGGCCTGACCGACGCCGGCGCGATAGCGGGGATGCTCGCGGGCGGCGCCCTGTGCGGCGGGTCCATTGTGCTGGGCCGGGTGCTCGGGTCCGGCACGGGGCTGCTGGGCGAGTTGCTCGCGCAACCGGCGGCGTGGACCGTTCCCACGGCTTTCGCGGTGATGATCGGGGTGTCGCTCGCCACGAAGAGCCGACGTCCGGGCGGCATCACGAAGATCATGACCCGGTTGCACACCCCGGAACGCCGGTCGGCGGCTGCGACCCGCTGACACGTCCCGCAACGGCGGGGAAACGCGAAACGCGCGCGCCCCGAAGGACGCGCGCGTTTGTGCAGGCCGGCTGCCTAGCGCTTGCGCTTCTCGCGCACGCGCATCGACAGGTTGATCGGGCTTCCCTCGAAGCCGTAAAGCTCGCGCAGGCGACGCTGGATGTAGCGACGGTAACCCGGGTCCAGGAACCCGGTGGTGAACACCACGAACGTCGGAGGGCGGCTCGAGGCCTGCGTACCGAAGAGGATACGAGGCTGCTTGCCACCGCGCACGGGGTGCGGGTGGGCCGAGGCGAGCTCGGCCAGGAAGGCGTTGAACTTGCCGGTGGCGATGCGGGTGTCCCACGACTCGAGCGCGAGCTCGAGGGCCGGAACCAGCTTCTCCATGTGACGGCCGGTGAGCGCCGAGATGTTCACGCGCGGGGCCCAGGACACGTGTGCCAGGTCCTGCTCGATTTCACGCTCGAGGTAGCGGCGACGGTCGTCGTCGATCTGGTCCCACTTGTTGAACGCGAGCACGAGGGCGCGGCCCGACTCGATCACGAGGTCGATCACGCGGATGTCCTGCTCGCTGATGACCTCGGTCACGTCGAGAAGCACAATGGCGACCTCGGCCTTTTCGAGGGCGGCGCTCGTACGCAGCGAGGCGTAGAAGTCAGCGCCCTGCGCGAGGTGCACGCGACGGCGGATTCCGGCGGTGTCAACGAAACGCCACACCTTGCCGCCGAGCTCAACCTGCTCGTCGACCGGGTCGCGGGTGGTTCCGGCGAGGTCGTTGACGACCACGCGCTCTTCACCGACGACCTTGTTCAGCAGGCTCGACTTGCCGACGTTCGGGCGGCCGAGGATGGCGACGCGGCGGGGTCCACCGACTTCCTGCTTGGCGACGTTGGAAATCTCGGGGAGGACCTTGAGGATCTCATCGAGCAGGTCGGCGACGCCGCGACCGTGCAAGGCGGAGACCGGCCACGGCTGGCCGAGTCCGAGCGCCCAGAGGCTGGCCGCTTCGGGCTCCTGGCGAACGTCGTCAACCTTGTTGGCGATCAGGAAGACCGGCTTGCCGCTCTTGCGCAGCATCCGCACCACGGCTTCGTCGGTCGAGGTGGGCCCGACGTTCGAGTCAACGACGAACATGACGAGGTCGGAGAGGTCGATGGCGATTTCGGCCTGGGCGGCAACGGATGCGTCGATGCCCTTGGCGTCGGGCTCCCAACCGCCGGTGTCGACGAGGCTGAACGTGCGTCCGTTCCATTCGCCCCTGTACGCGACGCGGTCACGCGTCACGCCGGGAGTGTCTTCAACGACGGCCTCGCGGCGGCCGAGAATACGGTTGACGAGCGCCGACTTGCCCACGTTGGGGCGGCCGACGATCGCGATCACCGGAACGGCCGGCAGGTACTGAATCGCGCTCGGGTCGTTCGTGACGGTCGACAGTACGTCGAAGTCTTCCTCGTCGAGATCGTAGTCATCGAGGCCGGTGCGCAGCGCTTCGGCTCGCTTGGCGGCCAGCTCCTCGTCGAGGTTCGCCAGCCTTGCCGCCAGCTCGTTATCGAGCGCGGAGCCCGTGTCGTCGTATTCCTCAGTCATTTGCCCTAGCCGTACGTGTGTGGATGACGTCGATGACCGCGGTAATGGTCTGTTCTAAGTCAAGGTGGGTGGAGTCAACGGTGGTGACACCGTCTGCGGCGCTCATAAAATCGACGACCTGTGAGTCAGCGCGATCTCTCGATCGCAGCTGATCTGCCACGGTTTTGGCCGACTGGGTAGTTATTTCCGCAGAGCGCCTAGCCATTCTAGCCTCCTCGGATGCGGTGAGTAGAATGCGCACGTCTGCATCGGGTGCCACGACGGTCGTAATGTCGCGTCCTTCCACCACCACGCCGGGCCGATCCACGTTGCTCGCGAGGCTCTGGAACAGCTCCGTGAGGTGTGTGCGTACCTCGGGAACGCGGGCGACGGCACTCACCGCGGCCGATACGGCGGGCGAGCGGATGGCGTCGGTCACGTCCGTCTCCCCCACGAGCACGTAGTACTCGTCGGGGTCGGTTCCGATGGAGTAGTCGAAGTCGACCAGCGCGGCCTTGACCGCGTCGGCGCTCTCGGTGTCGACCTTGCGGTCGAGCACGAGCCAGGCGAGCGCGCGATAGGCGGCTCCGGTGTCGAGGTAGGCGAAGCCGAGCCGGCGGGCCGCGGCGCGGCTGACGCTCGACTTTCCGCTTCCGGCCGGACCGTCGATGGCGACGACGGTGGGGAGAGAATGACGAGCCATGCGTTTAACCAGCAATCCGCCAGCCGCGGGCGGCCAGCTCAGTCGTGAGGCGCGAAATGGCCTCGGGCAGAACAGAAATTTCAGCAAGTCCGATTTGGGCGCCCGGCGAGTGCTCCAGTCGGAGGTCTTCGAGGTTCACCCCGAGGTCACCGATGTCGTTGAGCAGCGCCGCGATCTGGCCGGGCCGGTCACTGACCATGACGGTCATCGATGTGAAGCGGCGGTCCTGGCCGTGCTTGCCGGGCAGGCGAGCCACCCCGGCGTTGCCGCCGGCGAGTTCCTCGGCGACGCGGCGCTGAGCGCCGGGAGCGGTGGGGTCGGCGAGGGCGTCAATGAAGCGGTCGAGGTCGTCGCGGTAGGCGACGAGGATCTCTCGCACCGGTGCCGCGTTGGCACCGAGGATCTGCACCCACAGGTCCGGGTCGCTCGCGGCGACACGCGTCACGTCGCGCAGGCCCTGGCCCGTGAGGTTCAGGGAGGAGTTGGCGGCACCGGTCAGGCGCCGGGCCATCAGCGTGGAGATCACCTGTGGCACGTGGGACACCAGCGCCACGCCGCGGTCG
>Ga0307487_1002791_pt1 | contig 10824 bp, 9 predicted proteins | sample CBIW12metaG_FD_203665 | JGI IMG/M metagenome (GOLD analysis project Ga0307487, IMG submission 203665) | Sea-ice brine microbial communities from Beaufort Sea near Barrow, Alaska, United States - CBIW 1.2 | ecosystem: Environmental > Aquatic > Marine > Coastal | place: USA: Alaska | collected... | reverse complement strand
AATCGCGGTTATTCTTCCGCTGTCAACGGTCACGTCAACACGACGAGATGCATCGTCACCGACGATGCGGGCGTTACTCAGTTTCACTCGGTGAAGCCCTTGTCATTTCTGCGGCCAGTTCTGGGCTAGCGTACGTGCCATTTGAGCTCAACTCATCCACAATGCGGTCTCGAACGTCAGCTTTCTTGTTTTGGCTCATTTTCATGCGGGCATCGAACCGATCAATGACGATGCGCAAGCCGACGGTTCCTTTCGCGGTGCGGCGAGCGCCAGCCTCGTCGTCGCTGAGGCTCACGGGATGTTCCACGTGATGTTCGAAGTGGTCAACGAGTTCACTCAGCACACGAAAGTTCTCTTCATCGCTGAGGATTTCGGGGGTGCCATAGAGGTGCGCGGTCGCGTGGTTCCAGGTGGGAATATTGTCGCCCGCCGGGTACCAGCTGGAGGAGATATAGCCGTGCGGGCCCTGAATAATGACAAGCACTTCGTGTTGCCCCAACTCGTGGAGTTCGTCGTCAGGCCGCCCAAAGTGGGTGACGAGACTGATCTGATCATCTCGATCTTCGAGCATCACGGGATAATGCGAGGCAATCATCCCGGCGGAGGTTGGCGAAACGATCGTGGCCCACGGGTGCTCGCTAATGAGGCGTCGAACTTCGTGCGGGTTCGTCACAATATAGGTGGGTGTGTGTCGCATCTCAGACTCCTAGGGGCGCTTGGCAGTTGGGGCACCAGTACAGTTTGCGTGCGGACGCGAGTTCCATAGCAATATTTGTTCCGCACACGCGGCAGGGCAAGCCTTCGCGGTGATAAACCCAGTGACGATCTGCACGGTTCGTGAGCGCGGCAGTGTATTCGTCGGCTGTGAGGCCTTCCATGGTCATCATTTGGCCGGTTGTCACTCCGATCTCTAGCAGCGTCGCCCAGTCGCGCCAGAGTTCGCGCACCAGCTCAGCGGGGATGAGTTTGCCCGGCGTGTGGGGGTCGAGGCGTGCGCGAAACAAAATCTCGGCGCGGTAGACGTTGCCGATGCCGCTGACGACCGACTGATCCATTAGCAGCAGCCCTATCGCGGTCTGCTTTTTTCGCACTGTTGCGACGAATCGCTTTTCAGCTTCGACCGGATCATCGACGAGCGGGTCGGGGCCGAGCTTGTTGAGCGCGACCTGCACCTCATCGGGTGTGAGCACTTCGCAGGCAGTGGGCCCGCGCAGGTCGGCACAGGTGTCACCGGTGAGCAGGCGCACACGCACAGCGCCAATGGGTTCCGGCGGAAAATCAGTGACCTCTTCGCTGGCTTTCTCCTGCTCCGCCATCCTCAGCCGTGTGCGCCGGGGGGCGCCGATGCTTGAGAGCGATTCTTCGTGCTCCCCGACCACGGTGCCGTGCTGGTTGGTCTGTCCCATCCGACCCGAGGCGGATGCCGTCGTTGCGTCGGCGGTGAAGTTGCCTGAAAAATCCCAGGCTCCGTAAAGGCCAAGGTGCACGCGCAGCCAACGGTCGTGCTCGAATTCGAGGAACATCTGTTTGCCCACGGCTTTGGCGCTGAGCATCCGCAGTCCATCGATGCATTCGGCACCGGCAGCGAATCGCCCTTGTGGGGACGACACCGCCACCTGCTTACCGACGAAGTGCAGCGCAAATTGTCGCGCGATGCGATGTACGGAGTGGCCCTCGGGCATTAGTTCTCAAAGGGGTGCGCGGCGATGGCGCCGGTCGTTTCGTACTCGGCCAGCTGTGCGATGCGGCGAGCGTGACGTTCGTCTCCCGAGAAGGGCTCGGCGATGAAGAGGTCGATGAAGCGGGTGGCTTCGTCAACGGTGTGCTGGCGGGCACCAATCGAGATGACGTTGGCATCGTTGTGCTGACGCGCGAGGGCGGCGGTCGAGTCATTCCAGACGAGGGCGGCGCGGATGCCGGCGACTTTGTTGGCGGCGATCTGCTCGCCGTTGCCCGAACCGCCGAAGACGACGCCGAGTGCTTCGATACCAGCGGTCTGATCGGCGGCAACAGCCCGCGCTGCGGCGATGCAAAAGCCGGGGTAATCGTCTAGGGCATCATATTCCGCGGGGCCGTGGTCGATGACTTCGTGGCCGACATCGGTGAGGTGCTGTTGGAGGGTTGCACTGAACTCTAGGCCGGCGTGATCGGTCGCGATATGAATGCGCATTCGCCCAGTCTACGGTCGCGTGTGAGCGCTAGTGCCGACATTTGTGGGGTGCGGCATAAGGTAGATGGGTGCGGTCACAAACCGCCCCCAAACGAAGGAGTTGCACGTGCCCGGAGAGAACCTGACCCGAGTTGAAGCCCACGAGCGTAAAGCGATTGTCAGCGTTGATAGTTACGAGATCGCCCTCGACTTCACTGCGGGCGCCGAGACGTTTAAGAGCAGCACGACTGTTCGTTTCAGTGCCACTGCTGGCGCATCCACGTTCATTGATGCAATCACTCGCACCGTGCATTCGGTGACGCTCAATGGCACCGCGCTCGATGTTGCTGCCGTGAACGATGGTGTGCGCATCCAGCTCGACAATCTGGCTGAAGCCAATGTGCTCGAGGTTGTTGCGGATGCCGAATACACCAACACTGGTGAGGGTCTGCACCGCTTCGTTGACCCCGTTGATGATGAGGTGTACCTCTACTCACAGTTTGAGGTTCCCGACTCGCGTCGCGTGTTTGCTGTCTTCGAGCAGCCTGACCTGAAGGCGACATTCGCGTTCACGGTGACGGCACCGGCGCGCTGGGCTGTCATCAGCAACACCCCCACACCCGAGCCGGTGGTGGATGGCGAGAACGCTACCTGGAGCTTCCCGGCGACGCAGATTATGTCGAGCTACATCACCGCGATTGTGGCCGGTCCCTATGCCGAGGTTCGCGATGAGCTCACCTCGAGCGATGGCCGCGTCATCCCCCTCGGTATTTTCACGCGTGCGTCTCTGAGCGAGTACCTCGATGCTGACTACATTTTCGAGAAGACCAAGCAGGGCTTTGAGTTCTTCGAGAAGCATTTTCAGTACCCGTACCCCTTTGAGAAGTACGACCAGATGTTCGTACCCGAGTTCAATGCTGGCGCTATGGAGAACGCGGGCGCTGTCACGTTCACCGAAACGTATGTGTTCCGCTCGAAGGTGACCGACGCCATCAAGGAGCGTCGTGTTGTGACGATCCTGCACGAGCTCTCGCACATGTGGTTTGGTGACCTCGTCACGATGAAGTGGTGGAATGATCTCTGGCTCAATGAGTCATTCGCGGAGTGGGCGTCGACCATCGCGACCGCAGAAGCTACCGAGTGGACTGGCGCGTGGACCACGTTCCAGGCGATGGAAAAGAGCTGGGCGTACAAGCAGGACCAGCTTCCATCCACTCACCCCGTGTATGCCTCCATCAATGATTTGGATGATGTGCTCGTCAACTTCGACGGAATCACCTATGCGAAGGGTGGTTCGATTCTCAAGCAGCTCGTGGCCTGGGTTGGGCTCGAAGCATTCATGGCTGGTGTTGCCGCGTACTTTAAGAAGCACGCCTACGGCAACACCGAGCTGAAGGATCTGTTGGTCGAGTTGGAGAAGACCAGTGGCCGCGAGTTGATCCAGTGGAGCAAGCTCTGGCTTGAGACCGCTGGGGTGAACACGCTGCGCCCCGAAATCGTGACGGCTGAGGACGGCACTGTTGAGAGCTTCGCGATCGTTCAGACCGCGGCCGAGGACTACCCCACGATTCGTCCGCACCGTTTGGCGATCGGCTACTACTCGCTGGAGGGCGAAAAGCTTGTTCGTCACCACCGCATCGAGATCGATGTTGAGGGTGAGCGCACGGAGGTTGCTGAGCTGGTTGGCACGAAGCGCCCCGATCTTGTGCTGATTAACGATGACGACCTTGCGTACGCAAAGATCCGTCTCGATGAGGCTTCGCTCGAGGTTGCGATGAAGCACCTCTCGAACATCACTGCTCCTTTGGCTCGCGCTATCGTGTGGGGTGCTGCCTGGGATGCTGCCCGCGATGCCGAAACTGCGGCGAGCGATTATGTTGCGCTGGTTCTCGGCAACATTGCCTCGGAGACCGAGTCGACCACGATTCGCACAACTCTGGCGCAGCTCGTTCTTGTTGCCAAGCAGTACGTTGCGCCTGAACGTCGCTCGGCAACGATTGAGAAGCTCGGCAATGCGCTGTGGGCTCTTGCTGAGAGTGCTGAGGCCGGTTCGGATGCTCAGTTCCAGTTCGTGAAGTATTTCGCGAGTGTCGCCTCGACCGACGAACATGTCACGGTGCTTCGGGCCATGTTGAGCGGTTCGACCACGCTTGAGGGTCTCGAGATTGACACTGACTTGAGCTGGGAGCTTCTTGAGGGCCTCGTGCTCAACGGTGCTGCCGGTGATGCTGAAGTGGATGAGGCTCTCGCCAAGGACAAGACGGCGAATGGCCAGCAGGCTGCGGCCCGCGCTCGCGCCACGATCACCACGGAAGCGGGTAAGCAGGCAGCGTTTGATTCGCTCGTGAAGAGTGACAAGGCACCAAACGCGATCGTGCGTAATGTGACGATGGGCTACACCCACGTGAACGACCCCGCTGTGCTGGAGGCTTTTGTGGCTCCGTACTTTGAGGCGATCAACGATGTGTGGAAGAACCGTAGCTACGCGATTGCCGAGACGGTCCTTCGTGGCCTTTACCCGGCACCGTTGGCCAGCAAGGGACTGGTGGATGCCACGAATGCCTGGCTTGAGGCGAACCCTGAGGTTCCGGCCCTGCGTCGCATTCTTGTGGAGAACCTTGCAGGTGTTGAGCGTGCGCTGATCGTTCAGGCGCGCGACAACTCGTAGCGCCCAACCGCCACACTCCATGCGTCCAGGAGCCTAGCGACGACTATTCAGCAGTCGCTCGCTAGGCTCCCCTGCATGGAAGATTTCTCGTGGGGCGGCTTGTGGGCTGCGATCAGCGCCTTTTATGCGGGTTCGCGGCTGCTTCAGGGGCTCGCGATCGTCGTGGGCGCGTGGGTGCTGCGTTTCATTCTGCTGTTTGTGATTCGGCGGGTTGTTGACCGTGTCGTCAATGGCGTGAAGCACAAAGAGAACATTCACGACACTCAGGTGCTTCTGACTTCTCCGCTTGCGGCCGTTCGGGTGGTTCAACGCACCCGCACTCTTGGTGGTGTCCTTTCGAGCATTGTGTCGGTCGTAATTGTCATTGTTGTGCTTCTGCTGCTGTTCAATCTTTTTGCTCCGGATGCGACCGGCGCTTTCGCTCTCATCACTGCTGCGACGGGTGCTGGTCTGGGTTTCGGCGCCCAGAATGTGGTGAAAGATGTGCTCAATGGGCTGTTCATGGTGGCCGAAGATCAGTTGGGCGTTGGCGATATTGTTGACCTTGGGCCGGCTGTTGGTGTGGTTGAGTCTGTCGACATTCGCACCACTCAGGTTCGCGATGTTAATGGAACGCTGTGGTTTGTGCGCAATGGCGAGATCACTCGTGTGGGCAATATGTCCCAGGGTTGGGCTCGCGTGATCATTGACCTGGCAGTGCCGTATGACGCGGATGTGGATGCCGTGCAGGAACGCATTCTTCAGACCGCCACTGAGCTTGCCTCCACCCCGAAGTGGAAGACTCGCATCCTAGAGAAGCCCGAGGTTTGGGGCATCGAATCTATCTCGGCTGAGGCGGTGGTGGTGCGGCTGGTGGTGAAGACCGCATCCGCGACGAAGGATGATGTGGCTCGCGAACTGCGGAGTAGGCTCAAGAAGGCGCTTGATGAGATGGGTGTCAAGCTGCCCGCATTGAACTCGATCGTGTTGAGTGGGTTCGAGGGCGCGGCGAGTGTGCGCGGTGCACGACCGCCAAAAACTCGTCCCATTGCCGTGACCCTCCCTGAGGAGAAACCGAACGAATGACTGAGCCTGAGAACGCGACCGAGCCTGCGCCTGTAGCGCCGGCTGATGCGACTGCGAGCGCGGCTTTTCCGACGAAACTTCCCAAGATTCGTCTGATCGCGAAACCCGCGCTGACACCCGATGCTCCTGAGGACTCCATGTGGGAACTCATCGGTGGTCGTAACACGTTCGAGAAACTCGTGCGCCAGTTCTACGTGGGCGTGGCAACTGATGACGTGCTGTTGCCGATGTATCCGGAGCAGCCTGACCTTGAGGGCGCCATCCAGCGGCTGACGGGTTTTCTGGAGCAGTATTGGGGCGGACCGAACACGTACAGCCAGGAGCGCGGGCATCCACGTCTCCGGATGCGCCACCAACCATTCACGGTGAACCCGGATGCTCGTGACCGTTGGTTACATCACATGCGGGTAGCTCTAGATACTCTCGAATTGCCGCCGCTCTACGATGCCGAAATCTGGGCGTACCTCGACCGTGCCGCGCACGCCATGGTCAACACGTTTGAGGAGTAGAGGAACCTCGCGAAAATTGATGGCGAACGAGTCTGGCAGTTACCAGAGGACCGCACTCAGTCCTGAGTGAACGCCGCGTCGAATGATGCTGTGGGTTGCTTCCAGAGCAGCGAGCGCACATATTCGAGCGCCTCTTTCGCACCATGGAGTCGGTCCATTCCGGCATCCTCCCACTCCACCGAGATTGGGCCTTGATAGCCAACCGCGTTGAGCGTGCGGAATGCGTCCTCCCACGGAACATCACCTCGGCCTGTGGAGACAAAATCCCAACCGCGACGAGGGTCGCCCCACGGCAGGTGTGAACCAAGAACACCTGCTCTGCCGGTGCGTGGACGAACCCGGGTGTCCTTGCAATCGACGTGATAGATACGGTCAGCGAAATCCACAATGAAACCGACGGTATCGATTCCTTGCCAGAACATGTGGCTCGGATCCCAGTTCAGACCGAACGCATTACGCCGGTCAATGGCCTCGAGGGTGCGCACTGTCGTCCAGTAGTCGTAGGCAATCTCAGAAGGATGAATCTCCAGCGCGAACCGCACACCTTCCGCATCGAACACATCCATGATGGGGTTCCAGCGGTCAGCAAAATCCTGAAAGCCATCATCGATTACGTCAGATGGCACCGGCGGGAACATCGCCACATAGGGCCAGATTTTTGAGCCCGTGAAACCTGTGACGGTGTCGACACCCAGCTTGCGTGCGACCTGAGCGGTCAGCTTCATTTCTTCAGCGGCTCGAGTGCGCACCCCCTCTGCCTCACCGTCGCCCCAGACCCGCTGCCCGACGATCGCCCGATGGCGAAAATCGATGGGGTCATCGCACACCGCTTGACCCTTGAGGTGGTTCGATATCGCCCACACCTTCAGTCCGTGGCGATCGAGCAAATCAAGTTTCTGCTGCACATAGTCGGGATCTTCGGCCGCCCTCCACACATCGAGATGGTCGCCCGAACAGGCAATCTCTAGACCGTCGTAGCCCCACTCGCTAGCGAGTTTGGCAACCTCTTCGAGTGGTAGGTCAGCCCATTGACCGGTGAAGAGCGTGACCGGCCGGATGCCGATCTTGGCAGCAGCCCCAGCATCCGCGGCGTTCGTCGTCGAGTGTGTCATTGCCCGTCCCTCTCGTTTTGCAGTGTTGTCAGAAAGCGGTGGCTGTCGCGAGCCAGTGTGTCTTGGTCGACTGCTAACGGCCGCCACACCGATGCGGCTGTCGCGATCGTCTCATTGTCGCCGGTGAAGCTCTCCAAGCTGAGGGGGCCCGAATAGCCGATCTCATCGAGGGCATCGAGAAACTCGGTCCAGTCAATGTGATCGCTGCCGACGGCGCCGCGATCGTTTCCGCACACCTGAACGTGAACGACGTGCTCGCCGGCGGTGCGAATTGCTTGGGAGATGCTCTTCTCTTCGATGTTGAGGTGATAGCTGTCAAGCGCAAGCCCGAGACCTACCCCCAATAGCGGCGCGAGTGCCTCGAGCGCCTGGTCAACGGTATTGATGAGGCTGGTCTCGTAACGGTTCAAGGGCTCAATAGCGACCGTTACACCGGCAGCCTCGGCGTACTGAGTGACGGGCGTCAGGGAGTCAACGAGTTGCGCGTACGTGTCGTGACGTTCCACATCCGTCATCCGCCACGTGCGTCCAGTGGCCGCATAGAAAGGTCCGGCAACAACTTTTGCGCCCAACTCAACCGCCACATCGACGCATCCCGTGAGGTATGACTGAGTTGCAGCGATTTGCTCGCCGGAGGCGCACACCAAGTTTCGGTCGGCGGCCATAGCGCCCACCACACAAGGTTCAAGCTCGAGTTCGTCGAGCAGACGGCGAGCGCGGTTAGCACTCCACGCATCGAGGTTCTCAACCGGCAACTCGATGGCCGTAAACCCCAAAGAAGCAGCAGTGCGCACCACCGACTCGAGGCTGTTGTCATCGAGCCCAGCCGCCCACACCCAACTGTTTACACCGAGACGTCGTTTCACATCGCTCCCTACCGCATAAAACTACTGTACGAAAAGGTTGGGCCACCCACGTGGTGAGCGGCCCAACCGTTTAGCCATACTGATCGTGCACGTTGCGTGGTTACGGAATCATCCGGTCTTCCCACACCTGGGGGTAACCCTGCAGGTTTTCTCCGCCGAACTTCGCATAGTGACCATCAGGCATTCCGCTGTTGCGGTCGAGGTACTCATCGAGCTCGTCGACCGTAATCGGGGACTGCGGCAGAACCCACTCTGAGGGAACTTCTTCACCAGCGAAGATCTTCTCAATGGCGAGCAAACCAGTGCGCCACTGGAAGTTCGAGTAAACGGGAGCCAAACCAGTCAGTCCTGTTTCCTGCCACTTGCGCAGGAAGCTCATCTCGTCCTCGCCGGTCATCACCGGGTAGTCCACGCCAGCATCCTCAAATGCTTCGATAGCGGCAACGGCACCGTCACCGGCATCCATCCAGATTCCCTGAACGTCGCCCTTCGACAGCTCGTCAGAGATGATTTTCTTGATCTCTGCCGGGTCAGCGCCGGTGAAGTAGTCAACTGCCTCGATGCCGTTCTCGGAGAACAGCTTGTCGGCAGCTGCCCAGCGCTGTTCAAGCACGTCAACACCGGGCAGGATCCTCAACGCGACAACTTTGTCCCCCTCGTCGAGGTTGTCGATCAAGAATTCAGCGGTGTCGATTCCCCAGGCAAAACCACCGATGGGGTGGATGAACGTAACCGGGCAATCTGTCTGCACACCACGGTCGAACACGACGACCGGCTTATCGGTGGCACAGGCGCGCTCAACCGCCGGAGTCATAGCGGCGGTGCTATTCGGCGAGATCAAGAAGATGTCACAGTTTCCTTCATCAATGAAGTAATCGATGTCGGCGATCTGGGTGTCGTCGCTATCCTGCGCGTCTCGTGTCTCCATCGAGCTAATCACACCGGAATCCTGCAGCTCCTTCAGCTGTTGGTTTATTGTGATCCACCCGGTCTGGCGCCATGGGTTCGAGATCGACGCGTTCGCGAAGCACACCTTCTTCGCGCCCTCAGACTTGTACTCCGACGTGTCGACCATCGTGGCGTTGATGTGCTGAAGGTACGGCTGGTCGGCTGGTCCTTCAGGAGTTACTGCACGCTCATCGAACTGCTTCTGGTAGAGCTCGGCGTCGAACCACTCCGTTGAGGCGCCTGAGTCTGCGTCGGTGCCTCCGGGAGGACCAACATTGGGGTCTGTCGTGCAGCCAGCCAGGGAGACCAACGCAAGTGCGCTGACCATGGCTGTGACAACATACATTCTTCGTTGCATCACTGAACCTCTTTCGGTTTCGGGCGGTTGCCCTCTGCTGCGGTTAACGGTCTATTACGAACCGGAGCCGGGTCGGCGTCGGGTTCCTTCCCCAAAGTGGGGGAAGTTTGTGGGTCGCCGCTGGCGGTGATGCCTGCCAGCTTCACACCGCCAGAGTTACGACGTCGTCGAAAGTTCGTCGCCGAGTAGGCGACTGCGGCGATGATGATGAAGCCTTGGATTCCGTCGCGCCAGGTTGATTGCACTCCGGCGAAGTTGAGCACGGTGAACAGTGCTTCGAGCGCGAAGGCCCCGGCGCAGGCGGCGACTACCCAGCCACGCCCTCCGCCCAGAATGACCCCGCCAAGTACGACGGCGGTGATAGCGATGAACTCGTAGCCTCGCCCCACCGACGGGTGCACTCCCGCATACCCGACGAGCAGGACGCCGGCGATCGTTGCTGACAGCGACGACAGCATGAATGCACTGGTCTTGACCCACCACACACGAATCCCGGCGAAGTGTGCCGTAGTGACGTTGTCACCAACGGCGACGATGGTGCGACCGAACGGGGTTCTCGAGAACCAGATCGCTGCTGCGAGCACTACCGCCAAGACCACGACGGCCCACGGAAGAATGTCGAGTACCGGAATGTTACGGATGCCGCCACGACCGATTTCACGGAACGAGTCTGCGGGGTTTCCTGTGGCTGCCCCTCCCGTCCAATAAAGCACGCCGCCGAGCAGTGCGAGCATCATTCCTAAGGTGACGATAAACGAAGGAACTTTCAGCATTGTGGTGACGAGCCCATTGATCAAGCCGATGAGAGCCCCGAAGATGAGCATCCCAATGAGCACCGGAATCGCCATTGAGTCGTCTTGCCCGATCAGATTTCCGGCGATAACGACCTGCGCGGTGACGAGCGAGCCCATAGAGAGGTCGAACTCACCGCTGACGATTACGAAGTACTGCCCGATCGCAACAATGGCAATCGGTGCCACCCGTTGAATAAATCGGATGAACTGACTCGGTTCGGCAAAGCTTGGGTTGAGAACGGTAATGGCGATGAGCAGGACCGCGAGCAACAAAAACACTGCGCCGCGTGGGCTAATCAGGGTGAGGGCTAGGTTGCCCAAACGTCCTGAACGAGTGGTGGCTGGTTCAGCCGCG
>Ga0307487_1002788_pt1 | contig 10833 bp, 7 predicted proteins | sample CBIW12metaG_FD_203665 | JGI IMG/M metagenome (GOLD analysis project Ga0307487, IMG submission 203665) | Sea-ice brine microbial communities from Beaufort Sea near Barrow, Alaska, United States - CBIW 1.2 | ecosystem: Environmental > Aquatic > Marine > Coastal | place: USA: Alaska | collected... | reverse complement strand
TGAACCGAAATAGCGCAGTCGAAATTAGCGACTCTGACTGCAGGTAAAGAAAGGGGAGATAGAACTCGTTGTAGATCGCGATGCCCTTGATGATGATGACCGTTGCGATAGCGGGCTTGAGCAGAGGCAAAATCACTCGCCAGTAGATGGTCCACCGATTCGCACCATCCAACATCGCGGCCTCATCGAGCGATATCGGGATCGACTGCATGAATTGGATGAAGATATAGATCGCGATAATATCGGTGCCCATAAACAGCAAGATCAGCGCTGCTTTGGTGTTGTAGAGGCCGAGACCGCTGATGATCTGGAAGGTCGCCACCTGGCTGGTCACGCTGGGGATGAGCGTTGCGATGAGAAATAGCACCATCACGAGTCGACGGCCACGGAAAGCGAACCGATCAACCGCATATGCCGCCATGGTCCCGATAAAGATTGTGCCAGCGAGTGAAATGACCAACACGATCGATGTATTGATAAGGCCAGTCAGCATGTCGCCCTGCACAGCGGCCGTCACAAAGTTGTCGAAGTTGAACCAGTTCTGAGGAAGGTCTAGCGGGCCCGTCGTTGAATACTCTTCTCGCGTCTTGACGCTCGCAAAGAGCACAACCGACAATGGGAGCAACACCACAATGACAGCGCCGATCAGCGACGCATATTTTAGAAAACTCGAAACGCCGCGACTCATGACAGGTCAACTTTCTCATCGGGGAATACCTTGCGTTGCATCCACGTCACCACCAGAACAATCACTAGCAAGACAATTGCCATCGCCGACGCAAGTCCCACTTGCCGGAAACTGAAGGCCGTCTGGAGTGTTTGAATCACGAAGGTGGCGGTGCCGTTGGCCCCGCTGGTCATAATGAAGGGAATCTCGAACACCGACAGGCTTCCTGCGACAGCGAGAATGAAGGACAACCCGACGATTCGCCGAATACCCGGAAGAATGATGAAGCGGAATTGTTGCCACCGACTCGCACCATCGATCTCAGCTGCTTCGTAGAGTTCGCTAGGTATCGACTGAATGGCGCCAAGGAACAGAATGAAGTTCAGGCCCGCAAAGCGCCAGACGGAGGTCGCGGCCAGTGAGTAGTTAGCCACTGATGCATCCCCCAACCACTGCGGGGGGTCAGCCAGCCCAAACCAGCCCAGTACGGTATCGAGGGTGCCATCCGGCTGAAACAGGTACAGGAAGACAAAACCAACGGCGACCCCATTGAGCAAGTAGGGGAAAAAAAGTACACCGCGGAAGAAGTTCGAGAATCGTGTCTTGAAGCTCAAAATCGTGGCGAAGTAAAGCGCCACCCCCATCTGCACGAACGCTCCAACGAAGTAGTAGAGGCTGACAACGAAGACCGAGAATATTTCCGGATTAGTGAACACTTCGACGTAGTTGTCGAGCCCAACAAAATCATCAACAGGGCCAAAGCCGTTCCAGTCGTTGAGGCTGTACCAGAGCATGTTGGCCGCGGGGAGGTAGGTGAGTAAGACCAACAGACCTACTGCTGCTGCGACAAAAGCGTAAGGGGTGAGCGTGGATGCCCGTTTGCTTCCGCGGCGACCGCGGCGACCGTTGCGTGAGTTTCGTGAACCCTTACCTAAACGGGTCGGGTTGGGGGAATTTACCCCATGCATGGGGCCGGAGATTCCTATCGGATCAGGTCCTGTTGTAGATACAGACACGGTATTCCTTCGGTGTGATTCTCTCCGGCCCCGAGCGGGGTCGTGCGGTTGAATGCGGGAAGCGAAGTTAGCCGGCGAGCTCGTCGACTGCTGCGCCCCATCGTTCGTTAAGAGTCGTGAAATACGACTTCTTATCTCCATCAGCTTGACCGCGGGCGATGTCAATCAACTTCTGGCGATAAATGTTGCCCGAGAGGTCAATCTTCGACTCGTCAGCGACTTCGTTGAGTTGCGGTGCGGGGGTAACTTCGAGCAATTCGACGTTCTCGTCGGTGAGGGAGCTGAGGTTGTCGGGAAGCGGCTCAGCCTCGACTGCCGAGATCATGCCCTGCGTCTGAGTGAATCCCGACTCCTGAACCAACCAGTCGATCCATGCTCGTGCAGCAGCTTTGTTAGATGAGTTTGCGTTGATCGCGAGATTATAGTCTGCACCGGTCGACGCGTATTGCTGTCCGTCAACGTTCGTCGGGAATGCCATGAACCCGACAACATCTTCGGAGGCCCCGGAGTCAGCGGCGGCGGCTCGGAACTGCGAGATCGCCCACGAGCCGAGCACCATAGAACCAATTTTTCCGGTAGCGAAGTCATTCTTCGACTGCTCCCAGTTGGTCGTCAATGGGTCGGGTTCGCTTAAACCTTCCTCGACAACGTCGTAGATGAGGGAGTCGATAGCGTAGACGTCGTTTCCCTGTGTCCACGGCTCGCTTTCACCAGCCATCTCAACACGGGCATCCGCGTCGCCACTGACTGCACCAATGTTCTCGGTCCACTGACCACCTAGGGGCCAGCCGTCCTTGTAGTTGGTGTAGTACGGAATCGCATCGGTGTTCTTGTCGATCGCACTCAATGCCGCAAGAAATTCGTCTGGCGACTTGGGCAGTTCGGTGACACCTGCCTCCGCGAAAACCTCAGTGTTGTACAGAACTCCGTTGGCGTTTCCACCGAGGGCGATGCCATACGAAGTGCCGTCAAAGCTGGTGGAACCTTGGAATCGGTAGGTTCCTGACAGTTCGTCCGTCGAACCCAGTGGTTCAAAGAAATCTGAGTACTGGTTGGCTGGCACGCTTGCTGGGATCAGCAAAACATCCCCGTAGCCGTTGGGCGTACTCAGTCGCGTCACAACATCATCTGCGTAACTGGTGAGTGCCTCAACCGTGACATCGACGTCGGGGTAGGTTTTCTGGAACTCAGTGATGTACGCGTCCCAGGTGCCGTCAGTTTCTAGGTCGGTGCGGTTGGTAAGAAAAGTGATGCTTCCTTCAATCGCCCCCGGGTCAGACGGTGTCTCTGATCCGGCAGCGCAGGACGTCAGCAACATCGTCGTCGCAGCAACGGCGGCAAGGCTGACTAGTGCCTTGTGTGTAGCCATGTGATCTCTCCTCGTTGGTGTGAACCCGCCAAGAACGGTGGAGAGATTTCCCTCACCGTCGGGGGCTTTGCGTTGTCAGCGTAAGACAGCCTTGACGAAAAGTAAAGCGCTTTAGTAGAGTCGGTTTATGATCAGTTGACGCACACTTCGTCGTGCCACAAAAGTGACATTTGCGGCGTCAGCCAGTGCCGCCCACCAGCCCCACTCGGGCGCCCACAGGGCCGCGCATCGACCACACCACAAGGAGAACCATCGATGAACTCAACAGTCAGCGACGTCCTCATTGTCTACGTCGACCAGTGGCGTTGGGATGCCCTCGGATGCCTCGGATCGGCGGCTCAGACACCGGAGCTCGACAAACTGGTCGCCAACGGTGTTCTCTTCGATCACGCCTTCGTGCAGTCACCAGTGTGCATGCCCAGCCGGGTCTCGATGCTCACCGGTCGATATCCCTCGAGTCTCGGGATCACACAGATGGGTGTCCCTGTCCCTGAATCCACCGAGACTCTAGCGACAATACTTTCTCGTCGTGGATGGCGCACCGCCAACCTAGGAAAGCTACACTTTCTGCCACACGCCAACCGTGACCACACGCGGCCACACCCTCACTACGGATTCGACGTGCTGGCACTCTCAGATGAGCCAGGCGTGTACGAAGACGACTACCGCGCATGGGTGCGGAGCGTCTGCCCTGACGCTCTTTCAGAACTGAGTTCAGGACTGCCGCCCGCAGCCGCAGTCTGGCAAGACACAATGTCAATCACCAACGACATCCGCCACATGACGGCTGGTGCCCGTGCAGACTACGACCGAACCCGTGAGTTTGATCAGTCACCTGATCTGACACACTCTGCGTGGGTCGGAACGCGCACGATCGAGCATCTCCGTTCCCTTTCGGATCACGAGCGCTCGTTCACTATCGCGAGCTTTTTCTCACCACACGCTCCGTACCACGTGCCTCGAAAATTTCTTGATCTCTATGAACGCGACGAGCTCCCCCTGCCGAAACTGACTCACGCTGAGCGAGCAAGACAAGACGCGAGCGGCCTAGGCGACGATCAGCTCCGCGAGATCAGGCACGGCTACTATGCCGCGATCAGCGAAGTCGACTTCCATGTTGGCCGCATCCTGTCCACGCTCGAAGAACTGGGGCGAACAGATCGCACCCTCGTTCTGTTCGTTTCGGACCACGGAGAATGGCTTGGCGACCATCTTCGACTTTCCAAGGGCTACCCCGCCGATGACGCGGTATCGCGAGTGCCGCTTATCGCAGCATTCCCCGGTGGGGCGCACGGCCAGCGCGAATCCCGAATCGTCGAAGCATTGGATGTCGCACCGACGGTACTCGACGCACTCGGCGTTCCCGTCCCAACCGACATGCAAGGAACATCGCTGCTCCCTGCGTTAAGGGGCAACACTATTCAGGGCCCAGAGATCGCGGTGACCGAGCATCATGGCTGGAGATCAGTAAGAACACCGCACCACAGGTACGTTATTTCTTCAGATGGAACCGAACAGCTATGGGATGTCTCTCAGGACCCGAGCAATGAGGCAGAGGTAGCCGTCGACCGCGATGCTCTACTGGCCGCGCGTCGCAAAGATCTCATCACACGGATGCTCAACGCCGAACGCACTCTTCCGCGGGAATGGCCCTACTAGGCGAGAATCACTGCGACTCCTGCGGCGCGGGCCCAGTGGACTCCCTGACAATTAGCTCCGGTGTTGAGTCTTTGAAAGCTCCGGGCTCGGCTCCTTCGATCACGTCGAACAGTCGACGCCCGACGTGCGCTCCGAAAGCGACGATGTCATGGCTGAGGGCGGTCAATGATGGAGCGGTGTAGTCGCACAGCACCGAATCGTCCCACCCAATAATTGACACATCGGCGGGAACCGAGAATCCTTCCCTGCCGACTTCTCGCAGTCCGGCTACCGCCATGATGTCGTTGTCGTAGATGAATGCGGTGGGCGGCGCAGCGCTCCGCAACACAATTCTCGTGGCGGCGGCACTCTGCTCCGCCGTGTAGTCCGTCTTGAGAATTGTGGGCTCAAGACCACGCTTATTCGTTTCGTCACGAAACGCCGCGTCACGAATCGTGGTGTGCGCAAGATCCTGCAACCCGGCCACGCGAGCAATCCTTCGGTGCCCGAGCGACGAAAGGTACTGCACGGCCGACCGCATCGAGGCGTCATCGTCAGTCCAAACGGAGGAGAGTCCTCGTGCAACGGAGGGGTCACCCACCGCAATCGCAGGAAGCGCGCCCGGCTTCGAAAGCAGTGCAACGCGACGGTCATCAACGGCGAGGTCGACCACAATCACACCATCTACTTGACGTGAGTTTCGCCACCGTTTCAGCGTAAGAAGTTCTTCATCTCGGTTCGGCGCCATCTGGAGCAGCAGTGCGTAACCTCGCTCAGCGAACTCAGACTCGAGCCCCGCAATGAACCGCATATAGAAGGTCTCGACACCCAACATGTAGGGGTCACGGGCGAGTACGAATCCGATGGTGTCGGTTTTGGCTTCCGCAAGAGACCGTGCCGCGCGTGCAGGTGCCCAGCCAAGTTCGTCGGCGATCCCCAACACACGTTCTCGGGTGGCATCCGAAACACCTTTGCGCCCGTTGAGGGCGAACGAAACCGCTCCAATCGAGACCCCGGAAGCACTCGCGATATCGGCAATGGTGACCCTGCGTGTCGAAGCGCGTGGTGATGAATCCATAGTTAGACGATAGTGCGCGTCGCGATTAATCACTCCATGACTATCTAACGCACCCGCTCCGATATCCTTAGGGAATGAAATCGATCTCTGTAATCACTGTGCTCGGCAAGGCTGTGCTCATTGTGATGGGTGCGGTTGTTGCGCTCACCGGCATCGCCCTACTCATCAACCTTGCTGTGCCGAGTCTGCTCGCCGGCTTCAGCAGCTAAGCACCTCACCCTGACCAGCTCGCTGTCAGCAGTCGCGAGTCTCACGCCAACACGCCCAATTCAGCGTTTTTTCGGTTGACGCCTGCTCAGGAGTTCTTGGCTAAGATCCAACCGAAGGAGAACGTGATGCGTGAATCCACCGATGTTGTCAGGCAGATAACCGTTGCCGCGAGCGCGACATTCGCTCTCATTGGAGCATTTGTTGGCTCCGGTGCTGCAGGGGGAACTCCGATACAGGGTGCTGCGGGTGGCGCGCTCAGTGCCGATGCCACTGTCATCGCCCCCGCCGGTTCAGCATTCGGCATCTGGAGCGTCATCTACTTGGGTCTCGTTGCCTACGCCATTTGGCAAATGCTGCCCAAACAGACCAGCACCGAACTGCACCGCCGCGTCGGATACTGGGTCGCAGCATCACTAGCTCTCAATGCCGCCTGGATTCTCTCCATCCAGTACAACCAGCTTGCGCTCAGCGTTCCCGTCATCATCATCCTGCTCGTCGTACTCATCCGGACCTACCTCATCACCGTCGAACTGCCCGCCGCTGGCGCTATCGATGCGATCGTCACCGACGGCACCATTGGCCTCTATCTCGGATGGGTGTGCGTTGCGACGGCAGCCAACATCACGGCCTGGCTGGTCGCCATCGGATTCACTGGCTTCGGCATCCCCGAAGATGTGTGGGGTGTCGCCATCGTCTTCGTTGCCGGAGCAATAGGCATCGCACTTGCCGCTCGCGGTCGTGCACACTTCTCCCCAGCACTGTCCCTCAGCTGGGGGCTCGCCTGGGTAGCCGTCGGCCGGCTCAGCGGAGACCTCATCTCCCAGCCCACCGCCATTGCCGCAATCATCGCAGCAGCAGCAGTCCTCGTCAGTGCAGCCGCATTTACGACCGCGCAAATCCGCACCGAAAGCGCACCTCAGTGACCACTACCCCAGTAACGTCATCGCGTCGACGTTGGATCGGCCTCGTCTTCATCAGCATCGCCGTGGCGCTCATCATCGTCGACTCCACCATCGTCAACGTTGCCATTCCCTCCGTCGTCGAAGACCTCGGCCTCAACTCAACTCAAGTTCAGTGGGTGCAAGAAAGCTACACCCTCGTCTTTGCCGCACTACTGCTCGTCTTCGGCACCCTCGCCGACCGCTACGGGCGCCGACGCGTCCTGCTCATCGGTGTCGTCATCTTTGCGCTCTCCTCCATCCTCGCCGCCACCGCCGCGACCGGAGAACTCCTGATCGCTTCGCGGCTCGTGCAGGGCATCGGCGGGGCGATGATTCTCCCCGCCTCTCTCTCCACCATCAATGCCACCTTCCGTGGCCGGGAACGCGCCATCGCTTTCGCCGTCTGGGGTTCCACCATTGGCGGAATGGCTGCCGTCGGCCCCCTCCTTGGGGGCTGGCTCACCACCTACTTCTCGTGGCGGTGGGCGTTCGGCATCAACGTGCCCCTCGGTGTCATCATCGTCATCGGGATCCTCGTCTTCACTATGGAGTCCAAAGAACCTTCAGCCCAGCGACGGGTGGATGTTGTTGGTGCCGCCCTCTCTGTAGTCCTGTTCGCGTCGCTCGTCTTCGCCCTCATTGAGGGCCGCAGCTATGGCTGGTTCTACAGCGAGACTCCGCCAGATTTCTGGACCTGGAACATCTCCCCCATCCCCTTCGCCTTCGCACTCGCCGTCATTTCTGGCATCGTGTTCGTGCGCTGGGGCTTCGCCCGCGAACGCGCCGGAAAATCAACCATGCTCGCGTTCGGGCTGCTGCGCATCCCCTCATTCCGCAACGGAAACATTGCCGCGATGATCGTCTCCCTCGGCGAATTCGGCATCATCCTGTCGCTGCCGCTGTGGCTACAAAACGTGCTCGGCTATGACGCCCTGCAAACTGGTTTCGTCATCCTCGCCCTCGCCATCGGCTCGTTCGTCGCTAGCGGATTCGCGGGTGCCTTTGGCAACAAAATCACTCCCGTCACTATCGTGCGCGTCGGCATTGCCGCAGAAATTATCGGCGTGCTCATCGTCGCCTTCGGTCTCAACCCCGACGCGGCCTGGTGGCAGATCGCCCCGGGACTCTTCGTCTACGGTTTCGGAGTCGGACTCGCGACCGCCCAGCTCACGAGCGTGGTGCTCAAAGATGTGCCGCTCAGCCAATCTGGCCAAGGTTCCGGAACCCAGAGCACGGCCCGCCAAATCGGCTCAGCACTTGGCATCGCCATCCTCGGTACAGTGCTGTTCGCGAGCCTCGGCGCCGGCCTCAACTCAAAGCTCGAAAATCGGCCAGAGCTTCCCGCTGAAGCGCGCACTCAAATTGTGAACCTCGTCGTTGACTCCGCCGGCACCGGCATCAGTTCCCTCGACAAACAGTCACCGGATGTTGCAGCGGACGCCCGCCAAGCCTTCACCGATTCCACCCGGTATTCCGCCTTCGCGGCCGCCGGGTTCCTGGCAATCGGGTTCCTCGCCAGCCTCCGCCTTGACAGCGGGCGACGAAGTGACGATGACGCTGAGGGCGAAGTCAAAACCTCAGTCGACGAGCCCACAACGACCTAAAGCTAGCGGCGCTTCTTCTTCAGATCCTTTTCGTGCGCTGGCTCTTCGCCTGATGCACGACGGTCGGCGTAGTAGTCGCGAGCCTCGTTCTGGCGAACAGCCTCGGCACCACTGGCAATCGGTGCACGCACTAACTCATCAGTAAGGCCAAACGCGGCCACAAGATCCAGAGCCTGCGGGCGCAAACGTGGGAGCAGGCGGTCGTCGATGTAGTCGGTGATTGCCTGAGCACGGTTCGTCGAAATGCGACCGTGCATCAGGTACCAGGCGAGGTTCTTCTCGATCAACGAGAAACCGAAGAGGTCGCGCAACCAGGTCATGACCTTGGCGGTGCCCTCGTCTTCGATCTTCTCGAGGGCGCGAGTGAACGCTTCCCACTGCAGCAACTCCGCATGGGCGTACGCGGTCATGATGAGTTGATTCTGGTGGCTGTTGAAGAGAGCGGCAGCCTCATCTTGCGGAAGCTTCGTTGCTGCACGCAACTTGCCTGCGACATCCGCGACCATCGTTTCGACGCGGTCGGTAAGCAGCTGGCGCTGAGAATCGGTGTCTCGCACATAGCCGATCGAGCGGGCCGTCGAACCAAAGTCGACGACGTTCTGGGCGAAGCGTCGAAGACCTGAACGGTTCACCGCTGCTTCGTTGACCTGTTCAGCAACATAGTGGGCGAGAGTGCCAGGGTCGGCGCCCGCGAACTTGCGCGAGTAGTCGGTGAGTAGTCGCTTAGCAACAAGCTGAAGCAGCACGTTGTTGTCACCCTCGAAGGTCGCATAGATGTCGAGGTCGGCCCGCATCTGCGTGAGACGATTCTCGGCCATAAAGCCGGCACCGCCACACGCCTCGCGCGCTTCCTGCAGGGTGTCGAGGGCAGCCCACGTGCTCAGCGGCTTGAGGGCGGCCGCGATTGTTTCGAGGTCCTGGCGGTCGGCTTCGGTGTCGGTGCGACCCGAGAACACGCCATCGAACTTGTCGAGGAACTCCTCGTGCGCAAACGACATCGCGTAGGTCTGTGCCAGGCGAGGCAAGAGGCGACGCTGATGGCGCTGGTAGTCCAGAATCACTTCTTCATGAGTGCTGCTGGATGCCGTGAACTGTCGGCGCTCCGTGCCGTACTTGATCGCAATCGTGAGGGCCAGTTTGCTCGCGAGCACTGCGGCTCCATCGAGCGAAACCCGGCCCTGAACGAGCGTGCCGAGCATCGTGAAGAAGCGACGACCGGGGCTGTCAATATCAGAGGTGTATTCACCGTTTTCGTCGACATTACCGTAGCGGTTGAGAAGGTTGGTGCGGGGAATACGCACGTGGTCGAAGTGGAGTCGACCGTTGTCGATACCGTTCAGGCCGCCCTTGAGTCCGTCATCCTCGCCGGAAATTCCGGGAAGGAACCCGTTGTCGTCGCGCAGCGGTACGTAGAACGCGTGCACGCCATGGTTGATGTCTTTCGTGACGAGCTGAGCAAAGACCGTCGCAGCTTTGCCGTGCAGGGCAGCATTGCCGAGGTAGTCCTTCCACGCCGCCCGGAACGGTGTGTTGATGACGAACTCGTCAGTCTTGGGGTCGTAGGTCGCCGTCGTGGCGATGCTCGCGACATCCGATCCGTGACCGATTTCAGTCATCGCGAAGGCGCCGGGAATCTTCAAGCTCATGATGTCGGGCAGCCACTTGTCGTGGTGCTCCTTCGTGCCTAGGTGAACTACCGCGGAACCGAAGAGGCCCCACTGCACGCCAGCCTTGATTTGCAGTGATGGGTCGGCAAGCACGGTCTCTTCGAAAGCAGCAATGTTTCCGCCGTGGTCGTCGTCGCCACCAAGATCCTTGGGGAACGCACGGTGAACCGCTTTGTTGTCGACAAGTAGCGACAGCTGGTGGAACACACGTTCGCGGTGGTCAGCCATCGAGAGTCCATCAACGCGGTGGAACTCGGGGTTAGACATGAGCGCGCGTGACTCTTTGCGAGCCGCCGCCCATTTGCCGAGAAGGTATTCGCCCAGCCATTCAACGTTGATGGCGGGAGCCTCGGGGGTGGTTTCAGCGAAAGTCGTGGCTGCGTCGCCGTTGGCGGAGGTGGGTGCTTCGGGCGCCGTCTCGGTCGCCGTGTCGTGAACCTGTGTCATGGCTATCTCGATTCGTGAAAGTTTAGTAATCACACGCTACGAGCGTTGCGTGCGGGTGCAAAGTGAGTCGTTTAGGGTCAACCAAGTGGATGCCGCACCCGCCGCATCCCTTTGTGTGAAACCGCAAAACAGCCGCCGTAGCGTTGTGGGAAGTATTGCGCTTCAGGCGAATTGTGCTGCGGGAATCTTTTTTCAG
>Ga0307487_1002787_pt1 | contig 10843 bp, 12 predicted proteins | sample CBIW12metaG_FD_203665 | JGI IMG/M metagenome (GOLD analysis project Ga0307487, IMG submission 203665) | Sea-ice brine microbial communities from Beaufort Sea near Barrow, Alaska, United States - CBIW 1.2 | ecosystem: Environmental > Aquatic > Marine > Coastal | place: USA: Alaska | collected... | reverse complement strand
GCCTACGAATTGGCGAGGCACTGGCGCTGAGGCGTGATGATGTCGACATTGAAGAGGGTATCCTCACGATTCGGGGGGCCAAATTCGGCAAGTCACGCTTGGTGACAATACATCCGAGTACCCGACTGAGTTAAGCGATTTTTCTGAGCGACTACGAGTTAGATAGGTGCGAAAAAATTCAGATGGCAGATCTATACATTCTGGTTGTTTTTTTAGCATTTCGAGAATGGGGGTATGATGGTGGGTAGCGTTTAATTATTTCCGCAACTATTTGATTCATATACTAGAATGGTGCCCTCGGCAGGTATAGATTTGAGCGCCTAGTCAATTGTTTTTAAATAAGTATTTCTATGGTGTTAGGCATGAATACCCACAGAAATACCCACAAAATTAAATGCTGTTAAGGTTTGTTTTTTACGCCCTATAATGTCCAGCGACGACAGGGGTGTAAGTTTTGCTGCCCGCTGGTTTGCGCATTAGTACTACAACCTCCCCTCAGAAATTTTCATAAGTAGCGAGAAACCGCGCCTCCACGCACCCACCAGGGGCTACCCCCCAGGGAGTACCTTTTTAATGCGCTGTCTCTTGCGTGCCTAGCTTCCCATCAGTGATTCTATGCAGCATTTCAATCAGTGAATCTTCCTCAGCCTGAGTCAGCTCACCCTGGTATTTCAGAAGGTGAACGGTCGTCTTTGCCGTGATGTAGTAGATATGCAGCTCTCGAAAGTCGGTGGCAATTTCGCAGGCTTTGAAAGCATGGCCCATCGGGTGGTTGCTGTATCTCTTTTGGAACTCTTCGCGTGTCATGTGGCGGCCCTCCATAGGGGGGGGTAGGTTTGAATAAGTGGCAGTTTTTTAAGGTGGCCTGCCAACACCTACCCAAGCCGTCAGCAGGGGGAGAGGAATCCCACCTACTTACGGGCGCGTTGTTGGGGCCACGCGCCACAGCCCATACCTCTGCCCTTATTAGGAGGGATTAGGGCAGAGAGTATTCTCACGTTCTAGCCTAATTGAGCCCCAGTAGCATTTCCTCGCCGTCCGCATTTACTCGAACCTGAATCTCTCGCAATATCTCAAACATAAACGCCTCCAGGTGTGGCTGCAGGCCGGCGCCATCCACTTTGATGAGCGCGTCGCCTTTTTTCAAATTTTGAGTTTTCTGCTTGATGTAAGCTACCTCCGCTTCAGTAAGCTTCTTCTGCAAACCCAGCTGCTCTTCTCGGTTCTTATTTTCTATCTTTATCTGGTCGGCCAGCTTCCACTTCGTTTTTGTGCTTGAGTCATCATATATTGAAAAAATGCCGCCGAGCAGCTCGGAGGAATCACCAAAGGTTGATGCCAAGCTGTTGGCCAGGGCCTCCACCTTTTTTGCGTTAGCCTCCACTTCTGCAATATCAAGAGAAACAACTGCATCTATTCTCTTGATTCGCTCGTTGCTGGCCAACTTCTCCATTTCGATGCGGTATGTTTCAGTTTTTGCAATCACGTTCTCCGTCTTCGTGGCGGTGCTATCCAAGCTCGTGTTGGATTTAATAATTCCGCCAGTCCAGCTGTTAACCTTTCCTGTTGCCTTGTCGTATCCGAGTGTTAGCGTTTTGTTGTTGTCGGCCAGTTCTTTTGTAGCCCTTCCAACGTCGCCAAGCGCGTCACCATTTTTGGTGGCTTTGTTGGTGAGTCCTTCAATCGCGTTCGCCGAGCGATTCAGTTCACCGCCTGTCCCGCTTATGGCGTTATCAAGGTCTTCATGTTTGCCTGCAGCATTCACCAGCTCGCTGGCGTAATCTTGCCATGCCCGCTGTGTGTCTTCAGTGGCTGTGGTCGTTTCCTGCAGCGCTTCGCCAAGCCGGTCATTGAGGGCCTTTAGATCTCTGGTTTCCGTGGCCAGCTTTTTCTCGGCTTCGGTCAGTGGCGCGAGCTGTTTTGTTATTTTTTCAATTTCATCAGCGTTGAATTGCTCATATAGCCAGGTGCCAATCGAGCCGCCGAACGCTTTTTCCATGGGTTCGATAACGTAGGCATTAATCAATTTACCGAGCGCGTAACCGCCAGTCAGGGCTAGACCAACTAAGCCGCCTTTTCCTGCGGTGGTATTGGCGATTGCCCGAATTGATTCTAAGTTTGTGATGAGCGTTCTAAAGCCTTGAGCGCCCGCCAGCGCGGCTATACCTCCGCCAAGGGACCCGAGGCCAGCGCCTAGTGCGCTGATGGCGGGCAGCACCTTGTCGATGGCTGTTGCCAGGCCCAGCATTTCGCCAACGCTTCGCTTAGTAGATTCGTCCAGGTCTTCAAACTCGGTGATGCCTTTGCCTATGGCATCAAATAGGGGCTCTAGCCCATCAATAATTCCAGCTGAAACTTTGACCAAGGCAGTAAACGCATCCACGACTCTCTGCAGCGCAGATTCCAGGCCTTCAACTGTACTCAGGTCAATGTTGCCAAATACGGCCGTGAATGCCCCGTCCAGCTCGCTGCCAAGGTCGCCAAAGGCGTCGAGCAAGCCAGACAAGTCTAAGTTTGAAAGCGCTTCTGGGAAGTTCTGAGCAATTATCTGCAGCTTGGCGTCTATGTCCTGTACCAGCCCTTCCATGGCATTCAGGATCGGGGCGAATGCGCCATCGTCCAGCCGGATCTCGCTGCCCAGGGAATTGAAAACACTGGTCAGGGATTTGACGATATTGCGGGTTTCGTCGGTCAGCTTGCCGCCCACGCCAATCAGCGCAGCGTTGACATTGTTTTGCAGTGTCTGGCCAAGGTTACCCAGGGTATCCGTGAGTTCGCGTGACGCGATTTCGGCAGCGCCGGCGTTTACCTTAAAAGCGCCAAGGTTCTCGGCGAACTTTTCCGAGGCGTTGCCGGTCAGCGCAAGCACTGGGGCTAATGCCTCAACACTGCCGAACAGCTTGGCGATGGTTTCCGTGTTGCCGCCAGTGGCTTCGGCCACGTCTTTCAGCACGCCGGCAAAGCCTTTGCTCTCAAGTGCCGCGGCGTTGAACTCAATGCCCAGGCCATAGGCAACTTCGGATGCATCCTTGGTCGGCTTGAGCATCGCGGTAATTGCCGCACGAATTCCGGTGATCGCCTCTGCCGTACTTGTGCCAGTTTCGGCGGTGATGGTTGCGATTGCAGCGGCCATCTCATCGAAGCCAAGGCCTGCAGCTGACGCGATAGGCGCAAGCCTGCCCATGGCAGCGGAAAGCTCTGGGATTGTTGTCTGGCCCAGCTTAACGGCCGTGAAGAACGTATCGGCGTAGGCGCCGGCCTCGTCTGTACTGGCGCCAAAGGCATTCATTGTGCTGACCAGTGCCGCCGTGGTACCGCCAAGCTCGGCCTTACCCGCTATGGCTAGCTGCTCAGCTGCAGCAATCAGTGTCAACGAGTCGCTATAATCAACGCCCGCTGAAATGGCGCCATAGGTCGCGCTAGTAATTGACTCAAGCGAGGCCGTCGATTTGTTCGAGTAATCAAGAATCTGAGCCTGAAAATCCCGCAAATTGTCAGCGGGTTGGCCGATGAGTGTGGCAATTTCGCCGAATGCGGTGTCGAAGTCGTCTGATATTTTGATGGCGTAGGCGGTGACGCCCACAGCGGCAGCCGCCAGGGCAGCATCCAGCTTTAGAATGCTATCAGTCACATTTGCCAGTGGGCCGGTTACGCTGCCAACGCTGTCGGAAAGCGAATCCAGATTACGGCCAACCGAGCTGATGGCGCCGCCCGTTCTATCCACGCCGCCAAAAATTATTTCAACGGTTCTGCTCAAATCAGCCATAACCTTTACCCCTTACGCGAATTGAAGTTTAACGAGCCCGCGGTGATCTACCGGTACCGCAGCAAACTCCATTCGGCACTTGATGGACATTCCGTCAACTTCCCAGCCTTCGCGCGTTTCGTAGTAAGGGCGGGGAGTGCCTGCCAGGTAGGCCCGGGTGATGGTGTCCACCTGAGCGGGGTTGGCTGCCAGGTAGCAATCCTCCTCACTCACTTCGTCCAGGCGGCTATCGACCACCAGAGTCAGGCCACGGATGAATTCCGGATTCACGGTGTCGTTGTTCTTGGACGGGTCCACTATTGAGGCCAGGAGCTGTTCAGCGATGGTTTCCATTGCAGCTGGCACAATCAGGAAGCGGGGCACAATGTTGATGGGTGCGGCGCTGTTTAGGCCTTTCTGCTTACGCATCAGTGAACGCGGCTCAGCCAGTGTGGTAACCGTAAGCCCGGTGACGCCGGTAATCAGGTTGCCGTGGTCTACGTGGAACAGGGCTTTGCCATCACTCAGGGTCGGATTACCGGTCAGTACCTGGTACACCAAATCCGCTTCTTTGCGCTTGGCGCTTTTGCCAAACGCCATTGGCAGGCGGGTGAAGGCGTTCAGGTCGTCGTTAATCATGGCCTCGTAGGTCATGCTGAACATTTTGCCGAACTTCTCAATGGCGAACTTCATACCGCCTTCAGAGAAAGATCCGTATTTGTATTCGGCACCTTCGGCGATTTTGTCCAGGTCTGGGGCTTCGCTCAGCTGCACCAGGCTTTGGTCTTTAAAGTCGGGCACTTCAACTTCGCCGGTCCAGATTTGATGGCTTGAGTATTCTTCCTCGTAGGCCTGGCGCAGTGACTTGCCTGCAGTGTTGCCCAGCAGCTCCCTGAAATCGCCAGTACCGTGCGAAAAGGCTTCATTCAGAATGGCCTGTTTGTTCATCAACATGGTTGATTTGCCGCGCAGGTTAAGGTTCTTCTCTGCCATTGCCACCAGGCTCAGGCCCGCCAGCTGGCGGGCGCCGTCTGATATTTTTTTAACCGGTACGTTGTGGCGCATCAGAATGGCGTCTGAAGCGTCGGTCATGAAGTTTTTAAGATGCTCGTTCTGATCCATGTGGATAGCTCCGGAAGATGGTTTGTGGTGCTTGCCCAGTTCGTTCATTAGGTGGGCGCGCACAGCTTCGGGTGTGGTTTTACCGTTCGCCATCAGGCTTTGGACGGTGACGTTTTCGATGACGCGTTCACCTTTGAACAGGTCGACGATGTCCTGAATTTGCTGGAAGTTGGCGCGGGCTTGGTTGTGAATCTGGGCTATGCGCTCCGGTACCTGCTTAAACGCTGAGATGTCGGCAGATGCGGCAACGGCCATCGCTTTAACAACCTCATCCACAAAACCCATTTCCAAAGCCTCGGCTGCAGTAAACCAGGTTTCCGCCGCCAGCATTTGATCCAGCTTTTCGTTACTGATGCCGGTTTTTTTGGCGTAGGCGCTCACGAGTGTTGGCTGGAACTTATCCAGGATCTCGCCGGCCTTGCGCATGGCGTCAGAGTCACCCACGGCGCCGGACCATGGGCGATGAATCATCATGATGGCGTTCTCGGCCATCAGGGTCTTACCGGCCATTGCGATGACTGAGGCGGCGCTGGCGGCCAGTCCGTCAATGTGAATAACCACATCGGACAGCTCATTGAGAGCGTTGTAGATTGCGAGGGCGTGAGTAACGTCCCCGCCTTCAGAGTTAACTCGCACGTTCACGGTTTTGGATGTGTTCAGAGTCTTGAGGGAATCAATAAAAGCTATGGCAGTGATGCCGCCTTCACCAATCGGGCCATAGAGATAAATCTCGTTATCGGCCAATAGGGCTTTGATTTTTTGGGTCATGGATCTGGCTCCTGTGATGACTGGAACCAGATTAAAACATTGGGTAGGTGTCTGAAATACTGCGGGCTTTGTCGGAATAGTAAACTAGGAACAACCGTCGCCGTTAATTATTTCTAGCGTGCGTTTCCAGCCTAAGGCCAGGTTAGAATCACCCACCTGGTTCATACAGATTTTCCGGAGCTTTGACAGAACAACAACCGTCTCCCATCTGTTGGGCGTGTGCAGGTTTGGTATGGCCGTGTTCATGGCGAAAGCAATCAGCTTAGCCGTGAGTACCTTGCCGTGGTCGGCGGTCAGGTTGCCGGCCGCTTGCCTTATCAGCCGGTTGCGTTCCCGCTTACGCCAAACGGCAGGTAGCCTGTCGTGTGCCTGGCCGGGGCCAACGGATAAGCCAAGGGCATCATCCAATGTTTTCTCATGTCCGCCGCGGTAACGTGTAAACGCAGACTTCAGCCAGACTTCTAAATGCTCCGGAATATGCGGATCTTTTTCCAGCCAATCAATAAAAGCCATTGCTTTATCTACCGGTTTTATGGTGTCCATCAACACTCTCCGATTATGTGCTGTTAGAACGCCAGCATCGTCAGTTTTATTGGTGAACCTGCCGTAGAGCTTCGGTAGGTCTACGGCAGGTTCACCGTGACGCGGCGGTACGTTCAGGCGGTGCCCTGATTTGCGTGCAACAGATCCGCCAGCAGGTCGCGGGCCATATAGTGGCAGTCGTCATCACTTTCAAACAGCAGCGCAAACAGGGCGTGCTCGATGTCGGTGGCTACAACCTCATGGCGCACGCCTTCTGCCAATGCGCGGCAAATGTCGCCGTCCTTGTACTTAAAATAGAAATCGGGCCTCGCTGGAAATCTGAAAACGTTGCTCATTGGCTCTGATCCTGTTCAGATTTGTTTAACCAGGCCATGCCCGGCGGTAGGCTTCTATTGCCCTTCTCGCGCTCAAGTATTTCAAAGAGCGCGTCAGCAAGGTGTGTCAAGCCCAGCCATCCATCGTAGTCTTCCATGGGGTCTTCGTAGACGTCCCGGTGCTCGCGGATGTCTGTCACCATTTCGGTCAAGATTTTTACGGTGTCGGCGTCGATTTTCGGGCGATAATTTATCGGCATCGAAAGCAATGCTTCACCGCTGCGCAGGTCTTCAATAGTCATCCGGCAAGGTTGGTGTTCACGAGCCATAACGAGTTTCTCCTGGCGGTAAGGGTGGCTTAGTAGGAGTGGGTCATATCTGACCCCTGTGGAATCGTAAAACCCCATCCACAGGGGTCACATCTGATACCTGTGGCTCTAACTCCACTTAGCGGGGTACCAGATCTGGTACCCCTGGAGCTCCACAGGTACCAGATATAACCCGGTAGACTTTTTATTTTTGGGGCTTCTCCCAGTCGTTTGTTGGACCCCTGTTCCGCCAGCAGGGCATCCACGTCAAACGCCATGTGCGGGTTTTTGACTGTGCCCGTGAGCAGAACAAACTCTCGTCCACCAGGACGATGAAGCCAGCGTCCTGCAGCTCGTAAAACGTGCGCCGCGCTATCACTTTTGAGCATGGTATTTCTGCCATCGCCTGACGAACGCCAAAGCCTATGGGGTTGGCGGGTGTCCAATGCCGCTGCATAAGATGGATGAGCGCCTTGGCGAAGGGCGTCAGGGTTAGGTAAGCCGGTGATGCCAGTAAACGCCGCTGAATAACCACTGTTCCGCCAGCTTGGTCGAACGGCAGTTTGTTTTGCTTCTTGGACATGTGCGCCCCTCATTTGAGAAACGCTTCTAACTGTTGCCTGTCTTCCTCGGTCAGCCGATAGATACCGCGTTTACTTTCGGTCCAGTCGGTGGTTACGAACCGGACCATGACGCAGGGGATCTCAAGGCATAAGCGCCGGCGTAGCTGGCGGATATACTCCGGGGAATTGCTGGCGGGTATCGTTCTGTCTGCCTGCTCGCGGCTAATCCCATTGGGGTCCGCCAGCAGTGCACGCAAAAGGCGTTCAAGCCGGGGCGTTAATTTGATAGGCTTGACGCTGTCTAGGGCGCTCGGCTGGGAAACTGGTCGGGCGTTTTTCATTTCAGACCACCTCCGGCGTTCTATTGTCCATCCATCCTTTGATTTCAGATGCTCTCCACGCGATAGCCCTAACGGTCAGTCTGACCGGGACCGGAAAGGAGCCGTCTTCAATGCAGTTGTAAATGGTGGACCTGGACAGGCCGGTTACGCGGGAAACTTCCGGCATCCTCATAAACCGGTCAAAATCGTTGTTATGTCCTTGCTGCTTCATTTTGATACCCCTAGTTCCTATTGGACGACAGGGCAATAAAAACACTTTGGCGGGGGCAGACCTGAGAATCCTCAAACGTAGATGAGAATTCTCAAGTCTGCATTCATTCGGGGAGTGGGACGTTCTTTGTCGCGGCTTCCAAAGTTTTCTTGATACTGCTCGGCGTCCAGCCTGTCGGAAAGTTATCGTTCCCATCAGACAAATGTGCGACTGCAAATTCAGATATTTGTGTCAGGTTTGGGCTTTCGCCGTACTTGAATTTTGGCTTGTCGTTCTTCAAAGCGTGGGCTAGAGCAACGATAGTGCGTTCTAGGTTTTGGACGTAGGTGCTGCTATCGGCGGTCTGCGGTTTAGTGCTATTTAAAAGCGCATCCAAGTCACTTTTAAACACAATAAAATCTGCCCCATTCACTCTCGTTTTAACGTAGTAAACTGAAGACTGATCGTTTGTTTCCCGCCAGCTCATGCGGTCTTGAGTGTGGGGCTCGTCCCAGTGATCCAAAAACAGGATAAAAGGGACAGTGCCATCAGTCATATCTCCCGTAATACTTCCAGCCAATTTAAAGCTTGATTCAGCAAAATTACGATCCTTCAATGACTGACAAAAATTGTACTCTCGCTCGATGAAACCGGTATCCTCGGCCTGTATTTTGGAAAGCTGATCCGTCAGATGTTTAAGCTCGGGTGTGTGGACGTACAGGTCAATTTTTCCAGTGCTCGCAGCATGCAATATATGGAACGCTGTGCATTTGCCGGATGTGTAGGACTCTATCTGGTTCAGGTACAAGTACAGGTATTCAGTCACAGCGCCCCCTATTAAGCGCCCCTTTGATTAGATGCCGTGCCAGGCGGGAAGGGTGCCCGCTTTTCTCCTGGCCGGGATAGACACGGCAAAACTGGTTTTATTCGTCGTCTGGCAGTGAGGCAAGATAAGCCTCTTCATCGAACGCCAAACCGGCATTGGCTGCTTCGAGCAGGTCGGCGGCTCTAAAATCGTCAAGGCCGGCATTTTGTCGGCAGGCCAAAAACCATGCTTTCTCTATTGCCGCGAAAAAGCCAACAATTTGTCCTCTGCGGGCGTCGTCGTTGGCGCCATCTTCAAACATTGAAAAGGCCATGGTTTGCAGCCTTCCGCCAGCAGTCGGGCCGTGTTCTCTAAGATGCTTCATGTAAAGCAATGCCAGGGCTTCACCGGTTTTGCAGCCCCCTGTGTACCCGCCGGTAGCGGGCACGTTCCAGAAGGAAAGGCCGGGGCCATTGCCTCCTTTTCCGACAAACGGTAAGCGGTGCAAAGGTAAGTTTTTCTCATTGTGGAAATTCAGGTCTTTTGCTTGGTATTTGTGGTCATTGGGTGTTCTCCTTCGCGTGAAGTGGTATTACGTTGGTTTGTCCGGTTCTCAGGCTGTCCAAGTAATCAGCCCATGCCTGCATCATCTTCGTTCTTTCCGCCAGCCTGGCTGCTCTGTTGTAGGCAGCGGCTACCTGATTGCGCTGGCGGTGTGCCAGCTGCAACTCGATAACCTCAGGCGTCCATCCCATCTCATGCAGTAACGTCGAAGCCGTAGCGCGGAAGCCATGGCCACACATCTGTTCCTTGCCAAACCCTAGGGCCCGTAGTGCGTTGTTCACGGTGTTTTCTGACAGTGGTCGACCAGGCCGTAAGCTCTCGAAAACATATGGCCGGTGGCCCGTGAGTTTTTGCAGCGGCTCGAGGATCGCTATCGCCTGAGTTGATAGCGGTACAAGGTGGTCAGGAACTTGGCCGGCGCGTTTCGCGGCAAGCGTTCCCTTCATGCGATGCCCGGGCACAGTCCATAGCGAGGCTTCCAGGTCAATCTCACTCCAAACAGCGTGACGTAATTCGCCAGGGCGCAAGAACAACAGCGGGGCCAGCTCAAGGGCAGCGCAGGTGGTCGGCTGGCCAGAATAGCCGTCGATCGCTCTTAACAATTTGCCGAGCTCTGTAGGCTTCGTTATCGCGGAACGGTTGTGTGTGGGTACAGCTTTGAGTAAACCTCTGAGGTCGCCTGCAGGATCGCGAGTCGCCAAGCCTTCACCAATGGCGAATCGGTAAATCTGGCTAATCCGCTGCCGGAGTCGGTGGGCGGTTTCATGCTTGCCCTTTCTCTCAATCTTCCGCAGAACTTCAAGAACCAGAGGCGGCTCGATATCGGTAACAGGCAGGTGGCCAATGTGCGGGTGGATCCAAGCTTCAAGGCGCCGACGTGTGACCTCTATGGTGCTCGGTGCTAATTGGTTGTCCTGTTGCACCAGCCAGCTGGCAGATACTGCCTGAAAGGTATTGAGGGCTGCTTGTTGGTGTTTTGTTTTCTCGATACGCCGCTGGGTGATTGGGTCGGTATTTTCCGCCAGCTGGGTACGGGCTGTATCTCGTCCTTCTCGCGCCTGTTTTAGAGTGGTACCGGGATATGAGCCAAGGCTAAGCGTTTTCTCTTTGCCGGCGAATCGGTAGCGAAACCACCAGGACTTAGAGTCTGCTCTGATGACGAGCGTCAACCCGCCTCCGTCAGCCAACTTGCGCTGAGCCTGGCCTTCGCTTGTAGCCTTTTTTACCTGGCTGTCGGTCAGTTTATTTAGAGCCCTTTTCATGGCTGCTCTGCCTCGGTTGTGGGTACGGGATTCGGCGTGAAACCGTGTTACCCACAACATTACCCACATTGTGTGGGTATATCCAGCCAGCGCCATAGCGTCCAGCAAAGTCAGGAATTAGCGTTTATGGCGGTAATTTTAGTTAAAACAGGCGGTTAAGTAGGCGAGTTGTTTTCTTTGGATTCTGAACTTGTGCCCTCGGCAGGACTCGAACCTGCTACCTTCCCCTTAGGAGGGGGACGCTCTATCCAGATGAGCTACGAAGGCATAATGCCAAGAAGGGCGGTATGATAACGGGCTGAGGCGCGTGGCTCAAGG
>Ga0307487_1002781_pt1 | contig 10879 bp, 14 predicted proteins | sample CBIW12metaG_FD_203665 | JGI IMG/M metagenome (GOLD analysis project Ga0307487, IMG submission 203665) | Sea-ice brine microbial communities from Beaufort Sea near Barrow, Alaska, United States - CBIW 1.2 | ecosystem: Environmental > Aquatic > Marine > Coastal | place: USA: Alaska | collected... | reverse complement strand
GTCAGGCAAAACCCGAAACTGGAAACCTGCAGGACCCGTCTGGCTCAACCCAGAACGCGAAGTCAGCGATTCTGAAATCAGAGACGCCGCATGAAATCGGCGGACAACAACTTTGACAAACACCGCCTGGCAGAATGGCCAGTTCTCGCAGGATAATATCCTCGTCACGCTCATCGCTCTCGTCGGCGCCTTCGACCTTGTCACCCTTGCCGATGGCCGTTTCCGCTTCGACCGCTTTCGATGCCTTTTCGGATGCGTCGTCTTCCGTTTCGCCTTTGCTATCCGACGCTGATTTCTGCGCCTCAAGCGTGATGCCGAAGACCGACAGTGCTTCGGCCAATGCGTCGACATCGGCCTGTATCACCAGAACATCCCCCGCGTGAATCTTGCGCGCCCCATGCGGCGCGGTCATGCGCACCTCGTTGCGCACCAGACCGACGATCTGTGCGCCACTGTCCTCAATCTCGGCCTCGAAGCCGCGCAGGGTTAGCCCGACAGACTTGCCTTTCTCTGTCACGCGCACCTCGGTCAGGTAGGTGCCGGTGTCAAAACTGGCGCCAGCGGCAGATTTGCGCGCGGGCACCAAGCGCCAACCGATGACAGCGACGAAGAGAACGCCGAGGGTTGCAACCGCCACGCTGACTGGGGCAAAGTCGAACATGGCGAATTGCCCCAGCCCCGCCTCTTCTCGGAAGCCCGAAACGATCAGGTTCGGCGGTGTGCCCACCAGCGTGGTCATACCCCCCAGAATAGTGCCGAAGGCGAGCGGCATCAGGATCTGTCCGGGCATCAGATCCAACCGGGCGGACAGTTGCACTGCGATCGGCATCAAAAGAGCCATCGCGCCCACGTTGTTCATGAAACCCGACAGCGCAGCCCCCAGCCCGATCAGCGCCAGCATGGTCGTGATCCGTCCGGCATCGCGCGGCAGGATGCTGCGCGCCAGCCAATCCACGGCGCCGGTGTTGCGCAACCCCTGACTGAGCACCAGGACACAGGCCACCGTAATCACCGCCGGATGACCAAAGCCAGCGAAGGCCACTCCTGACGGAACCAACCCTGAGATGACGCAGGCCAAAAGGGCCGCGAGCGCCACCACATCATGGCGAAACCGCCCCCACAGGAACAGCGCCATCATGGCAGCGAGAATTGCGAAGATCAGGATCTGCGGGTTGGTCAAGGAAACAGCTTTCGTGCTGGGTCTTCACTTAAGACAGGTTTCGTAACTGGGTGCTGATCCGAGTTAGCCTCAGGGAGCCTCTTATACGATCAAATGGCGACAGGCGATCACGGCCCACTAGCTCAGTTCGCAGAAGCAAAAGGAATTCCCCAATGACACTCAACGGAAAAGTGGCGCTTGTGACTGGTGCGGCGCAAGGGATCGGACGTGGCATTGCCTTGCGGCTGGCCAAAGATGGCGCCGATATCGCTGTTGTCGACATCAATACCGACAAGATGGCCGAAGTCGCTGCCGAGATTGAAGAGCTTGGCCGCAAGGCCACAACATTCAAGGCCGACGTCAGCACCCGTGCGGAGGTCTATGCCGCGGTTGAGCATGCCGAAAAGACCCTCGGCGGGCTCGATATCATGGTCAACAACGCTGGTATCGCGCAGGTCGATCCGATCGCAGATGTCACACCGGAAGACGTAGAGCTTATCCTGAAAATCAATATCCAAGGTGTTCTCTGGGGGATCCAGGCTGCCGCTGCGAAATTCAAATCCCTGGGCCATAAGGGTAAAATCATCAATGCGTCTTCGATTGCCGGGCACGACGGCTTTGAGATGCTGGGCGTCTATTCGGCGACGAAGTTCGCCGTGCGCGCGCTGACACAGGCCGCAGCCAAGGAATATGCCAGTGACGGCATCACCGTGAACGCCTACTGTCCTGGCATCGTCGGGACAGACATGTGGGTCGAGATCGACAAGCGGTTTTCTGAATTGACCGGTGCGCCCATCGGCGAGACCTACGACAAATACGTGGGCGGAATAGCTCTGGGCCGTGCACAAACCCCGGACGACGTTGCCGCACTGGTCTCGTACCTCGCCGGACCGGATTCCGATTACATAACAGGGCAGGCGATCATCACCGACGGCGGGATTGTCTATCGCTGACACCGCGGCCGGGTGGCGCCCCGTTGACCCACACTAGGGTTCTGGACATGTCGTCGATACGTTGCAGATGACATCTCCTTGTCACCATCCCATGTCGCCACGGGACACACCCGGCGTCAGTCGGACATCGACCTGTGGGCCTAGGTCACGCTTTGGCGGAGAAGCGGCGCTGGCGCACATGGGCGCTGCGCTCGAAAGTGGCATGCCCGCGGTCGGGGACGTCCTGAGCGTGGCGAAAAGCGTCGACATGCCTGACTTATGGCGCACCGCCCTGAACTTGAATCGCCCTTCGCTGCCTCAAATCAGAGATTTCAACGCGAACGGCGATATAGTGTGGCTGAGGTTAAAGGCGGGACGCTTAGGTCAAGCTCTTTAGACTTGAAAACGTCAGCGGATTTGCCGGACTTCTGCAAATCGTATTCACCACGTCCTACGCCTTCGCAGTCACTCCGACGGCCCGTCTTTTTCGTCGGATTTCTTGACGCGGGTTTTGCCGGCGGGGCGTTCGTTGGCCCGCTTCAGTTCATCCTGCGTGCCGATGTCACGTGGCAAACGTCCACCCGAACGACCTGCTTGAGATATGGTGCCTTTGGCACCAAGGGCGTGGTCGGAGTTGTCGGGTTTTGGGGTTTTATCGCTGGTCATTACATTACCTCTATTTTCTCATGTTACGGAAAGAAAGCACCCGCGCCCACGCTTGGTGAGGACGACGGGCTGGATCGTCAGGACAAGATCATCGAGAAATACCCCCAGATCAGTGCCAGAACTGCCGTGAACGCATAGCTCACCGGTTAGGGCACGGCTGCGACGGAACTGCGGGACTCCTCCATGACAGCGTTCAGGCTTGGTGTGCTGTTGCGCCCATTGGACCCTTGGGGCGCACCGGTAGCTTCAAGCATCCTAATTACCTATGACAAGATGAGCGGTCCGGTGCTGATCTTGATTAGCCTTGGTCATGATGAGCTAGCCACCGACGCAGAAAACGAGGTCATGACTTAATGCGCCCCGCCGCTTCAGACACGATAGCGCAGGATCGCCGCCACCGCCGCGCCATCGGGCATGTCTTCCCGGCGCACAGCCAGAACCTTGCCACCCGCGAGGATCGCCCTCCCTGTTATCTCGTCGATCACGCCATAGCTGGCAGCGCCCGGCGTCGTTGCAAGAGCAACCGTGCCGTCAGTCTCGTCCACCGTGCCGGGCATCACCTCGTCGATATCGACGAGCAGCAGGTCCACCGCACCGAAGGTCGCGGCGCGCGCGACGGCCCGCAGATCACTGATGGCGCGATGCGATCCGACCCGCTCGTGAAAGAGGGCGGTCGCAGCTTCGATCCGGGCGGCGTAGTGCCCATCCAGAACCGACCTTACGGCACTCGCCAACGCGCTTTTGCTCATGCCGTCGGGGCTAGCAGAAATCCCCTCGGCCAACAGACCCGGATAGCTGTTGACCGAGCGGAAGATCGGGCCCAGCGGTTCGGTCGCGGCGAGGATGAGCGGCGTCTCGCGCCCTGTCAGAACCGGGCGCAGGGCGGCGTCCACCTTGCGCAGGTACTTGAGCAACAGCGACTTCTGGCCCTGGGCGTCTCCATGCCCGGTGCCCATGCCGGGGGTGTTGACCGACGCGCGGCCGGTGGCGTCGGCGGCGCTGTCGGGCAGGTCCGGCACGCTGACCGCTGTGGCAGGATGGTCGGCGAAGACCTCGACCAGGCGGACATCATTCTCGGACAAGGCCAGCACGAATGCATGCTGGGTAAAGGCCATCGCGCGCATCAGCGGCTTGAGGTGGAAACGATCTGACACCTCGACCGTTTCGGTACCCTCTGTCGCCAGACGGAAGGTCCGCAAGCTGTCCGGGGTGGCGAGAACCGCAAGGCTGTTGGCCTGAAGCCGCCAGAAATCATCATCCTCGTCCAGCGCAGAGAGGTTTTCCTCAAGAGCCGCGCGACGGCGCTTGTCGAAACCTGCGGCGTCGAGTTGCTCAAGTGCCGTTCTGGTCAGATTGCCGAACGAAATGCGACTGAGCGTGACATTCTGGGTCTCGGGTGTCGTCGGCAGATAGATCGACACACACGCATCAGCACGGGTTTCGATCAGCGCCCGGATTTCGGGGTGGGTTGGAATATCAACATAAAGCATGAAGTGTCCTTTCGAGGATCTTTCCGGGCCGCTTGGCGGATACCGGAGCCGCTGTGGGCCGGTTCTGTCACGCGCTGACCCGGCATAAAAAACCCGTTGCGATGATCGTCGATAAATGCCGACGACGGCGACGGCCGAGCTTGGTGCGGCATCGAGCTTTCCGGACCGGCCCCTTGCTCGTTGAGCCGACAGGACTTGCACCGCTCAGGGGAGGATCGTTCGCCACCGTTGGGCATCGGAGCGTCGCCCTTTCAGCGAGCTTTTTTCGTCTCCGGCATGGAAGGGGTTTTAGCACCTGTGGTCTTCTTGTCAGGTGCGGTTGGGTCGCGCGGCTCGGGTCCACCCCAGCGCGGTCTCGTCAGATCGTTGTCAAGCCTCCGCCCCGGAAGCCTCCGTTCGTCTGGCGTGTCGAACGCATCATGGCCAAGGGGCAGCCACGTACCGGCATGTGTATCGCCAGAAGACCCACCCAGATCAAAGCCGGGCCTGTCGATCCCTTGGCCGAGGTCGTTGGCCGAAGGGGACTCGTCTTGCGCTTTTTTCTTCGCAGCAGGCTGTCCGACATGATCGGTCTCTGCGGAGGATACCGTCGACGTGGGTGGCTTCTCATTTTTCTTCATGTCTTTGATCCTTCGGATATCTCTTGTTTTGCAACTTGTCCTCGCGCCGGACAGCGCGACGCTGACCAACGGAATCGCAGGTTCCATTGGTCTTTGGCTGGCCCGAACGTCCGCTGCATCACGAAACCCTCTACTCGTGGCCGAATGAAAATTTCGGACGCCACAGTCATCCCCTGAACTGTAAATCAGGGGTGCAGCCCGTGTATTGATCCAGATCAGCAGGCCAAAAACTGATCAGCATGGTTGGGGTTTTGTGTCTGCCATGCCCGCTACCAGGCAGAATGGTATTGCCAAGTTGTTGGTGTCAGTTTGTGGAACGTGGAACAGACATGATCACGCAGCCAATTCCGCAGTGTAGTCGGCCCAGAGGCTGAAAGCATCGGAGCGGGCGTGACGGTATGAGGCTGCGGTGAGTTGGTAACGGCGGGGATGGAAAATCAAGTTGATCTGATCGTGTGCAGCTAGAAACGTTTGAGCCTGCCGGTGGGATTTAAACTTGCCGAAGATCTTCTCTCGTTTGCGGGTCGGCCGATGCGAGACTTCGATTGCGTTGTTTAGACCCTTGTGGGAACGGTGGTCAGCATCCGGAGCAAGTATTTTGATCGGCTTGATGTAGCTGCGCAATTTGTCGGTGATGACGACCCTCGGTTCGCCAAACTTGGCAACCAGTCCTTTGAAAAACCGCTTTTCTGCCTTGGCGTTTCGGCGAGTTTGAACGATGATTTCGAGGCCGTCTCCATTTGCGTCGATTGCGCGCCAGAGCCAGTGCTTCTTGCCACGGATCGAGATCACGACTTCGTCCAAGTGCCACTTGTCGTTCGGTCGTGGTCAATCCCGGCGGATGCAATCAGCGAAATGTCGACCAAAGCGGTTGACCCAGAGCCGGATCGCTTCCCGGCTGACAATCACACCCCGCGCAGCCAACAGGTCTTCCACATCGGCCGTACTCAGAGCTAAACGATGGTATGCCCAGACAGCATAAGAAATGATCTCACGGGGATAACGGAAGCCCTTCAGACGCGGCATGTAGGTAGGCATATTCATCAGAACACAATACCCAGATCAGTTGCGGCCAACAACTTGGCAATACCCTTCGGCGAGCTCCACCAAAGCTTTGGGACTGACGTAACCGAAAGAAAAGCCAAGGTGATATCCACTTAACAGCGTCAAGTGATCGGAGCTTGTGCCAGCTTGGAGAAGATACGGCAAGCCTGACATTTTCAGTATAAGCGCGCAAACCAGAACGATCGCAATTCAATTCTGGCGACGTGGTTCTCATCCCTCAAATCACGGTATCGAGACGCAGCCGAGACGGCCAGCCCGAATACAGCGGCCTTCGTCAAATTGAGTACACACCGGTCGTTCGCCAATACAGTATCGACCTGGCCAGCAACAGGTTTCGCGAGGGCTGGTCTGGGGCTTTCAGCCAGGCAGCCGGCGTTGCTCCAGTGTCTCGTCATCGCCGTCCGATTTCATCGCATCCGCGATCAGATGTTCAACCGTTTCGTTGAAATACCCCGTGAGTTCCCGGTGCAGGATGCGGAACTCCTTGCCCACCGTCTGTTCGAAACTCGACTGCCGCACCCGGATCATCACCGTCGTGCGCCGCTGGCGGGGATAGCGGTAGGGGCGAATGCAGTTCTTGCGGCATAAGGCGACAAAATCCTTACCGACCAGATGTCCGGCAGCGAATATTGCAACTCGCTCTCGGGCTCGTCACCTTCATCCACCGCCACGTTGAGCTTTGCCTGCAGGCGATCGCGGGCCGCGCCGGCCGCCGCGCGCTCTCCCGCAGTCGCCCCGCGTGCGAACAACGCTTCGAGCTTTGCCAGCTTCTCGCGTATGTCCTGATCATCGGCCATGCTGGCCCCTCCGTTTTCCGGCTTCATCAACGCCACGATGCGCGAGGTCAAGCAGACCAGCCTTGGATATTCCGACGGAATGCGGGCTATAGGTATTCATCCCGGCCGCTCCCCATGCCATCCTGCGAGCGCGACAGAGGAGAGGCCATGGCGCACAAACCCTACCATAAATGGGCGTTCAAGCCCGGCATGCGTGCGGGAGCCTTCGGTTGGCGTGGCTCGGCCAAGGCCATCGAGAGGCTGAAGTCGGCCAGCACCGAGATCCGGGCAGTCCGCCGCACCGATCCGGTGGCTGCGGCCGAGGGCGTGATCGCGCTCGCCGAGCGCATCTGGCCCGCCTTCCAGCATATCGATACCTCTTCAGGAGCCTTGGGCGGGGCCGTGCGGCGGACCCAGGAACAACTGCTTCCCATTCTGGTCGAGGCACCCGCCGACGAGCCAACGCGCGCCGTATGGCTCGAACGCCTGCGCAGGGCCATCCTCGACGACGGCGTGGACTACCTCGCCCCGATCTCGGATCGCTTCGGAGAGATCGCGGCCTTTCCGGCGCTGCAGAACGCCCATGCCGACCGCGACCTCGATCTGGTCCGCGCGGCGTGGTCGGATCACGCCGGTTTTTCCCATGTTCCCACCGCGACCCTCACGCTCTCCTGCCTGCTCGAGGCAGGGCGCCATGCGGAGCTACTGGCGCTCCTCGCGGAGAAGAAAACGCGCCTGTGGTTCAACGAGAAGTTCGCGGCCGAAGCCTTGCTGCGCCAGGGGCGCGAGGGCGACGCGCTCGCCCGCGCCATGGCCTTGATGGAGGGCGATCGACAGCCTTGGGGCCATCACGAGATCATTCGGTTCTGCGAAAACATTCTCTTGCGGCAGGACAAGGCAGATGATCCCTATCGCCGCTTCGGACTACCCTCGGTATCGGGCAACACCTGGCTCGCCATGTGGCGCGATCTGGTGAAACGCTACCCGGATCGCGATCCCCGCGGGATTTTGGAGGACCTGATTGCACTGCATGGCCGCAAGGGCAAATGGTTCGCTGCGGCCAAGACCGCCGGATATCTCGACATCGCGCTCGACTGCGCTTCGGACCCCGAGGCTGCCCCAGCCACCCTCATCCGGGCGGCACGGGATTTCGCTGACAAGAACCCTGCCTTCGCCGCCCAGGTGGCGCTCCATGCCATTGCGCATCTTCTCGCCGGTCGCGGCTTCGATGCAATCCCTCTCGATATAGATGAAGCGATCAATCACTTCATGGCCGCCAGCCGACAGATTGACAGAAGGGCCTGGGGCATGGCCGAGCTGCGCCAAATGGCCGACCGGCAGGCCGGGGACGATCTGATGACCAGACGCCTGCAGAGCAGGCTCTTCGAACTCGAAACAGCCGTCAGAGATGGTCGCACATGACAGAGTGAATGGCTCCGCCCCGACGACGAAAGAGGACGGCACGTTGTGACCCCGGGCCACCCCGCACGAGTTGACCTGTCGCGTTCCAGTTTCACCAATCTATGCCCTGTGCTGACGCGGGGTGAAAAGCCACCCCCCGGAATCGCCGGGTCGCGGCTTCTTCAACGCCGTGCGAAGCTTTGTCCCGAAAGCCAGCCGACGATCCACCCGCCGAAATGCGCCTGCCAGGCAAGGCCGCCGGAGAGGATCACAAAAAGCGCGATGTTAGCCGCAATCAGCCCCAGCACCGCCATGAGGATCGGCTGCAACGGCAGGCCCGCGCGCCGGCGCATCCGGAAATCCATCGCCTGCCACAGTCCGATCAGGCCAAATACCGCGCCCGACGCACCGATCATCGGCGCAGGGCTGGACGACAGCAGCCCGAAACATGCCGCGCCCGCAACCGCCGACAGAAACAGTACGAGCAATGTCCGGACTGCCCCGACCTGGACTGAGACGAATTTTCCCAGCGACAAGAGCACGACGCTGTTCATCGCCATATGGGCGAACCCGCCATGCAGGAAGGCATGGCTGATGAACATCAGGGCAGTCTGGTCGGGATAGATCGGCGGCACCGTCCCGGCAAAAACCGGCTGCCAGAACGCGCCCAAAGAGAAGACGGTCCAGCGCAGGTTCTGCTCCCCAAAAACGCCCGAATCTGAAAGGCTGAGGATCAGTTCTATCACTGTCATGATGCCCACGAGACACCACAGGAATCCCGGCGCACCGGTCTGCGGCACCGTGCGGGTAAATTGGCGCTCTCGTGGGGATGTAAATTTCATGATTGCGAGATAAACCCTCAAGGCGTGGGGGCCAAGGTCGAACTGTCGGTTCAGGTCGGATCATATCAACACGTCCATCATCGCTGATATTGTGCGTATGACCCAATACGCTTTGATCTTGCTTGTAAGGCCTACGCGACCGGCCCGCAGCGGTCATTCTAGCCTGGCGCAGCAGACGGCCGGGAGCAGCCCTTCTGGCGACCTCGCAGATGCATCTCTGACTCAGGGCCTGCCGCAAACCTACCTACGGCGCGGGTGTGATCCAGATGGGGACGTGCGAAGTTTGGCGCAGGAAACCGCCCTTCTCGCCCTTGGCTTGAGCCGGCTGCCAGTTGGTCGCCCATATTCCATGGACATGGGCGACCGCTCAAACTTTCAACATGATCGCGGTGCCCCAGGGGTCGTGAAGGGTGGTGCCATCGGTGTGTTTGGTGATCACGATGCCAGCGTCTGCGGCACGCGCGATGATCTGCGCCAGATTGCTGGAGTCCCGCAGGATAATCTCCACCGTATCAAGCCCGACCATGCTCTCAGCCCGCGTCCCGGTCTGGCGAGAGTTCCAGACATTTCCGGCGAGCTGATGATGATAGCCGCCGCTGCCATAGAAACTTGCGCCGGGATAATTCACGGCGATGTCAAAGCCGAGGATGTCACGATAGAAGCGGTCGGCTTTCGCCGTATCGCCCACCTGCAAATGCACATGGCCGATGCTACCGTCCTTGGGAAAGCCCGACCACCGCGTACCGCCTGCGGCGTTTAACAGGTTCTGCATGTCGAGCGGCTCCGTCGACATCTGGATCTTGCCGTTGGCACCGTGCCAATCGGTAATCGGGCGGTCAACATAGACCTCGATGCCGTTGCCCTCAGGGTCAGCGAGGTAAATCGCCTCGCTGACGATATGGTCAGACGCGCCTTGCAGCTGCATGTTGGTGGCCAACGCATGGGCAAGCCAACGGGCGAGATCACCGCGCGTCGGCATCAGGAAGGCGGTGTGAAACAGCCCCGCCTGACGTGGATCACGCGCTATCAGCGCAGGATCACCCAAGAGTTCAAGCAGCACCCTCGACCCTGTGCCAAGCGTGACCCGGCTCGCGTCAGTCTCGATCACGTCGAACCCGAGGACAGATTGGTAAAAGGTAGAAACCGCGTTCAGATCACGCACCTTCAACCCTACCCCTCCGATACGCATCGGTGCGGTCTTCAGGTCGAAATACTCGACTGCATTGCTCATGGCGTCACTCCTTGAAATGGGGCGACCGCGGGACGAGGCCCCGCAGTGTAAAAGGCAAATCACGCGTTGGCGCGCTTCAGGGCATAGGCGCCATCCCCCAGGAGGGCCTGCACAACAAGGGTCACGGCCCAGAATGCCGGAAATTCCCAGCCGCCGCCTTCGTTGGAGAAGAAGAAGCCGGCTGCACCGTGGGGAACAAAGATCGAACCGAGCAGGATCGGCACCAGCGCCAACGAGACCCAGCGGCTATAGAGCCCAAGGATCAGCGCGATGCCGCCGAACAATTCGGCGGCAATGACCAGATAGGCCAGTGGTCCGGGCAGGCCGAGGCTGTTGAAATACCCCACCGTCCCAGCCGGGGTGAATACAAAAAGCTTCAGCCCGGCATGGGCGAGAAACAGGATACCCATCGAGACACGCAGCAGCGTCGCGGCCAGATCGGTATCGGTGACCCCGGCGACGAGATTGGTTCGGGCGGAAGTCTGAAGGGCTACGTCGGTCATGGTCATTCTCCTGTTTAGGGACGCGGGTCTGCGTCTTCGAGAACAACATGGCTCAAATCACATCTGACGATAATCCAACCAGCCAGAAGATGATTACTTCCATACAGGAAGCAATCTTACCAGCCCGCCTCCCAGCTCGGCCGATCTTGATAGCGCTCGACAAGCGCATCGACGAGTAAGCGCACCTTGGCCGA
>Ga0307487_1002779_pt1 | contig 10885 bp, 7 predicted proteins | sample CBIW12metaG_FD_203665 | JGI IMG/M metagenome (GOLD analysis project Ga0307487, IMG submission 203665) | Sea-ice brine microbial communities from Beaufort Sea near Barrow, Alaska, United States - CBIW 1.2 | ecosystem: Environmental > Aquatic > Marine > Coastal | place: USA: Alaska | collected... | reverse complement strand
TTATCTAGGGATGCATGCTATTACCTGTTCCTTCCTTATAATATTAAAGTTTTCAATTAACCATTAATATCTTGTTTATCGAACATGTTTTGTTTTTTAAAATTATCTTGCAACAAACATACGAGGGGAGGGGTAAAACGGGACCAATCGGGAGTGGAAAGTGGCCCCGAAGGGTCGAGAGTAAAAAAAGTATAAAATATAGAGAAATAAAAATATTAGTGCATTCGTGGCTAAAAAAAACAGAATCAAAAAACGCACAACCTTATTCAGGCATGAGCTAACCCCAAGCCATAAACAACAAACCCCGAACCACAAACATCAAACGCTAAACAGAACATGAAAATACTTGGCATAATTCCCGCCCGCGGTGGCAGCAAAGGAATTCCCGGAAAGAACATAAAGTTGTTGGGGGGAAAACCATTGTTAGAATATACCGTAGAAGCGGCAAAATCTTCAAAACTGCTGTCGCGGGTGATCCTTAGTTCAGATGATAAGGAGATCATTGCAGTTGCCGAACAACTCAACTTGGAAGTGCCATTTATAAGACCCTCAGATTTAGCTCAGGACAACACTCCCAGCATTGAAGTGGTAAAGCAGGCCTTGAAGTTTTTTGAAGAAAACGGAGAGAAATTTGATGCGGTTTGTTTGCTACAGGTTACTACCCCGTTTCGAAAGCATGAATTGATCGACAGTGCCATCGGGAAATTCATAGAAGGAAATTTTGATTCGCTGATCTCTGTGAGGGAAGTCCCCGCGGAATACAATCCGCACTGGGTTTTTGAAGATAAAGAAGGAAGCCTCAGGATCTCAACCGGAGAAAACGAAATTATTTCACGGCGGCAGGAACTCCCGAGGGCCTACCACCGCGATGGTGCAATTTATATCACCAGGACTTCCGCAATCTTACAAAACAATTCCCTTTATGGCAAAAACATTGGGTTCATCGACACTACCGGAAGTCCTTACGTGAACATTGATGAGCCTGCCGATTGGACAAGTGCCGAAGAATTATTAAAAAAATGATCGAGCTTTAAGATCTCGGGGAAAGTGAAAAAGTTCGCAAGTTAAGAAAAACCTTAGTGTACCTTTGAGACTTAGAGACTTAGTGGCAAAAATCGCCGTCCGTAGACATGTGTTTTTATTGCCACAAAGACACTAAAAGCACTAAGGATCACAAAGATTCTTTTGAGGTTTAATATAAGAAGGTTGGTTACATTTCTCAATTATAAAATAAAAGAACAATAAAATGTGCGGAATAGCCGGAATTATTTCTTCAAATCCTACAGAATCCAACCTGCTTAAAATGTTGGAAAAACAGGCCCACCGTGGCCCAGATCATACCGGCACTTTTATAGATGAGGGCTTTGCGGGAATTGGCCACAACCGGCTGTCCATCATCGATCTTTCCCCGGAAGCAAATGAACCTTTTGAGGATAATTCAGGTAGGTTTATTCTGACCTTCAACGGCGAAATTTACAATTACAGGGAACTTAGGGAAGAATTGAAAAGCTTTTATTCATTTCGCACCTCCTCAGATACTGAAGTGCTGCTTGCCTCCTACCTGCGTTGGGGAAAAGACTGCCTTGAAAAGTTAAACGGGATGTTCGCGTTCGGGATCTGGGATACCAGGGAAAAAGAACTTTTTGCCGCCAGGGACCGGTTTGGCGTAAAACCCTTTTATTACTCCCTGGAAGATAATTCCCTTTACTTCAGCAGTGAAATAAAAGCGCTGCGGCAGATACCGGGAAGGGATCAACCTAATGAGAAAGTCTGGGCAAATTACTTTACCTATGGCTCCTACGGAATGCCAGACGAATCCTTTTTTCAAAATATAAGTCAGCTTCCGGGAGGGCATTCCCTGCATTTCTCCAATGGGAAGTTATCACTGGAGAAATGGTATGATTTTGAATCCCGGGTGGCAAAGATCCCCTCCACATATAGTTTCGAAGAAGCAAAGGAAATTTATTTCGGGCTTTTAAAGGAAAGTGTTTCATTGAGGTTTAGGGCAGATGTTCCTGTCGGTTTTAATATCAGTGGCGGAGTGGACAGCTCTCTCCTTCTTGCCCTGGTAAACCTTTTTGAAGACAAAAAAAACATTAAAGCCTATACTTTTTATACCGGAGATGCACGCTATGACGAACTGCCCTGGGTGGAGATAATGATCGCTACCACCAGTAATCCATTGATGAAGTTAAAGTTTACTGCTGAAGAGGTAGCGGACAAAGCTTCATTTATAAGCAGATCCCAGGATGAACCCTATGGCGGAATTCCAACCCTGGCCTATTCCATAATTTTTGAACAGGCGCAAAAAGATGGGGTGAAAGTATTGCTTGATGGACAGGGAATGGATGAACAATGGGCAGGTTATGATTATTACCTTCCGGGGGGCGATTCAAAAAAAACCATCCAGGGACTTGGAAACAAGAGCCCTTTCAGGCCCAATGTTTTGACCCGTGAATTTGCAGGCCTGGCAGAAAAACCGGTTTACCCGCAACCCTTTGATAACGATCTTCAAAACAAGCAATACCGGGATTTGTTTTATACCAAAATTCCGCGGGCCCTTAGATTCAACGATCGGATCTCAATGGCATACGGGGTGGAACTGCGTGAACCCTTTCTCGATTACCGCCTCGTTGAATTTGCCTTTGCCCAGCCGGCAGAATTCAAGATTAGGGAAGGAGAACAAAAATATATGCTCCGTGAGATCTTAAAGCCCCTGGTGCACAAAGACATTTCCTACGCTCCCAAACGCCCCCTCCAAACCCCACAGCGTGAATGGCTGGCAGAAGATCTAAAGGAATTCACTGCCACTCATTTAAAAAATCTCGAAACTTCCAAATTCCCTGACTGGTTTAACCATAAGGAAATTCAAAAAGAATGGCAGGCATATTTGGATGGGGATAACGAATCCAGCTTTCATATCTGGCAATGGGTGAATGCTTCCCTTCTTTTTGCAGAATAATTATCTTATAAAATCAAGGAACCGATTAATCCAGGAAATTAGCAATTGATTTGTTTGGTGTTCGGGGTTTGGGGTTAACCATAAACAACAAACCACAAACTTTTTAATTATTATTCTGGTTTCTTGTACTTAATCCCTTTCAGATCTGATTTCCGGAGATAAAACATAAATGCCCCTATTTTATTTTCAGCTGTTGAACATTCAGATTCAAGTTCCCCGAACTGTTCTATGCTTATCAACTTTTTATCCAGAGCCCTGTATAATTGCGACCTTAATTCTGATGCTGATCCCTTTGAATAACTCAGAAAATTATGAAATTCCTGATTACCTCCTCTTCCAAAGCCTTCTGCTATATTATCCATAATTGATCCTGAACTTCTTTCCATCTGATTCCGGAGCGCGAAATTTTTTCCTAATGGAGTATCTATAAATAGGCTTTCAATTTTTTGACATATTATTCTGGATAACTTCCAACTTTCTATATCCTCAAATTTTTCTATTTTTCCCATTACTCATTAAATATTAACTACAAACCCCGAACCATAAACTCGAAACTACAAACACACGCAGTGGACTCACTCAAAATTCCGCATCGCTTTCTTCCACATTTTCTTGAGGTTTGAAACCGGCCCCGCATTATCGTTGTATCCTTTGGTGTAGCGGTTTGTGTACCCGTAGCCATAACCGTAGCCATAACCATAGCCGTAGCCATAACCATATTTTGCGCGGTGCACGAAATAGTTGAGCACAAAGCTGATATTTTTGATCTCGCCTTTGCCGTATTTTTGATTGATGGTTTCCAGCATTCCGCGTTTGGTGTAATCCTGCCGGATGAGGAACAGGGTGGCATCTGCAAATTTAATAAGGTTCATGGCATCGGCCACAATCCCTACCGGCGGGGTATCCAGGATAATATAATCGTATTTTTTCTTGAGTTCTTCCATAAGAACCTCCATTTGATCTGTCATCAATAATTCAGAAGGGTTTGGAGGGATTGGCCCTGCGGTTATGATATCCAGATAAGGAATTTCACTGGTTTGAATGATATCCTCCACGCTGTTATTGCCAATGAGGTAATTCACTACTCCCGCTTCATTTTTCAGTGCAAAATCGTCGAAAATTTTAGGCTTCCGCAAATCCAGACCTACCAGTACGGTTTTCTTTTCGCTAAGTGCAAATACCGTTGCCAGGTTCATCGCGCAAAAGGTCTTTCCTTCCCCAGAAACCGAGGAGGTGATCAGCACTGTTTTTGAACCTGTAACCCCCTGTTTCCTGTACATAAACTGCAGACTGCTGCGGAGCCCCCTGAAATTTTCGGCAATAGCCGACTTAGGTTTGTTGAACACCACCAGGTTGTTCTCCATTTTATTTTTCCCGATCAGGCCTAAAATAGGGATTGGCGATAATCGCGTAACCTCCTGGGCGTTGTGAATGTTGGTATTTAAAAACACCAGCAGGAACACGAAGGTCAGCGGGATAACTCCTCCCACAAGCAGCGCCATCACATAATTGAGCTGGGTATTGGGACCAATTTGTCCGCCACCGATATCTTTGGCGCTATCTATTACCATTACATCGCTTACATTCGCGGCTTTTACCAGGCCGGCTTCACTGCGTTTTTCCAGGAAGAGATTGTATGTTTTTTCGCTCAGACTGAATTTACGCTGGATCTTGAGCAGATCCTGTTCGTCCTGCGGCAGTTTCCTGATCTCGATCTCAGCTTGCCCAATTTGCCGGTTGATATCATTTACTTCCCTTTGTTGCAGTCCTTTAGAGGAAGTGATGTTTTCCAGCAACACCGTCTTCACCGAATTTATTTGCCTGTCTATATCGGCAAATACCGGGGAATTTTCCTTTAATGAATATTGATATTTGTTGCGCTCTTCTGCCAGTGCCAAAATCCTGCCCACCCCGCTCACGATGCTTCCTTCGTCAATCCCGGCAACTGATGGTGCCGGCACATTGTTGTAATCGTTGCGGGTTTTTAAATAATCCTCCAGACTGTTGTAATAGGCCAACTGTCTTCTGATCCCTTCCTTTTTCAGATCCAAAGTGGAAAGCTTGGCCGAGATCTCCGAACTTTCCGCGGAGATGTCCAAAATGGCATTTTCATTCCGAAACTCGTTCAGCTCGTCTTGCACCACCTGCAACTCCCTGGATTTTACTGAAAGGCTGCTGTCTATAAACCGAATTGTATTGGTGGCAAACAAGTTTTTGCGCTTCAGCATATTATCGCTTAATACCGCTACCGAACCGTTCAGGTAATCGACTATTCTGGCTTTATTGCCCCCGTTTAAACTCAGGTTCAGTACCGATGAATTCTGGTTTTCGGTTGAAACTGAGATTCCCTTGTACCGTGACACTACCGAATCAAAATTCAGAAACTGTATATAAAATGCTTTTCCAAGCTGCACATCTTGTTCGGAACGCGTGATCACCCCGCTGAAAAACGGCAATTGTATCTCGTCCCCGATCTTGTATTCCCTGCTGAAATTCTGTGATTCCAGGTTTATCCTGCCTTTTTCCTTGGTGTCGTAATTTTGGGTAGAAATTGATGCCGGGATCGAAGCCTCTAAACTAAAAGTTTCCGCATCCTTAAATGTGATGGTTATTGGAAGGTATACGGCCTGTGCCCTTGTAGTATCTACCGCCACCATAAAAGGAGTGGCCCCGTAAGCATCCACCCGCTGATACTCGCCATCTGCCAGGTAGTCCATATAATATTGAAGGCGTTCCACCACCTCCTCGTTATGCGTCCGGGACCGCAAAATGGTAACTGCCGTATTCACCTTATCTGAAGTGCCTCCCCAGTTAAAGGTGAGACTGGTATTGGAGGTAAAAAACGGGTTTTGGTCGTCTTTTATCGAAATTGAATTGCTCAGGCTATAAAACGGCAACTTCCGGACGTTGTTGTAGTATGCAACTCCAAGGCTGATCCCCACCGAAAGAATTATAAGTTGCCAGTAACTAAAAACTTTGAGCACAAAACCTTTAAAATCGAAGGTTGAGCCTACATCTGATATGTGATCATCTTCATTTGCCATTTATTATCGGGTAATTAATAAGATTGTGGAGGTCAATATTCCTAATAGAGAAAATATGGTTGTGAACAAGGGCATTCCGGTAGTTCCTAAACCAAGGGCTTTTTGAGGCAGCGGATTCACCAGGATCAAATCGTTGGGCTGTATGTAATAGTATGGGCTTTTGGTGGCATTTATATTGGTGAGGTCTATGCTGTGCACCTTTTCTCCCCCGCCGGGATATTGCCGGATTATTTTAACATCGGTCATATCGCCAAATTCGGTAATTCCCCCGGCATTCGCCACGGCTTCAATGATGCTCACCTGCTCTTTGTAAATTACCTGCCCTCCGGAGCCAATCTCTCCCAGGGTGGTATATCTTATTCCGGCCAGTTTTACCGTGACAAAAATATTTGCTTCATCTTTAAAATACCGGTCCAGGAGTTCCTTTTCGATCAATACCCGCACCTCTTCTACCGTATATCCTAAAACGCTTATGTCTCCTAAAGTCGGCACCCGGATATTCCCGTGCAGATCTACCGTAAAACCGTCATAATACATTTTTGCCTCGCCGGTAGCATTTGCATTTTGCTCGCCAATAGGATTGAACATTCCCACCAGTTCCTGGTCCAGCGCCTTCACCCGGATACTCAGCAGGTCGTTTACCTGGATCCTGTATGGCTTCTGAAGTCTTTGGATGCTAATAATACTATCGACCGGGGTTTCACTTACCTGTAAATAAGTCAGTTTTTTAGTGGGGATACAGGAAGTAAAACTCAAACCCACCATCAAAATGCATAAAAGTAATTTATATCTCATAGAGGGGATATCAATATCATTAACCTTCTGTATTTATGGGCAAAATAATTAAAATTTTTTATTCCGAAGCAATCCAGCCTTTTAAATTGTGATCAATTCTTATAAGCATTCGCCATTTCACTTAAATGCATGTCACACCAGAACAAGGTACGGTTTTTGACATAACAAGTGAGGTATCGAAAACAAATATAGCGGTTGTACGCTAATAATAAAACTAATCTACTTTTTAGTCTGTTAATTCTGACTATTTTTGCAAAAATAAATTTCCGTGAATTATCTATCAGTTGAAAATATCGCCAAATCATTTGGTGAAAACCCATTGTTTACCAATCTTTCCTTCGGGATAAATGAAGGACAGAAGGTGGGCTTCGTCGCCAAAAATGGAACCGGCAAAACTACTTTATTAAATATTCTTGCCGGCACCGAAATTCCAGATGAAGGCCGGGTGGTTTACCGAAAAGGGATTACTTACGCTTTTCTGGACCAGGATCCGGATCTGGATCCAAACCGGACTGTAGAAGAAACAATTTTTGCTTCAGACAATGAGATCCTGAAAGTGATAGAGCGCTATGAAAAAGCCCTTGAAAATTCTGAAGATGCCGATGCCTACCAAAAAGCATTTGAGGAAATGGAAATGCACCAAGCCTGGGATTTTGAAACCCAGTACAAGCAAATCCTGTTTAAAATGAAACTGGATGATGTGCATAAAAAAGTGGGCGATCTCTCCGGCGGGCAAAAGAAACGCCTTGCCCTTACGGTTATGCTGCTCAATAAACCCGATTTTATCATTCTGGATGAACCTACAAACCACCTGGACCTGGATATGATCGAGTGGCTTGAGGCTTATTTTAAAAAGGAAAACTTTACCATTTTTATGGTTACTCACGACCGGTACTTCCTGGAAAATGTGTGCAATGAAATTGTGGAGCTGGAAGACGGACAGCTATATACTTACAAGGGGAACTATTCCTATTATTTGGATAAAAAAGATGCCCGCATTGAACAGGAAGAGACAAATACCGATAAAGCCAAACAACTCTTCAAAAAAGAACTGGACTGGATGCGCCGCCAACCTAAGGCGCGTACCACCAAATCCAAATCGCGGATAGACGATTTTCACGATATCAAGGATCGCGCATCCAAACGCAGAAATAACCACCAAGTGCAACTGGAAATCAATATGGAGCGCATGGGAAGCAAGATCGTGGAGCTGGTAAAAGTTTGCAAGAGTTTTGGTGACAATAAATTGCTGGACAAATTTGATTATAGTTTTCAAAAAGGGGAACGCATCGGGATCATAGGCAAGAACGGGACCGGAAAGTCGACCTTTTTAAATATGCTCTCCGGAAAAATCCCAACCGATTCCGGGAAAGTGATCATTGGCGAAACCATAAAATTTGGGTATTATACCCAGGACGGAATTAGCGTTAAACCCGGACAAAAGGTGATAGATGTGATCCGGGAATTCGGGGATTTTATTCCCTTGCAAAAAGGCAGGCAGATCTCTGCCCAGCAATTGCTGGAACGCTTTTTATTCGACCGCAAAAAACAATACGATTTTGTTGAAAAACTGAGTGGGGGCGAACAAAAAAGATTGTACTTGTGCACCATCCTGATCCAAAACCCAAATTTTCTGATCCTTGATGAGCCTACCAACGATCTTGATATTGTCACCCTGAATGTTCTGGAGAATTTCCTTTTGGATTTCCCCGGCTGCTTGGTAGTTGTCTCTCACGACAGGTATTTTATGGATAAGATCGTAGATCACTTATTCGTCTTTAAAGGCAATACCGAAATAGAAGATTTCCCGGGGAATTATTCCGATTATCGCGAATACGAAGCCAGCCAGATCACAGATAACTCAACCAAGACAAAGGATTCAAATCCTTCCAATAATAAGCAACAAAAAAACGATTCCGATCCCGTAAATACCCTGACTTATAACGAGAAAAAAGAATTCGGAAAACTGGAAAAGGAAATCGTCAACCTTGAAAAGAAAAAGGAAAAGATCCAGCAAAAATTCCTTGAAAATTTAAGCGGAAAGGAAATAGACAAAACCTCCCTGGAATTGCAACATGTAATTGATGAACTTGAAACCAAAACCGAACGTTATTTTGAATTGGGAGAGAAGGTTGGGTAGATATGAGAATTGAGATATTAGATATGAGAGGATAGAATAGAGAGCATAGAAAAAAGACCTTTGAAGTACGAAGTTAGAAGTACGAAGTTAGAAGTTTTAATGATTTTATTTGGAATTTGGAAAAAACACGAATTGCACGAATTAAAACGAATTACGCGGATTTGCCCCCCCCGATGCTTCGGGGTGGAATTTACACGAAGTTAGAGGTACGAAGTTAGAAGTTTTAATTATGGAAATTTACACGCAAGCCCACAAAGAAAATATTCTGTGGGCTTTGCGTTTTTTTCTTTGCGCCCTTTGCGAGAAACCCGCAACCCAATTTAATTTCAGGAACGAACCATAAACGACAAACAGCTTTCCCCTCCCGACACTTCGGGGCCACTTTTTACTCTTAACCCTTCACTTTTCACTTTCCTCTCCCGACACTTCGGGGCCACTTTCCTCTTTTTTTCTTCTAACTTCGTACTTCCAACTTCTAACTTCTTTTTTTCATTAAATTGCAGCCTCAAATCCGCAGCCTTGAACCAGATAATAGCCTACCTGAAATTCCTATTGAGATCCACAAATCAGCACGGGGTGCACTCCCCTTTTGTGTTTAAACTGCTGACGGAATGTTTTTATAAAAAAGAAAGAAAGCCGGGATTTAAGAAGGTATTGGCTTTTCGGGACGCCCTGTCAAAGGATCACCAGGTAATTTCCGTCACCGATTTTGGTGCGGGCAGCCGTGTGTTTAGTTCGGAGAGGCGCAAAGTTTCTGCAATCGCAAAGAACGCCGGGATCTCAAAAAAGAGGGCTTTGCTGCTCAATAAACTCACCTCCTATCTGCAATGCAAAAACGCCCTTGAATTGGGAACATCCGTAGGAATCTCTTCTGCAGCCATTGCCGCAGGAAACAACCTGCAACTCACCTCCATTGAAGGCTGTCCCGAAACCGCGAATATCGCCCGGGAATATTTCAGAAAATTTAAACTGGAGAATATCACATTAAAAGTTGGGGAATTTGAGGAAGAATTGAATGGTTTTTTGGAAAAGCAAGAATCAAGAGACAAGAGCCAGGACAAAAGACAAAATGAGGAAGACGGAGGATCGAAGACCCAACCCCGGCCCGACCTCATTTACTTTGACGGCAACCATCAGAAAGAAGCTAGCCTTCACTATTTCGAAAAACTTCTGCCCCTGGCCCACAACGATTCGGTATTTATTTTTGACGATATCCACTGGTCCGGGGAAATGGAGGAAGCCTGGGAGCAAATCAAAGCGCATCCCCGGGTTCGGGTAAGCATAGATACTTTTTTCTGGGGACTGGTTTTCTTCAGAAAAGAACAGGAAAAAGAGCATTTTACGATCAGGTTGTAACAAATAGATCAAAAGGGCGTCATACAAACACACTAAAATTTCTGAAACACCCCATGACTAAGGTAATAGAAATGCGAAACATCACCCGGGATTTTCCACTGGGGCACGAAATAATAAAAGTTTTAAAAGGGATCGATCTCAATGTAGACAGGGGCGAATATGTAGCTTTAATGGGCCCTTCAGGCTCAGGAAAATCTACCCTGATGAATTTATTGGGATGCCTGGACACCTCCACTTCCGGCAGTTATGTCCTGAACGGGAAAGACGTGAGCAAGATGTCCGATAATGAGTTGGCGGAGATCAGGAATAAAGAAATCGGGTTTGTATTTCAAACCTTTAACCTGATGCCAAGGACTACCGCCCTTGAAAATGTAGCGCTGCCAATGGTGTATGCGGGTGCTTCCAAATCTGAACGCACCATAAGGGCAAAAGAAGTCCTTACCAATGTAGGCCTTGCAGACAGGATGGATCATAAACCCAATCAATTATCGGGTGGGCAGCGCCAAAGGGTTGCTGTAGGTCGCGCCCTTGTTAACAGGCCTTCCATTATCCTTGCCGATGAACCTACAGGAAACCTGGATTCCAAAA
>Ga0307487_1002775_pt1 | contig 10908 bp, 6 predicted proteins | sample CBIW12metaG_FD_203665 | JGI IMG/M metagenome (GOLD analysis project Ga0307487, IMG submission 203665) | Sea-ice brine microbial communities from Beaufort Sea near Barrow, Alaska, United States - CBIW 1.2 | ecosystem: Environmental > Aquatic > Marine > Coastal | place: USA: Alaska | collected... | reverse complement strand
TTATCGCTTCAACCGGCGTTTTGAGCTGGACAGGATGTTGCCGCGATTTTGTTTCATTGCCGTTAGAACACCGCCTATGCCAATAAGGCTTTTGAAACTGGCTGAGGTTTATGGGTAATCAGGAAAGACGATGACCACCGTCCGCACAGAGTAATTGGTGGCGGGGTATTTCAGGAGCAGGAAAATGGAAGCGAACCGTTTAAGCTAGATTGGATTTGGCTCCACCCTTTTTCTAGGAATCGGGGAGAACTCTGGAAGCGTTGGGGAAAATTCAGGACGCACTACAATAATTTTACAGTACAAAGCCCCTTATCAGCAAATATGGCAATCTTTCTTGACAAACAAATCCCTATTAAAAATGGAGAGAATGATTAATATTACCTACCCACTATGAACAACTTAGGCATAAAATAACGAATCATCCTGATATACAGTTGATAGATTACTTTCTCACTTCCCAGCTAATCGGTAGCATTTCGAAGCAGCCGTTCTGAATTATAAATGTGCGAGTATAGCCTCTCTAAAGAATAAAAGGCTTTTGCATTTAAAACAAAGGAGCGGCCCACAACGCTTCTAAATCCACATCCTCACTATCAGGTTGCTTCTGTCGATCCAACAAGTCAATCTGCAGTACCATGGGCAAGGCAAATGATGTCCCCGTAACTACACAACAACCTTGAGCCAAGCTCGGAATCAAGCCACGAGATATGTTATCCAGGGTGGTTATCGTATTATCAATCAGATATAGATCACGATCATTAACTAGACGATGAATGAAAAAATTGTGGATTTGTGAAACGATCGTCGGCGAAATGTCAGCTGGCCTTTGGCTAGCTATAGTAACGAACACCCCAAATTTTCGACCTTCCTTGATAATTTCTTCGAAAAGTTCTAAACGGTAATCCTTCCAGCTTTCATGCTCGCGAGAGGATTGCTGAGAAAGTATATTATGTGCCTCGTCGATCACCAAATGTAGTGTCTTGTTTGGAGGGTGCGAAACCGATTCCTTGTGATCATTGTAATAATGCTTCGCGAGAAGAAGAGGCAAGACCTTCTTGGCTTCACTACTGCATCCCCTCAGCGAAATCACTGTTAACAACTTATTCTCAGGCTGCACTCCACCAATGGTTAGCACCTTTCGCAGGTTATTAAGCGAGGCCTCAATACGCTTTAGGAGTGGCTGAATGTGCTCGAACTGGACGTAACCACTGACTAGGTCGCTTATAAGCTGCAAATTTGCTCGCAAAATTAACTGATCGAATGGGTCAAGGTGAGATGTGTCGATTAAATTAACTACCGGCTCCAAGATCTCGTCATATCTACCACCATCGCTATTAAAAAAAATCGTCCCATGCTGGCAGAATCGATTTTGCTTAGAATGCCAAGACACGTCTTTTAGTGCTTCAATTAGTGCTGGCTCTTGGATTAGCTTTGCGACAGTCCTCATAAGATCTAAGGTCGCAGCCCTGCATTCCCCGGCACAAAAAGAGGCCCTGAACTTTAACTTTGCGTAAGCTGTCAGTGAGTTAGGATTTGTCGCGTACCTTCTTCGTCCCTCAACTAGCCGGTTTAGAAATGGTCTCTGAGTATTCTGAGTTGCTTGAAATAACAGAGCTAGAGTCTCAGAATTCCAGAACTCACTTTCATGAAGGGGGAACTGTGTTAATACACCGGCTTGGTTGCCATTGAGCCCGCTACCCCCCTGTGTAGACAAGTGGTACACGGCCTTTGATCCAGACGGTGCTATTTGCCCACTTGTATATTCCCCATTGAAATCTAAAATCACAAACTTGCTTTTATCACGAATAAAGGCAGCTTTTTGCTCGAATAGTACTGTGAAGAGCTTCGTCAGAGTGTTAGATTTACCACTTCCCGTATTCCCAAAAATGCCAATGTGGCTGTTGAAAAGTTTCTGCCAAGGAAGCCCAACGGGAATATCCTCCTTCAACATCCGACCTATAGTAAAAGAGCCTGCAGCATACCTACCAAAAATTGCTGCGATCTTTTTCTCATTAAGGAGGAAAGCTGGATCACGGATCATTGGCATGTATTTTATCCCTTGCTTGAACTCCTTATGGTAAAAATACCCAATTGGTCTCGCATCAACCTTACGAATGTACTCAACCTTTCCACGATCATTCTCAACGCGACTTTCATCGAGGTATTCTCCCTCTACGATGCAAATGATATCTCTAAATCCACGTTGAATAGATATATACTCTCGAATTGATACGCCTTTGTACTTGTCGCCAGCGTAATAAAGTGTCTCTTTGCTCGAATCTTCGTCAATTTTCAGTGTTACCTTTACACCATTTACACCAATAACCTCTCCAACTTTGATGCTCATACCTCGTCCTCTGCATTCATTGAAGCAGATTTATATTTGGCTGATCCCTCAGCAGCCTTTACCGGAGATAGCTCATCGAGTGTAAAAACCTTATTGTTGAATGCAGTAAAGTCCATATCACCATCGTTTAGCACGATACAGCGCACGTTGTTATATCCACGAAACTCAGCTTTCAAAGACTCTTGCGTCCACTTGTTATAACAACATATGTAGACTTGTAGGCGTGGATTCGAGAGTGATCGCTTTACGAGATTGAGAATGTGTTCGTCAGCAAAGGAAAAACCGAACGTAATGAGGACGGCGTTAGGCTTTTCAAGTTCGTAGCTAAGCATTCGAAGCATCTGATAATAGTGCTCGTCAAATACTGTCTCATGGAACTTCCACTTTGTAGGATTGACAATTGGCAGTTTCTTATATGATAGCCAAAAATCATCTAACTCTTCTTTTTTAAGATCTGGAAACTCCAAATGATCTAGGGACGCATGCTCATTTTCTAAGCACTCTGAAAATGGTTTAAGCTTATTTAATTGTTTTTCATCAAGGAGATTGCACGCTGCGCCATTAAGGTAATCAACGACAATGCTAGATCTTTCCTTTTTCCAATATACTGATCCGTGGAGGTGAATAAGATTGATTTGAGGTATGCTGATTTGATGGCGTTCGAATATTCCTGTCTGGCATAGATAAGTATTAAAGTTACGCGCTTGAAGATAGCGTCTGCTGAAACCACGTGCCCCATCATTCAGTAAAAAATCAACATTACCCTCGCGGACTATCTCATCTGCAACCAGTGGTATGCAGCCATCATAATTCGTCGTAAATATATTGCAGTGTCTCTCTAGCGAGTTTCTACGTGGAAGCATTTTAAGAACAGTTTCTAAAAAATCTCTATAGTTCCTTATAACCTCCTGTTCTTCTTCTGTTTTTTTCAGTTCGAGCTTGAACTCTTGTGCAGGTTGAATGCATGAAGCGTAATAATGCATAAACAAAGGGACTAGCCGTGGGTCGCCAATACTTTCAAAATAAGTTGCTAGATCCTCAAGAGACCAAGCCTTCCCTTCTATGTTTTTAATTTTCAATGCCAGCGTAGGAAACAAGCCAGATGAGGCCCCTGCGCCGACGAGAAAATTAAGGTTTTTATCGTAGACATCACTTGGTGCAATGATTTCGTTCACTACTCTCTCCGTCACACAAGGGCGATCCGATTCTCATCGATACAGTCCTTATTTTTTGCTTGTTTTTTTACCCCAAGGAACTACGCTCGTTGGCTTATCAACCTTGCTGTCGCAGGAACGTAAGTCACATCCATAATCGACCCATCCCGTATCCGCTCAACGGCCTCATCGATCACATACAGCGGCACCAAAAACCATTCTCTCGGCTTCACCGGGTGGCCAAAGCGGTCTTTGATTTCCAAGTCTAGCTGAGCGGGGGCAAATACTCGGTGTAGGATTGCTTCCAGCTTACTCCGGTTAATTTTGACCAGCTTATAGGTGGCGACTATTTCTACCCCAGCCAACAGGTACGTGGCATCGTGCGCTGCATTGGCGATGCGGGTTTCTACTTTTCCACCAGTTACGCCTATTTTGTGAATAAGTTCCCGATGCTCAGCTACGAACGGATGGTCCGACTCGCTGCGCAGTACGTAGATAGTTCCGCTTTCGACATCATCTTCTTCCCAGTTATCTCTGAACAGCGGGCCTGCATCAGGCTCCGTTATGCGACGGCCTGTTTCATCTTTGTATAGAGCTCGCTGTAATGATCTGAGAAGGATGTCGCTTTCAGTTTCATTGGAGTAGATAACCCGCAGCCTGGCATCGTTATCGCCGTTCGGCGCTTTGAAGAATTCACCTATCTCCGCCACATACACAAGCTGACCGTTGAGGATGAAGAAGTTACCCTTCTCGACACTCGCATCTTTCCCAAAGATTCGGGCTTCTCGAACGCCGGTCTTAACCTCGCTTTCAACTTGCTGAAAAAGGGACCTGAACTGCGCAAAATCCTCGCACTTTGTGCGGTTGGCGACTTCGTCGACTGCTCTCTTTGCTGCGGCCGAACGGACATGACGTAAATCTGTCAGCCCCCCTGTCGGCATCGCTTCTGTCAGCTCTGCCAACAACTCGTCATCGTCTATATCAGACGATGACTCAACTTGAGAGAAACCATCGCTATTTAACAAACCCTGATGATCCAGCTCGATCAATAAAGAGCGGCATTCGTCCAGCGCCCGCAAACGATCAAGTCGAACGGCATACATCCGCTCGAAGATATCTTTATCCTCACCGTGTTCCGGGGTGTGCCCGTGCTCGTCAACAAACCGCTGCACCTCTTCAAACCCTGCAATAATCCGCTCTTCGCGGGACGTCAGGCTTTTCTCTTTCTTCGGCTGGGCAAAATCCTCCAGCTCCCTGCGCAAATCATCCAAATCAGTCATAGCGCCCCTCGTCTTTGTAACGTACAAACGCTGATGCGCCCTCAGCCATTCGTTTTTCCCAAGCATCCTGCGCAGTATTGGAAGGCGACCTGCCCCGCTCCCGTTTAAACTTAACGGCTCTGATAGCTAAATCCTTCGCCTCTTCAGGGGTGAGCGTTGTGCGCTTGGCGGAGATGATTGATGCGATCTGCTTAAGGCTTTCCTCGCTCATGCTTTTGGCGAGAATGGCGTAGGCTTCACTGAACGGATTGATGCGATCAATCAAATCTATATCAAGATCGCGAACATCCATCGCAAACTTGCGCACGCCTGCAATTAACGCGGTATTAGGTTTGCTATCAGAATCGCCCTCACCCGCAGTGCCACCGCCACGTCCAATCTCATCAATCAGTGCCTGCTTGGCTTGTTGGGTGAGGTTTAAGGCGGCAATAGCGTGCTGACGAACGGCTTCCTGATCTTCCGCGTCCAGTTCGGGGTATCGGTCTTTGATGATTTTCCCCATTTGAACCTGAGTCAGTTCCTCTGGAACCAGTTCTTCATCAAAGAGCCCCCGCTCAAGGGTGTTTTTGTCTTGCACAAAACTGGCAATCACTTCATTGAGGTCTTCGCTGCAGATGCGTGTGGCTTCTTCGCTCTTTGGTTCCGCTAGCCCTTTTATTTCTATCTGAAACTGACCGGTTTCTTCGTTAATACCGACGTTACACTTGTTCGGGTCGTAGCCGCCTTCACCGTAGTCGTAACCTGGTTCCGGTTCGTTGCCCAATGCTTTTGGTTTAAACTCAAAGCGGGGTGCCAGCACCTGTTCCATTAAAAGGCTGGCAGCGATTGCCTTCAAGGTGTCGTTGACGGCTTCTGTCACCACCTGCGCTGTAGCGTCAGGTTCGGCAATCAGGTTGGTGAAGCGGGCACGGTATTTGCCCGGAGCGTCCCTCGTAGCTCGGCCAATGATCTGCACGATCTCGGTGAGACTGGAGCGATAGCCAACGGTAAGCGCATGCTCACACCAGATCCAGTCAAAGCCTTCCTTTGCCATGCCGAGCGCAATGATAATGTCGACATGATCCCGATTATCCTTCTGAGCGGGGTCTCTCAGCGCTGCAGACACACGCTCCCGCTTGCCGGGGTCGTCATCAACAAGATCCGCTATTCGCAACACCTTACCCGCCGAAGTTTTAACCAATTGGAAGCCAGTTTCTGGATCCGCTCCCTGCCACTCGCCCAACTCTTCGATAATATGCTCAACTTCCCTGATCTTATCCTTGGTACTTTCACGGGCATTCACATTCGGGATGTGAATGATGGTCTTCTCGTCTGGATCAAGCACCCCCAAGATGCTATCCGCATAAGGGCCAGAGTAAAAGAAATACCCGATATCCAGCTGTTTCAGGTACTGGTAGCCATTGAGCTGCTCGTAGTAGGTGTAGGTGACGGTATCGAATTTCGATTCGTCCTGCGGCGCCAGCACCGCCTCGGCATCGCCGCGGAAATAGGAGCCCGTCATGGCGACAATATGCGCCTTGTCACGGGTCATAAACTCACCTAGATGCGCTCCGAGCTTGTTATCTGGGTTGGCCGACACATGGTGGAACTCATCAACGGCAACCAAACGGTCGTCAAAGGCCGCCACCCCAAACTGATCCACCGCAAATCGGAAGGTAGCATGGGTACACACCAGCACCTTGTCATCACTCACCAGAAAGGCGCCCAACGCTTTAACCTTGCCGCCATTGTCCGTACCGGGGGCATTGCACAAATTCCATTTCGGCTCTACGTGCCAATCTGCCCAGAACCCGTACTTGCTCAGTGGTTCATTATTAAAGCTCGCCCCTATAGCCCGCTCAGGAACCACGATAATGGCCTGTTTAACACCCTGATTCTGCAGCTTGTCGAGTGCAATAAACATCAACGCCCGACTTTTACCGGAAGCCGGTGGTGATTTTATCAGCAGGTACTGCTCTCCACGTCGCTCAAAGGCGCGCTCCTGCATGGGCCGCATACCTAGCTCATTGGACTTAGTTGAGCTGCCATTACGGGCATAGGAGACTGAAACAGACGGGACGGATTGGGTCATGGATTATTTCCTATCAGGGTACTTAGCCTTGTGTTTGAGGGCCTGTTCGAGCTGCTCGATTTCCTTGAGGTCATCCTCATCAGCTTTACGTGCCTCAGCCTCACGGCGCTTTTGATCAAAGGTTCCATAACGGTCGTGAGCTATTTTCGCCATCCGATCACGACTCACAGAACCGGCACCTTCAAGGGTGGGCTGGTCATTGAACGCCAGCATCTTGTCCACATTATTACGCCAAAAATCCAGAGTGAGTTCCTGCTGCTGCTTGAGTCGCAATTCCGCCTGTTCAAGAAATATCACCACCAGGCGATTAAGCGTATCGATTTCGTCGGCGCTCAGATAGTTCTTGGCGACAATCACGTCCTGCTTACGCACCCGTGATCCACTCCAACTGGTTAGCGCCATATTGGGCTGGTCAGGGTCTGCACGTTTAAGTACCAACTCAGCCGCGGTATGACCGGTGACGGCAAAGAGTAGTTTGTTCTGAACTTCGGCAAAGAAGAGGCTGGTTTCCTGCTCTCGCGCCGTGTAATCCGAACTGAGCGCAAACAGTTCGCGAACCTTTTGATAGAAACGCTTTTCCGACGCACGGATATCACGGATGCGTTCCAGCAACTCGTCGAAATAATCGAAACCACCTGGGTTCTTGAGACGCTCGTCATCCATCACAAAGCCCTTAAGCAAGAACTCTTTTAGATGAGTACTGGCCCACTGGCGGAACTGGACGCCACGTGGGGAGCGAATTCGGTAGCCGATGGCCAGGATCAGATCCAAATTATAAAGTTTTGTTCGATATCGCTTTCCGTCACTGGCAGTTGTCAAGGACTCCTTGACAACTGCGTCCTCAAGCAACTCTTTATCAGTAAAGATGTTCTTGACATGCAAAGAGACATTCTGCTTGGTCGTCTGAAACAGTTCCGCAATTTCGAGCTGACTCAACCACGCAGAACTATCCTCCGCACGCAGGTGGAGCTGGGTTTGACCATCTTCGGAGGTATAAAGAATAAGTTCGCTCATAACTTCGACTTCCTTGTTGTAGCCTTTTCTTTTTTGGGCGTGGCATCCTGCCGAGTCGTCATTTTAGTATACAAATCGAACAGCTTTTCCAGTCGTTCGGTGTCGTTCCGGAAACGACGGCCGATGTAGATGCGCTCCAATACTTCATCGTTGCACTCGTGAGCTTCGCGCAGGTCAGCTGGTATTTTATCCTGTGCGTAAAGGTCAGCGATGGTAGCTGGAAAATGGGCCTCCCTTGCCAACAGAATGTTTTCAGCACACCGGGTCAGATCGGCTTTGTTTTTTTCGGTCAATGTAGGGATGGGAAAAGTGTTCCACCCTAAAGTATTAGAGTAGGAAAAATCTGTTCGCATTCGCACGCAAACAGTGCCAATCCATACCCAGTGCAATCGCGATGCAATTAATGCCATATTCCACAGGGGGGCGTCATAAAGGGCAAAGTTTCGATCGCCGATAATCGAATTACTATCCTCCAAACCAACTGGTAAGTATTCGCGATTTTCCGAACTGACGCGCGCAACCACCAATGAAAAACTCTTCGCTATTGATTGTATTTGTCGGAATCTATGCGGGTACGCTGCGGCAGGACGTGTTTCAGCAGCTTTGCTCTCAGCGCGAGCTTTAGCAACACCTTCGATACGCCTTCGAATTTCTGGTACTACTTCGGCTGCCGCACGCTCCGAATCATCAATCCACAAACAATATCGTTCCTGCCCGCGGATAAATTCTTGCGCACCAAGAAAGCGCTTGAGGTAATACCTTGCCTCAGGGTTTACAGAGAGAAGTCGATCGCGCTCATCCTTAGAAAAAAAGAAATGGCCACCATCTGTTGGCTTGTTACCCCATTCCATAAGCGCACGCTCGTCCTTTGAACGAGAGATTGGCTTAACAATAACGTCAATACCGGCAATTAGGTAAGCGTTGATATTCGCCACATCTTTGACCGTTGTTCGATCACCTTCAGCTATAGAAAAAAGCTTGCGCGCCAGCCCCGCTTGATTTGATACGCCCACAATCACAACAGTCACGCCAGCATTATGGCTGGCCAAATTAGCCCATTTAAAGCTGGTATGAGCAAATATAATCTCATGCCCTGTTTCAAAGATCAGTGGCCATAAAATTGGCACCTGCTGTCCCTGACAGACTGAATTGGTAGACACGAAGGCAGAAGCACAAGGAGTATACTGGCCATAGTCCACGGCTTTCATGAACCAACCCGCTACATAGTCCAACGACTTCCAGCTTTTTGTTCGGTCTTCAAAAATACGGCGAAGGTCATCCTTTTGTTCTGGAGACTGCCAAGTTGAGCCTAGATACGGAGGATTCCCACATATATAGGTCTCCCCTCCCTCATTCTCGAAGTCAATTTCGGACTGGTCCAAAAGCGATTCGAACAGATCATCAGCGTGAAGTTTCACGCCCGTTCCGGTGGGCGGGCATACACTGAGCCAGTCCAATCGCAAGGCATTGCCACAGGTAATCCAGTTCTCAGCATCCAGTGGCAACAGGCTCTGTAGTGCCTCCTGCTGCCCCAGATACAGCACATCGCACTGATATTCCGCGATAATTAGCGCCAGCCGAGCAACCTCCGCCGAAAAATCACGTAATTCGATTCCCCGGAAGTTTGTCAGCGGTATGCTGCTTTTACGGTTCTGTTCACCCCGTCGCTCATTGATAACGTTCTCAATTTCCCGCATTTGTTTATAAGCGATGACCAAGAAGTTTCCGGAACCACATGCTGGATCAAATACCCGAATTTTTGCCATGCGATTGCGCAGATTCAAAAGCTTACGGGGGCTGCCACCCGCTTCTTCCAAGCTCTCGCGCAGTTCATCAAGAAACAGCGGGTTCAGCACCTTGAGTATGTTGGGTACGCTGGTGTAGTGCATACCCAGTGCGCCGCGCTCGTCATCGTCGGCCACCGCCTGGATCATCGAGCCGAAGATGTCGGGATTTATCTGCGTCCAGTCCAGGTTGCCGATATGCAGCAGATAGGAGCGTGCAATCCTACTGAATTTGGGTACTTGCACGTTTCCGGAAAACAAACCACCGTTAACGTAGGGGAAACGCTCTGCCCACCGGCTAACTTTTGAGTTTTTTCGATCGGCGTTCTTGACGTTCATTGCCCGGAAAATCTCGCCAATCACCTCATGGGTGTTGGACGAGTCTCGGGCACTCATCTCCGTAACAGTGTTCGTAAACAGACTCTCGCCGGAAAAAATATCCGTATCTTCAGCGAAGAAGCAGAATATCAGTCTAGCCATGAAGTGGTTCATTTCATGGCGTTGCTCATGAGTTCCCCACTCAGGGTTGTCTTTCAACAGTTCAACATAAAGGCGGTTCAGGCGACTGGTGGCGCGAATATCAAAGGAACTATCGCGTATTTGCTTTACGGTAGTTATCCCCGCCAGCGGCAGGAAGAAACCAAAGTGGTCAGGAAACTGTTCGTACTCACACGTAACAGTTTCACCACTCTCGATATTCTCTGCTTCAAAGTCGACACCATCTGTGGAGAGGATAAATCGCACCTTGGCCTTTTTTGTGGCTAGGCTGGACCTAAGCTCAGTAAGCTTTTGTGTAACCTCACCGGGGTCAGCGACAACAATATGAATGTTATTCGTCTGCAAAACGCCGCCAAGGTCTGACCTATTCGTATTGCCTGTTTGCAAGCGCTTTATGGTGGTTTCCTTGTTACCAAAGGCGCGTAGAAACGCAAAAGGAAATTCAACCTTGTCGAACGCTTGGAGCGCTAGCGCTGAGATTGCTTCTTCAATTTCTACTGCATTCATGGACAACGCTGCCTTGGCACAAGCTCTGCTTGTTGATTATAAAAACGGACACACACGATCAACACGACGCTAATCTTCTATGAAGTAATCAGTATCAACCTGTTTCACTTCAAACACCTCTTTCACATTTACCCCGAGGTTATTCTCGATCATCAGCTGAGCCAGCTCGCGGCCATCAAGCAACACAACCTTCATGTCCAACCCTGCTGCAGCCTCTCTCGCTCCTACAGAAAAGTCAGACGTGGTGAGAAAC
>Ga0307487_1002771_pt1 | contig 10923 bp, 13 predicted proteins | sample CBIW12metaG_FD_203665 | JGI IMG/M metagenome (GOLD analysis project Ga0307487, IMG submission 203665) | Sea-ice brine microbial communities from Beaufort Sea near Barrow, Alaska, United States - CBIW 1.2 | ecosystem: Environmental > Aquatic > Marine > Coastal | place: USA: Alaska | collected... | reverse complement strand
TCGCTGCGGGCCCTTCGTTCCGGTGGAGCATAGGAGATTCGAACTCCTGACCTCTTCCATGCCATGGAAGCGCGCTACCAACTGCGCCAATGCCCCGGGGACCGCACCATGTTAGCGGAGCCAGCCGCGTCATCCCAATCCGGCCCCGGCAGGTGCTAGTCGTCGTCGGACTGGGTCGGTGTCGGCAGGTTGTCGGCATTCCATTTGGTGATCCGCCAGCGAGCCCAGTCGTTGTTCTTGGTCTGTTCCAGGATCGACCATGCGCAGTTGTTGAGGCCGCCGAACAGGTGCCACTGATCGAGCTGGAATCCCAAGAACGCACAGGCGCCTGCTCGCAGCACTCCCCCGTGGGCGACGACCACGACGACTTCGTCGGTGCGCTCCGCGAGGCGTTCATGCAGCCCGGCCGCGAAGCGTTCGCCGGCCGCCAGGTGGGTCTCACTGTCAGGGATCTGCGTCTCGTCGCCATCGGCCCAGGCCTGCATGCCGTCGGGGAACGTCGCCCAGGCCTCAGGCCACGTCAAACCCTCGCGTGCGCCGAAGTGAATCTCGCGGAAACGGGGCTCTGTCTCGACGTCGACGTCGATACGTGCGCCCAGAACCTGGGCGGTCTCGTGGGCGCGGGAGAGGTCAGAGGTGATGATCCGGGTGGGGTTGAGCGACGCCAACTGCTCGGCGGCGTCGCGGGCTTGTTGGCGACCGGTGTCGTCGAGCGGAATGTCGCTGGTGCCCTGCACTCGTCCCGCAAGATTCCACGCAGTACGTCCGTGTCGCCACAAGACGACCTGACGTGTGTTCACGTCAGCGGAACCAGCGGGCAGTCGCTCCAGAGCCGTTCGAGTGCGTAGTAGGCACGCATGTCGGTTTGCTGCACGTGCACCACGATGTCGGCGAAGTCCAGCAGCACCCATTGGGCCTCGCTCTGTCCCTCGCGGCGCACTGTCTTGGCATCCATCGCCAGCAGGGCCTCCTCGACGGCATCCTGCACCGCTCTGACCTGCGGGGCACTGGAGGCTGTGCAGACCAGGAACACGTCGGTGATGGCCAACTGCTCCGACACGTCGAAGGCGATGATGTCGGTGGCGAGCTTGTCCGCGGCGGCAGTTGCTGCTGCGCGGGTCAGCTCGATCGCGCGCTCAGTGGCGCTCATGCTGGTCCCTCGCGGTACAGACCGTGTTTGCTGATGTACTGCACGACGCCGTCGGGCACGAGGTACCAGACCGGGTCGCCGTGGCCGACCCGTGAGCGGCAATCGGTGGATGAAATGGCCAAGGCAGGGATCTCCAAGATCGTGATGCGGTCGGTGGGCAGCCCGTCGAGCGAGGCTTCGTTGAGCTCGTGGCCGGGACGGGTGCAGCCCACGAAGTGCGCCAGCGAAAACAACTCGTCGTGATCGCGCCAGGTGAGCAGCGCCGCCATGGCGTCGGCGCCGGTGATGAAGTACAGATCGGCGTCGGGGTGCTGCGCGGCAATGTCGCGCAGCGTATCGATCGTGTACGTGGGACCGTCGCGGTCGACATCGACCCGACTCACGGCGAAGTTCGGGTTGGACGCGGTCGCGATGACCGTCATCAGATAGCGATCTTCGGCGGCGGAGACGTGACGGTCGGCCTTCTGCCACGGCTGTCCAGTGGGCACGAAGATGACCTCGTCGAGGTCGAAGAACGAGCGGGCCTCGCTGGCCGCGACCAGGTGGCCGTGGTGGATGGGGTCAAATGTGCCGCCCATGACACCGATGCGGCGCCGACCACCGTCGGGGCGAGGTGACGCGACGGTCGTGGCAGAACTCGACATCGGCGCGGTGGTGCTCAGGAGTGCTCGCGGCCCTTGCCGAACTGCAGCAGCGCCAGCAGCAAGGTGATCAAGATGGCGAGCGTGATGACGCCGACCGCCCACGGCTCAATGCCGATGTCGCGCAGTTTCTCTTCAGAAGCGGCGAACGAGACGAGATTCGAGAGCATGGCCACAATCTATCTCACTGAAGACCATCGATGCCCGCCGGTTGAAGGCGCCGCGCGACACCCGCATCCCACCGGAGCTGGGGCGCGGTCGATATTCAACCTCTTGAGCGCTGAGACGGTTGAGATCTGACCCCGGTAGTTGGGTCAAGAACGTGAGGGAGCGCCAGCGACCGAGGCGAAGCCGAGCTCGAATGGCGTGGTTCGCCTCGCTCCGCTCACAGTCGGCCGCAAGCGGCCTCCTTGGCGAACAGGGTTCAGCCGCCGCTGGTGCCGTCTTCGGCGGCGGGGTCGAGGGGTTCGAGGAGCTCGCGAGTGTTGAGCCAGCCGTCGGGGACTGTGACCCTCTTGGGCGTGCCCTGACGGCCGCGCGGGGTGCCAAGTTCGCGGACCGGGTACGGCTCGGTCGGATCGAGCTGCCCCAGCAGGTCATCCAGTGCCGCGAAGGACGAGATCGTGCCGAGCTGTTGGCGCACGTTGCTGCCGGCAGCGAAGCCCTTGAGGTACCAAGCGATGTGCTTGCGAAATTCCACGCAGCCACGTTCCTCGCCGGACAACTCGCCCAGCAGTTCGGCATGGCGGCGCATCACGGCAGCGACCTCGCCGAGCGATGGAAGTTCTGCGCCGGACTCGGGCGCATTCGGGCGCTGCATCTGGTCGCCGGAGAACGCCGCGGCCAGATCGCGGAACAGCCACGGACGACCCAGACAACCTCGGCCCACAACGACACCATCGCAACCGGTCTGCTCGATCATGCGAATGGCATCGGCGGCTTCCCAGATGTCGCCGTTGCCCAGCACAGGAATCTCGGTGACTGCGGACTTCAATTCGGCGATCGCGTCCCAGTCTGCCTGGCCCGAATAGTGCTGCACCGCGGTACGTCCGTGCAGTGCGATGGCGGCGGTGCCGGTGTCCTGCGCGATGCGGCCGGCATCGAGAAAGGTGAGGTGGTCGTCGTCGATGCCCTTGCGGGTCTTCATCGTGACCGGCACACCGAACGGCGCCGCAGCATCAACGGCTGAGGTGAGGATCTGGCCCAGCAGGCGGTCCTTCCACGGCAGCGCTGCTCCCCCGCCCTTGCGGGTCACCTTGGGCACGGGGCAGCCGAAGTTCAGGTCGACGTGGTCGACGCCGTGCTCCTCGCACAAGATGGTCACGGCACGACCAATGATGTCGGGATCGATGCCGTACAACTGCACCGACTTGTACTTCTCATTGGGCGCAAACCGCAGCATTGACAGGCTGGTGCGATCGCGCTCCACAATGCCGCGGGAGGTGATCATCTCGCACACGTACAGCCCGGCCCCCTGCTCAGCACACAGTTGGCGGAAGGCCGCATTGGTGACACCGGCCATCGGCGCCAACACCACAGGGGTGTCGACGGTCAGTGCACCCAGGCGCAACGCACTGGGCAGGGTCGAGGTGGTCACTTGACCATTGTCTCAGTCCGGTGTCAGGGCTTCCAGCGCACCGCGGTGGCTGGGGTATCGGACTGCGCGTCGATCGAGACGAGCGTGCGGCCCTTCGGGATCAGGAAGACCATGCAGATGTCTGCGGAGTCGCCGGCCAGGAAACTCTTGGGCAGGCTACTGCCCGTGCATGGCTTGAACTTCCCGTTGATCACATTCGGCGGCACGATCGTGTCGGAGTCGTCGTGGGCCACGAACGGACCACCCACTCCGCCCAGACCGGCGGGGCCTGCGTTCTCGACCGTGGCCTTGACGTAGTACGGCGTGGACGCCTTGCCAGCGGCATCGAGTGAGAAGAACCGGAAGTCCTTCATGTCACCCTCGGTGATCTTGGCGACGGTCAAGGTGACGGCACTGACTGCACCGTCGCCGACGTCGAGCACGACCGTGGCTGCGGCGCCCGGCTTCAGTTCTGTGCCCGGCTCCGTGAGCGTCACACCGTCAGGAACTGTGAAGCCCTTCGGGGTGGGCACTGTGGGTTCTGGCACCGGCTCGCTGCCGCCACAAGCGGCCAATGTCAGCGCAGCCGCGAACGCGGCCACGATTGCTCGCACCTTCATGCCGTCAGTGTTGCCCACGAGTGGATCAGCACCCTGGGAGACGCGCCGCCAGCCACCCAGTGACCTGATCAAGCGCAATGCGCTCTTGGGTCATCCTGTCGCGCTCGCGGATTGTGACGGCCTGGTCGTCGAGGGTGTCGAAGTCGACTGTGATGCAGAACGGTGTGCCGATCTCGTCCTGACGGCGGTAGCGCTTGCCGATAGCCGCAGCGTCGTCGAAGTCGACGTTCCAGAACTGACGCAGCTCGGCGGCCAGATCTCGCGCCTTGGGCGACAGATCCTCATTGCGCGACAGCGGCAGCACGGCTGCCTTGCACGGGGCGAGCCGTGGGTCGAGCTTGAGCACCGTGCGCTTGTCGACACCGCCCTTGGAGTTCGGCGCCTCGTCCTCGGTGTACGCGTCGATCAGGAAGGCCATCATCGAACGGTTGACGCCAGCTGCCGGCTCGATCACGTACGGCGTCCAGCGCTCGCCGGTGGCCTGGTTGAAGTACTGCAGGTCCTTGCCGGAGTGCTCGCTGTGCGTCTTGAGGTCGAAATCGGTGCGGTTGGCGATGCCCTCGAGCTCGCCCCATTCGGAGCCAGCGAACTCAAACTTGTACTCGATGTCGACGGTGCGCTTGGAGTAGTGCGAGAGCTTCTCGGCCGGGTGCTCGAAGAACCGCAGGTTGTCGGGGTCGATGCCCAAGCCGGTGTACCAATCCATCCGGGTCTTCATCCAGGTCTCGTGCCATTCCTCATCGGTGCCCGGCTCGACAAAGAACTCCATCTCCATCTGCTCGAACTCGCGAGTGCGGAAGATGAAGTTGCCGGGCGTGATCTCGTTGCGGAAGCTCTTGCCGATCTGACCGATGCCGAACGGCGGCTTCTTGCGCGACGTCGTCATCACTTGGCTGAAGTTCACGAAGATGCCCTGCGCCGTCTCGGGTCGCAGGTAGTGCATGCCCTCCTCGGACTCAACCGGACCGAGGAAGGTCTTGAGCAGGCCGTTGAACATGCGCGGCTCGGTCCACTGACCACGGGTGCCGCAGGCCTCGCAGACAATGACGTCCATCTCGACCGCGTCCGGATCGTCGAGCTTCTTCTTCTCCGCATAGGCCTCCTGCAGGTGATCCTGGCGGTAGCGCTTGTGGCAGTTCTGGCACTCGACCAACGGGTCGACGAATGCAGCCAGGTGGCCTGACGCCTCCCACACCGAGGTGGGCAGGATGACTGAGGAGTCCAGGCCCACGACGTCGTCGCGACCCTGCACCATCGAGCGCCACCACTGGCGCTTGATGTTGTCCTTCAACTCCACGCCGAGCGGGCCGTAGTCCCACGCCGACTTGGTACCGCCGTAGATCTCGCCGCACTGGTAGACGAAACCTCTGCGCTTGCTGAGGCTGATGACGTTGTCGACGGTCGTGGCTGCCATGGAAGTGTCCTGTCCGGCTGGGTGTCGGCGGGCCTTGGCAGATCGTCGTGACGAACTGCGCCCGATGCGTGCCGAGTCTATCGGCGACGCCCGAGTCATCGGTGGTTGAGGTGCGAGGCCGTCCACGGCCGAGCCTCGAAACCGTTGGTGGTTTCGAGGCTCGTCGCTGAGCTCCTCGCACCTCAACCTTCTCGAGCGGTCGGCCGCAAACGGCCTCGACTCTCGAAGATTTGACAATCATTCCCATCTAAGTTGAGAATGATTCCCATGAAGCGATACGTCGTCCCGCTCGTGGCCATCACCATGCTCCTGTCCGCATGCGCTGGTGCCGGTTCCGATGACGACCGCCCCAGCATCGTGGCGTCGTTCTACCCGTTCGCGTTCGTGGCCGAGCGGGTCGGGGGATCTTTCATCCAGGTCGAGAACCTGACCTCCCCCGGTGTTGAGCCGCACGACATCGAGCTGGCACCCCAACAGGTGGCCGCGGTCCAAGATGCTGACCTGGTCGTCTACGAACAGGGCTTTCAGGCCGCCGTGGACGATGCGATCGACCAGGCCGACCGTTCAGGCGATGACACGATCGACGTGTCGGCCCTGGTTCCTGAGGTCAAAAGTGACCCGCACACTTGGCTGAACCCACAGAACATGGTCGCCACAACCCGCGCCGTCGCCGATGCCATGGCCACGGTTGACCCAGCCCATGCCGATGACTTCGCACAAAACGCCGACGCTCTCATCGCCGATCTCGACGGGCTCGACGCGGCATTCACCGAAGGCCTGAAGACCTGCGAGCGGCGCACCATCGTGACCAGCCACGCCGCCTTCGCCTACCTCGCCGACCGATACGATCTGACCCAGGTCCCAATTGCCGGGCTTGATCCGTCGACGGAGCCCTCCCCGCGGGATCTAGCCAGGATCACTGCGCTGGTGCGGCGCGAGAAGATCACCACGATCTTCACCGAAGAACTGGTCAGTCCGGCCATCGCACGCACTATCGCCGACGAGAGTGACGTCCAGATTGCGACGCTCGACCCCATCGAAGGCTTGGGACAGGACACCAGCGACGAGACCTACCTGACCCTCATGCGCCGCAACCTCGAGGCGCTCCGTACGGCAAACTCCTGCACGTGAGCACATCCGAGGTCGACCCGCTGGTCGCGTCAGGGGTGTCAGTTGCCCTCGACGGTCGATTGGTGCTGCACGACGTCGATCTGACCGTCCGGGCGGGCGAGTTCGTGGTGCTGCTCGGCGCCAACGGCTCCGGCAAGTCGACCCTCGTACGAGCCGCGGTCGGTCTCGTACCGATCATCGGCGGCACCGTGCGGTTGTTCGGCACCCCGCTCGCCTCGTTCGACGAGCACACCCGGCTGGGCTACGTGCCGCAGCGCACCAGCGCCGCGGCCGGGGTTCCGGCAACGGTGCAGGAGGTCGTCATGAGCGGCCGGCTCGCCAGGCGACACGTCTTCCGCCGCCGCACCGCGGCGGACCTCTCAGCCGTCGAGGAAGCCATCGACCGGGTCGGTCTCGGCGATCGTCGGGACTCCTCGGTCAACGAGCTGTCCGGCGGTCAGCAGCAGCGCGTGCTGATCGCACGAGCCCTGGCCACCGAGGCCGATCTGCTGGTCATGGACGAACCGACCGCGGGCGTCGACCACGACCAGCAGATCACCCTCGCCTCGGTGCTGGGCGATCTGGTTGCCGCCGGCACGTCGGTGCTGCTCGTCGCGCACGAGCTCGGTCCGATGCAGCCGCTGATCGACCGCGCCGTCGTGCTCGACGTCGGCCGGGTCGTCCACGACGGGCCGGTCGACGAACACACCCTCTCGCACGCGCACTCCCACCAGCACACGGGCGCTCCCCCGCGCACCCACGTCTCCGGGGACGGGGTCTGGCCGTGATCGACCTGCTCGACTACGACTTCATGCGCCGCGCCCTGCTGGCAGCGGTCTTCACCGGACTGTCGGCTCCCGCAATCGGCACGTACCTGGTGCAGCGCCGGCTGTCACTGCTCGGCGACGGTCTCGGCCACGTGGCCCTCACCGGAGTCGCCCTGGGACTGCTCACCGGCATCGCTCCCCTGCCGACCGCAGTGGTCGTGGCGACCCTCGGCGCCCTGCTCATCGAGTTCCTGCGGTCGCGCGGTCGCACCAGCGGTGACGTCGCGCTCGCCATGTTGTTCTACGGAGGCATCGCCGGCGGCGTGCTGCTAGCCGGCCTCGCCGGAGAAAGCGCTGCCGGCCTCAACAAGTTCCTGTTCGGGTCGATCACGACGGTGTCCAACGGCGACCTCGTGCTGGTCGGGGTGCTCGGCGCGGTCGTCGTGGCCCTGTCGGTCGGGCTGCGACCCCAGCTGTTCGCCGTGTGCCAGGACGAGGAGCACGCCCGCGTCAGCGGTGTCCCGGTGTGGCTGCTCAGCTCGCTCATCTCGATCCTCGCCGCCATCACGATCACGCTCGCGATGCGCACCGTCGGCCTGCTGCTGGTCTCGGCCCTGATGGTCGTGCCCGTCGCCGCGTCCCAGCAGGTCACCCGCAGCTTCCGCGCCACCCACCTCGCGGCGATGGGCATCGGTCTGGCCGTCGCGCTCGGCGGCGTCGTGTCCAGCTACGAGATCGAGACCCAGCCCGGTCCGACCATCGTGATCCTGGCGATCACCGTGTTCGGCGTGATGGCCGGTGTCGGGGCCTTCCTGCGCCGCCTGCGTCCGCAAGCCGATCCCCACCTCGACATGCGCCGGGAGACCTGATGGTGCAGATCCAGCGCAACACCCGCCAGCGACGCGCCGTCGCGGCGATCCTCGACGACCTCGACGGCTTCGCGAGCGCCCAGGACATCCACGACGCTCTGCGCACGAAGGGCGACTCGGTCGGCCTGTCCACGGTCTACCGCAACCTGCAGGCGATGGTCGACGCCGCCGAGGTCGACGCCCTGCGCGGCACCGACGGTGAGATCCTGTACCGCCAGTGCAGCGCCGGACATCACCACCACCATCTGGTGTGCCGCACCTGCGGACGGACAGTGGAGGTCGAAGGACCTACCGTCGAACGCTGGGCTGATGGAGTCGCTGCCGAACATGGTTTCCGCGATGTCGCCCACACTCTGGAGATCTTTGGCACCTGCTCGGATTGCTCGGCGTGAGTATCCAGCACGTCACCGGTCCCGAGCTGACGGCAGCTCACGTGTACGGCATCTGGAAGATCCGGGACGTGGTGTTCGCCGTCGAACAGCAATGCGATGAGACCGATGTCGATGACCTCGACCTACTCGCCAGCACTTCACACCTATGGTTCGCCGACGTCGACGGGCCCACCAGTTACGTGCGCGTCCTGACCGATCCGGACGGAGCCCGACGGATCGGACGGGTGTGCACCCGCCTCGAGCACCGGGGACAGGGACTGTCAGGCCAGCTGGTGGCCGAGGCGATCGAGGTCTGGGGCGATGGCGTCATGCGCCTCAACGCTCAGGCCTACCTCGAATCCTGGTACAGCCGATTCGGCTTTGTACGCAACGGCGAGAACTTCATCGAGGCCAGCATCGACCACGTCCCGATGGAGCGAGCCGCGGCTCGCCAGGGAGCGCAGCGACCGTGAGGGCGAAGCCCGAGGCGTACCCCAGCAAACCCGCTCGAGTATGCCTCAGTCACTCGTCCCTCGCTCCCTCACACTCGGCCGCAAGCGGCCTCCTTGGCGAGCAGCCTGTACGCCAAGGATCCAAGCGAGGCGCACCACAGCAGACCCACGTCCAGGCGAACTCCTGTTCGCCAGGAAGGGAAGTCAGTTCGCCAGGTCGTTGAGGTTGTTGAGCGATTCGGTCAGGTCGCCGGTGACCTTCGTGGCGTAGTCCTCGACGGCGGTGATGGCTTCCTCGAACTGGGCCGCGTAGGTGAACGAGTAATTGCGCCCGCCGTCGATGCTGTTGGCCAGGACAGATGACTGGTCGATGACGTACTGCACGGCGCTGTCGACGGTGGCGTCGAGATCGTCCTGTCCCTTCGGAACGTCCACCTGGGCCAGGGTGTCCCGCGCGGAAACGAAAGCGGGAATGAGCGAGGAACGCAACTCACGACTGCTGGACAGCGTCGTGGATCTGACATAGTCGGTGATCCGCATTTCGAGTACCTTGCGCGCTGCCTTGACATAGGCGAGTGCGGCGCTGGCTTTCTTGAGTTCGCGGCTCACTCTCTCGTACGGCTCCAACAGGTCCGCCTCGAGCTGCGCGGCTTGGGCATACGTACTGGAGTTCTCCATGCCGAACACATCTGCGTCTGCGAGCGCAGGCGGGTCTTCGATCGCCGCGAGCAGTGCTTTTCGGATGGCCGCCGGGGATTCCTCGTCGGACTCCTTGATGGCCTTCTCCGCTCGTGCTCGGAACGTCGCCACTTGGCTGAGGAAGTCCGCTGCGACGGCATCGGCCTGCTCGATCTGTTCGGACTGACGCTGGCTTTGCACCACGATGAAGCCACCGAGGATCGCAGCGATCAGTACTGTGATGAACACCGGCGCCATGATGACCGCGAGACGCCCCCACCGCCGCTTGGCGCGCACGGGCGGCTCAGGCGGCTCGGTGGGCTCGATCGGTTCGGGCGACTCGGGCGACTCGGGTTCAGGAAGGCTCATCGGCGTACGAGCGGCTCCACGGCATGGTGGCGCAGACCATAGGTGAACGCATCAACCATCGCCTGCCAGGACGCTTCGATGATGTTCGCGCCCACGCCGACCGTGACCCACGAGTCCTTGCCGTCGGACGTCTCGATCAGCACGCGCGTGATGGCGTCAGTGCCGTGGCCCTGGTCCAGGATCCGTACCCGGAAGTCGATCAGGTGGAATCGGGCGACATCGGGGTAGACCCGCTCGATGGCCTGGCGCAGGGCGTGGTCGAGCGCGTTGACCGGGCCATTGCCCTCACCCACGACTGCAAACCTCTCACCACCGGCATGCAACTTGACGGTGGCTTCAGACAGAGCCGCCGCACCGCGGCTGGACTCTGCCGACACCCGCCAAGACTCAAGGTCGAAGTACGACGGACGCACTCCTTCCACCTCCTCGGCCAGCAGGAGCTCGAAGGACGCATCGGCCGCCTCGAAGGTGTAGCCCTCCTGCTCCATCTGCTTGACCCTGTCGGTCACTCGCGCGAGGCGATCAGGGTCGGTGGCCAGGTCGAAGCCGAGTTCCTTGCCCTTGAGCTCGATGGTGGCGCGACCGGCCATCTCCGAGACCAGCAGACGCATGTCATTACCCACGAGTGCGGGGTCGATGTGCTGGTACAAGTTCGGGTCGACCCGGATGGCGCTCGCGTGCAGGCCTGCCTTGTGCGCAAACGACGACACGCCCGTGTACGGCTGGCGGGCGTGCGGCGGGTAGTTGGTGATCTCCGAGATCGCATGCGAGATGCGGGTGGCATCAGCCAGCCGCCCCTCGGGCAGAGCCGGCGTGTCGAGCTTGAGCTGCAAATTCGCCACACACGTGACCAGATCGGCATTGCCGGTGCGCTCGCCGTAGCCGTTGATACAGCCCTGGAGGTGC
>Ga0307487_1002768_pt1 | contig 10934 bp, 10 predicted proteins | sample CBIW12metaG_FD_203665 | JGI IMG/M metagenome (GOLD analysis project Ga0307487, IMG submission 203665) | Sea-ice brine microbial communities from Beaufort Sea near Barrow, Alaska, United States - CBIW 1.2 | ecosystem: Environmental > Aquatic > Marine > Coastal | place: USA: Alaska | collected... | reverse complement strand
CCTAATTGCCATTGGCCGAGACCCAAACAACCAGAAGACTGGCACGCCCAAAGCGAAACAAGCGGTCCAGCCAGCAAGAAACCCGTCGAACAGGTGAGATTTCACCTTGATCTGATGCATAGGATCCCTGGTTTTCATCTGGTAAAAAGTGAGTTCAACCCGTTCTGTGATAATCCGCAGATGAGCGCTGCGATCACAGCAAGGTCAAAGAGCGTGCCCGGAGTGTCCACTCTGAGAGCATAAGCTTTGACTTCATGATGAGCAATTTCGGAACTGCATTAGGCCTGATTGTCCGCGACCCAGTCATTGCCGTGATGGAAATGCTGCGTCGTGCCTGAACGGCTGGTCTGGTGAAGCTGCGCAGCGGCGCTGGTCCGGGATGGCAAAGTCTGGTCTGGGCCGGTCGCGCCATCCGGCCAGGTTGTTGATCCCGACTTTGCAAATGGCGATTTCTGCGCATAGCGGTCCTTGATGCTTGGCGCGGCATAGGTGGCGGCGCCAATGACCCTTGAATGTCCGCTTCCTTCAAACGGAAGCAGAACTCCTGCAGGTGCGGCGAATGCCAGCACCCCGCCCGACGTGTCGCAGCCGCTTCCGGCCCAAAGCCGCCGCTCGCGGGTCGGCCTGACGCTGCAACGCAGCTTCCCCGAAGCAGACAATCGCGTTGACGCCCTCGTGAGTTGCTTCTTCGCTGCATGTTGCAGTCAACGGCCCATTGCCGACCTCGGCGGCAGGCTTTGTCGCGGCGGTGCAGCTTCGCGATAACGGTCATTCGCTGCTGGTCCACACGCCCGCACCCCATGCGTCCGCACCATCCATAGGCGCTCATCGGGGCGCTGTTGCTTGTGCGAGTCGGCCGTGTCCAAAGGGCGCTGGTGGACAGCAGAGGACAAAGAACCGTAAGCGCTCGCTGGCGGGCACCGACTGCTTAGTTTGACGACACGAAGTTCCACGGTAGTAGATTGGTCTTGTCGCGCTCTCATACCTCACGGAACATGTGTTAGGTGCTAATTCTTGAATGCTGATAGAACTTTGTCGGTCGAGGCAGCTGCTGACTGCAAGGCACACCAAAATGTGACCAGCTGTTATCAAAGATGCTTTGACCGCACTAATTTTTTAGCCCTAAGTTAGGCGAGTATCGGAATTAATATTTAACAAAAGTAGATTCCTACTTTTCAATTCCTATAGGAAATAAAATGTTCAGAACATTGATAGTCGTTGGACTTTTGGCTGGAGCGACAACAGCGACAATGGTTTCTCAAGTTCATGCAGAAGAAGTGTCTGTGCAGGCTGTGATGGTACCACAAGAATCCATCCGTATGGATTTTGGTGACGGTAGTAAACATTTTGTTCTTATGGTGCGTCGAGAAGGCAAATCCGAAGGAACGGGCGCACTTGCGGGTGCTTCGGTATCCGAATTTGGATGGCATGACATTAACCCTCCAAATGATGGTGACCCGCATGGCTATTTGCAATTCACTGCTGAAAACGGAGACATCGCAAATATCAAATTCACCGTTAAAGCGGTTTTTATAAAGGGTGAAGAAGAGCCTCGTTTGGCAGACTATGGTTTCTGGGAGTTGGTCAGTGGTACCGGGGAGTTTGAAGCCATGACTGGCGTCGGCACGCTCACCATTAAATCAGTGTCAGAAACGGATCGTCAGTTCACTTTGGACGGCGAACTGGGGCTCCGCCCCTAAGCCAGCGCGATAGGACAAAATAGTGTCAACCATAGGCACAATAGCTGTCGCGGCGCTTCCAATTTCAAAGTGCCGGGGCAGAACAAAAAATAGATTTTAGATTGAAAGCCATCGGTCGAGAGTGTCCAATCTTCAAGGTATGAATAAATTGGCCCATGCTGCCCGGCGCTGCCGTGCGAGGCAGACAGTCGGCACGAATTACGCCGCATGAATCGATGGGGGCTCGGGGCTGACCTCGGAGTCAGAGCGGCATCTCTCTTGCCAAGCGTTTGTGCCATCGGCACTTCCGGCCCATTGCTGCCGTTCCCGATTCTCCGCGGCGCAGCTTCTGCAAAGCCGACATTCATGCATGGCGCAGTATTTCCTCGGGCTCAATGACCGCCCTGCGGGACAAAGCAGAAACTAGCCTCTGCTTTGTCTAGGGTTTTTCTTGGCAGCGCTTAGGCCGCAGTATGGGTCTGCCGAACTTGCAGCGCGACCATGACATATCCCATCAGCGTGGCCATCCCGACATGCCCTATAAGAGAAGACTGCGTGTAAGCGCCAAAACCCATCATGAACGTGCGTCCGATGACCGGGGCGAGAAGGCCCTGGGCCACGAACCAAAGAATAAACCCAGCAATCACACCTGAAAGGATAAGATTGGCCCTGGACACCAGATGCGTTACCCACACGAATCCTGCAAACCCGATGGCACCGATCGTAAAGTGAACGATAAAACCGGCCCAATACGGCACAGTGACCCCAAATCCTATTTTGATGAGGGCTATAACCAAGTTCGCTGGACCAAGAGCGACGCCGAACAGCATTGGCGAGATCAGCCATGCATAAATCTCAAATGAAATTTCGCCCGCCAACCCGGCGATTACCAAGTTTCTAAATGTGTGTGAAGTCAACATGTTGCTGTGTTCTTTCTGATTTATTTTACGGAGAATGCGAGCCAAGTTAGAAGTACTCTCAGGCAAGATTTAACGACAATCAGCGCACGCATGTGTGCCCGCGCGTCACCTGAACGATGAACAACAGCAAAGGATCAGAGGCTTCATGCACGGAAACGATGCCGTGGGACTTCAATTATTCTTCGTTGAGAGATTGTTCAAAACACTTAGTCTAACGGTCATTCAAAATTATGTGTTTCGGTGTCGCGCAAAGCCGATTTCATCGCAAAATTGGGCATTCGTTCACGGCGCGGCATGCATCTTGGGTACTCCGCCCGTCTCATCAACATGAACGGCCCAGACCGGCCATTAAAGCGCTGGCACAATGCTGCGGTGCGGCCCGTCAGAGCGGCCATTCGTGGATGGTGCAGCATTTCAATGGGTGAAACGTCGGTCTGCGGACCAAGCTGACGGTCGATGCGCGCGCGAAGAATGAAAGATGGGTTCGATTGTGCCCAAGAGGGAGGCCAGCGGACGAGGGAACTTGGTTTCGCGCTGTGCCGACGTCCGCATCGGGTGACTTCTTTCAGAAACAACTCGCGTTTGCTTTGAAAGTGAGATTTGGCCATTATCTCCAGAGCAGTTGGCAAGCTGCCGACAACCACGTTGAGGTGCTGAAGATAGGATGCTTTCACCCACTTCCATAGGAATCTTCGGCGTGCTCGCCCTTGCAATGGGCCTTAGGGCCGACTTGGCGGCCGCCGATGAAGAGGTTTTACGCTGGCGCATGAATAGCCTGCTTTACCCGAAGCTCTTCGGCGAAGCCGGTGAGCATTTCGCCGAAAATGTGCTGCGGCTGTCGGATGGCAGCTTCATCATCGAAGTGCATGACCGCCTCGTGCTCGACCAGGATAGCTTCGGTGCTCTCGACTCTGGCCTGATCGATGCCGTGTGGGGTTCGGCTGGCCACCATCATCGCGAAGACCCCGCCCTGGCGATCTTCAGCGGCTTTCCCTTCGGCCCAGACTCTGCGGGATTTTCCGCGTGGATGCGGGCAGGCGGCGGCGCCGAGGCGCTTGACGCGATCTACGCGCGCCATGACCTGAAAAGCCTGTATTGCGGCATCCTCCCGTCAGAGGGGGGCGGCTGGTTCCGCAAGCCGATTGATAGCGTGAAGGATTTCGACCGACTTGCCATGCGTAGCTTTGGTTACGGCGCTCGCACACTCAAGAGGCTCGGAGTGGTGCCCTACGAGCTTCCCGCCGCGGACATCCGCCCGGCGCTGGCGACAGGGATGATAGACGCAGCCGAGTTCTCGTTGCCCTCCGTCGATGCCGATCTTGGACTGTCCGACCTGGCGCGTCACCTTTATCTGCCGGGATGGCAGCAGCCGGTCACCTCTTTGGAAATCCTCATGCCCGAAAGGAAGTGGACGGCGCTCTCCGATGACCACAAGGCAGTGATCAAAGCATCCTGCGAGGAGACACTAACATGGACTGTCGCGACAGCGACGAGACAGCAGGTCGAGGCGATCGCCAAGTTTCGCGCGGAGGGCGTAGAGCTGCATCGCTGGCCCGACGAAATTCTCGTAGCACTGCGACAGGCTTGGGAGGAGGTAATCGCCGAGGAAACCGCCCGCGATCCATTGCTCGCCGAGGCGTGGGAAGGCTACCTGCGCTTTCAGGACAGCTATGGTGCCGCGCAATTGCGCAGCTACGCCGAATAGGTCGGCTCAGTCCGGCAGCCCTGCGCGCCTGAGGCCATCAAGGAATCGGTCGAGGCTGGCGCGGTCGGTCCATCCGTCCAAGGATTGCGCCACGGCCGCGACGCTTCGTTCTGGACGGCGACCCGAGGCCGCGCGAACGATCGCGCCTGCCTCCTCGATGCGGCCGGACTGTGCAAGGCTTGCAGCGAACAGCCATCCTGGCCACCACCGCATCCCGGTGAAGGTGCCAGCGCCGTGGAGCGATCCAAACTCCTCCGCCGCCCGGGCCGGCTCGCCCGTGATCAGGTAGCTAAGCCCAGCGACATGCCGATACCAGTCAGGCGGGGTCGGGTTGAAACGCATGGCGCGTTCGATCATTCGCACGGCCTCGGCATCGCGACCGGTCAGGGCCATCACATGCGCCAGCACGACAATGTTGTCAGGATCTTCTGGATCAATCGTCACGGCCGCTCTCGCGTTGGCCAGAGCATCGACCGGCGAGCGCATTTCCGGAAATGGCGCGAGCAGACGCATCTCGGCGAGCAACCGGTGCGCGCTGGCGCCACCACCCAGCGCCACGGCGCGCTCGACCATCTCGCTCGCCTGGGCCATCTCCCGCCGGCCACCGCCCCAGGAGATGTTCTGGACCTCCAACCAGTAGGTCAGCCCGAGGCTGGCCCAGGCTTCGGCGTCGTCCGGATCATCTTCCACTATGGCCGTGAGCAGCGTTCGCGCGCTTTCGTTGTCTTCCCGCTTTTGCCAGTCCCGAGTATCGAGCAGCTCATCCGCCAGCATCATCGCCGGGGTCGTTGTCTCGGAAACGGCGCTCGGGACGTCCTGAGCACGCTCCCACCAGAGACCCAAAGCCGCCGCAACCGCCGTCAAGGCAGGGCCAATCACCCATGCCAACCGCAGGCTCCGAACTGGCGTTTCCGGCAGCGCTTCCACCCCAACGAGCATGTATCCACGCCGCGGCACGGTGCGCAGCAGTTTCGTGCCACTGGCACCGAGCGCGCGGCGGATATCGCTGATGCAGTGTGCCAGCGAATCGTCCGACACTGTCACATCCGGCCAAGCCTCGCGGACGAGATCGTCCTTGCTCACCAATTGGCCGCGTCGCTCGAACAGAAGCTCAAGCACGCGGTAGGATTTGGGGCGCAGGAAACGCTCGGCGCCTGTGCCGTCCTCAAGACAACCGCGCGCCTGGTTCAGAACGAAACTGCCGACCCGAAACGTCTCCAAGGCTTCCATGAGGGGTATCCGATGCTGGGTTGCCAAGATTGTAGCATAATTTGAAACTTCTTTCATGGCGCTTTCATGACCTGTGGCCGCGGTTGCCTGACCCTTGCGGGACATACCTGTCACGGAGGTTATCATGACACGAAATGCCCTATGGTCTGCCAGCTTTGCTCTATGCCTCGCTGCCACGCCACCGCTTTCAGCCACGCCCGAAGCCGCCCAGCCGCGCGATGCACCACCACTTCTGGACACCATCGTTCTTTGGCTGTCTGCCAATTTCGATCTACCGGCCTCGAAACAGCCGCCTCGACTCGCCACTTTGCCCGAGGCTGACCTCATCACAATGCGATACGGCCCTGAAGCGCAGGTCGCCCCTGGACAGGTTGTCGCTGTCTATGACGATGCAGACGGCACGATCTATCTCTCAGAAAAATGGACCGGTCGCTCGCCGGCGGAGATCTCGGTGCTCGTCCACGAGGTCGTCCATCATCTGCAGTCTTCCGCCGATCAACGCTTCGCTTGCCCAGCCGAGCGCGAGCGTCTCGCCTATCATGCACAAGGGGAATGGCTCGCCCTTTTTGGGGAGACGCTGGTCACCGCCTTTGACATCGACGCTGCCACGCTGCTTGTAAGCACAGTTTGCTTCCACTAATGGCGCTCGCTGTGGCGAGGGCATTGTCGTCGGGTCTTTCACCGGGCTGTCCGCCGCGAACCACTCCATGGTCATTACAGAAATATTTGAAATGCAACCTTGCCGACGGTAGCGCTTAAGCCTTGGCGCCCACTCGCTGCTGACCTTGCGAATGACCGCAACCGGGTTGCTGCTGCGGAAGCGAAATGCCTACTTTGCAATCTCGGTCAAGAAAAGCTCAGAGCCGCCTTGCGCCGGTGCAGAGCAAGGCTCGGCTTACGGGTCGCCTGAAAGTCGGCTCCCTACGTCGCGGCAAGACTGGCTCGCACTTGCAGCGAATGCCAGCAACCCGCCCGACGTGTCTCTGTACGGCAATCAAGATGAGTCGCGACAGATAAAGACTGAACGACCTTAGGCTGTCAGCTTTCAGGACCGTTCTTCTTGCCTGTGCAGGTCGGGGGGTGCCCGACGATCCCGGTTCAGACCCTGTCCCAAACCCACTTTCCAACAAACGGCAGCAAGGTGATGCCGCCACCCAGAAGCACTATCCACATCCAGTCCGTGCCACTATCCGAAATCCCCGCGCCCATTGCCGCCAGAGCAAAGCAGATCGGCAGGACGCCCAGGAATGTCGCCAGCGCGAACCGACCGAACGACAGGCAGGTGATTCCGGCCGCGTAGCTGACCGCGTCGAAGGAGATGAACGGGATCAGGCGGGAACCGAACACGATCAGCATCAGGCTGATCTGCGATCGGGGCGCTGCGAGATACTTCAGGACCGGATTCGTGGATCGCCGCACGGCATCGAATCCCAGATAGCGTGCAGCACCAAAGGCTGCGAAGGCACCGAGAAGAGCGCCGGTCACGACGAAGGCCCCGCCCCAGAGTGGGCCATAAAGCGCCCCCGCCGCCACCGCGATGGGGCCGCTGGGGATCGGGCTCGCGACGATGGCCAGCACCATCAACCCGATCAGCGCGAGTGGGCCCGCCATGCCCAGAGCCGTGACGGTGTCGCGCACCCAGGCCTCGCTCATCACCGGATGCTCGGAGTCCAGCAGGATTGGCAGCATCAGCCCTGCTGTGACCGAGCCAGCCACAAGGATGAGGATGGCAAGGACCGCTCGTTTCGACATGACGCCCTTCCGATCCCGGCGAATCGCTACAGCCCTGTCCATCACTTCCGCCCTGCGGTCAGCAGCACAGTGTTCGGCCCGATCCAACCGTCTTGCGTCTGGTAGACGTCGAGCTGCGCCGCGATGTCCGCCCAGGCCGCCGTGCGGGTGGCGTCATCCAGCGGAGCCAGGATCTGAAGGATGGGCCCTGCAGAATCGCGGATGAATGCCAGATAGTCCGCCGTCGTGGGCAGTCTGAACGCCACCTCCATCCGCGTCGTGGCGATCGACCGGAAGCCTGCCCGCTGCATGAGGTCATCCATCAAACCTGGTTTGCCAAGGCTGACCAGGCCACCGGGCTGAAACGGATCGCGCGGCGCAAGCCCTGCGTGCCGCATCGCGGTGGACATCAGGATGCGCAGGCAGGGGTTCATGTCCGGCCCGGCAAAGACCATGGCGCAGAACCGCCCGCCCGGTTTAAGAATGCGATGGATTTCCTTCAGACCGGCCAGCGGATCGGGCAAGAACATCAGCCCGAGGCGACAGACTGCGGCGTCGAATGTCGCAACATCCAGGCCAAGGTCTTCGGCGTCGGCGGGATGGATGTGCACATTGGCGTGGCCAGCCCGGACAGCATTGCCAAAGGCATGGTTCAGAATGCCCTCCGAGATGTCGGTCGCGACGACTTTGCCGTCCGCTCCGACCCAGACTGCGATGTCGAGCGTCTGATCGCCAGCGCCAGCGGCAACGTCGAGCACGGTCTGCCCAGGACTTATCCCCGCCATCTCCAGCATCGCATCGGTGGGAACGCGCAGCCAGTCGCGGATCTTGGGGGCGTGCCGGTCCCATCCTGCAGCCGCCTTGTCCCACTGGACGCGCGTCGCCTGCTTGAACGCCACCGGGTCCATCTTGCTGTCGGCAATCATTGAACATTTCCCTTCTTGCAAGGAACGCACCCCGAAGCGCCTTCAACTCCGGGAGCCGTTCACGCCTCTACTCCGAGGGGTTGAGGAAAGGTGCGCCCGCGGCGCTCACGTAGAACACCACGACCTTCGTGTCCTCGGTCGCCAGACGGCTCACACCCGTCATGACAGTATTTGGTGGTTCGACGATGGCTTCGCCGGCACCAACCGTGATCGGCGCCTGACCAGCCATCTCGACCGTGAACGCGCCTTCGATCACATAGACCGTCACGGGAAAGTCATGTGTGTGCAAGGGCGTCGTGCTTCCCGCGGGGAATGTCGCCGTCATCACCCGGATTTCACTTTCGTTGCCCTGCGGCAGCCCCTGAACAATTTCCTGCAACACAAGATTGGGCTTTACTGTATTTGCCTCGTCGGCCAGCACGGGGTGGTTTGGGGCCCCGATGGCCGCAAGCATGGACAAGAGCATCAGCGTTTTCATCGGTATTTCCCTTCGATCGACGCAGCCTACAGCCTCTGACCTGACGCATCAGCGCCAAGATCTGTTGGTGTTCTGGCTGTCCGAAGTTTGGCGGGTCGGCGATCCTTGTTCGCCTTGGTGGAAGGATATGCTTGATTTTCGCATCCATACAGCCGCAGAGTTGCGGAACCGGGCCGCGTATTTGCGGGGGTAAAGACTGACGATGTGTGGAGGGTGCGATGTTCGACTGGAACAGCCTGCGCTTTCTTCTGGCGGTCGCCAAGGAGGGCAGCACAATTGCCGCGGCGAAGGTGCTTGGCGTCAATCAATCCACCGTGCAGCGCAGGCTGGCCGATCTCGAGGCGCAACTGGGCCAGCGGTTGGTAGAGCGGCTACCCTCGGGATACCGGCTGACCGAACTGGGCGTTGCCATCCTGCCTGATGCCGAACGCGTGGCAGCCTCGGCGCAGGACTTCGAGCTGAAGCTGCAAGATCTGGGCCGTGCCCATTTCGGCATCATCCGTCTGACATGTCCAGAACCGATCGCCTTCCGCCTGACACAGTCCGGCATTTTGGACCGGTTCCACGCCGGGAATCCAGGCCTCAAGGTCGAGTTCGTGCTCAGCGACCAATATGTCGACCTGGCCAAGGGCGAGGCGGATGTGGCGCTGCGGTCGGGCGATACCGACGACAACATATTGGTGGGCCGCAAGATCGCGGATTCGCTCTGGGCGATCTACGCCAGCCACCAATATATCGAGCGCCACGGTGCGCCGGTCACGGTCGCCGACCTTGCCTGCCATCCGCTGATCGCGTTCGAGGAAAGCATGAGCAAGCATCGCACCGTGTCGTGGTTCAAGGAAGTGGCTCCTGGTGCGACCTATGCCGCGCGTAACACCAGCGTTCTGGGTCTGATCTATGCCACCAAAGCAGGTGTCGGGGTCGCGCCCCTGCCGATGTCGCTGGGCGATGCCGAGGCCGATCTGGTCCGGGTCATCGGTCCGGTTCCCGAATTGACCCGCGCCTGGCGCATTCTGACCCACCCGGACCAACGCCATACCGCCCGTATCTCGGCTTTCTTTGACTTTGTCCTGAAGGAAAGCAAAGCCCTTCGCCCGATCCTGACCGGGTAACATGTGCGGCAATTGCCGCTTGCAATCGCTAAACAAGATTTCCGAGCCGTTCACTTCGAAGCCGCCATGCTGCATCTGCAAGGCCGGCACACCGACACGTCGGTCAGCCGGGGCACCGTATGGTATCCGGCAAAAACCGTAGGCAACCTTGCCCTTGGGCCCCGATCCACCGCTTGGGAAAAATGGCAAGACCCACCAAACCCACACCTTATTCCCACCCCGATCCCACATGCGAACCAACCGCGTCCGGCACCTTCTCGACCAGTGACGACGCTCGTCACCACAACTAAATGCCATAAGCACGCTTCACGGGCTGACCGGGCAAATCAATATGTAGATGAACCGGCGTCAATGGGATAAGCCTTTCATGGATGTATGAATGTCGGCTTTCGACTTCGTGGCTCAGTTGGCTCGCACTTGCAGCGAATTCACAATTTCCGCCCCTACTGCCATCTGCACTCCCTTTGCGAGGCACTTCGGAGTCGTCTTACTCAGATCCCCACTACCTTCAGTCGCGGCTTGAGCATCTCACCCACCGCATTCACCCCGGCCCGCAGCGGCGAGTCGATCAGGTGGGCATAGCGTTGGGTGGTGCCGATCTGAGTGTGACCCAGCAGCCGCCCGATCATTTCCAGCGATGCGCCGCCGGACACCAGCAAGGACGCGAAGGTGTGGCGCAGGTCATGGATGCGGACGTCGGGGATTTCGGCCTGCACTCGCATCCGCTCCCAGAACCGCTTGAGATCAACCACCGACTGGCCCGGGACATCGCCGGGGAACAGGAAGGGGCACCCCTGGGGTACCGCATACTTGCGTAGACGGATCAGGGCGACCGCTTCATGCGAGACTGGCACGCGGTGGACGCGGCGCTGTTTGGTGTAGGCGGCCTGCTTGGTCCAGATCGCCAGATCGAGGTTGAATTGGTCGAAAGTGGCAGTGCGGGCCTCGCCGCAGCGGGCACCTGTCAGCATGCACAGGCGGATGATTCCGGCGGCGCGTTGGTCGGGATCGGCACAGAGTGCATCTGCGAGGCGCTGGATTTCGTCAAAAGACAAAAACCGCTCGCGGGCCGTTTCGGGCCGCTTGCGGAACGCGGTGGCGGGATTGTCGCTCCGCATTTTCCACGCAACCGCGAGGCTGAACATCTTGCGCA
>Ga0307487_1002765_pt1 | contig 10943 bp, 10 predicted proteins | sample CBIW12metaG_FD_203665 | JGI IMG/M metagenome (GOLD analysis project Ga0307487, IMG submission 203665) | Sea-ice brine microbial communities from Beaufort Sea near Barrow, Alaska, United States - CBIW 1.2 | ecosystem: Environmental > Aquatic > Marine > Coastal | place: USA: Alaska | collected... | reverse complement strand
GAGAGGTTCACTATTTACGCGCCTTAGCCTATTATGAATTGGTGCGCGGTTGGGGAGAAATTCCTCTTATTACTTCTCAAATAGGGGTTACGGGACAAGAACCCTTGTCTTCGTTTGAAGATATTTATAATGTTATAATCATGGATTTAATCTTCGCAAAAAATAATTTAGAAGCACAACCCGTAAATGGTATATATCGCGCTACAAGTTGGATGGCGCAATCCCTTTTGGCCAATGTTTATTTGACCACTGCCGGATTCCCATTAAAGAAAACGGAGAATTATGCGCTAGCCGCCGCGGAGGCTAAAAATATAATAGATAATGGTCCTTATTCATTGGAAGAAGAATATGAAGATTTATTTGGGAACGCAGCTAATAATATAAGTGCCGAGGGTAATACAGAAGCTATTATATCCTTTCCGGCAAACGCAAGCTTAGATGGTTGGGATGCCGGCAATTACCAGGCCGAAGCGATATCATTTGGAGATAAAACGGTAGAGTTTGCATTCTATGATAATTATCCAGACGGTAAAAGAAAAAATTTCACTTTCGATGACGGTGGGGACGCAAGTAGACCTATATATTCAATTGCTAAATTTGGTGATTACTTCTTGTTCCCGCAAAATCTCGATATCATATACATGCGCTACGCCGAATTACTGTTAATATATGCTGAGGCCCAAATTCGTGCTACGGGAAATAATGCTGACGAGCTCGCTTTGGACGCATTGAACCGAGTAAGGGTCAGAGCAGGTCTTTCTGAAGTTAATAGTGCATCTTGGGAAGATGTGGTTTGGGAGAAAGCTTGGGAAACAGCAGGTGAGTTTAGCAGGTGGCATGATATTGTTAGGACGGAAACCTTAGATGAGGTCAATGCTAGAAGGGACCCAAGAGACAATGAACTTACACCTTTAGGTAATGGTTTGACAGAGCAAAATCCTTGGGCTCTTATACCCGCCGATGATCAGTCTGCTAATCCAAATTTAAGAAAAAACTAAGATTTTCAGAAACAAGAAAAATTAAAGTTCATTATAAATCTTGTTTTATGTTTTTACGTTCAATGCTCTTTATTTAGTTCAGAAATGTCAAGAAAAAAGAAATTGCTCCGTAGCGTTTGAGGAAAAAACTGTGGACCTTAGCTACGCACTTGGGTAATTCGTGGAAATATGCGGGGAATTAGATGCTTATGGTGGGAACAGTTTTCCGGGTAAGGGGAAATCCGAAACTGACCCACGGGCAACGGGATATATCGGAATTGAAGTACGGATCAAGGGATGTCTAACCGGAGCTAGACATTCTAAAACCGACGAAGACTGTAAGCTCCTCCCTTTAAAATGGACTGTTCAAAAATATAAGGAGGTAAAATCCTGATCCAGATGCTTTAGAATTGTATTGACATTCTTCAGTTACTGCTACAATAATGTATCAATCTAACTTTCTGCATGATGATGCATCAGATCAAGTTGTAGGTGTTAAATTTTCTTCTGACCAGGCACCGCTTTTCGTAGATGGAATGTTTGTAGATAAAATGGTTGAACACCTCTTCGCTGCGGGCATTGAGCCCCCCGCCATAGCGTGCGGCGTCCCTGTAATAGGTGTCTTTATCACCAATCTTTTTCTTGGGATCGATGATCCCCCAAAGGGCATCGGTGATCACCTCGGTCCTCTGCTGGGGGATGATCGGCATGTTGGGGTGGGCAAACCCGTTGAAATTATAACTCTGGTAGGCCGAGGGTCCCTGTTTGAGGTTTGGGCTGCGCCTTACCCGGTAGCGGTCCTCCAAAAACTCCAGGTCCACGATAAGGCTGGATCTATAGCACATGTTTTTCCTTTAAAAGTAGGTATTTTTAGCCTTATACCTTTTTGGCTTAACATATCTTTTGGCCCTAGCCCAGGCTCTTATGGGTATTGGTACTGCCCGAAAACCTGGGATCCACCTTGCGCGCGGCCATCTCCACTTTTTCAACTATGATACTGCAATGCCCCATTTCCGAACTTACCCGGCCGGTGATCCCATAGACCCCCTTTCCGCCCATAAAGGAGCGTGCCACCGAATCGGGAAAGTGCACCGTATCGAAAAAGTTTCCCTCCCTATCGAGAAAGGTGCCAAAAAACATGTTCTTTCCGTTTGCCAGGGGGACGCGCTTGGCCGTGACCACAGCGCCATAGATCTTGACATGTTGGTTGGCGTGGCCCAAAAGGTCCCTGGCAAAAATGGTGCAGACCGGTGGCCGTTCCAGGAGCTCGAACCGGGAGCACAGGGGAAACCCCAACAGTTCGATCTCATCGTAGGCGTCCTCGATGGGAAGGGACCCAAGGCAGGGGAGGGCATGGTCCACCCTTTTGAAATGGAACAGGCGCGGGGCCGAAGCTACGGTATTGGCATGTCCCTTCATCAAATGGGCGTTCCACAGCAGCTGCTTCTTGTCCCTGCCCGTAAAGCGGAATGCCCCGATACGGATCAGCAGCAGGGTCTGTTCGATCCCCAGATCGAGGCGGTCGTTAAAATCGACCAGGTTCTCAAAGGCCCCATGGAGCTGGCGCTCGCTCAGGATCCTGGCGATGGCCCGCGATTCCAGGTCCCTTACCATTCCCAGTCCAAGGTGGACCGTAGTGCCCCGGATGCTGTTGGGATGGTCGCTGGTATTGATGCAGGGCAGCTCCAGCTGTCCCCCGCATTTTCTGATCTCGCCCAGATAGTCCTCGACCCCGTAAAAACCGCCCCCGTTGTTGAGCACGGCCGTCATGAACTCCAGGGGGAAGTACGCCTTGAGGTAAAGGCTCTGGTAGCTCTCCACGGCGTAGGACGCCGAATGCCCCTTGGCAAAGGCATAGCCCGCAAAGGCGCTCACCTGGTCCCATACGCTCTGGGTGAGCTCCCTCCCGTAGCCCTTTTCCAGGCAGTTATCCTTGAACTTTTGCTCCATCTGCGCAAACTGCGCCTTGGAGCGCCCCTTGCCGCTCATCCCCCGCCGCAGCATATCGGCCTCGCCCAGGCTCAGCCCGGCAAAAAAGTGGGCCACTTTCAGGACGTCCTCCTGATAGACCATGACCCCGTGCGTTTCGCGCAGGATCTCTGCCAGCACGGGATGCGCGTCCTTCCTCTTTTCTGGAAAGCGCTCCCTTTTTATGAACTCCTCCTTCATCCCGCCATTGCCCACCCCCGGGCGGATTATGGAGCTCGCCGCCACAAGGCCGATATAGTCGTGGGTGCGCAGCTTGATCATCAGCCCGCGCATCGCGGGGCTTTCCACGTAGAACACCCCCATGCAGTCCCCGGTGGAGAGCAGGCGGTTGAGCCTGGGATCGTTTTTGAACAGGAACACGCTGTCGATATCCTCCACATGGGCATCGGGGCGGTTGCCACGGATGAGCTCCAGGGCATCCTTGATCTTTGACAGGCCCCGCTGGGCTAGGATATCGAACTTGAAGATGCCCACATCCTCGGCGATCTTCATGTCGAACTGAACCGTTGGGAACCCCTTGGGCGGCAAAAAGGTGCCCCCATAGTAATGGACCGGCCGCTGGGTGATCAGGATGCCCCCGGAATGTACCGAAAGGTAGTTGGGGAACCCGTGGATCAGCCTGCCGTACCTGGTCACCAGCTCCCGATAGGAATCCATGTTTTTCTGTCCCCCGGCATCCCCCCGCAGAAAGGCATCGGTCTCGTGCTTGGGGATCCCGAAGACCTTGCTGAGCTCGCGCACGACGGCTTTATACTGAAAGGTGACATAGGTGCCCATAAGGGCACAGTTGGGGAAGCGCTCAAAGATGTAGCGCGTGATATCATCGCGGTCCTTCCAGGAAAAGTCGATATCAAAATCCGGCGGGGAGCTGCGGTACACGTTGATAAAGCGCTCGAAATAGAGATCGAGCTCAATGGGGTCCACATTGGTGATCCCAAGGATATAGGCCACCATGCTGTTGGCACCCGAGCCCCTGCCGATGTAGGGGTAGCCCTTGCTGCGGGCATAGCCGATGATATCGTAGTTGATAAGGAAATAGCCCGTGAAATCCAGATCGTTGATGGCCCGTAGCTCGCGCTCCAGGCGCTCTAGGATCACGGCGTCCACCTTGGGATAGCGCCGGTGTATCCGCTCACCGCAGAGCTGTTTCAGGTACTTTTTATCGTCTTCCATCGAATCGAGGTAGGAGCGTTGGTTCTGGTTTTTCCGGTCTTCCCCGAAACCGAAATCCACATGGCATGCCTTGAAAATGCGCTGCGTATTCCTTAAGATATGGGGGTACTGGGCAAAGGTTTCCTTTAGTATCCCTAAGGGCAGCATACGCTGATCCGGGTCCCCCTGCTCCGATATTGGCAGCTGGCTCAGCAAGATGTTCAGGTCAATGCAGCGCAGCAGGCGGTGGGCATTGAAATCCCGTTTGCTCCTGAAGGTGACCGGCCGCTGAACGACCAGGCGGTCCTTTAGATCCTTCAGATGCGAAAACGGGAGCCTGTTCAGGTCCCGGGGGGAGATACCGATATATTCGTCCTCCCCAAAAGGGTGCCCCTCCATTTCAAGGGCGCGCGCAAAGGGGTAGATGACAAAGCAGTCCTTAAGCTGTGGGGCCCTATCGGGAAATCCCTTTTTTGGGTGCAGGTGGGCGCTGATAAAGGCATTGAGCTCCTGGAACCCCTCATTGGTCCTGGCCAGAATAATGTACAGCGATGTGGGCATATTGCGCACATCCACCCCTACGGTCACGTGCAGCCCGGTGCCCTGGGCTTCCTTTAGGAACTGCATGGCCGCACTGGTGGAATTGATATCGGTAAGGGCCAGATGGCGCGCTCCATTGGCGATGGCAAGGGCTATGAGTTCCGATTCGGAAAATGTACCGTAGCGCAGGGAGTAGTAGGAGTGACAGTTCAGGTACATGGCTTCATGTTTTTCTATGGGCCAGCAGCAGGGGAGGGCCGCCGTCAAAGGGATTGTGGCCAGAGCGCACCGTTCTCACATCCAGGGTCGATGCGCGCATGACGCTCCCGGCACCGAAGCGTTCCCTTAAATGGTCCATCGCCCGGTAGAGACCCAGTTCCCTCTGATCGTCGTCAAAAAGGTCGATCTGGTAGTGCCCCCCCACGATATCGCTGAAATGGATGCCTATCAGGCGCACCAGTATGCGGCGCTGGTACAACTGTTTGAAAAGATCGGTTATAACGGGGCGTATTTTGTGCTCGGCGCTGGTGTAGGGGATCTTTTTCTGTTTGGTGTAGGTCTGAAAGTCGGAATAGCGCACCTTAAGGGCAACCAGGCCCGTCACCTTGCCGCCCATCCTAAGCTGGAAGCAGAGGGTATCCACCATCGCGGTCACGGTATCGCGCAGCCTGGTCATATCAATGGTATCGCGGTCGAAGGTCCGCTCCAGGGAGATGGATTTCCTTTCCGAATAGGGCTTTACCGGGCTCTCATCTATCCCCTGGGCCCTGTGCCAGATGGCACTTCCATTTTTTCCCAAAAAGGCGGACATCATCTCCAGGGGCATCTGCTGTATCAGCCCCACGCGGTCAATGCCCATATGGACAAGTTTCTGGGCGGTGACCCTGCCGATGGAGGGGATCTTGCGGATCTCCAGGGGCGCCAGAAAGACCTTTTCAAAGCCCCTGTCGATCTTCAGCTGATCGTTGGGCTTGGCCTCCCCGGTGGCCACCTTGCTCACCGTTTTGTTTCCCGACAGGCCAAAGGATATGGGAAGCCCGGACTCCTTGATGATCTTCGCTCTGAGCTGGCTGGCAAAGGCATAGTTCCCGAAAAACCTGTCCATTCCCGTCAGGTCCACGTAGAACTCGTCCACACTGGTCTTTTCAAATACCGGGGAAGCGTCCCTTATGACCTGGGTGACGATGTCCGAATATTTCATATAGGTAGAAGAATCCCCCCTGATGATGACCGCTTCGGGGCACAGCTGCCTGGCCAGTTTCATTGATATGCCCGAATGCACCCCAAACCTCCGGGTCTCGTAACTGCATGCGGCGACCACCCCACGGTCCCCGTCCCCCCCACGAGCGCGGGCTTTTTGGCCAGCTCCGGATGGAGCAGCCGCTCCACCGAAACAAAGAAGGTGTCCAGGTCCAGATGTAATATCGATCGTTCCATAGGATCCAAAAATATGGAAATATTCCGAATTAAGGTAAATATTCCAATAAAAGTAATCAACACCGTTTGTGGGAGCGCCCGTTTGAAATGGAAGGGATGGATATCAAAGTGGTGCTGCAGCCCTGATAACCAATGGAAGGGGAGTGTCACATCGGGGGCAGCAAATCGGGGGAAAACCAGGCATGCTTTATTTGGATCTGTACCGGTCAAGGGCTCTTTTGTAGCGGGGGGAACGTTGAACGACCCGTTTTTGTTCCAGTCCGTTAGGGCGGTGATTTTCCATTTGCAAAACTGGCCCGGGGCCCCGATACACCAAACGAAACCTGTTTGGCTTTATCGGCCCTTTTTCCCCCGGCCCATGTGTCCCGCAAGAAAATCACCTAAACCCTTACGGATATGAAAAACAGCAAAAATGAGTTCAACGAGATTACCGCGGTCTACAAAAGAAACCCCAACGTGCCCATTGGAAAGCTCAACGGATCGGAGAGCGCATCCAAAATTGCCAGGGCCATCTGGCCGGTGGATATCTGCCACCGCGAGGCCATTGTCTGCCTGATGATGGACAACAGCAACCGCCCCACCGGCTTTTCCACCATCTCCACGGGCGGGATCACCAGTGCCCAGTGCGACCTTCGGATCCTCTACCAGAACGTACTGATCAGCAACGCGGTGGCCATCATCCTAGTGCACAACCATCCATCCGGGACCCTGAGGCCCTCCGGGGCCGACAGGGACCTTACCCAAAAGGTCAAAAGGGCCGGTGAACTGCTGGACATCAAGCTTCTCGACCACATCATCCTGACCGAGACGACCTACTTCAGTTTTGCGGATGAAGGCCTCCTATGAGGCCTTTTTTTTAGGCATGGATGGGGTGCATGCAGAAAATGGGAAGGGATATATCAGGTGATAAAAACCCTATCGCTCACTTTGGATTCCATTTATCCTTTTGTCCCCGCTCCCGATGTTGTTCCCATTTCACAATGTTCCCTTAGACCTACTTCCCAACCTGCGCTGTCCCTACCATTTTGTTGTCAGCAAAGGACCAACACCCAAAAGTTGTACGGACGGCATAAAGCCGCTGCGCTTTTTATACGTCCTCCACAATTTTGGATGTTGAAGATGTCCTGCAACAACAAAAGGTAACAGCGAGGGCTCTGTGGGAAGTAAATCTAAAACGGAAACCATGAAATCATGCGAAAACATCAAAAATGGGAGCGGGGACAAGGTTAGAAACAACAAAAAGGAAAACGCTCCGGATATAATAAGTAAATCACTTCAAAAAACACAAACGCAAACTGACCGAATGGTTCGGGCAGCATTTTAATCAATTTAAATTTTTCAATTATGAGCACATTAAGAAACAAGGTTCAACTGATCGGAAACGTGGGAAATGACCCCGAGATCCTTGATCTGGAAAGCGGTAAAAAAGTCGCAAAGTTCACTATGGCAACCAATGAAAGCTACAGGAACGACAAGGGCGAAAAGGTACAGAGCACCGAGTGGCACAATATTGTTGCGTGGGGCAAACTGGCCGGGATCATAGAAAAGTATGTGACCAAAGGAAAGGAGATCGCGGTGGAGGGCAAACTCACCTCACGCAGTTATGAGACCAAAGAGGGGGAAAAGCGCTATGTAACGGAGATCGTGGCGGACGAAATCCTTCTCCTTGGAGTAAAGGGGGATAACTAAACCCTTAAAAATGGGGGTGCCAACCAAAATGGTACCCCCTTATTTTTCAATCACCAAACAATTTTAATATGAAAGCAACAAAAGAAGAAATACTTAAGGATCTGGAGCAGTTCCATGGTTCGGAAACCATCTATAAAATCCCCTTGATCCAGACGCGATATACGGAAGGCCTAAAATATCTGGCAAATGCAGCGGAATGTTATTGGCTCATTACGGACGTTTCGGCGATTGCCAGGAGCCTAATGGCCAAAAGTTATTTTATAACCGTAGATTTTAGAAGATTGCCCGAGGACAATCAGGATTTTACGGGATATGAGGCCGAAATCCAATACAGCGATGGCGACGGGAATATCTTCGAGACCCACCGTTATAATGTGACGGATTTCCCCCTTGATGAACTGCGGTTGTTCTTTGTGGACGGTACGCTCATGTTACCGGGGGAATATTAAAATAAAGGGGGGCGTTCCCGTGGAAAGTTGCGCCCCCTTTTTTTCATTTATCAACTTAAAAATAATTTCAAAATGAAAACACAAGTTAACGAAATAAAGATCACCTACCAAGGGGGCATAAGGGCAGAGGAATGGAAAAAGATAAACGGTTCGCAAAGTGCCGCAAAACTGATCTATGAGGATTGGGACAAGGGTACCATCGGGCTATTTGAATGTTTTAAGGTCGTTTTGATGAACAACGGAAACAGGGTAAAGGGGATCTACCAGATATCCCAAGGGGGCATCACGGGGACATTGGTTGACCTGCGAATACTGTTTGCCGTGATGCTCAAATCCCTGAGTGTGGCCCTGATTGTCTGCCACAACCATCCCAGCGGTACCATGAGGGCAAGCCGGTCCGATATTGAGCTAACGGAGAGGATCAAGAGGGCTGCAGAACTTTTTGACATCAAACTTTTGGATCATTTGATCATCGCACCCGATGGAAGTTACTATAGTTTTTCGGACAACGGGCTTTTATAACCCTTTTTACTATGATCTACCTAAATTTTTCAGATCTGAGCGAGGAGGCAAAGGAACGTTTGCTGGAAAGCTCAAAACGGGATGTCATGCGCAAGTTTGGAGGTGATATCGAGAGGTATTCAAAAAGACACCATACCAGTTTTGAAATGCTGATCGAGGAGGAAGCGGTGAGGAACCTGTACACCCTATCCTATACCTTCAAAGTATAATGGAAATAAAAAACGATAAAGTTCACCCCTAAAATCAGGGGTGTTTTTCTGTGTAAAATTCAATATTAAAAAAAATAACCGCTCAAAAAAGAGTATATTTCAAATGCTAAATCACTATTTAATTTTAAGCGGTCTTATCCAATTTTTGACTTTCGCTGATAAAACCGCCCATCTAAGAATCATATAACGGAAGGGATCATTCCCTGAAATACAATTGGCCATAGGTCATGTTGTACTAAGTTTCGTCCGCCTTTTCGGGCGGACGAAAAGGAGTAGCAAGAGGGTAACACGCTGCGCGATGTTTCATCAATCCGTACTCCTTTTAACTATCTGTTTATCAGTAAATTAAAAGATAAGTGTGAATTGAATGGTCTCTGGATTTACTATAAATGCCCCCAAAAGCAGCGAAAACAGGCAATAATTTACTCTAAACCACCAAAAAGATGACAAAAAAAACAGGATTTACCACCATAAGTTTTAAGACCCCCGTGGTCAAAAGGTTCAGGCAATTTTCGAAACAGGTCGCGCCGGATCATTCCGAGGCACTTTCCATAATGCTGGATTTTTTCCATTATAATGAACTTTCCCCCAGGGAACGTTTTGGGCCAACGGGAAGGCGGATAGAGGATTTGATCAAAAGAAGGAACAATGCGGTAATTGCCATAATGCGGAGCATAGAAAAAAACGGTATCAACCCAACCCTTGGGATGATGCAGACCCTTTTTGATGGGGTGACAAGCAAGGTCGAGGAAAGGCCATTGATGAGGGAAAAGAAAAAGCTCAGTGATAGTGAGCGCGGAATGTTCAGGGAAAAGAAATTCAATAAAGGTCAATGAAATGTATATAACGATAACATCCCAAAAATTGTCGGGCACCTATGCCCAGAGCGTCGCAGATTATGTGAATTATCTGGAGAAGGAAAACCAGGATTCGGAAAATGAGCGGGAGGAACATTTTTTTGATCAATATAATGATAGCGTGAGTGCCGATTGGGTCGTAAAGGACATCGATGAAAATACCGCCAAACTGAAAAGGACCGAACCAAAATTTTACTCCATAACCGTAAGCCCTTCCCAACGGGAAATGCGTCATTTGGGAAATGATAGCGAGGCACTCAAAACCTATACGCGGGAGATCATGAAGGATTATGCAAGGGCATTCAACAGAGAGATCAATGGGCGGTCAATTAACGTGGACGACATAAAATATTATGCAAAAATTGAACATACCAGATACTACAAGGGAACAGATATGGAGATAAAAGGCAATCAACCTTTCGCAACCGAGATACTCAAGCTTAAAAATCAAATACGTGATATCAATTCTGGAGGATCGCAGGGGAGCATTAAAAAAATAGAAAGGGAAATTGCCAAGCTGGAGAAGGCGGCACCCTATCAGCTCAATGGTAAACGTATCGTCCAGGATATGAAAAAAGAGGGCAATCAGAGCCATATCCATATTATTGTAAGCAGAAAGGACTGCTCAAACAGCATTAGTTTATCTCCAGGGAGTAAATATAAAGCCTCAACCGTTGTGATGCATGGTAAGGAAGTTAACAGGGGCTTTCACAGGGATCAGTTCTTTACGGATGCCGAAAAACGGTTTGACGCATTATTTGGATATAAACGCAATTTTGTTGAAACCTATCAAGCCCGTAAAGCGTTCGTTCAGGATCCAAAACGCTATTTCTCTTTGTTATCCGGACTGCCGCTAAATGAGAAGGCCCTGGCATACAAAATTTTGGGAATGGCCGGCGTGCCCATGTTCAATATCCCAACTACTCAGACCGGAATGGCCATCAAGGTTGCCAAACAGATAAAAAGGGCATTTGAAATTGGTGTCCGGTCAGCTTCAATAGGAATTTAAAAAGGATGCCATGGAAATTATTTTGATCTTAATAATAATGACAATCTTATTTTACGGTCTCCATAAGATCACCAGCTATGCTTTTTGGGTCAATTCCACCCTTTGTTTGGCAA
>Ga0307487_1002764_pt1 | contig 10951 bp, 12 predicted proteins | sample CBIW12metaG_FD_203665 | JGI IMG/M metagenome (GOLD analysis project Ga0307487, IMG submission 203665) | Sea-ice brine microbial communities from Beaufort Sea near Barrow, Alaska, United States - CBIW 1.2 | ecosystem: Environmental > Aquatic > Marine > Coastal | place: USA: Alaska | collected... | reverse complement strand
TCATGGAAATGAACGAAGAAACATCCGGACAGCGAAAATCTCAGTGTGGTGACGAAAGCAAATGCTTTGAGCTACTTGAAAGTATTTTAGATGGCGATCTGAAGGATACTGGTAAAGAAGTGTTGAAAGAGAAATTGGCGAAATGTCAGCCTTGCTTTGAGCACTATCATTTAGAACAGGCAATCCGGGATGTATTGAAGACAAAATGCACCAAACAAGCTGTGCCAACTGAATTGGCGGATCTTATCCGTAAACAGATTCAGGAGATAAAATAAACATGACAGTAGGTAAGGCCATTATTTTTTCTGCTCCATCTGGGTCAGGCAAGACTTCTTTAGTGAAGCATTTGATCCAAGCTATCCCAAATTTGGGATTTTCTATTTCTGCCTGTACTCGGGATAAGCGAGGAAGACATGAAGTACATGGCAAAGATTATTACTTTTTGAGCCAAGAGCAATTCATATTACATATTGACAAGGATGACTTCATCGAATGGGAGGAAGTCTATGCGGGCAATTTCTACGGAACTCTGAAAGAAGAAATCCAGCGAATTTGGGATTCTGGCAAGGCGGTTATTTTTGATGTGGATGTGAAAGGTGGATTGGCTCTAAAAAAATACTTTGGGGAGCAGGCTTTAGCAATTTATGTGAAAGTACCAAGCCTCAAAGTACTTGAAGCAAGACTCAACGATAGAGGTACAGAGTCTGAAGAATCACTTTCACGCCGATTATTCAAAGCAGAGTTTGAGTCCAAATTTGAAACGCAGTTTGATGTGACCGTCTTAAATGACGACTTTGCAACGTCTAGTGCAGATGCCGAATACTTAGTCAAAGAATTTTTAGCCAATTAGCATTTTGAAAATAGGACTCTACTTCGGTTCCTTTAATCCCATCCATATAGGTCATCTGATCATTGCAGATACCTTGCTGGATCGCACTGATCTGAATGAGGTGTGGTTTGTGATCAGTCCACAGAATCCCTTGAAGCGACGTCAGTCTCTCATTCATGAGTTTGATCGATTGAGAATGGTGGAGTTGGCGATTGGCGACAATTATCAGTTCAGGGCTTCCGATGTGGAGTTTGCCATGCCCAGGCCTAGCTATACTATAGATACGCTTGCCTACCTGACCGACCAATATCCGAAGCATCAGTTTTGCTTATTTTTAGGTTCAGATAATCTGACCCAACTCAAGCGCTGGAAGAATTACCAGGCGATCTTGGATAATCATGAGATCTTTGTCTATCCTCGACCTGGTGATGCGACGACTTTCGAGCATCCCAATATCACGCTGATAGATGCGCCGCTACTTGACATCTCAGCGACTTTTATCCGTAAGTCTATCTTGTCAGGAAAGTCAGTCAAATACCTCCTTCCTGATGGGGTGGCGGATTATATTAAGGATAAGAAGTTGTATTTGTAGGAAGATAATTATCTGATTTTCATAAAACTGCATTCCAAACATAGATTCACGTTTTGTGAATAAAAACACAACTCTTTTTCAAACTAATTCTTGCGATTAAAAAAGAATATAATTGTAAACTTATACCGAAGTCTTAAGTGAGACTTTGATTCTGGCCGGGATTTTTTAGTCAATCATAAATTATAAGTTTTTTGAAAAAGTTATTATTTGGAATGGCCTTCTTTATAGGGGCGATGATGTTTAGCACTGTGAATGTGCAGGCTGAAGAACTTGTACTTCGATGGAGAAATCTGACCTGCTCAGATGGATCTGGGGGAACACATGAAATTTGTTGGGCCTCAGGAAATGGGGATATTTGCACCACATATGGTGAAAAAACCAGGAATTGTGATCCCTGGACTGACCCCGAGTAAAAACTAATTGTAAGCTGTTATTTTAAATCAATCTGACCAAAGGAATAATTTCCTTTGGTCTTCCTAATTATACTGTCCATGTGCAATAGAAATAATTTCTTTTTACTGACTTTGGTTATTCTGGGATGTAGTTCATCCAATCAGGATTCTGGTCTAAATAGCTTAAGGGTGGATTTGACACAAGAAAATACAGAAGTCCACTTTTCTCAATTAGTAAAATCAGATGTGGATATAATACCGATTGACAATTACGATGGATCAGAGACCCCTATTTTTTTTAATGATATATATAAGATTCGGTATTTTAAGGATGAGTTTTATATTTTGGATTTTATTTATGGTAGAAAGGTTTTTGTCTTTGATAAAAATGGCAAATTCCAACGATTCATAGGCCATAACGGAGAAGGGCCGGGAGGTTTTATTGAGGCAATGGATTTTGATATTATCAATGATCAAGTAAAAGTTCTCGACTATGGGCGATTCCTTAATTTTGAGCCCAATGGCAACTACCTGTCAATGGATAAAATTGATGATTTCGTGGGAGATAAATTCATCAAATATAATGAGGGATATGCGTTTATTACAGGTGGGGGATATGCTGACAGCCTTGTTCTTGCCACTAGTGAATTCCAGAAAGAAAGCTCATTTTTTCCCTATCATACTAGATCGTTAAATGTGTTGTTGATTAATCCTATGTATTATTCCCCTAAGGGAGATGCGATTTATAGAAGACAGTTGAATGATACACTATTTATGCTCAATGATTTTCAAAGGCCAGTTCCCTACCTATACATTGATTTCCAATAGAAGAAATCAAATATCAATGAATTACTGAATAGTCCTAATCCTGGTGATGCCATTACCAATGCAGTATCCCAGTATTGCAATATTTTTGATTTTCATGAAACAAAAGACTACAAATATTTGGCGTTTTTTGTGGGTGGTGAAGCATGGGTTTATATTTATTCAAATAAGTCTAATAAATCTGTTATCTATAAACGCTCCAATCTGATAGACGAAGTTACATTTGATCCTAGAGCATTTTTAGCAGGTGTTATTGGGGATAAGTTTGTTTTTAAGGCAAATCCTCAAAATGTTTTGGCAGGGATTGAAAGTTATCAAGGCACTTCCCCACATTTTGAGAAATTGAAGGGACTGAGCGGAGATTTGGACAAGGAGGGGAATCCAATACTTTTTATGGTTGAATTTGATTTTTGAAGCTCGATATTTATTTCTGGAAATTTAATTTGTAATAAGGTGTATGATTTATGAATCCAATTTATGATACTACGACTTTTGAGCATCAGAATATCAAGCTGATCGATGCGCCGCTTTTAGATATCTCAGTCACCTTTATCCGCAAATCCATTCTTGCCGGTAAGTCTGTCAAATACCTACTTCCTGATGGAGTGGCAGATTATATCCGGGATAAGAAGCTGTATTTGTAGGAAGATTATTCTATTTCAGTTCCGCTAAGAAAATAAAAAAGGATGTGGCATGATCTTCAGATAAGTTAGATTTAAAAGTGGGCGATAGCTCATTGTAATTTTCTAGAATACTTTCACCAGTCACGCCAAAAGCTAATTGCTTGTCTTTTACTACTGATGGTGTATAAAGTATTATATTGGACAATATATCATCTTTAATGGAGGGGTAGGTTGTATAGATGTTCTTAATCTCATTCCATATTGCTAATTTTCTGTTTTCTTTATCGATATATTCTAATAGAATTTTATCCTCAGACAAAGTAAATATTTCTCCAGATAGATAAGCGTACTTTTTCTGTCCGAAGAATTTCATCATATCCATTGCATTTTTGATGCGCATAAATTCATCATCAGGCACTTTTTTATTTTCAAAATCAACTATAAACAAAGGCTGAAGGAGCTCATTTTTTCCATACACATATACGGTGTCATTGAATTGTTTAGAGAATACAACCTGATCATTTTTCCATATGGAAAATGGGGATTGAGGCTTGTAAACAAATTTATATGTATCCTTATCTATCGGCAATGCTTTTGTTTTAATATGATCGTTATTATAGATTATGAAATCCCATGGGTGACTTTCGTTTACAGAATTGGTGAATGTTATGTAGTCACCTTTAAATGGAAATTGGAACATTCCTTGCACCAAAAGTTTTTCATCAGAGAGCTCTTGCAAGTTCTCATCAAGCCAAAGGAGGTTGTCACCATTAATTATTATTCCTACGTTTCTTTCTTTGATGATAATATTCGTAATGCTACTGTTATTTATTCTTTCGTCTTCTCCGAAATGTATGATGTTTTTTATCTCCCCATTTTGATCAATTTGATAAAGTGATCTGCTGTAATCTCGGTCAAATAGATAAATATAAGAAGGACCAATAAGGATGTTTGGAAGTCCAGAAATAGGGGTTTTTGATTGTATTTCCAAGACTTTGAATTTAGAAGCAATTTCAGAAATGTTTAGAGGAGATTCTATTTTGGAGAGCTTAACTTTAGATATGTTTTGCACAGGTTCTTTTTTTGTACAAGAAAAAATTACAATGGAAAATAGCAATAGATATATTATTGTTTTCATAGACTTTGAGTTAATTGGTAAAAAAGCTGGTCTGAAATAATTTTCCAGACCAGAGTTTAGTTAGTTAATTAATCACCATAGGGATTTTCGTCACAGAAGTACTGCCAATTTGCATAACATGCCTCCCCACCAATCTGTTCGCACCTGATAACATGCGTTACTGCACTTCCGGAAGGACATGGATACCAAACAACCTTCCATGGATTTTCTTTTTCCGCATTTGCTGGTGCAGCTGAGGAAATAAGGAATCCAAATACTAACAATCCGCTAAAAAATGCGGAACCAATCATTTTGTGAATTTTCATTTTGTAAAATGTTTAAATTACCCATCGTTTTCAAGAGATGGTTTTCTTGGAAATACTGAAGTTTGGATCCATAGAAATATTTCAAAAATAATTTAGTTGATAAACAGCGTTATTTAATTGTTTATTTAATTAAACGGTTCTATTTTTTTTTAACGGCATAAATGTAGTTTAAATGATTAGTTTGAATAGAAGCGTAATGTTTTCAATTCAATATCAGCTAGACTATCCGCCTTTTGGATTTGCATTGGATGAGAAGGATAGATCTATCTATGGAGTAACCGTCGATAGGGAGCCAAATCTGGTTAGGTTTGATTATTGAAGAGTTGTTTTTGTTCTGCGATCTAAATTGGAGATGTCCTTGTTGTATAAGCCATTCTCAGTCACAGATTTGAAACTAAAATGGTTTAAATTTTGTAAACTTGAATTATGGAAAAAATCATCATTGAAACCGAAGATAAATCCAAGTTAGATCTTGTAAAGTCTATGCTTGAGGCTAAGCACATTGGATTTGAAGTTATTTCCAACGAGGTTGTAGTTAAAAATAAGGTCCTTTCCGATGTCAGAGAGGGCTACCTAGAGGCAAAGGACATGGAGGCAGGAAAGGTTGAATATAAATCCTATTCATTCTTTTCAGAAATGGAAGATGACCTATAGATTGTTCCGACAAAAGCTTTTTCAAGAGAACTGAAAAGACTGAAGAAGAAATACCCTTCAATTCTTACAGACTTAGATATGATTGCTAAGTAGCTGGTAATAATGTCCACCTTAGGCGATCAAGTTTACAAAAACTGCTACAAAATCAGATTCCCAATTTCCAGTATGAATAAGGGTAGATCCGGTTCTGCCAGATTGATTACCTATGTAGTTTATACCAGTTCCATCATATTTCTTATAGGGATATTTACCAAAGCTGAAAGAGCTTCAATTTCAGAGAAAGAAATTAAGAACCTTATAATCGAGCTGGAAGGATAGGTTTATGTTAAAAGGGTTTCTACTCTTTGACCTTGTATCCTATTGGTTTGCATTAGCACTGGAGAACAAAGCAATCTATGGAGTGACCGTGGATCGCGAGCCGAATCTGGTGAGGTTTGATTATTAACTTCATTCCGAAATTTCATTAGAGGACAGGAATTTTGCATTCGGCCCTCTTTTTCACTTTCTTGATATTTGACCCACTAGCCTGACCTTTAACTTCAAACCTAACCTTAATGAAAAAACATACCTACGGTAGTGGGGTGATCGGCAACTGTGCCTATATCGCCCATGTGGAACTGGACACGAATATTAGTTGGATGTGTCTGCCAAGATTTGATTCTGATTTTATTTTTGGGGGAATGCTGGATCGGGAGAAAGGCGGCGAATTCACCATACATCCTGAGTCTGGGGATTTTAATTCTTCTCAAGTTTATCTCGAAAATACAAACGTACTCAAGACTACCGTTTCATCGGGAGAAGACAGCTATACAGTAACTGATTTTGCACCGCGATTCAAAAACTTTGACCGCTACTATAAGCCGCTGATGCTGATCCGTAAGATCGAGGTAGCAGCTGGTTCTCCCAAGATAAAAATTTGCTGCAAACCTCGGGCAGATCGAGGATCGAGAGCTTTAACAGCAAGTATGGGATCAAACCATATTAGTTTTGCTGGGATAGACCAAGAACTTCGCTTGTCAACTAATGCTCCACTTAGCTATGTGATAGATGAAAAAGCATTTCTATTGACAAAGCCTGTGTATATGGTGTTGACCTTTGGACGTCCTCTTGAAGCGCCAATTGAGACTACTTCTGATCAATTTCTCCAAGCGACAACGTGTTATTGGCAAGAATGGGTGAAATCCACTAGTGTTTACAATTTCCACCAGAAATTGGTGCTTCGCTCTGCTTTGATTCTCAAAATCCATCAATATGAAGATACCGGAGCAATCATCGCAGCTTCTACGACCAGCTTGCCAGAGTCCCCGGGTTCTACTCGAAACTGGGATTATCGCTACTGCTGGATTCGGGACAGTTATTACACACTGACTTGCTTTAATAGTCTGGGCCACTTTGAGGAGCTGGAGAAGTACTTTGAGTTTATTCATAATTTAAAGCCAGGTCCAGATGGACGCTATCAGCCACTTTATTCGATCACAGGTGATTCTCTTTTGACGGAAGAGATCTCAGATTTGGATGGTTACTTGGGGGAAAAGCCTGTTCGCTTTGGCAATCAGGCTTACACTCACATTCAAAATGATCTTTACGGTCAGGTCTTAGTGTCATTGCTTCCACTTTATTCCGATCAGCGATTTACCGAGGAAGAGAGAAGCAGCTCCAAGCCTATGATCATGAATCTGCTGAATAAGATCGAATCAACAATGAATGAGAAAGACGCTGGACTTTGGGAGTTTAGAAATTTGGCGCAGCAGCATTGTTATACCTTTCTGTTTCACTGGGCTGGAGCTTGTGCTGCAGCAAAAATTGGAACTCGCTTGAAGGATGATGCGATGTATCAGAAAGCAATAGTTCTCAGAGATATGGCAGTTGTCAAGATAGAGGAATGCTATCTTCCAGACCGCAAAGCATATGGTCAGGCGATAGGATCGACTTTCATGGATGCGTCTACACTTCAATTGATCACTATGGGATATTTTGGTGATGATTTGGAGCGCGCCAATGATCACCTTAAAGCACTGGAAGAAGAGCTTTTAGCCAAGGATTTTTTATTCTACCGCTACAAGCATATGGATGACTTTGGGGTTCCAGAGACTACGTTCTTGATTTGTGCCTTTTGGTATGTGGAGGCGTTGGCGTGTGTGGGGAGATTGGATGAAGCAATAGAAGGGTTTGAAACTTTGACTAAATATTGTAACCACCTACAGTTATTCTCAGAAGATGTAGATCAAAAAACCGGTAGCCAATGGGGTAATTTTCCGCAGGCATATTCCCATGTCGGCTTGATGAACGCAGCATTTAGAATTGGTCGAAAATTAGACAAACCTAATTTTCTATAGTTGCTAACCTTTGGGGTTTCATTTCGAAGGAGGAACGACTGAGAAATCACCCCGAAAGTTTTGTGAACAACGCTTAAGACGGGGTGAATGATGGTTGATTTTCGACCATCCGGTGAATAGATAAAGAGTGAAATTTTTAAGCTGACTAAAAATAGGTGTTTCTGATATAGTATTCCAAAACAACCCTTCCCATTATATTTGTGGGAATTGATGCGATGATCTGATTCTAGCTTCGTATAATTGGAATATATAGTTGTGTATTTCTAACATACAAACTGATTGACGTATTGTATTAATTTGTGGCATTGCATGAAATACATTTATTTAATAGCGACCTCAGCTTATAAGATCTCCATTAAATCCGTGGTAGAACCGAAAATATACTACCACAGGCCCAATATTAATGTATGATAATACGTCTATTGGCCTGTGGAAGTTGGGGTTTTTTTTATTTTTTGAATTCAATCACATTTGCAGAAGTGGTTACCTTCTTTTTCCAAAATAGTAAAAAGAAGGAAGATTTGGTGTCAAAAGTTTCATTGACTAAAGCTCTTGAACCTCCAATTAAATTAGCTTTTGAATACATATCCTGGCGTGCAGCATCTATCAAAGATTCTTTTTTTAAGCCACCAAAACCTAATACGTAAGTAGCATTGGCGCTTCCCGAAACATGTTCTGTTACTATAAAATTGTTTTCAGAAAGTACTACATTGGTTTGATGAGTATTTAAATTACCAGTATAAGCACTGTGAGTGGCGCAGCTAGAAAATAATAAAAGTGTTGCTCCAAGAGCTAGAAAAGATTTTTTCATTTTAACTATGTTTTTTGTAAATATAAAAGCGAAGTTCATCATAACTAAACTTTAAATGAAATAGGTAATAGGTTGTTAGCTATTTACTTGATTTTCAAAGCGAAAAATTACTTGTAGAATTGAAATCATATTCTCAACTGATGGGAAAAGTCATTCAATAGCTGACGAATATTTTGTTTTGGTATACATGTGAATAGTCACGAGTTTGATTGTAACTGAAGGAATTTCTCTGATTATTTGGGAAATCGATGAGATGTCTTCTAATTTCAGACCTTAGAGTTCTAAATAGTAATCCAATACCATGATCTGCCGAACCAACTTCTCGAGATTATTGCTTCTTGCACTTGTACTTGTTTTTTTCTCTTGCTCCCCAAATATTTATAAGAAGAACAACAAGGAGCACAAAAAACAGGTAAAGGAAGTGACCCAGGCAATCCAAGAGATTCCTAAGACAAAAGTTCAGGTTGCAAATGACACCTTGATCGTATCTGATGAATGGGTGGGCACCACTAATTTTAGCATCAGAAAACCAAATATCGTAGTCATTCATCATACCGCACAAGAGTCCTTGGAGCAAACCATTCGGACATTTACGCTCACACGAACTCAGGTAAGTTCTCATTATGTAATTGGCAGAGATGGTACGATCGTCCAAATGCTCAATGATTACCTGCGCTCTTGGCATGCTGGTCGAGGTAGATGGGGCAATGATACGGATCTCAATTCTTCCTCAATCGGAATCGAACTCGATAATAATGGCACTGAGCCATTTACCCAGCCACAAATTGAGAGTTTACTGATTTTATGTAAGCGATTGAAAGAAAAATATAGTATTCCGAAAGCCAATTTCATTGGTCACTCTGATATTGCTCCGGGACGAAAGGTCGATCCTAGCGTGTATTTCCCTTGGAAAATCCTGGCAGACGAGGGCTACGGATTGTGGTATGATGAAGAAGTATTATATCCAGCGCTAAATCCCGCTGACAGCACCACTTCTATTCCACTGGAAAATCCTGAAATGGAGGTAAAAGATGAGATAGATCCGATAGTTGCATTGCGAATAATTGGCTATGATATCTCTGATCCAACAGCAGCAATTCAGTCTTTCAAAATTCATTTTATCCGTCGGGATGTAGAAACTGAGCTTAGCGATTTTGACAAAAAAATATTATTCAACTTGTATAAAAAATACCTATAAGCCAAGCCTATAGGTATTTTCTTGAATTGATTAACGAAAGTTTCCCTTATTCTGACGTCATCTTTTGAAGCAATTGTCTTACCTGACGGAATGATTTGATGTTATAGTTTGCCTGAGTATACGCATATCCTACTCGAATAGAATAGGCATTTTTGGGCATCGCTTTGAACGTATCCTCATCAGTCCAGTCATCTCCAATTGCCAGCACGAAATCGTATTCTTCACCTTTCATCAGTGCGGTAGCAGCACGGCCTTTGTTGATGTCAGGTCGTTTGATTTCCAAAACCATATTTCCCTCCAAAACTTGCAAATTATAACCTCTTGCCATGTATTTCAGATGGCTAAAAAGTTCTCGCATCCTCAAATCGCCAAGTCCACTTTCTACTTTTCTATAGTGCCAGACAAGTGAGTGATGTTTCTCTTCTATGAAAGCTCCAGGAGTTCTAAGCACATAATATTCCATGACTTTTCGAATATCATCCTTCCACTCATCCTCAATTTCTGCGTAGAGATCCCAGTCACCTTTATTTTCTTTTCTCTTGACCCAAACTCCGTGCTCGGCGATCATATCTATTTGTTGACCTTCAAACCATTCTCCTAAAGTGTCTTTGTCACGTCCGGAAATGAGCACGACCTGAGCCAGTGAGCTCAGATCTTTTATGATTTTTCGCAATTCATCATCCGGAACAGCATCTTGGGGATTGGCAGTGAAACCAGTCAATGTTCCATCATAATCCAAAAATAAAACAGCATTTTTGGATTTTTTAAAATCTGATTGTATTTGAGTCATGACCTTGGCATCTACGTCCTTGGAAGTAAGGTCTTCCTGCTTTTTCTTGACGTGCTGCAGTCGGTCCATAAATACTTTTACCCATTGAAATACATCATACTTTTTCAAGCTTTCCTGCATACTTTTCATCCTTGCCTTCTGCTCTTCCAGCGGCATTGATAACGCATTGTAAATAGCATCCACCACCCCTTGTCTATCATTTGGGTTGACAAGAATCGCATCCTGAAGTTCTTTTGATGCTCCTGCCATCTCAGAGAGAATTAGCACCCCGCTTTGATCTGTGCGGCTGGCGACGTACTCTTTGCAAACCAAGTTCATACCATCTCTAAGAGGTGTAACTAAAGCGATATCAGACATATTGTAGAAAGCGCTAAGCTCCTCAAATGGAAAGCTGCGATAGAAATAATGAACTGGTACCCAATTGAGAGTAGAGTATTCACTGTTTATCCTTCCTACCA
>Ga0307487_1002761_pt1 | contig 10955 bp, 10 predicted proteins | sample CBIW12metaG_FD_203665 | JGI IMG/M metagenome (GOLD analysis project Ga0307487, IMG submission 203665) | Sea-ice brine microbial communities from Beaufort Sea near Barrow, Alaska, United States - CBIW 1.2 | ecosystem: Environmental > Aquatic > Marine > Coastal | place: USA: Alaska | collected... | reverse complement strand
TCTACCAAATAGTGACTCGATCTTTCGGGGGTAGCCACAGCGAATCGGACTCAACTACGCCAAATGTCTCATAGAACGCGTCAATGTTGCGAACAATTTGATTGCAACGGAACTCATTTGGCGAATGTGGATCGATCGCAAGGAGGCGAATCACTTCTTCATCTCGCCCCTTCTGCTGCCAGGCTTGAGCCCACGACATGAAGAATCGTTGCGCGCCAGTGAGCTCATCAATCACGGCAGGTTCCTCGCCGCCAAGCGAAATCAGGTACGCCTTCCACGCGATCGTGAGCCCACCGAGGTCGCCAATGTTCTCGCCGATCGTGAGCGAACCATTGACATGGTGCTCAGGGACCTGGGCTGGGGCGAGCGCGTTGTACTGGTCAATGAGTGACGTGGTGCGCTCCTGAAACGCGGCCTTGTCTTCTGGTGTCCACCAGTCGATGAGGCGACCGTCTCCGTCGTACTTGGAGCCTTGGTCATCGAAGCCGTGACCGATTTCGTGGCCAATCACCGCACCGATTGCTGCGTAGTTTGCAGCATCATCCCGACCCTCATCGAAGAAGGGGTACTGGAGGATGGCGGCGGGGAACACGATCTCGTTGAAACCGGGGTTGTAATAGGCATTGATGGTTTGTGGGGTCATGAACCATTCGTCGCGGTCGAGCGGTTTTCCGATCTTGCCAAGTTCACGCTGGAACTCGAACTCATTGGCCGCGCGCATGTTTCCCGCAAGGTCATCGACACTGACCTCGAGCGTGGAGTAGTCACGCCACTTCGTTGGAAACCCGATCTTGGGGGTGAACTTGTCTAGCTTGTTGAGGGCACGCTCGCGGGTGGCGGAGCTCATCCATTCGAGGTCGGTGATCGACTGGCGGTAGGCCTCGACGAGATTCGCGACGAGAACATCCATCGCCGACTTTGCTGTGGGAGGAAAGTGACGCTCGACGTAAATCTTGCCGACGGCCTCACCGAGAACACCTTCAACCAGCGAGACGCCGCGCTTCCACCGTGCCCGAATTTCGGGGGTGCCGGAGAGGGTGCGGCCGTAGAAGTCGAAATTGGCTTCAACAAAGTCACCAGAGAGATAGGCAGCGTTGGTGCGGATGACCTGCCACGCTAGCCAGTCACGCCACGCCGGAAGGTGGTCATCGTTCAGTATGGACTCGAGCCCTTCAGCGAAGCTGGGCTGGCGAACCACAACCTCATCGAGGGCATGCTCGGGAACGTCAATGGCGTCGAGCCACACGTTCAGGTCGACGGTGCCGGTGAGGTCGTTTGCCGCCTGCCACGTCATCGGGTTGTAGGTCTTTTCGCTGTCGCGGTTGGCGACGTTGTCCCAGTGCTTCGACGCGATCTCCGTTTCGAGGGCGACGATGCGGGCGGCACGCTCGGCAGGATTGTCGAGGCCAGCGAGCGCGAGCATCCGCTCAATGAATGTGGCGTACTTGGTGAAAATTTCCGCGAACTTCTCTTCGCGATAGTACGACTCGTCTGGGAGGCCGATTCCGCCCTGTTCGATGAAGACGAGGTAGCGCTCCGGGTTGCCTGGATCATTGTCGACGAAGAGCTGGAAGAAGCCGCTCGTGCCGCCGCGCTCGAGGCGACCGAGGGTGCTGAGCAAGCTCGGGATGGAGTCGACTGCTGCCGCCTCGGCAAGTTGCGGCGCGATGGGGGTTGCCCCTAGTGCGTCGGCACGGGCCTCGTCGAGGAAGCTGGCATAGAGGTCGCCAACTTTGCGCGCTTCCGTGCCGGGTTCGGCGGACTGCGACTCCATGATGATGTCGCGCACGGCAACTTCTGCCTCCTCAGCCAACACCATGAACGAGCCGTAGCGCGCCTTGTCTGCGGGAATTTCGGTGCGGTCAATCCAGGCGCCGTTTACGTGGCGAAAGAGGTCATCTTGAGGGCGCACCTTCGGATCGAGATCGTTGACGGTAATTCCGGAAGGTAAAGACAATTCGGCACTCATGCACACAGCCTAGAGCCTTCTCCTCATGCGTTCGCTGCGAATTCGCGATCAGTGCCGAGACCTAGACTTAGGCGATGATCGCCTCCGACTCCGCCTCGGCGACGCCACAGCACTCCACTCTCACCCGCCGCCAAGTGCTGTCTTGGCGCAACGGGATTGCGACATTGTTTTCTCTCGCCGGCCTCTCGATGGCCAGCTGGATTGGCCGCATCCCGACTGTTCGAGACCTCTTCGATGCCAGCCACTCGGAGATCGGCGTTCTGTTGTTTGGGCTCGCCTTAGGGGCGGTTATGGGATTGCTGATTGCCGGTCGGCTGGTCGAACGCTTCGGCGCGCGCACGATTCTGCGGGTATTTATCTTGCTGTTCCTCAGTGCACTCGCGGCAACCTCGATCATTATTTCGGTCGCGGGGAGCTTCGTTGGGGCCCTGATTTCGCTCACGGTGCTTGGCCTGTCTTTTAGCACCTATGACGTCGCGATCAACCTTTCGGGTGCCGCAAACGAACGACTCCTTGGCCGGTCGACGATGCCAACCCTGCACGGTTTCTACAGTCTGGGGACAATGGTTGGGGCCGGTTTGGGCGTGGCGGCTGAGGCTCTCCATATCCCGCTCGCCCTGCACCTGACGGTCGTCGCGGCTCTCGCGATAGTTGTCGCCCTTTCCGCGTTGCCCTCTGTGCTGTCTGAACGATTCGCGGATGCCCCGCCGAACACGCAGGAAATCGCAATCGCATCCGGCACGATTGCGGCCCCCAAACTGCGCAGCGTGTGGCTGGAGCCGCGCACCATCATGATTGGCGTCATCGTGCTTGGCATGTCCTTTGCCGAGGGAACGGCGATCGACTGGCTCGCCCTCGCCATGGTCGATGGTTATGAGGTCACCAACGCCATCGGCACCCTGATTTTTGGTGTTTTCGTGACCGCGATGACCGCAACCCGCTTTCTGGGAGTGCACGCCCTCGACCGGTTTGGTCGCGTAACGGTACTGCGCACCTCCGCCGCGTTTGCCACCATCGGTGTGCTGCTCGTGATCTTCTCCCCCGTCCTGTGGCTTGCCGTCTTCGGCACCGCACTGTGGGGTGCCGGGGCTGCTCTTGGCTTCCCCGTCGGAATTTCGGCAGCAGCCGATGACCCGAAACGAGCAACCGCCAGAGTCACCGTGGTTGCAACCATCGCGTATTCGGCGGCGCTCATCGGCCCACCCGTCATCGGTTTCATTAGTGACCAGGTGGGAATCCTCAACGCCCTTCTCGTTGTCGTCGTGCTCGGTGCTCTCTCGGGACTGCTCACTCCTGCCGCTCGCGAGCTGGCTGGCCGCCACTCCCGCAGCATCATCGACTTCGCTTCGCCAGGCACAACATCCGCCGCCGTCAGTTTGGCGACAACGGAAATCCGGATCATCACCCAGGACGATCTCAGTGCGGCTCGCGGCGAAGACACTGTGGGCAACGACCGTCGCGATGGTGAGTCCTAGTATTAACGGATGACCGCCTCAGACTCGGCATCAGCGACACCAGAGCATCCTCACGGGCTCAGCCACCGTCAAGTGCTTTCGTGGCGCAACGCGATTGCGACGATGTTCGCCCTCGCGGGTTTCTCCTTTGCCAGCTGGATTGGCCGGATTCCCTCGGTGCGCGACGCCTTCGATGCCAGTCACTCAGAAATTGGCGTGCTGCTGTTTGGGCTCGCCATGGGCTCCCTCCTCGGGCTCGTCGTTGCCGGCAAGCTTGTTGAACGGTTCGGCGCTCAAATCGTCGTGCGGGCGTGCGCGTTGCTGTTCGTGGGTGCGCTCATAGCTACCGCCGTCGTCATTGGTGTTCTGGGCAGCTTCGTGGGTGCCGTGATCTCCCTCGCCGTATTCGGTTTGGCTTTCAGCACCTTCGACGTTTCAATTAACTTGTCAGGCACCGCAAACGAACGGCTTCTCGGCCGCTCAAGCATGCCCACCCTGCACGGCTTCTACAGCCTCGGCACGATGGCGGGGGCTGGATTCGGCGCGGCGGCGGAAGCGCTCAACGTTCCCCTCGCTAACCATCTGATCAACGTCTCGGCGATAGTCCTGATCACCGTTCTCCTCGTCTCGCGGTTCATCCTTCCGGAACGACTCGGCGATCCCCCACCGAACACCGTAGAGATGAAGATCGCTGCGGGAGAGCTGACTGCACCGAAGCTGAAGAGCGTCTGGCTCGAACCACGCACCCTTCTGATTGGCATCATCGTGCTCGGCATGGCCTTTGCCGAAGGGTCAGCAATCGACTGGCTTGCTCTCGCCATGGTCGACGGCTACGAAATTTCTAACGCCTTCGGAACCCTCATTTTCGGTGTCTTCGTAACGGCCATGACCGCCACCCGCTTTTTCGGTGTGCGCGCGCTTGACCGCTTTGGGCGCGTACCTGTTTTGCGAGCATCCGCCGGTCTTGCCGCTGTTGGCTTGTTGCTCGTCATCTTCTCGCCGGTCGTTCTCCTCGCCGTCATCGGCACCGCGCTTTGGGGTGCTGGCGCTGCACTCGGTTTCCCCGTTGGCATCTCGGCTGCCGCCGACGACCCCAAGCGCGCCACGGCCAGAGTCACCGCTGTTGCGACCATCGCCTATGCGTCAACCCTCATCGGACCGCCCATGATCGGATTGCTCAGCGATCAGGCCGGAGTGCTGCACGCTCTGCTCGTGATCGTCGTTCTCGCGATTGTTTCCGGGCTACTTTCCCCCTACGCCCGCGAGCTGGCAGGTCGTCACGCTTACACCTACGTCGACTTCTCCTCGCCAGGAACGACATCCGCGGCCGTCAGCCTTGCGACTACAGAGCTGCACTTCATCATCACGCCCGAGGAGATCGAAGAGGCCCAGCAGGAAAACGAGCGCCGGGGCCGCGGCAAGTTTAAGCGCAAGCCTGGTGGCGGCAAATAGCAACTGCTCGCCGCACACCGTTAGGCTCGACGGGTGCGACTTGTCATAGCCAAATGTTCCGTTGATTACGCGGGGCGCCTTAGCGCCCACCTTCCCCTCGCCACCCGGCTGTTGCTGCTGAAGGCCGACGGCAGCGTTCTCGTGCATTCCGACGCTCTCTCCTATAAACCTCTCAATTGGATGAGCCCACCGTGCGTGCTCTCCAGCATCGATCCCGAAACTGAGCAGTCGGATGCGGGAGTCACCGAGATCTGGAAAGTCGCCCACACCAAGTCGGCTGACATGCTTATCGTCTCGATTCACGAAATCCTGCATGACTCAAACCACGAACTCGGCGTCGACCCCGGACTGCAAAAGGACGGCGTCGAGGCGCACCTGCAGAAGCTGCTCGCCGATCACATCGACATTCTGGGTGACGGCTACGGACTGGTTCGCCGCGAATACATGACCGCGATTGGGCCCGTCGATATTCTCGCGACCGACGAGCATGGCGCGAGCGTTGCGGTCGAGATCAAGCGCCGCGGTGACATCGACGGTGTTGAACAATTGACGCGGTACCTCGAGCTGATGAATCGCGACCCGCTGCTGGCTCCCGTCGCTGGCGTGTTTGCGGCCCAAGAAATCAAGCCGCAGGCGCGCACTCTGGCCAAGGATCGCGGCATCCGCTGTGTGTTGTTGGACTACGACGAGATGCGCGGCCTCGACGACCCAAACATGCGGTTGTTTTAGATTCAGGAACAACGCTTAAGGTAGAGGCAAATGACTACTAACTGGACCTGCATCCTCGTCGACCTCGATGGCACGATTGCCGACTCGGCGCCCGGAATCACGGCATCACTCGCGTTCATGTTTGAGGAGATGGGCTACCCGGTTCCCTCGCCCGAGGAACTACGTGCCTATGTCGGCCCTCCAATTCTCGATTCGTTCCGCGACCGCGCAAAGTTCACTCCGGTTGAAATGACTCAAGCGTTAGCCATCTACCGCCGCCATTACATGGAAGGCAACAGCGCAAACGGGAGCGCGATCTTCCCCGGGATGGCGTCCGTTTTGAAGAAGCTGCACAAGACCGGGATCCCGCTGGCATTGGCGACATCGAAGCCCGAGTTTCCCGCATCCGTAATTCTGGATCACGCCAACCTCACGCAATATTTTCGGGTGATTTCGGGCGCATCAATCGACGAGATCCGCAGTGCCAAAAAAGATACCGTCGCCGAGGCGCTAACGCGCCTGACAATGATCGGCGCTGACATCAGCAACCCGGTCATGATCGGCGACCGCGACTACGACATCGAGGGCGCAGGCGAGCACGGCATTCCCACCATCTACGTCGACTGGGGTTATGGAAACCCCGGCGAATCCGAGGGATCGCTCGCCGTGGTGTCGAAGGCAGAAGAGTTGCTGCCCCTGCTGCTTCCTAGCTAGCGGGCTTGATCCGCTCGCCTGTAATTTGCGCTAGCGGGCGAGGCTCTCCACGATGCGGCCGTAAAGTCTTGGCAGTCGCGCGGCGAGCGGCACGACGGCTCGGCGCAGCGGTGAGTTGGCTGCTGCCACTAGCCCGTTGGTGAGCATCCGGAACTCTCGGGTGATGCCGCGCCACTCTCGTTCGTAGCGTTCGGGGTCGCCGTCGACGATGCACTCGATCGCAGTGCGGGCCTCGGCCAGGCCGAGCCGGAGGCCCTCCCCCGTGATCGCATCAACGTAGCCAGCGGCATCACCAACGAGCAGCACTCGGCCCGCGCGCTGCCCGGTCGTGTTCTGCAATAGCGGGCCAGCACCCCGCACGCTTGACGCGGGAGTCGCACCGCGCAGGCGTTCGGCGAGTGCCGGCACACTCGCCAATGCTTCCTCGAATGACGTTCCGCGCGCGCCAAGCACCGCAACCCCCACCTCGCTGTCGCTCACCGGCGTGACATACAGCTCAGCATTCGGCGCCCAATGCACCTCAACGAGATCAGTCCACGGGGCAACCTCGAAGTGCTGCCGGATGCCGAACCGCCGAGAATCACGTCGCCTCACGCGGCGAGGGCGCGCGGCCAGGCCAACCAGCTCACGCACCGTGGAGTGAAGGCCATCGCAGCCGAGCATCCACTGCCCCTCGATGGTGCGACCGTCGGCGAGGCGCGCGGATACCGCGCCACCCTGCACCTCCGATTCGCGAGCCGTGCCGCCGCCGCGTTCGCGACCGCCACCCTGCTTCCCTTCTGCTCTCTGCTCGATCGCCTCAACCTTGCCGTGCTCAAACTCGACGCCGAGCTCTACCGCCCGTTCGGCGAGCACCCGGTGTAGTTCGGTGCGACGAACGCCGAGCGCGGCATCCGAGGCGAAGCGGTGTTCGGCGGTGCGTGTGCCGTCGAGGTAGCTGATTCCCGCGATCCTGTGCCCCCGCGGGTGCACTCCGAGGGCGGCGAGTTCGGTGACGGCGCCCGGCATGACTCCCTCGCCGCAAGCCTTATCGATGGGGCCGGTGCGGGGTTCGATCACGAGGGCGGTGAGGCCGCGCATCCGTGCGTTGATGGCGGCGGCAAGACCGACGGGCCCGCCACCGACGACGATCATATCAACGAGGCCGGTCATGGCGTCAGTTCGCGCAGCGCCCGGTTTTCGGTCGGGATGCGGAACGCCAACAGCAGCACCGCATTCAGCACGGTGAAGACGATCGCGGTGACCCAGGCGGTGTGCACGAGCGGGAGCGCGATGCCCTCGATCGCGACAACGAGGTAGTTCGGATGCGGCAGCCAGGTCACGCGGTACGGTCCACGATTCTGCACGCGACCGGCTCCGGGCACGACGATCACGCGAGTATTCCACTGGGCGCCGAGCGAGTTGATGATCCAGTACCGCGCCGCCTGACTCAAGAGCGTGATCACGAGCATCGGGATTCCGAGCCACAACAGGAACGGGCGATCGGCCACGATAACCTCGACGACGCACGCAATCAACAGACCGGTGTGCAGGGCGACCATCCACGGAAAGTGCTTCTGCCCATACTCTCGGCCACCACGCTCGAATGCCGCTGCGGCATTGCGCTTCGAGATGCGCAGCTCATAGAGGCGTTCCATTCCGGTGCCGAGCACGAGGGCGATGTAGGCGATGACGGTCATGCGCGGGCCTCCTTCATACTCACCACTCGGTCATCGCGATCGCAGCGCCACCCGGCCGCTCCCCACATCACGACCACTCCAGAAGAACGAACTCGGCACTAACGCCCGGCCCGAGAGCGAAAGCGAGAGCGTGACTGCCGGGGGTTGGCGCCGGGGCGGCGTGCAGAGCATCCGCCAGCACATGCAGCACCGCCGCCGATGACAGGTTGCCGACGCGGGCGAGGCAATCCCAACTGCTTTGCAGGTCGCTGCGCTCAAGCCCGAGCGAACTCTCGAATGCCTCGAGCACGCGCGGGCCACCCGGATGCGCGAGCCAGGTGCCCACATCCGCAATCGTGAGCCCATTACGGCCCAGAAACTCGTCGACCTCGGCCGGAAAACTGTTCTGAATCACGTCGGCTACTCCGGCGGTGAGCACAATTTCGAAGCCCGTTCCGCCAACGTTCCAGCCGATCACGTCGTGGCTGTCGGCGATAAACGTGCTGCGGGTGTCAACAATTCGCGGGCCGGGTTCGCTGCGGTTATCCCCCACCATCACGACCGCCGCGGCCCCATCCCCGAAGAGGCCGGTGGCCACAAAGTTGCCCATGGTTTGGTCGTCGCGCTGCAGCGTAAGCGAGCACAATTCGACGCTCAGAAGGACGCCAACCTCATCCGGATGCCCGACCAAATAGTCATGCACGCGGGCCAAGCCCGCGGCCCCCGCCACACAACCCAGACCGAACGAGGGAACCCGTTTAACGTCGGGCCGCAGCCCTAACCGGGGAACGAGCAACGCATCGACCGAGGGGGCCGAAACCCCCGTGACGGAGGTGAAGAAGACGAAATCGACATCGCCCGGGGTGAGCCCGGCATCCGAGAGCGCCGTCGTGAGCGCTCGGTCAAGAAGGTCGGTGGCGACACGGATGAACTCGTCGTTGCTCTCGCGAAAGCTACCAAGGTCTCGGTAGCTCTCGAGTGGAAGGGCCGTGTGTCGACGCTGGATGCCGCTGGCACCGTGCATCCGCTCAATCACGGCCTGATGAGACGGCGTTGCCGACAGAAGCGGCCCAAGCTCGGCAGTGATTTCGGCTTGGGTGTAGCTGTATTCCGGCACGACCGGAGCGACTGCCGCAACCCTGCTCATTCAGCGACTCCGCTCATTCAGCGAAACTATCACGCAGCGAGGCCAGCGACTCGAGGTCACGCGCCAAGGTTGCGGCCCTCGTTGCGGCGGTAGGCACGCCATGCCCGCCATGCCCCGGTTGACCAGAGTGCCCAGAGAACGAGCACGGGCTGGAACGGCATACGAATCCACCGTTTGAGATCAGTGTCGAGGCCGAGCGAGTCGACCTGATTCACGAGTTGGGAAATGTTGCCTGGGTAGATCGCGATGAAGAATGCGGCGGCGACCCAGCCGACGTACGGGCGGTACTTCCGCGCGAAGATGAGAGCGCTGCCGAGGGCAATTTCAACGACACCGGAGGCGATCACCACAAAATCGGGGTCGAGCGGTTGCCAGTTCGGAACCTGGGCTTGAAAGTCTTCGCGCGCAAAAGTGAGGTGGCTGATGCCGGCAAGCACGAGGGAAGCGCCGAGCGCGATGCGTCCAACCCGACGGCCGATACGACTCGCGCGGGAAGGCTCATCGATCGCGACCGTTGTGTCGGCTGCGGTCTCCTCGGATGCTTCAGCGCCGGTCATGGCGGCGGGGTTGGCACGTTCTGGTGTCTGCTCCATCTGACCATTGTGGCGTGCCGCGCTTGAGATCGGCCGAGCGTGCGCGCCGGTTTGCCATTAACCCAGCTAACGACAGTGCGGCCCTCACCAGATGTGGTGAGGGCCGCACTGTCGCGCTGTTTGGTGCGCGTTAGCCGTTACGGAATGAGTACCGCGCGGCCGGTGATGCGGCCAGCTTCCAGATCTTCGAAGGCCTTCTGGAAGTCAGCCAGCGGGTACTGCGTTACCTCTACGCCGAGCTTGCCCTGTTGGGCGAGCGCGATCACCTGGAGTTGATCGGCGCGGGTTCCGCCATACGAAAGCTGAACGTCGGCTCCCCAGGGAAGGGCTTGACCGACGCCGACGAAGTAGTTGAAGTGGCCGCTGCCGAGCCCGATGAAGCGAAGCATTCCACCTGGGGCAATGACGGAGACTGCGAGATCCACGGTCGGTTGGACTCCCACAAAGTCGAACACCGCATCGGCGCCGTACTGGTTGGTTTCGTCGAGGATGCGTTGTGCTGCAGCGCTGTCGCTCTTGAGGACGAGGTCGGCACCGAGGCCGCGCGCGAGCTCGAGCCGGGCGTCGTCAGTGTCGAGCGCAATAATGCGGGCACCGGTGGTCGCCTTCAGAATCTGGAGACCGAGGTGGCCGAGACCGCCAATGCCAATCACGACGGCGGTTGAGCCGGGAGTGAGGCGCGAACGCGCACTGTTGATCGCGTGCATAGGGGTGACGCCGGCATCCGCGAGCGGGGCGGCCTGAATCGGGTCGAGGTCACCGATCTTGTCGAGGTGGCGTGCCTTGACGACCATGTATTCGGCCATGGCGCCATCCGGGCCGAGGCCGGGGGTGGTGGGAAACTGCATGCGCGTGCCATTGACTTCGCACTCGTTGTCGCGGCCTTCAACACAGGAGCGGCAGTGGCCACACGCCCATACGACGCTGACCAAAACGGCGTCGCCCTTGTCGTAGCCGTCAACGGCAGAACCAACAGTCTCGACCCAGCCAGCACCTTCGTGACCGACAGTGTTGCCGAAGAATGGCCAATCCTCGCCCATGTGGAGTACGTGCAGGTCGGAATGGCAGAGCCCAGCACCGGCCACCTTGATCAGAATTTCGTCTGGACCCACTTCGGGCATCGCCACATCCTGAAGTTCCATCGTTCCGGCACTTACGAGCTTCACTGCTTGCATGGGCTAAATCCTCTCGTGGGGGTGAGGCTGAGGTTTGTAGCCTCGCTCCCACCCTATCGAGACAATCTGACAAGTGTCCGATAAA
>Ga0307487_1002759_pt1 | contig 10957 bp, 8 predicted proteins | sample CBIW12metaG_FD_203665 | JGI IMG/M metagenome (GOLD analysis project Ga0307487, IMG submission 203665) | Sea-ice brine microbial communities from Beaufort Sea near Barrow, Alaska, United States - CBIW 1.2 | ecosystem: Environmental > Aquatic > Marine > Coastal | place: USA: Alaska | collected... | reverse complement strand
CAGGAGGCGCTTCTGCAGGGCCGCGCGGGTTCCGTGATGAGAGCTCTCAGCAGTCTGGACATTGCTCTATGGGACCGCAACGCCCGCGCGGCGGGCCTCCCGCTATGGAGGATGCTCGGCGCAACTTCGTCAGGCACCGTACCTGCCTACGCGAGCGGTGGATACTACGTCGAAGGCAAGGGGGACGAGGAGCTCGTCGCTGAAGTTCTGAGCTACGTGAACGCAGGTTTCAACGCCGTGAAGATCAAGGTGGGCAAGCTGGCACCGCTGGCCGAGGAGACTCGGGTCGCGGCCGTCCGCGATGCGATCGGTCCCGACGTGCTTCTCATGCTCGACGCCAACAACGCCTGGCGGGATCTGCCGACCGCCATGCGCACGATCGAACGCTTTGTGGACTTTGACCCCTATTGGATCGAGGAACCGTTTAGCCCTGACGACATCGCCAACCACGCGCGTCTAGCCCGGAAGATACCCTTCGCGGTCGCCACTGGCGAGATCGAGGCAGGCCGCTGGAGGCACAAGGCGCTTCTTGATGCCGAAGCCGCCATCATCCTCCAGACCGACGCTGCGGTCTGCGGAGGCATCACTGAGTTCAGGAGGATCGCAGCGCTCGCCTCGGCCTATGGTGTGCAGCTTGCGCCCCACTGGTTCCATGATCTCCACGCTCCGCTCGTGGGTGCCACGAGCAATGCAGATTTCGTCGAGTTCTTCCCCGACGAGGAGGTGCTGAACTTCCGGCGACTAGTCTCGCGCCAGCTCCAAGTCGAGGACGGCGCGCTGCGTCTGCACGAGATCCCTGGTCTTGGGTTCGACTTCGATGAGGAGTTTCTGGCGACCGTCAGCTCAGGATGGCGAAGGCGAGCCGCATGACGAACCGCATATGCCCGTCGGTGGTTCCCGACGATGAATCGGCGCTCCTCGTCGCGAGGGTTTGGGACGCCGAGACAAATGGACCCCGCATCGCAGCGGTTCATCGAGGTCAGGTGTGGGACCTAAGCGAGCACGCCGGCACGATGTCGGAATTTCTCGAACGTCCAGACGCCGCCGACATCATCCGCGCGGAACGCGGTGTCCCGCGCTGGTCGCTGGAACCGCTCATCGACGCGTCTTGCTCTAACGACCGTAGGCACTCGCGCCTGCTCTCCCCTATAGACCTCCAAGTGATCAAGGCCTGCGGAGTGACCTTCGTCGAAAGCCTCATCGAACGAGTCATCGAGGAGGCATCGGCCGGCGATCCGTCGAAGGCGGCCTCTGTGCGTGTCCGCATATCCGAGGCTCTTGGCGGCCGCCTTCGTGACGTGGTCCCTGGCTCCGAAAGTGCGTCGGCCGTGAAAGCTTTGCTACAACGCGAAGGACTGTGGTCCCAGTATCTGGAAGTGGGGATTGGCCCGGACCCGGAAGTGTTCACGAAGGCCCCCATCCTCTCGTCGGTGGGATACGGCGCCGGAGTTGGCATCCCTGCATTCTCGGAATGGAGCAATCCGGAGCCGGAACTGGTTATCATTGCCGACTCGCGGGGCCGGGCGGTTGGCGCGACGCTGGGTAACGACGTCAACCTACGTGACGTCGAGGGTCGCAGTGCGCTTCTGCTCGGCATGGCAAAGGACAACAACGCCTCAGCGGCGCTGGGCCCATTCATACGCGTGTTCGATGATCGCTTTGGCCTTGAACAGCTGCGAGTCGAGGAGATAGCGCTGCGCGTAGAAGGTTCAGATGGGTTCGTTCTCACTGGTGTGAGCGGCTTGTCCAGAATCAGCCGGCCGTTCGAAGAACTCATGCAGGCGGTTCGAGGCACTCATCACCAGTACCCGGACGGCTACGCCCTGTACACGGGAACCCTATTCGCGCCGATCGAGGACCGCGACGAGCCGGGCCGGGGATTCACGCACATGCTCGGAGACGTTGTGTCGATCTCCAGCCCGAGTCTGGGCACGCTCGTAAACACAGTTGGTCGCTCCGAGGAACTTCCGCCGTGGGAGTTCGGCCTATCCGATCTCTACCACTATCTTCGAACGCTACCGATGAGGGTCTGAAAGGTGTGGCCACTATGCAAGCTATGGTGAAAATGATTACGTATCCAGCTCCGGTAGAGACGCTGCCCGATGGAGGGACCTTCTTGTGAGGATCGTTGAAGTTCGGGCGACTGCCCTTAGTGCGCCGTGGGAGCGCATGTTCGGGGACGAGGTGCCCGTGTCGCTCTCTCGACCAGCCGCGAGCCACTCAGTATTCCCTCGCAAAGGCCAGGCCTCGGTACTGATCGAGATTGTCGGTGATGACGGGAGTGTTGGGGTCGGCGAATGCTACGGCCTTCCTGACCCCGGACCGAGCTTGCAAATAGTCGAACGCTTGCTCGCTCCTGCGCTGGTGGGTGAGAGCGTCATGGCAATCGAATACCTGTGGACCCGGATGATGACTATGCCCAGAGGGATGGGAATGTCACGTGGGTTCTTAATGCAGGCCATTAGCGGTGTGGACATCGCGCTATGGGATCTCAAAGCGAAGTCTTTGGGCCTGCCTCTTGGATCGCTGCTGGGAGGAGACATCAGTGCATCGGTGCCCTGCTACGCGAGTCCAGTGCCCTACCTCGAAACCACAGAGGAGTCGCAAGCGCACGCCCAACGCTTCATTGATCGTGGCTACTCAGCAATCAAGCTGAAGGTCGGCCGCGGCGTATCGACCGACGTTGCACACGTTGCGGCGGTGCGGGACGCAATCGGTCCCGATGTGCGGCTCATGCTCGACTGCAACTGCGCGTACCGTGTGCGCGAGGCCATCCAGCTCGCCCGGGCATTGCGCGACCTCGACATTTTCTGGCTAGAGGAGCCTGTTGTTGCAGATGATCACGCGGGCCTACTGGAAGTGCGTCGCAACGCCTCCATGGCGATCGCTACCGGCGAGAACGACTTCTCGGTAGGAGGCCTGCGCGACACAATCGTGAATCGCGCGGCAGATGTGATCATGCCGAACGTTACGCGCACGGGAGGCCTTACCGGTGCCCTCAAGATCGCTGCATTCGCAGAGGGACACGGCCTCGAAATTGCGCCTCATGGAGTCGGGTCTATCGTCGGTCTGGCCGCATCCCTACATCTCATGTCGGCTATACCGAACGGCCTCGTTTACGAGTACAACCAGCTACCGAACCCATTGCGCGACGAGCTGGCACCTCTTCCCGAATGGCGGGACGGTTCATTGGTCATCCCTACCGGCCTTGGGCTGGGGGTTCAACTCGACCCTGACCAAGTTAGCTCCTACAGCCTCGACCGTTACGCGCCAGACACCTACTGACTTTTCCTCGCACCAACACCACTACACACAACGAATGGAGAACTCAACGATGAGTACGAAAAGAAACGGCAAACGCCGTCCGGCAGCAGTGCTGATCGCCGCAAGCGCGGTGCTCACGCTTGCGGCGTGTGGCGCGCCGGGCGCGCCGAGCGCCGGCAAGACCGACGACGGCAAGCTTGTCTTCAGCACATGGCAATTGGACGAGGCCGGGGTTGGTGACTTCTGGCACGAAGCGATTGACGCCTACAACGCAGAGAACCCCGAGCTTCCAATCGAAGTCCGGTCTCAGCCCTCCACAGGATACTGGGACCAGCTCCTGGTGGAGCTGCAAGGCCCGACCCCGCCCGACATTATCCATGTCAGCGGATTCAACCTGCATGAGATCGCGGCAATGGGGGCCATCGAGCCTATTGACGAACTCGCGACCGATGAGGGTTGGTCAGACCGGATCAACGAGACCGCGCTCGAATTCGCCACGATCGACGAGTCCCTCATGGGATACCCGGTTTCGGGTCGCACCATGGAGCTCATCTATAACGAGCGGCTTCTGACGGAGGCCGGATTCGACGGACCGCCAACCACGCCCACCGAGTTCCTGGAGTACGCGCGGGCTCTCACCATTACCGATGGCAATAGTGTTACGCAATACGGTGCCATCATGCCCGGCGGCGACGACCGCTACACCTATGAGGCAGTACTGTACTGGGCGCTAGCGCACGGGGGTAACCTCGCCTCGGACGGCCAGCCCACTCTCACTGACCCCGGCACAATCGCGGGTGTTGAGTTCATGCAACAGATGTATCAGGAGATGGTCGTACCGCAGGGTGTTCCGTACCCCGATCAGCGTCAGCTGCTCGCACAGGGACTCGCCGCCATGGCAATCGACGGCTCATGGCTCTTCCCGCTCATCGAGTCAACTAATGCAGCCGGTCTCGGGGACTTCAAGACGGCCCGGGTGCCGTGGGAGAGCGGGATTGCGACTGGCGGCCCCATGCAAATACTTGCGGTTGGAGCGAATTCTGCGCAGTCCGAACAAGCAAACAAGTTCATCGCGATGGTCTCGCTGCCCGAGTGGCAGCAGAAGTACTTCGCCATGTCGGGGACGATCCCCTACGGCGAGGGTGTGGTTACGCCTGATGCGTGGGCAGACAAGCCGTGGATGGAGGCGTACATCGACAGCCTGCCGACTGCGGAGCCGATCCCCCCGCGGGGGATGGAGGCGGACTACTCCACCTTCAGCGCGGCTGTTCAGCGCGCGGTATCCGGTGAGGTGCTTCTCCGCGGAGCAGATGCCGCAGAGGCGCTCAAGGCCGTGCAGGACAACTAATGGTGTTGGCCACAAAAGGCCCCCAGGCCCGGGGAGCCTCACTCGCTCAGCGAGGTGAGGCTCCCCGGAGCCCCGGGCTCTCGCGACGCACTTCCCGACGCAAAGCGGGGCGTGCCTTCCCTTACCTGATGCTCACCCCTGCCGTGGTACTTCTCCTGCTAGTACTCGGGGTTCCCATCCTGCGAGGTATCGGGATGAGCTTCGAGCACATCGTTCTTACGAAGCCGAGTGAATATCGGTCGTTCGTGGGCTTCGAAAACTACATCACGATGGTGCAGAGCGATTCGTTTTGGCACAGCGTAGGGATCTCGCTCTACTACACGTTTGGCGTCGTCGTCGGATGCTTTGGCATTGGATTGGCGCTTGCCCTGCTCGTGAATCGATCCTTCTTCGCGCGGCCACTCGCGCGTGCGGCAATGATCGTTCCGTGGGCGGTGCCATGGGTTTCCGCCACTCTTGTGTGGGGAGTGATGTACGACCAGCAGTTCGGAGTCATCAACTCCTTCCTGAACAACATTCCATTCTTCAGTGACATGACTCAGCGCATCAATTGGCTCGGTGACGAGCTGACGGTTATGCCCTCACTCATCCTGGTGAATATCTGGAACGAGTTCCCCATAGCGTTTCTGATGATCCTTGCTGGCCTACAGTCCATCGACAGAACGCTTTACGAGGCCGCGAAGGTCGACGGCGCAAACGCGTTTCAGACGTTCCGGTTCATCACGATGCCCAGCATGAAGAACGTCAACGCCGTTGTGATCCTGATTTTGTGCATTTGGGCCTTCCGCAGGTTCACCGTCATCTACATACTCACCCAGGGCGGACCCGGTGGATCCTCCGAAGCGCTCATCATCCAGACCTACCAAGAGGCATTCCGGTTCTACAACTTCAGCTACGCAGCAACGCTCGGCGTGGCTTCGTTGATCTTCTCGCTCCTCTTCACGGTGATTTACCTCTACGCAACGAAGATGCAGAAAGCAGGCACATGATGTCGAATACTGTCGCCACCCCGGCGATCGAGCGCGTCGTGCGTACTCCTCCCTGGGTGAAGGGATCCTCCATCCGCCGTATAGCGTTCGGTGCGCTTATTGTCGCCTGCTGTCTTGTGATCCTCTTTCCCGTGTACTGGATGCTCAACGTGGCCCTACAACCCGAGGGCACGTCGCGCGTGCCCTCTCCTCCGCTGATCCCGCCGACGATCACCTTCGACAACTTCATCTCGATCTTCCGCGATCGCCCAATGGCGCTCTGGCTCGGAAACAGCGTGTTGGTGGCGACTGTCTGCGTTGTGGTCGCGATGCCGGTCTCGCTAATGGCGGGATACATACTGTCGAGATATCGGATCCGCATCGGCGCAATCGTGGGCGTGTTCGTGCTCGTGACGCAAATGCTCCCGCCGACCATGCTCGTCGTGCCGATGTACCAGTTGTTCTCCTCGATCGGGATCCTCAACACCGCTTTCGCGGTGATGGTCGCGCACATGACGATGGTCATTCCGCTGTCTGTCTGGCTGCTAAAGGGATTCTTCGACGCAATCCCGATTGACCTCGAACAGGCAGCCGAGGTAGACGGATGCAACAGGTTCCAAGTGTTCTATCGCATCGCGTTGCCTCTAACTTTGCCGGGCATCGCCGCCACAGCGCTCTATTCGTTCATCGTCAGCTGGAACGAATACATCTTCGCCCGCACGCTAGCAAGCCCCCAAGAACTCTGGACGGCGGGGGTGGGGCTCGCTTCGTTCCGAGGCGAGTACGTCACGCTCTTCGAGCCAATGATGGCAGCCTCGCTAGTTTTCACAATTCCCGTCTTCGTCGTCTTCTTTCTCCTCCAACGTCATCTCGTCTCGGGCATGCTCTCTGGCAGCGTCAAGGGCTGAAAGGTCAAAAAATGCTGAATGAAAACTCAACCAACGAATATGACGTCATCGTCGTCGGCGGAGGATCGACGGGGATCGTAGCTGCGGTCGCAGCGGCGCGCCACGGCGCAAAGACCCTCCTAGTTGATCGGATGGGCTACCTCGGCGGAGAGTCGGCGACGGGGCTGTGGTGGTTCACCTTCCACAACATGCGAGGCGAGCGCATCGTGGACGGGATTCCCTGGGAACTCGTCGGCCGACTGAAAGAAATCGGTGGTTCCACGGGCCCAGTGCGAGGCACGATGACGCACTTCTACAGCACCACTCCCGTGGATCCCGAGATTTGGAAGGCGTTGGCGATCGAGGTCGTACATCATTCCGGCGTAGACATCCTGCTCCACACCTGGATGGACCGGGTCGAGACGCAGGACGGCACTGTAGTTGGCGTCTGGGTGCGAAACAAGTCCGGCGAAAGATTCATCGGCGCCAGATCAGTCATCGATGCGACAGGAGACGCTGACGTAGCTGCGATGGCTGGCGCGGCTACGGAAAAGGGACGGGAGGGCGACGGCAAGACCCAGGCGATGACGCTTCGATTCACCCTCGGCGGGGTCGACGTGGAGAAGGCGGGGTCGGTACTCAGCTCCGAAGGATTCGTGCGCGCGACGCCACCGGGTCAGGAAGCGGAACGTTTCATGGTTCTCCAAGGGACGTTCGGCGCGTGGGAGGACCAAGTGCAAGCCGAAGGTCTCTTCCCCGATCGGGCACACCAGCTTTGGGCCCTGTCTTATCGTCCCGGGGAACTCGTGATCAACACCACCCGCGTTCTGGGACGCGACGCCACGAACGGCGAGGACCTTAGTGCGGCAGAGGTCGAGGCCCGCCTGCACGTGCCGCGCATAGTCGATTTCCTCAAGCGCGAGGTCTCTGGCTTCTCGTCGGCATACCTAACAAGCGTGCCAGCGAAGATAGGTGTGCGGGAGTCGCGCCGTCTCGTCGGGCAGACCACGCTCACCGACGACGACGTGTTGAGCGGCCGCAGGTTCCCCGACGCAATTGCGCGAGCCTCCTATCCCATCGACATCCACGACCCTTCGGGCAAAGGAACAACCTTCGAACAGGTCGAGCGAGGTGGCGACTACGACATCCCGTTCGGGAGCATCGTGCCCCGGGACATGAAGGGGATTCTGGTCGCAGGTCGATGCCTGTCAGCGACCCACAGAGCGCTCGCCTCGGCACGCGTAATTGTGTCGTGCATGGCGATGGGCCAGGCGGCGGGCACAGCCGCCGCCCTGGCTAGTGCGAGCGACATCGACGTGACAGAGACCTCTCCGGACGTGCTTCGCGAAGCGCTTCTCGCCGATGGTGTCGACTTGGTCCAGCTGGTCAAAGCATGATCACAATCTCCCTCGAAAATGGGTCCGCCACTGATCAAGTCGGGCCGCAACGATTTCTGAGCCCCCGAGAGGTGCTCGCGGGACCGGGATCGATTGCGGGTCTCGGCGATCTATTACATAAGTGGGTAGCGCCAACGGGCCGTGTGCTCCTGGTCTGCGACGCAATCGTGTCGAAGCTCGGGTTTTCCGGCGAAGTGCAGTCCGCGCTTGTGCAATGTGGCTGGGACTCCACTGTCTTCGATTCCGTTGCGGGCGAACCGGATCGGACGGTTTCAGAAGCGGTCTCAAAGGTGGCACGGGCGGGTGAATACTCGGCGGTGATCGGGCTGGGCGGTGGAAGCGCGATGGACCTGGCGAAGATCGCAGCGGCGCTTGCGACGCATTCAGGTGATGTCGATTCCATCGTGGGCGTCGACCAGCTGAGCGCCACGCCTCTTCCCCTGATCCTGATCCCCACCACGGCCGGCACGGGTTCAGAGGCGACGAGGATTGCGATGGTGTCACTCGAAGGCCGCAAGAAGGTCATCAACGACGCTCGACTGGTCCCGGTGGCCGCAGTGCTCGATGCGACTCTAGTGAGATCTGCGCCGCCAGCTGTGACTGCGACAACTGGGATGGACGCTTTGTGCCATGCCATTGAAGGAGCTCTATCGACGGAGGCCTCCACATTGAGCACCAATGCGGCGAATGAAGCGGTGTCATTGCTGGCCCGGTGGCTTCCTGCCGCCTTCTTGGACGGCGACGACATCGATGCTCGGCAGGGCACGATGTACGCCGCGTACCTTGCCGGCCTCGCACTAAACGCTGGAAGTGTTCTCGGGCACTCGATGGGCTACACGATCGCCCACCGCACGGGACTGCCTCACGGCGCGACAGTTGCCATGGCACTGCCATTCTGTCTGGCGTACTGCGCGGACGGCTCGGAGGAACGCATCGCCGACATGTGGGCTCGCGTCTCGGATTTCGATGACGCAGCAACCGATATATATGACTGGATTGCGCGCCTGATGCGGAGCTTCGGCATGGCCACAAACCTCAGCGGTCTCGGGCTCAGCGAGCAGGATGCTCTTGAGATGGCGGACGAGTGTGTAACGAAGTACCCACGACCAAACAATCCAGTTCCACTAGAACGCGAACGTGTTTCGAAGCTATACCTGCATCTAGTAACCGGAGACATTGACGCCTGTCTGGCGGACTTTGCGGCTAGTCACGCCGAGCTTGCCATCAATCAGAGGACATCAAAGTGAGCGTTATCAAATTCGAGAACCTAATTGCGGGTCAATGGGTAGGCGCCCAGTCAGGCGAATGGTTCGATCGAACCAACCCGGCAGACACTTCGGAAACGATCGGCAGCTTCCCCGCGATGTCCCGCGAAGACGGACGCTTCGCGATCGAGGCAGCGGCGGCAGCAGCGACGGAGTGGCGCGAGGTTGGCATCATGGCGCGGGCTCAGATACTCCTCGATGCGGCAGTGCGTATCCGTGCTCGCGACGAAGAAATCGCCCTAGACATCACCCGAGAGAACGGGAAGACGCTGACCGAGGCACGCGGAGAAGTTCGAACTGCGGCGGCATTTCTTGAATACTTCGGGGGGCTGGGCCGCGCCCCGGTTGGGTCGTTGCTTCCCGACGCACGTCCGGGTGTCCGTGGGTGGGCAGCTCCCGAGCCCCTTGGAGTCGTTGCCCTCATCACGCCGTGGAATGATCCCCTGGTAACGCCAGCGCGGAAAATGGCCCCCGCGCTTCTTGCGGGAAACACGGTCGTGATCAAGCCAGCCTCCCACACGCCGCTTGGAACACTCCACCTCGTCAGAGCGCTCGCAGAATGTGGGCTGCCCCCAGGCGTAGTCAATGTGTTGACGGGCAGCGCGTCGGAGCTCGGTCCCGTGTTGATGGACAGTACTGAGATCTCGGCGGTCTCCTTCACGGGTTCGACTGAGGTCGGGCGATCAATAGAAACGAAACTCGCGGGCTCGGGCACTCGTGTTCAAGCGGAAATGGGTGGCAAGAATGCGGCAGTCGTCATGCCCGATGCTGACTTGGACGTCGCCGTGGCCGGAATCATTGGCGGAGCTTTTGGGCAGACCGGTCAGCGTTGCACGGCGACCAGCCGCCTGATCGCCCACGAAGCGATCGCCACGGAGCTCGCCGAACGTCTCGTCGCAGCGATTGAGGGGCTTCACGTCGGCGCAGGAACCGAAGACGGCGTCCAGGTGGGGCCGCTGGTAACGGACCTTCACCGCGCATCCGTCATTGGCGCTCTGGAGCGGGCACACACCGAAGGCGCGACGCGCCTCGCTGGTGGCTCGATCCCTGGTTCATCCAAGCACTCGCGAGGTCACTTCCTGCTTCCAGCCCTCCTTAGCGGGGTGGGCACGTCCTCGCAGACATGGCAAGCCGAGATATTCGGGCCAGTCCTCGCCATGGCGACGACCCGTTCCCTCGATGAGGGCATCGAGATGGTCAATGACACTCGATACGGCCTCTCCTCGTCACTGTACTCACAGAGCCTGGCAGATGCGTATCGATTCAGCGAGGGAGTCGCGACTGGACAGGTTACCGTCAACCTCCCCACGACCGGGTGGGATGTTCACGTTCCCTTCGGGGGCTTCGGCGACTCCGGGTCGGCCTTCAAGGAACACGGCCTCGACGCCCTCCGCTTCTACTCCAGGGTAAAGAGCGTGATGATGCGAGTCGAGTGACTTCGGACGCTCGGTATCCGAGGTTTCGACCTCCGTGTAAGGTCACGGGTGTTGTACGTCTCCCGGAGTGACGACGTAGGCGTCTTCCCCGGTGACGATGGGTTCTAGCGCGCCCGGATTTGGTATCTGCTCGTCGGCGGCGTCAGGCTGACGACGTCCGGATAGACGAATGGCCCGGCGTGCAATCTTTGAGGATCACGCCGGGCCGTTCTAACGCGTAAGGCCGCGCTGATGCTCACGGTAAGTCATGATTTTGTTGTTGTCGAGTCGAACCTGCTGGCCGGGCGCGTGGCGTGCCCCGATTGTGGTGGCCGGTTGCGGCCTTGGGGGTGGGCTCGGCCGCGGTTGATTCGGGAGGGCGTCGACACAGATTGGGTGGATCGGCCGTGTCA
>Ga0307487_1002757_pt1 | contig 10958 bp, 7 predicted proteins | sample CBIW12metaG_FD_203665 | JGI IMG/M metagenome (GOLD analysis project Ga0307487, IMG submission 203665) | Sea-ice brine microbial communities from Beaufort Sea near Barrow, Alaska, United States - CBIW 1.2 | ecosystem: Environmental > Aquatic > Marine > Coastal | place: USA: Alaska | collected... | reverse complement strand
CATCGTTGTCTTTGACGGCGAGGGTCGGCTCGTCGGGGCTTTGCTGCGCCCCGCCCGTCGACCCAAGGGCGTTGAGAGTGCCGCCCACATTCGCCGGTTGATCCGGCAGATCCGCATGTGTTGGCCCCAAACCGAAATCCTGCTGCGCGCCGACAGTCATTACTGCACCCCGGAGGTTCTGGACCTGTGTGACAGGCTCGGGTTGCGCTATGTCCTTGGTTTGTCGAAAAATAGCCGTCTGGCGGAGCACATCCGGCCCGTTGATGCCTCGACGGCCGCGCGCTATGCCCGCAAGCCAGGCCAAAAGCTGCGGCGCTTCAAGACATTCGCCTATGCGGCCTGGTCCTGGTCGAAAGCCCGCCGTGTCATTGCCCGCGTCGAGGTTAGCCCGAGGGGGCGCGACACCCGCTACATCGTCACCAATCTCGAGGGCGGGCGCGGCAAGCATCTCTACGAGAAGCTCTACTCTGCCCGCGGTCAGGCCGAGAACCACATCAAAGCCTGGAAAACTCATCTCGCATCAGACCGGACATCGTGCTCGAAAGCGAACGCCAACCAGATGCGCCTGATGCTGCACGGTGCCGCCTACTGGATATGGTGGAAATTGCGCGCCGCCTGTCCAAAGAAATCTCCATGGCGCCGCGCCCAGTTCGATACGTTGCGCCTGCATCTGGTCAAACTCGCGGCCACCATCGTCGAGAAGAAGACCCGGATCATTGTGACGCTGCCGGCGTCCTGCCCACAGCAAGGGCTCCTGCGCTTGCTCTTCGATGCCCTCGCCCCGCCAAAGCCTGCTTGACGCACGCGCGCCCCGCAAACCCCGAAAGCAAAACCGAAACCAAGACCCCAAAATAAGCAAACGCCCGGCCGTCAGCCCAAGGGCGAACATTCCGGTTGCGCATGAAACCCATCCGCATCACGAACCGCCCGAGCCCGCGCAACAATCCGACCGTGGTGAATTATCGCGGTTAAGAGCCCAGCTGCCAATGCAGCCGTTGGCGCCAGTGATAAGTACCTTCAGAGAGGCAGATGGGCTCATGAGATTGTCCACGTAAACATTTCAATTGTATAATGTGCGCCAAGTCCGCCCTGTTCATGCAAGCCTCACAAGGGGACCGGCGGACGCCGACCAATGCATCATACTGCTTGGCTTCGGGTTGTTGTCGTCAGATCGACGAAGTTGTCCCGGATGTGCTCGGCGGCGCGTAAGGCAAGGGCCGAAATTGTGGGCGTTGGGTTGACCACTCCGCCAGTTGGCAGCACAGATCCATCCATTATGAACATGTTGGGGACATCCCAGCATTGGTGCCAGCCGTTGACCACCGAGGTTTCCGGGTCGGACCCCATTCGACAGGTTCCGATCATATGCCAAGCGGGCGTGCGGTAAACGCCATCGGCATCCCGGTAATCCTGCAGCGCAATTTTGAAGGCGCCGGCAGCCTCTCCGATCTCTTGCAACCGATCCAACATATAGTTCATCATACGCCGATCATTCTCACCGGGTGCATAATGCATCTGTGCTATGGGGATGCCGTCCTCGTCCGTGCGGTTAACGTCAAGGTAGACTCGGTTTTCCGGGTTGGGCAGATCATCGCCGATACCAAAAAGGCCGATTGAATGGCCAAAATGTTTGTCGAACCAGTCGTGATGGCCTTCGCCCCAAGGGGCTTTAGTGCCACTCAGCCAGCCGGATGTCAGTTCACCCGCTGAGGGCGCGGATGTGAGACAATTAAAGTTAAATCCGTTCACGAACCCACGCGACACGTCGGTTTCAGCAAATTCGCGGGAAATGAGCGAGGCGACGTATCCGATCTGGCCGTCTACCTGCTCGTTCACCCAGATCTGCGCCGCGACAAGTGTGTGGTGAAGAAGGTTGCGCCCCACCATATCGGAACTGTTGGCAAGATTATCCGAGGCTAGCAGCAACCGGGGAGTGCCCACGCCATTTGCCGCGACGATGACGATCTTTGCCTTGGTGCGTTCCTCGGCTCCGGTGATCCGGTTCTTCCAGACGGCGCCTGTCGCGCGACCGTCGCTGCCGGTTTCAATCCGCAGCACCCTTGCGTGCGTTTGAAGTTTCGCGCCTGCCGCCAGTGCCTTGGGCCAAATCGACTGCGCGTACAGCGTCATTGACCCTCGCGGGCAGCCATTGCACATGCCGCAGCCGTTGCAGCCCGGACGCCCGTCGTAATCCTCTGAGACGACGCCAGCCTCGGCGGGCCACCAGTGCCATCCGAGCTTATCAAAGGCCTTGGCAAGCTTCTGCGCGGGCTGGGTGAACGGTAGTGGGCCGGTGGGACAGGCCGCCCGTGTGGGCTGGGCGGGGTCGCCGGCCAAACCACTGGTGCCGAGCATCCGGTCGACCCGATCGTAATAGGGGGCTATATCCTCGTAGGTGATGGGCCAGTTGGGCTGCAGGCCATGCTCGTCTCCTTTGCGGAAATCAGAGGGCCGGTAACGTGGCCAGATCGCGCCATAGACGTTGGTTGAGCCGCCAACCCCGTTCCACATCAAAACCTGACTGGAATCGCTGTCTACCGGATAGTCGTCGGGATGCCTGCGCACGTTAACGTCAGGATTCCAATTGGTCTGCCGCTGCCATGACCAGTCTTGGTGCAGGTGGGCGAATTCCTTCCGCTCGATCCAGCCTCCCTGCTCCAGACACACTACATCCAGCCCGGCTTGCGCCAGAACGAGTGCAGAAATTGATCCCGTCGCACCCGAACCGATGATCAGGACATCACAAGTTTGGTCCGTGGCGCTCATCGTTGCAGCCCCCATTTGGTGGTTTCAGTTTCGAGGTTAAGGCCCGAGGTATCGACCGGCTTAACGTCAGCCGTGCGGGTCCAATGGCCGCGACCATGTTTTGGCGTCTGGGTTTCAAGGTCGAATTTCGGCAGATTATAGCCCTGCACATGCGGCCGGAGTTTATAGGGCGTGCCGCGCGCATCAATCAGCGCCACCACTGTCGGGTTCTCGTAATAAGCTTGATAAGCGGCAGTCTGGAGCCATTGGAAGCGGTCGGGCTCTTCGGTTTCAAGCCTTCTTACAGCAGCCGCACGGGCATCAGCATCGAGACCATTGAACGGAGCACCAATCTTCTCAAGCGATTGGGACAGGCCCTCCAGCGCCGTCTCGCCACTTTGCGTAACAAGGCGTTCCATGAGCGGATGTTGAATGCCCAGCGTGGCACCAGACGGCCAGTCGCCCTTGCCCGGAAGCAGTTGATCGACGAAAGCGGCAAGCGCGGCGGGTAGCGTTGCATTGGTCATTGTCTGTTTGGTATCTGTCATCTACCTTTACCTTTCTCCTATGTCCCAATGCTCAGCCGAATTCCGGCAGCGGGATCGAAACCATACGCAACTCGGTCATGGCTTCCAGCGTATGACGCCCCCCGATCCGGCCAATCCCGCTTTTGGTGCCGCTTCCACCACCGAAGGGCATGTGGATCTCCCAATAGGTGGTGGAGGCATTGATATTCACGATCCCCGCTGAGAGTTCGCCGGACATGGCAATCGCCGTCTCAATATCAGCAGAGAAAATCGCCATCGAGAGACCATAATCCGTGTCTTTCGCCACCCGTATAAGGGCTTCGTCGTCATCCAGCGAGATTACAGGCACCACTGGGCCGAATGTCTCTTCGCGTGCGATGCGCATCTCAGGGGTCACATCAGCAAGCACGGTGGGCGCATAGAACAAATCGCTGCCAAGTTCCGGCAGTGCCTTTCCGCCTGTCAGGCAGCGTGCGCCTTGGGCAATTGCTTCTTTGATATGCTCTGCTGTCTTGGCCGCGACACCCGGATTGTTGAGCGGCCCCATTGTCGTGCCTTGCTGCATCGGGTCGCCGATGACCTGAGCTTCGGCCAGTGTGGCAATCTTCGCTGCGAGAGCCTCCGAGATCGAAGCATCCGCGAGGACGCGCCCCGTTGCCGCGCAGATCTGCCCGGCGTTCCCGAAGGCACCGGCAGCCGCTGCTTCGGCGGCCTTGTCGAGATCCGCGTCCTTGCGAACGATCATCGGGCCATTGCCACCAAGTTCCAGCAGCATCGGTTTCCCGGCACCGCGTTCGGCGATCCGTCGGCCAGTGGCGGCTGATCCAGTAAAGCCGATGGCATGCGTGCCGGGATTTGCAACGATCTCATCGCCTACTGTAGCGCCTTCACCAAGGACGAGGTTCACCAGACCTTCCGGCAGCCCGGCTTCAGCCAAGACGCGCATAAAAGCGACCGCCACAAGCGAAGTGGTGGGCGCTGGAACCCAAACAACAGCGTTTCCGGTGGCTATGGCGGCGGCGATATACTCGGTCGGAATGTTGACCGGGTAATTCCAAGGCGTGATGACAGCGTAAACGCCGCGCGGAAAACGACGGGTGAATACCAGTCGATCCGCAGTCTGACCGGGGATCGTTTCTCCGGTCATATATTTCACCAGCTCGGCGTTCATTCGAAAACCATTGGCTGCCGTTGCCACCTCTCCCAAAGACTGCTCCAGTGGTTTTCCCTGCTCCATCGAAAGGACGCGGGCAAGCTCGTCTTGCGCTGCGTCAATGGCAGCGCCAAGGGTGTTGCACATAGCCGCGCGTTGCCAGAGCGGCGTCCGCGCCCATGCTGACTGAGCCTTGCCAGCAGCAGCAATGGCCTTCTGCGCTGTTTCGCGAGAGCTTTTCGGCAGGTGAGCCAGTGTTCCGCCATTTGCCGGATTTATTACCGGAAAGGTTTGAGGTTCTGTTACCCATTTTCCGCCGATATAATTACCAAGCTCATGGACGAGCGCCGGAAGGTCGACGGTCGGATGTTTTACAGCGTTTTTCATGTGACTACCGTTCCTGTTGTCTGCAACCATTTTTTGCCAATTATCCAGCCATCGGCAAAGAGGCTTTCGGTGCCGCAGCGATCTGCTCCAACCTATCCTCAGAGTCGAACCTCATAGTGATAGCTTCTTTTTCCCAATGACTTTCTGAATGTCCTCAGAGTGCCGCACCCGTCTCTACATCGAACCGATATACTCGTTCTGCTGGTGCCGAGAGTGTGACCTCGGAGCCGTTTGTTAAGCCAGTAATGTCGCCTGCAGTCGCCTTGATCATTTTTCCCTTCACCTGCACGTCCAAAAAGTACTGCGGTCCCGCCGTTTCGATCAGCACGACCTCTCCGGTCAGTTTAAAAGCGTCCTCACCATCATGCGGACCAGCCGGAGTCAGATCATGCGGGCGAAGACCCAATAAAATGCCAGCGCGTTCATCTGAAGGCAGGAGATTCATCTTAGGGGACCCGATGAACTCGGCCACAAAGCGGTTGGCAGGATTGCGATAGATCTCCATCGGTTCGCCGTATTGTTGCAGATGACCATTCGACATGACAGCAATGCGGTCGGACATCACCATCGCCTCTTCTTGGTCGTGGGTGACGAACAGCACGGTCAGGCCCAGATCCCGGGCCAACCGCTTGATCTCGGTCCGCATGTGAACCCGCAGCGCGGCGTCAAGGTTCGAAAGCGGCTCGTCCATCAAAAGGGCGGCGGGGTTTCGCACGATCGCGCGGCCCACGGCGACGCGCTGTCGCTGGCCGCCGGACAGGTCCGCTGGCATCCGGTCGAGCAGTTCTGACAGCCCCAGCGTCTCGGAGGCCCAAGCAACCTGAGCCTTGATGGTTTGGCGGTCGACCTTCAAGCGGCGGAGCGGAAAGGCGATGTTCTCACGGACCGTCATATGCGGGTAGAGGGCGTAATCTTGGAAGACCAACGCAACATTTCGGTCACGTGAGCTGAGTTCCGTGATGTCTTTGTCGTCAAACAGAATACGGCCGCCGCTAATCGGCTCCAACCCGGCTACACAGTAGAGCAATGTGGACTTCCCGCAGCCGGACGGCCCAAGAAGCGACACGAATTCACCTTCCCGAACATCAAGTTGAAGCCCGTGCAAAACCCGGTGCGAACCGTAGTCCTTGACGACATCGTCTATTGTGATGGCGGACATAGAAAGCTCCTCAGCCTTTGACTGCGCCGGACAATGCGCCCTGTACGAGGTATCTCTGGAAGACGAAGGCGACGATGACCGGCGGCAGGACCGACAGGACCGAGGCCGCAAACATCGGGCCATATTCATGAAAACGTGCCTGTGCAAGAAAGCCCGACAGCACCACCGGGATAGTCTGAGCCTCAGGCGACGATGTCAGAATCACGGCAAAAAGGAACTCGTTCCAACTGACCAAAAAGCCAAATATTGCGGCGGCCATAAGCCCGGGCCGGACCACCGGAAGCAGCACACGCACCATCATCTGAAAATGGCTACATCCATCGACTTTGGCAGCGCTATCCAGACTTCTGGGCACGCTTTCGAACGTGCTTTTCATCATCCATGCAATGAGTGGCAGCAAGATCGACAGATGCGCGATGATCAGGCCGGTACGTGTGTCGATAAGGTCGATCGTCCGATAGATGACGAAAAAGGGCAGAACTAGAGTCAGGGCCGGCGTCATGCGGGTCAGCAGCATCGACCACAAGCCCGCTTGAAACAAGCGGGCGCGCGGCCAGCGTGCGAAGACGTATCCAGCGAAAGGCGCCATGGCGAGGGCGATACCCACCGTTATGGCGCCAACGATGAAAGAGTTCATCAGTGACAGCGGTACACGCTTGGCCTGTACCGACGTGGTGCCGCCTTCGGGGAGCAATATGGCACGGAAGTTCTCAAATGTGATTCGGGAAGGGATCACAGAGGGTGGCGTGCGGACCAGATCACTCGCCGGCGTGATGCTCATCACGAGCAGCAACAAAACTGGCAAGGCCGACCAGACAAATACCACTGCAACAAGCGCAAGAAAGCCGACGCTTGAGAGGGTTCGTCGTAGTTTCAGCGAGATGATCGGTTTTTTCAGCGGTCGGGCCTGAATGCTGTATGGGCGAGTAATGCGGACGGCAATCTCGCTGTCCGGCGCGCTCGGACCTTTGAATTTCGGCGCGCCACGCAAGCGCGGCCCAAGGATCAGCACATAGACGATTGCCAGAAAGAACGACAGCCCGGTCAGCATGTATAACATGGCCGCGCCTTGACCAAAGCGCATGAACTGAAAGGAATAGACATAGCCCAGCCAAGCGAAAACGGTGGTCGCTTCCCCCGGACCGCCCCGGGTCATGATCCAGATGATATCGAAGGCCATCAGAGCGTTGATCGTCGCGAGGATAGTGACGAACAGAAGCGTCGGCTTCAACCATGGCAGGGTGATTTTGAAGAAACGCGTTGCCGGGCCAGCACCATCTAGCATCGCCGCCTTGTGCAGGCTTGCCGGCATTGATTGTAATCCGGCCAGAATCAACAGCGCGGTTAGAGGTGTCTGATTCCAGACATGGGTCAGCGCAACGAGGTTCAGGGCGCGCGTACCGTTGCCAAGCCAAGCAGTCGCCCAAGAACCAAGGCCAAGATCGTTAAGGATGGCATTGAGCGTTCCAACATCGCCGGCATAGATGAACGACCATAGAACGCCGATGGATACTGGTGCCATTGCCCAAGGAACCAGCATGATCGAGCGCATAAAGCCGCGGCCGCGAAATGCCTTGTTCAGCAATAGTGCGATCACGATGCCCAGAATGGTTGTCCAGACCAGCGTGAAGCCGACGAAATAGGCCGTGCGGTAAAAGGCGTTCCAGAAACTCTGCTCGGACAGGACCGTGCGAAAGTTATCGAAGCCGACAAAGGTGTTTTTGCGGGTGATCGCATTCATTTTATGCGCGGCCAGCCAAACCGAATATGCCAGCGGCAGGCCGACAACCAACAGCACGGTCAGTAGGGTCGGCATTGTAGCAAGATAGGCAAAGAGCGGCGGTCGCAGGCGCCCGGAACGGCGTCGCTTTTTTGGAACAGGTGGAGCCTGGGCCTCGGATGCGACTGCGCTCATGGTCGTCTCCTGATGATGGGGCAGATTCCAGAAGCGGCGATCTTGGACAGCTCGCGGCTCAGTGATACCCCGCGCCGCAGGGACAGGTCGGAAGGAGAAGACCTTATACCCAATGCGCGGTGCGGGGTGCTGAGGGTTACTTGTACTCGGCCTTGAGTGCAACAGCCTTGTCCGAAAGTTGCGCGACAAGCTCGTCGATATCGCCTGAGCCACGGATGTATTCCTGCACCCGCTGCATCATGAAAAGATCCCATTCCGAGAACCAGATTTCCTTGGCAATATTACGCGCACGCGCCTTTTCAATCTGCGCGCGCGACACATCGAGATCGCGCCATTTCTGGAAACTGGCGACCACGTCGGGATCGTTCATCAGCTCCTTGTGAGCCGAGCCGAGTCCAAAGCTCAACGCCCATTTCTTGCAGACGTGGTATTCTCCGTCCTCGGCCTTGCCACCAAAAAATTGCAGCATGTTCCACACTCTGTCCGCGTCAGCGTTGGAGCCCATCAGATAGGCTGCGGTCCAAGAGAAGGTCTCTTGGGTTTTACCTGGCATAAGCGCGTTGCCGACCTTACCAGCAATTTGAGACAGCTCAGGATCGTTTACGACGCTTTGGTTGTAATCATGCATGAAGCAGAACACGTGACGACCTGTGGAGAATGACGGGATACCTTCATTCGGTTGGGTCATGATGTCCTCGACCACCAACCCTTCGTCATAGAGCGTGCGATAAAACTCGAGAACGGTGCGCAGTTCCGGCTCGTCCACAAAATTGCCCTCGGCGTCGAAGACAGTCGCGCCCTCGGCATACCACGAGCCGAAAAGGCTCCAAGACAGTTCTGGCCATTTTTGACCCCATGCCCCGTTGAATGGCGCATCGGACACACCGTCCGCTTTAAGTTTGCGGCAAGCCTCCAGCAATTCCTCATAGGTGGTCGGCACCGCGATGCCGGTCTGTTCCAGCGTTTCCTTGTTGTAAAGGAATGCGATATGCCCGGCATAATACGGCATCGCCGCGAACCGCCCGTCGGGCAGCGAAAGCGAGCTGAGCGAAGCTGGATAAAGGCCCTCCTTGATCTCGTCGACACCATCAAGGCCTTCCAGATCACGAATCCAGCCTGCGATGTGCCAGCGCGCGATGCGATCTTCCTCAGCATAGAGCATGTCAATGTCCTGACCGCCAACCAATTTGGTTTCGGCGATAGGAGGATAGTCACCGCTAACCAGCTCGTAAATTACGTTCTCATCGTACAGCTTCTTAAAGATCTCGACGTTTTCGTCGACCATCTGGGGCTGGAACTGCCATCCAATGAAGTTAATAGGATCGTCCGGGGCAGCTATGGCATGAGAGCCAAACATACTGGCGGCGCTGAGCGCTACTCCGCCCTGTAGCACCTGTCGGCGTGAAGCAAGAAATCGATCTAGTTTCTTATTCATGACTGATTTTCCCCTGTTGGCTGGCCGCTTTTTCTCGGAAGCGCGGCTGTCGTTCACTCACCCTTGTCTCTCTCTCCAACTGAGGCAACACTTTTTTTCATTTTGTTATCATTAATTGATCTTAGGCTAGGATCAGGGGGAAATGGGCCCGTATCGACGCAAAAAAGTTCGATTAACGGATCAGTCCGACAGGGGCCGCATCCCGTCAGAGTTAAAATGCGATACAAACTGTTGCTTTATTCGACGCAGCGCTTCCGTTGAGGCACTACGGGTCCGGATCGCCGCACCGAACGCGATCATGTCGATGGTAAGCAGCATGGCGTATCGTGACGATGTCGGCGCCAGCACGTCACCATTATCGAGCGTTTCCACAGGAAGAGCGAGATCGACCAGGGCCTCCATTTCGGTACCCGGTGGACATAGTGCGATGCAGTAGCCGCCGTACTCTTGGGCGATTCCAATCGCTTCCATTCCTGCGCGATTATTGCCCCCTAGTGAACAAGATAAGATGACATCGCCGCGCCTTGCGGTTGCCGCGAGCATCGACTGCATGACGCCGTCGTGGCACGGAACAACAGTTAGCCCAATTCGGAACAGACGGTTCTGGAGTTCCTCGCACAACCAGTTTGAAACACCGCCACTGCCGAAAGCATAGATGACCCGCGCTGCAAGGAGCTTTTCGATTGCTTGTTCAATCAGTTTCTCGGGCACACGCATGGCATCGGCGATACCGTTCTGCGCCCGCATGACAGCCTGTTCACGCATGCTTTCGAAGATCGTGGGCGAGGATGTGATATCAAGATACCTGGCCCCGATACGCATAGCGCCCATGACCTTCAGCTTCATATCTCTTAATCCGCTGCATCCGGCCGACCGGCAGAACCGAGTGATCGTCGGAGCGGAGACACCGATCCATGGCGCCAGTTCCTCGATGGGCTTTTCCACAAACAGGCGAGGATAGGTAAGAATCGCCTCAGCGACCTTACTTTGTTTTCGACTTAGCGAGGGCAATATTTTTTGTATATAACCCAACACGTCGGTGTTCGAACGCTCGTCCTGTTTTCGGATGTGAATGTCCCGCATTTGATCCGTGCTCCAGTGCTTGAAATACTCTGGCGTAAGTTAAGTGCAACATACCGGAGGGTAGAAGAGCTGTTTGTTAAACAGCTCTTGCTTGATTTTGTGCCACTCTTTCATTGCCCGCAAGGGCGTTGACCTGCCGCCGGGAAGTTCCCTTAGTCTGATGTAGAGTTTGCCCAAGCCCAAGGACTCTCGTTACGAACGAGGGATGACGGGCGGGCAGGTCACTCACTATGAACGCCTAAGAAGTGGTTCGGTTTGTTTGAACAGGTTCCGGGCGTTTTCTAAGTGGTTTCCCGCCTTGGTTACGCCGCCAGCGCTTCGGACATTGGCTGGTTGAAGTAAGCTTGATCGGGGGGTCTCCCGTCAAGCGATGAATGGGGACGGCGGCTGTTGTACAACTGCACGCCAGAACACCCACGTTATCGAGCGCCGCGAGGTTCTTTATCGATGGCATCCTTGGTATGGCCGATTGGTTCATGTCCATCAGATGATCGACAAGCCCGGTGAGGCGGTGTTTCGATGCAATCTCACTGACTGCCGGTCGGACCGGCTTC